>PYIL01159408.1_pt1 | contig 62179 bp, 67 predicted proteins | sample 3578041 | NCBI WGS metagenome assembly PYIL01 (sample SAMN08408023, study PRJNA431606) | Marine metagenome isolate SA_KN192-05_S13_150m, whole genome shotgun... | biome: marine; feature: oceanic pelagic zone; material: water; isolation source: 150 m water sample, 0.2-0.8 um fraction ... | reverse complement strand
GGAACCGAAGGACGCACGGTCATCACGTTTGAGTAAAGCGCCAAGGTGTTGGTCATCGGCTGATCCCAGTGGATCAGTCGTGAGCGCCACGATGGCTCCAACCCTGAGGGGGGCGTTGGGCGACGTCAGAAGCCCTAGGTATAGATACGCGCAGCCGTCTCTCAGACGGCAAATGGCGCTTCTTGTGGTGTCGGAGGGGGGACTTGAACCCCCACACCCTTAACGGGCACTAGATCCTTAGTCTAGCGCGTCTGCCAATTCCGCCACTCCGACGCTATTCCGAGATTCCGGAAGAACGTTCACTCTACCAACGTCCTCAAACTTGCCCAAAAGAGCAATCGACGCCTTTGCTTGTTGAGGCCATTTGTTGGTTATGCCAGAAGGAGACCCAAAATCAAAGTCGTAAAGCCAAAGGTGACAGCAACTACAACGGTGATGCGACTCAGGTTCTTTTCCGCCACAGTCGATCCGGCTGCTGTCGCTCCGACGCTTCCGCCAAACATGTCCGACACTCCGCCGCCCTTTCCACTGTGCAGCAGCACAAGGCCCACGAGAGCGAACGCCGAGGTGAGGTGCAGGGCACCGACAATCCATGTCAACACACGCCAGATGGTACCAGCGTCGCTAGCTGGGTCCTCGATCCAATAATCGACATGTAAATGCGTCAGGCGACGTCGCCGATCCATCTGGGAGGCAAGGTGATGGGTATGACCTTTTGCGTTACCCAAGTATTGGATGAGTGATCGGTGTGCTTCCTTTGGCGCCCGGAACCCAGCCTTCCAAGATGGCGGAGAAACCACCGGCTCCGCCTCCGGCGCGCACAATCATTGGAGACCAGTCGGGAAGTTTTCTGATCGTTCGACCCGCAACCGACCCAAATATGGTTTCCTCGTTGCTCCGGTTAGGAATGCCTTCCTCTATTCCTTGTGCTCCCCGGGCTGATAACTCCGCATCCATCTGGAGAAGCGGTTCAAGTTCTTCGTAAAACTTTGCTTTGGACCAGCCCGCTGCTTCGAACACATTCATATGTTCTGGTGTCATCACTATCATCGCCTCGCTCGGAAGTTTGCGATTTCCTATGCCATGTAGCTGCTGTGCCAGGGTCCGGATCAGCGATTCGGGGGTGCGCGAAATTTGATCGATACAACCAATGGGACCGTGGCCGGCGAACAAAGTGACTGTGTCTTGCTCTAATTCGAATCCGCGAGTCACCGAAAGAGGATCCCACCCATCAGGCAGGTTTTCCTCGTCCTCTGCGAAACACCAACCGATCTTGGACGGTGCCCCTAAAGCCGAACGATCGATTCCACCAATTCCTGGTTTGCCTCCTCCTACATTCCGCACAACGAGTTGCAGCGCTCGCCCAATAGTTGAATTTGCCCTATTCCCCTGACCTAACGCGTTCTTGTCGGTGTTCATTCCGATCCGACGCCGAATAGGTCCGTTGACAATGATGATCGGCCCGGAAAACCAGAGCGTGCACAACAGGCCATGCATATTGAACTGGTCAGTGCATGCTGCCTCTACCGCTGCTAACACCACGGGAAAGTATTCAGGCCGGCACCCGGCCATAACGGCGTTGATAGCGACTTTTTCAACCGTGCATTCAACCAACGTTGGAGGCACGATTGCGACGAGATCCTCTGGCTGTCGACTGGTGCCAGTCAGCATTCGTGCCACTCGCTCTTCGGTCGGGGGCACGATGGGTAATCCATCGGACCAGCCGCGGTCAAACATTGCATCAAACTCATCTTCAAGAGTCGCGAACTCGACACGGCGGCTTTGCATCGTGGTGCCCCCAAATTTGACGGCTAAACCGTCCGCCAAGTTAGGGTCGACGGATAGTGACCCACATCCGGGACGCGTCTCAGGAAGTTCCATACCTAAATCATCGACCCCGGACAAGGCCTCCCAGTCAGGTCGGCTCCATCCAACAGTTCTCGCCATTTCCTTGCCATCTTGCACGTACATCAAGGTGGGTACGGTCTCCACATCGAAGTGCCACGACATCTTGAGGTCTTGGTCATGCTGCTTGGAGTCAACGGTTTCGGGGAACGTGGGGTCATCCTGGGTGTAGATCGCTATCCCGGGTCCCCGAACACATAGCTCCTCTAGCACCGATACAACGTCGACGCAGGTAGGACAGTCCCGTTTAACGAAAGCCACGAGACCTTCAGGTAGTTGCGGCCGGTCCGAACCTGAATGAGTGCTGCTCATGCGGCGACTTTAGGCGTCTTTGAAGTTGACGATCCTCGCAAAAGACTCGGCTTCTAGGGAAGCACCGCCAACTAGAGCTCCATCGATGTCCGACATCGCCATCAATTCCGTCACATTTGACGGTTTCACAGAACCGCCATATTGGATACGAACCAGATTCCTTGAGGTTGCGCGGATCGACGCCACAACTTTTCTTATGTGGGAACACATTTCCTGCGCATCTTGTGCTGATGCAGTCATTCCTGTGCCGATGGCCCAGACCGGCTCGTAGGCGATCACCAACTCATCAAGTTTGTCCCCTGAGATGGATGCCAGACTGCCGCGTACCTGCGTTTCCACGACGCTCTCCGCTTGGTCTGATTCGCGCTCTTCTAGGGTTTCTCCTACACACACGATTGGCGTCATTTCGCATCCAAACACAGCGGCCGCTTTTGCGGCGACGACCGCATCGTTCTCACCGAATAAGGCTCTTCGTTCGCTGTGTCCCACGATCACATAATCGACGTTGAGTTTTGCAAGCATGGCTGGTGATATTTCTCCGGTAAACGCTCCTGAGACTTCACTGTGACAGTTTTGGGCGCCGAGCTGAAACCGCATGCGGTCCGCGTCGATCACGGTCTGAACAGACCGCAAATCCGTGTACGGCGGGTGCACAGATACCTCAACCGCGTCGTAGTCGTGGTTTCTTAACTCGTAGCTAAGTTTTTGGATGAGTTGTATCGCCTCGAAATGATTGAGGTTCATTTTCCAGTTTCCGGAAATTAGTGGAATTCGAGCCATTCAGGTTCCCTCAATTTCTAAGTGCGATAAGGCCTGGAAGGTCGCCCAATTCGAGAAGTTCAAGACTGGCCCCTCCTCCGGTACTGATGTGATCCATATATGGTGTCAACCCCATTTCCGATACCGCGGCTGCGCTGTCTCCGCCCCCCACCACCGTAAACGCCTTTGTGTCAGCTAGAGCTTGTCCAACCGCACGCGTTCCGGCCGCAAAACGGGGGTCTTCGAACATTCCCATCGGGCCGTTCCAAAAGACGCTTCTGGCGTCGTGGATGACCTCCTCGAATGCCGCTGCGGTGCCCGGTCCAATGTCAAGGCCTGTCCAACCTTCAGGCATCGACTGTCCCATTTGTCGAACCTCACCGTTGTCTCCCCCGATGTCACCATCGGGACTTAGGGCGGTGATATCAGACGGCAAGAGAATCGGGGCTCCCGAATCTAGGATTCGCCTGCACGTTTGTTCTTGATCGGTTTCGCATAACGAATCTCCGACGCTGTGGCCCAGTGCCTTCAAAAAGGTGAAACACATTCCTCCACCGATGAGCAGTCGGTCCACCACCCCGAGCAGAGCTTCTATGACACCAAGTTTGTCGCTGACCTTCGCTCCGCCTAAGACTGCAACAAAAGGGCGGTCGGCGGCGGATCGCATTCGCGTGAGAACATCAACTTCTTTCTCTAATAGGCGCCCCGCAGCCGAGGGAAGGCTGACTGGTGGCCCAACAATTGAGGCATGGGTTCGATGCGAAACACCGAATGCGTCATTGACATACCCATCGAATGGGTCTCCGCCGGCACCGTCGACGAGATACTTCACAAACTCCGGAGCGTTGTCTGTTTCGCCTGGATCAAAACGCAAGTTCTCTATTAACTCAACTCCAGGAGCTAACTCTTCGACCTTTTCGCGCAGTAGCTGCACGGAAAACTTCGGGTCGGGCGCACCTTGGGGGCGTCCAAAGTGAGTGCAGGCGACGACGATGGCTCCTCTCTCCATAAGCCAATTCAATGTTGGAAGAGTCGCTTTGATCCTCAAATCGTCGGAAATCGCTCCGCCCCGAACAGGGACGTTGAAGTCGCACCTCACCAGAATTCGTTTTCCGTCCAGACCGCCCAAAGTACTTTCCAAGCTTTCCAGGCTGGGTACAGACAGATCAGACACCTCTAGCTCAGCTGCAGGTGATTTCGACAAGGTCGACGAGCCGATTGGAGTAGCCCCACTCGTTGTCGTACCAGCCACTCACTTTGGCCAAGTTATCTACGGTCATTGTCAATCCGGAGTCGAACACACAACTAGAAGGATCCCCAACGATGTCAGCGGACACCAAGGGATCTTCGCTATAGGAAAGAACTCCTTGGAGGGGATCTGTCGATGCAGCGGACGCGAATGCTTGATTGATGTCTTCAACCGATGGAGTGGCGGATAAGACAGCTGTGAAGTCGGTGATTGAACCATCGGGAATCGGAACTCGTAATGACGTTCCATCGAGTTTGCCGTTCATGGCTTGAAGGACGAGCCCTGTCGCGCGTGCCGCGCCTGTCGAGGTGGGAATAATATTCACTGCTGAAGCGCGCGCTCTCCTCAGGTCGCTGTGGGGACCATCGACCAAAGACTGGTCGCCTGTGTAGGCATGGACCGTGGTCATCAGTCCTTTTTCGACCCCGAACGCATCATCAAGGACCTGCACCATGGGGACGAAGCAATTGGTTGTGCAACTCGCGTTGGAAATGACTTTGTGAGTCTCCTTGTCAAACTCTTCATGGTTGACGCCGACGACGAATGTGGCGTCGGCTCCGTTGGCGGGCGCAGAGACGATCACCAGTGGTGCACCTGCGTCGAGGTGTTGTGCCGCTTTGTCGCGATCTGTGAAGATGCCTGTGGATTCGATTACCACGTCAACGTCGTGGTCGCCCCACGGTAAATCGGCAGGGTTGCGTTCGGAGAGCACTTGGAGGAGGTGCCCGTCGATCACTATGCCCCCGTCCGCTGCGGAAATGTCGTTGGGTAAGTTGCCCAGCACTGAGTCATATTTGAGAAGGTGCGCCATCGTGGCTTGGTTGCCGAGGTCGTTTACGGCAACGATTTCGATGTCCGCACCTTGCTTTTGTACAGCTCGAAAAAAGTTGCGGCCGATACGACCAAATCCGTTGATGCCAACACGCACGGTCATTGAAAGAGATGCCTTTCTGAAGGGGATTAGAGATCCTGTTCAATGTCTACTTCATTGGTTTGGCTCAGTGGCGAATCGATGCCTTTGTTCTAGATTTCTTTGGATTCCAGATCGCGGTGACGGGTCCTCAGCGAGTGGCCGCTTTCAGCCAATATCCGCCCAAATTCCTCTGCGATCGCCACGCTGCGATGCCACCCGCCAGTGCAGCCAAATGCGATCGTTAAATAGGCCTTGCCCTCAGCGACGTAGGAGGGAATAAGAAATTCGAGCAATGGGACCAGGTGGTCGATAAACGCCACCGTCGATGGTTGTTCGACAACGTAATTTCGAACTTCTTGATCGAGACCGGTCAGAGGCCGTAACTCAGGAATCCAGTGCGGGTTTGGCAAGAATCGGCAGTCAAAAACCAAGTCAGCTTCCGGCGGCACACCGTGTTTGAAACCGAAGGACATAATTGTTGTCTGCATCAATTGTTCGCGGTCGCCGTCACCGAAGACTTCGACCACGCGGGCTTTTAGTTCATGCACGATGAGGTCGCCGGTCTCTATGACAACATCTGCCTCGTGTCGAATTGGCTCTAACAGTTCGCGTTCTTGAGCGATGGCCTCGGTCACCGATGAAGTGCTGGCGTCAAGGGGGTGTCTGCGCCGTGTTTGGTCGTACCGTCGCAGCAACACATCTGTGGGCGCGTCAAGGAACACCACGCTCACTCGCGTTGTGGATGACCGAAGTTCTTGTAAGAAGCTGAGCAGATCCTCTTGATATTCGTGAGAACCCGCTACCAATGCCAACCGCTCGACCGAGGAATCGGTCGCAGTGAGCAGTTCGGCAGCGGACGCGAGCAGGCTCGGCGGAAGGTTGTCGATCACGAACCAACCCAAGTCTTCCAGGGTGTCAGCTACCGTCGAACGCCCCGCGCCTGACAGCCCTGCCACCACAATGAAATCTGGTTGACTGCCCATCTCTAAAGGCTACGTCGCAGAGCGTGATTTCTTAACCCTTATTACAGACCAGCACCAATAGCCGCGGAATAAATGCGGCAGCAGCATAAGAGTCGTGCCGGTCTAGGAATCCTTGCGGGGGTGCCGGCTCAAGCATTCGTTCGAGGGTCATTCCCTGAGCGAAAAGCGCGTTTGCATATGCACTTATGGGACGATGAACAAAGGGAATGTGAACCCCCGGTTCGACTTCTTCTATGGTTTCTTGTTCGACTAAGTAATCCCCGATGCGCCAGTACTGGCTTGGGGGGTTAGCTATGTGGTCGTCAACCCATCCGCTCCCCGGAGTTTGTAGAAGCGGGTGATTCAGCATCAAAACGAAGCGTCCGGTTGGTCGCAGCACTCGTGCGACCTCGCTAATTGCGGCTTCTAATTCGACTATATGTTCAAAAACCAGACACGCTATCGCCGCGTCGAAGACGCTGTCGCGGAAGGGAAGACCTTCCGCCGAGCCTCGTACGTAGCCGTTGCTATTGGATCGCGCTGCGGCTACGCGAATTTGTGCCCACGCGGCGTCAATTCCCAGAACGTGAGAGTTCTGCGTCGTTAGATGGCGGGTGACATGTCCTTCTCCGCAGCCGATATCGAGAATTCGGTCAAAGCCTGTCAGTAAGTCGGCAGCTAAGGGAAGTATCTGTTCTTCGTATTCAGCGTCTGCTCCATCGGTGAAGCCTTTTTGCCACCAGTGGGCGTGGGTCTCCCAGAGCTTTTGTCTCACGCTCGACCTTGGGTGCGTTCATGGACTGCGCTCGCCACGTTATTAGGTAGCCACGACAAACTCATTAGGTCCTCTAGCGATGCTTGTTGCACTTTTCTCACGCCACCAAATTCTTTGATCAACCTTTTACGGCGTACATCTCCAAGACCCGAAATTCCGTCGAGAACGCTCCGAGTCATTCTTTTGTTGCGTAATTGACGGTGATAGGCGATGGCAAAACGGTGGCTTTCATCGCGAATACGTTGCAGCAGGTACAAGGCCTCCGAACCGCGGGGTAGTTGAATCGGTTCAGGTTCACCTGGAACGAAAACCTCTTCAAATTGTTTTGCTAGTGCAGCGACTGGAATTTCCTCGCTCAAACCAAGCGTGTCAAGTACGCGTCGAGCTACTCCTAGCTGACCTTTTCCACCGTCGACCACCAGAAGCTGAGGGGGGTAGGCGAATTTGTTGGATTCGTTCGGCGCTGACCCTCTTTCCTGCAAATAATTCCCTAAACGTCTTGATAGGACCTCTTCCATAGCCGCGAAATCGTCGTTTCCTGATACATCGCGAATTTTGAATCGCCGATATTCACTCTTTCGAGGCAGCGCGTCCTCTAACACCACCATCGAGCCCACGTAATCGGTGCCTTGCAAGTGACTCATGTCGTAACACTCAATTCGTAGAGGCGCTTTAGGTAGGTTGAGATAGCGCTGCAATTCTTCTAGAGCTCTCGCTCGACTGTTGTGGTCGCTGCCGCGTTTGAGTCGATGTCGACCGAATGACTCCCGGGCGTTTCTTGTGGCGGTTTCATGAAGGGCCCGTTTGTCTCCGCGCTGTGGGACACGGATTTCCACTCGAGAGCCCCTTTGGGTACTTAGCCATTCTTGGTAGAGCGTTTGCTTTTCGGGGAGTTCAGGGACGAACACGTTTTTGGGCATACCGATCGGGTTGTCCTCGTGGTACAGGTCCTCGATCACCCGTGCAACAAGGTCCGGTTGAGTCACGTCTTCCACTTTGTCGACGATGAACCCGCGCTGGCCCATGACGCGACCTTTTCTGACATAAAAGACTTGAATTGATGCCTCCAACTCGTCATCGTGTATGCCGATAATGTCGAAATCTTCGTTGTTCGTTCCGGCGATCTGTTGTTTCTCGATTGCTTTTTCGACACTCGACAGCCGATCTCGCAGCCTGGCTGCTAATTCGAACTCAAGGCTGTTGCTAGCTTCGTGCATTCGATGAGTCAGATTTTGGACGACATCGTTGGTGTGTCCTTCTAGGAATCGAATTAACTCCCGAACTAACTCTTTGTAATCCTCTTCAGTGATTTCACCAACACACGGACCGGCGCATTGCTCTATATGAAAAAGCAGACAAGGTCTTCCGAGCCCTCGATGTTCGGACATTTTGTTATCGCTGCATGTTCGAATCGGAAATGTCCTCAGTAACAAATCGAGGGTGTCTCGAATAGCGTGAGCGTGACCGAACGGTCCAAAATATCTGTTCCCCCGTTTTCGCTTTCCACGCATGACCATCGCTCGCGGCCAGTCATCTCGAAGGGTGATTGCCAAGAACGGGTACGACTTGTCATCTCGGAGGCGAACGTTGAAACGCGGTTGGTGGCGTTGGATGAGGCTGTATTCCAACATCAACGCATCAACCTCGGTCGCAACTTCGATCCATTCCACGGAAGTGGCTGTCGAAATCATCTGTACCGTCCGGGGGTGGAGATTCCTTGAGTCTTGGAAGTAGCTGTTGAGACGACTCCTAAGACTCTTGGCCTTTCCAACGTAAATGATGCGCCCATCATCATCTTTGAATAGGTAGCTCCCCGGAACATCGGGAACCGAGCCGGGTGCGGGGCGCAAGGGCATACAGAAAGGCTATTCGCCCGCAAGCATGGTCAACTCGCTAGTAACGGCGACAAGAAGCGCCCAGTATGGCTCTCAGTGGCTTCGGCCACCCTTTCGGGGGTCCCGCTTGCGATAACTAGTCCACCACCATCTCCGCCTTCTGGTCCCATGTCGATAATCCAATCGGCGGTCTTGATGACGTCTAGGTTGTGCTCAATGACCACAACGGTGTTGCCTTGATCAACCAGTCGGCTCAGGACTGCCAGTAATCGACGAATGTCTTCGAAATGCAGTCCTGTTGTTGGTTCGTCGAGAATGTAGATCGTGTGTCCCGTCGGACGTTTCGATAGTTCACTCGCGAGCTTGACCCGTTGCGCTTCACCCCCAGAGAGGGTTGTGGCTGGTTGTCCTAGCCGGATATATCCCAAACCTACGTCGACAAGGGTCCGCATATGTCGTGCGATGGGCGGATGGGCCGAGAAGAACTCCAAAGCTTCTTCGCAAGACATATGAAGAACATCGGAGATGGTTTTCCCTTTGAATTTGACCTCCAACGTCTCACGGTTGTATCGAGCTCCACTGCACTTTTCGCACGGCACATAGACATCGGGCAAGAAATGCATTTCGATCTTTATGGTGCCGTCACCTGAGCATGCATCACATCTTCCACCTTTGACGTTGAAGCTGAAGCGGCCAGGTAGATAGCCGCGAATCTTGGCTTCATTTGTCGCAGCGAACAGCTTCCGGATGTTGTCGAATGCACCCGTGTACGTGGCGGGATTCGATCTAGGCGTCCGACCAATGGGTGATTGGTCGATGTCGATGACCTTGTCTAAGGCCTGCCAACCCTCAAGTGACGTGTGTAAACCAGGAACCTCTTTGGATTTGTAAATCCGTTGCATCAAAGATTTTCGAAGAATTTCATTAATCAGGGTGCTTTTCCCTGAACCCGATACACCGGTGACCGCGACGAAACAGCCAAGCGGAATCTCAACATCGATAGAACGAAGATTGTTTTCTCTGGCCCCGCGAACAACGAGTGGCTGTTCCAGTGGTTGTCGACGAGACGTCGGGATCTCGATACATCGGATTCCTTTGAGGTACTCCCCCGTTACCGATCCTTTAGATCCTCGAAGTCCTTCCACTGGTCCGCTGTAGATAATTTCTCCGCCGTGTTCACCAGCTCCAGGTCCTATATCGACCACCCAGTCAGATGTCAGGATCGTTTCCTGATCATGTTCAACAACCAGGACCGTGTTTCCAAGATCCCGAAGATGCTGGAGAGTCTCTATGAGCCGGCGGTTGTCTCGTTGATGAAGGCCGATGGACGGCTCATCCAAAACATACAGAACGCCTTCCAAACCACTTCCGATTTGGCTTGCCAGGCGGATTCGTTGAGCCTCGCCACCGGCAAGCGTCGCCGCCGATCTATTCAAGGACAAATAGTCGAGGCCTACATCGAGCAGGAAGTTCAGTCGCGCGTCAATTTCTTTGACGATGGGCTCAGCAATGATGCGGTCTCGATCGCTTAGCGCCAGCCCATCAATAATCTTTGCGGCCTCACCGATTGAAACTGAGCACATCTCGTGAATGTTGTGGCCAGCAACCCGAACCGCAAGCGAAACTTCGTTGAGTCGCGCTCCTCCGCACGTCCCACAGGGCACTTCACGCATGTATCCCTCGATGCGGTCACGCGAATGGTCGCTATCGGTATCCGCATGGCGGCGCTGGAGTAGCGGGATTACTCCTTCCCAATGAGTCGTGTAGCTGCGACTTCGCCCGTAACGGTTCCGGTAGCGGACAGTGAACCTGCGGTTTTGTGGACTGCCATTCAAGATCAGTTTTCGATGTTTCGCTGCGAGCTTGGACCAGGGTCGATCGATCGGAAGGTCAAACTCCTCACCTGTGGCCCGTAGGAGACGTCCGTACCAACGACTGGCGCCCGTCGCAAAGGGCGCTATTGCTCCTTCCTCGATCGTGAGGTCCGGGTTTGGAATGATGAGTTCTGGATCCACTTCGAATCGAGTTCCCAATCCATCGCAGGTACCGCATGCTCCGTAGGGCGAATTGAATGAAAAGTTCCTGGGGGCGAGTTCGTCAAAGGAACGGCCGGTGGTCGGGGAAAAGAGATGTTGGCTAAATGTGACAAGTTGAGGTTCAGCGTCTTCGGGCAGCAACTCGACCCAGACATGGCCGTCTGCCAATCCAAGGGCAGCCTCGACTGATTCGGCGAGCCGTTGTTCAATTCCTTCCCGTATGACGAGCCGATCGACGATGACTTCGATGTCATGATTGACGTACCGTTCGAGTCGTTCTTGGACCTGTGCCTCTTCCCCACCAAGCTCGACCACTTCCCCGTCCACGCGTGCCCTGGCGTATCCCTGAGCCGCCAAGTCCGAAAGCAGCGTGTGGTATTCCCCTTTGCGCCCTCGCACCACCGGCGCCAGCACTTGAAATCGGCCATCTACTGCTGTCTCTGTAATACGGTCAACGATCTCTTGGGGAGTTTGTCGCTGGACAACTTCGTCGGTTTCGGGATCGTGTTGTATCCCAACCCGCGCGTAAAGCAGTCGCAAATAGTCATAAACCTCAGTAATCGTCCCAACGGTGGAACGAGGATTTCGGCTCGCACTTTTCTGATCAATGGAGATTGCAGGTGAGAGACCTTCTAAAAAATCGACATCCGGCTTATCCATTTGCCCAAGGAACTGTCGGGCGTAGGCAGACAACGATTCCACATACCGCCGTTGACCCTCGGCGTAGATGGTGTCGAAGGCCAAGGACGATTTCCCGCTTCCCGATATCCCCGTGAACACGATCAGCTTGTCGCGTGGCAAATCAACGTCAACATTGCGCAGGTTGTTCTCTCGCGCACCGCGGACGATTAGTTGATCTCCCATTGTCGTCGGATCCTATCCCGGGTCATCGCGAGAAACGGGGTGGGGGGCTTGCCGTTTCAGATAATGACAACAGATCGGAGTACTTCACCGCGTTCCATTTTATGGAACGCGTTTTCCACTTCAGTGATCCCTATTTTCTCGGACACGAAACGCTCGAGCTGAAGCCTTCCTTGGAGGTACAGATCGATCAGCATCGGGAAGTCGCGCGTGGGAAGGCAGTCCCCATACCAGGAACTTTTGAGTGACCCCCCTCGTCCAAAGACTTCGATAAGAGGCAAATCGATCCGCATTTCGGGACTTGGAACTCCCACCAGGACCACCGTGCCCGCTAGATCTCGAGAATAAAACGCCTGCTCGTATGTCTCAGGTAGTCCTATCGCCTCAATAGCCACGTCAACTCCGTTGCCTCCCGTGAGACTTTGCACTGTTTCGATTACTTGCGATGTGTCCATGTCGGCGGAGTTAATGGTGTGAGTTGCTCCAAACTCTTTGGCCCACTCAAGTTTTCCTTCATCGAGATCTATCGCGATGATCGTGTGTGCGCCAGCAATCCGTGCGCCCTCGATAGCTGCGTCTCCCACGCCGCCGCAACCCCAGACAGCAACGCTGTCGCCCCGCGTCACTCCGCCAGTATTCAATGCCGCTCCGAGGCCAGCCATGACACCGCAACCAATCAGGCCTGCAACTTCGGGTTCAGCCTCATCACTGACCTTTGTTGCTTGACCTGCAGCGACCAACGTCTTCTCGGCAAACGCTCCGATGCCCAACGCCGGGCTTAGGTCAATACCGTCCACAGTCATTTTCTGTTGGGCGTTGTGTGTGGAAAAACAATATTGAGGTCTGCCCCGCAGACAGCTGCGGCACTCTCCACACACGGCCCGCCAGTTCAGTACGACGAAATCGCCTTCTGTCAGATTCGAAACCCCAGGGCCTGTCTGACTAACAATCCCCGCCGCTTCGTGTCCGAGCAGGAAGGGGAAGTCGTCGTTGATGGCACCCTCCCGATAGTGAAGATCGGTGTGACAAACACCGCAAGCCTGAACGTCGACAATGACTTCTCCTGGTCCAGGATCGGGAACATGGATTGTTTCAACAGAAACCGGATCCCCTTTTTTTCTGGCCACGACCCCACGCACTTCATGTGGCATTGCGCTACTCCTCTTTCAAGACCTGGGTCCTATTGACGTCCAGGTCAATTGTGAAGCGAACCTAGCCGCCACGCCCGTGCCCTTCACCGATCTGTCACAAACAACGCTGAAATTTCAGCTCATTGCGTCGCGTAAGTCGCGTCGGAGCTCCCGAATTTCGTCTCGAAGTCTCGCGGCGTATTCGAAACGCAGGTCTTCTGCCGCCTCTTCCATTTCCAGTTCCAGTGAATGGATAAGTCGGTTGAGATCGTCTTCAGGAAGCTCAGCGAGATCTCTTCTGGCTTGTTCTTCAACGCGAACGCGACCTGAGGCAAGTTTCTCCGGAACAGGAGCGCCGGCTTCTTGGCCGCGAAGCACAAGCAAGATATCGGTCACGGCCTTTCGGATTGTTTGGGGGTCAATTCCGTTTTCCGCGTTGTAGGTCTGCTGTAGCCCTCTACGCCTGTTGGTTTCATCAATCGCTCTCCGCATCGAATCCGTCACATTGTCGGCGTACATAACCACTTGGCCATCGACGTTTCGAGCAGCCCTACCGATCGTTTGGATGAGCGACGTTTGACTTCGCAGGAAACCTTCCTTGTCCGCATCAAGGATCGCAACTAGTGAAACTTCAGGTAAATCCAGTCCTTCGCGTAGCAGGTTGATACCCACCAAGACGTCGAATTCGCCCAGGCGTAGATCCCGCAATATTTCGATTCGTTCAATCGTGTCAATTTCGCTGTGTAGGTACCTGACCTTAACCCCCAACTCCAGTAGGTAGTCCGTCAAATCTTCAGACATCTTTTTGGTCAATGTGGTGACCAATACCCTGTCTCCGCGCCCAACGGTTTGTTCAATCTGATCGATTAGGTCATCGATCTGACCTCGTGTGGGTTTCACCAAAACTTCTGGGTCGACGAGACCTGTCGGTCGAATGATCTGCTCCACTACTTGGTCGCTGGCGTCGACTTCAAAATCCCCTGGTGTGGCGGACAAAAAGACAACCTGGTTTAGTCTCTCCATGACCTCTTCGAACCGTAACGGCCGGTTATCACGAGCGGACGGAAGGCGAAAACCATGCTCGACCAGAGTGTCTTTTCGCGATCGGTCACCTGAGAACTGTCCATGGAGTTGCGGAACTGCAACATGACTTTCGTCAACTACTAAAAGGTAGTCATCTGGAAAGAAATCGAGCAGAGTGTAGGGCGGCTCGTCGACAGTCCTTCCGTCCAAATGCATTGAATAATTCTCAATACCATTGCAGTACCCAACTTCCTGCAACATTTCGAGATCGTACTCGGTTCGCATTCTTAATCTCTGGGCCTCTAGCAGCCTGTTTTCTGACTCAAACACGGCAAGCCGGGCTTGCAGCTCGTCTTCTATGTCTTTGATAGCCCTGTGGATTGTGTCTGTGTCTGTGACGTAATGACTCGCGGGAAAAACTGTGATCTCCTCGAGGTCAGCTAGACGCTCCCCTGTAACTGGGTCGATCTTTGTTATTCGCTCAATATCGTCACCAAACAACTCAATGCGAATTACGAACTCTTCATAGGCCGGATGTATCTCGAGAGTGTCGCCTCTTACTCGAAACTTTCCACGAATTAAGTTCATGTCGTTGCGCTCATATTGCATGTCGATCAATCGACCAAGAACTTCGCGTTGATCGCGCGTATCTCCGGCTCGCAGATACAGCATGTGCTTGAGGTAAGCCTCGGGAGGCCCTAAACCGTAGATCGCCGAAACAGACGCGACCACTATCACGTCTCGGCGCGTAAGTAGCGCAGCGGTAGCTGAATGACGCAGTCGATCAATTTCGTCGTTGATCGATGAGTCCTTTTCGATGTAGGTATCTGAGGCTGGCATGTACGCCTCTGGTTGGTAGTAGTCGTAATAGGAAACGAAATACTCCACTCGGTTGTCTGGAAAAAATTCACGGAATTCGTTGGCCAATTGGGCTGCCAACGATTTGTTGGGCGCTAGAACGAGAGTGGGCCTCTGAATTTTTTCTATCGTCCACGCGATGGTTGCACTCTTACCCGAGCCGGTTATGCCGAGCAGAGTTTGGAAGCGGTGTCCCGCTTCCACTCCAGCAGATAGCTGCTCCACCGCTGTTGGTTGGTCTCCCGCAGGCGAGAAGTCGGAGACAACCCGAAACGGGTGGGCCGCAGTTGGCGATAGCCGTGATTCAGAGCTCACACAAACAGCTTAGGAACAGCGACGGAATGGTATGGGCGTTGAAGGCTTCGTTTGGCAAAAAATCGTTGATCTTTTAGGGATTTGCTGTTTCATTCACACTCATAGGCCGATCTGTGGGTATCCTCCGGCGCGGAGTGACAAACACGGAACTTTTGTGTCTACGCTCCTGAGGCCGATATGAGCAAGAAACCCAAAGATGACGGCAGCGACGAAGAGCGCCCCGACCCTGACGCGCTCGACGACGAAATGGCTGAAGACCCTGAACTTGATCTAGATGAAGACGCTCTCGCTGACAATGACGGCGACGATGACGAAGACGACGACGATGAAATTCCGGCTGGTGCGCGCCCGAGTTCCGATGACGAAGAAGATGAAGATGAAGACGACGACGAGGTCGAGGCTGACCTTGACACCATTCTCAAGGAACGGCTTTCCTCAGCCGAGGACGAAGATGAAGAAGAGGAAGAAGACGAAGGGGTAATCACTACCGCTGAGGGCGATCGCATCCCAAGCAAGCAAGAAGACGAAATTCTCTGTGAGGGATGCTTTCTGTTAGTCAAGGAGTCTCAATACGACACTAGGGATAATGTGCCAAGCTGCCCTCATTGTGGAACGCAATTGAACGTTTAAGGATCGGGGCGGGTCGTGGATTTGAATGGCAAGGTAGTCGCCATCACCGGTGCCGCCAGCGGTATAGGCGAAGCGTGCGCTCACGCGTTCGCGGCTGTTGGGGCGAAGGTAGCGGTTGTCGATATCGACGAGGTCGGTGCTGTGCGGGTGGCCTCGGCGGTTAGCGGTGCCGCAGTGCCGTGTGATTTGGGAGACCCGGCTGCCATCTCGGACATGGTGGCGCAGATAGAAGCCGATCTTGGCCCTGTTGAGGTCCTATTCAACAATGCTGGAATCGGCTCCGGGGCGGGGTTACTCACAAGTTCCCTGGATGAGTGGCAGCGCCAATGGGATGTGAACCTAATGTCACATGTTCATGCCATTCGCGCCGTTTTGCCTGCAATGCTGGAACGGGGCGAGGGGTACCTTTTACACACCGCCTCCATGGCCGGTGTGCTGTCATCACATGGCAACCTGCCGTATGCGGTGAGTAAACACGCTGTGGTCGGTTTGGCAGAGTGGCTTGCCTTTACCTACGCCCACCTCGGCATTCGCGTTTCATTACTAGCACCGTTGGCCGTTCGAACTCCAATGTTGGGCGATGCTGCCGAGGGTGAGTGGGCGAGCCAAGCAGGGGGTCCGATCAAAGAACCTACAGAAGTAGCTCAGCAAGTACTCGATGCCATCGTCGCAGAGCGCTTTCTGGTTCTAACAGATCCCATCGCTCAAACTTGGATGGAGAGAAAAACCGCCGATCCGGATCGTTGGCTCCTCGGCATGAACCGGCTCCAACAACGCCTTGAGGGCGCAGAGGACGCTGGGCTTCCCCAACAGTGATCCTTTAACCAGTTAATCCTCCGAAGGAGATAACGGATGCCGTCGGCCGGAGCAATCTGGGTGCCTTTGACCTTGGGAGCGACAGTCGCTCAGGTATTGAGAACTGCGCGCCAGCACGAATTACGACAATTTCTTTCTGCGACGGGCGCCGCATACGTTCGCTTCTTGTTCGCGTGGCCGCTTGCACTGATCTTGGGGTTAATGGTTTGGCTGCGCCTACCAGATGAAGTTGACGTGACGCGAAATTTCTGGCTCTGGTCAGGGACAGCCGGAGTGGTCCAAATAACTGGAACCATTCTCTTACTTCGAGCCTTCCGGGCAAGAGATTTTGCGATTGGGACTGTCTATTCGAAAGCCGAAGTCATTCTCGTAGCTGTTGGATCCGCCGTGTTTCTTAACGAACCCCTTCGAGCACTCGGTTGGTTCGGAGCAGCGGTGGTGCTCCTAGGAGTGGTGCTCCTCGCTGCGCCTGTAGGCATCGAGTCAGCGCTCCAACGATGGGGGGATCCGTCGGCGTGGCTCGGGATTGGAGCTGGCCTTTTTTTCGCTCTTTCCGCCGTGGCGATCCGCGGTGCCACTACGTCGATTGTCGCTGCTTCTGTTTGGCACAGAACGTGTCTGACATTGCTCGCTATTTTGTCGTCCCAGGCTCTCCTACACGGAGCTTTTCTTGCGATCACTGACAGCAGTCAACTGGTCGCTATCTGGAAGCACCGGAGGAAGTGTTTACCGGTTGGGTTGATGAGCTTCGCAGGCACAACTGGTTGGGTGGCAGCAATGGCTGTAGCGAATGCTGCGAAAGTCCGAACCCTCGGTCAAATCGAAATCGTTCTCGTTTTCATGATCTCGCTGATCCGGTTACGTGAGCCACATCCCATTCGAGATTATTTGGGTAGTGGCCTTGTTCTTTCGGGCGTGGTTCTTGTCGTCGTCCTGGGATGAGGTACTCGACTTTCGCCTCCGGGTAAGCCGCAAAACCTTCAGTCGTCCTCAGGCTCAGGAGTCGGCTCGGTCGCAGGTAACGCTCTCGCCCACTCGTATGCTCGGTCAATTTGCCTATAAAGACGGTCAAGATGTACGGAATTATCGATCACGAAATCGGCGACTTCGAGACGCTTTTCGCGCGCTACCTGCGCGGCAATCCGAGAACGAGCGTCGTCTTCGGTGAATCCGCGTTGAGCAACTAACCGGTCGACCGCTATTTCCGTTGGAGTGTCAACAACCAGGATGCCGCTAACGATATAACGCGGAGGTCCACCCGCGATGATCCCCTCGACAAGGAGTGGAATGTCGAGTACCAACAGATTGTCGGTGTCCGCTTCCCTCCGGATTCTGCGACGGATCTCGCTGTTCACTGGCGGGTGAACAATACGGTTCAGCTCGCGTAAAGCACCTTTGTCACCGAAAACAATTTCAGCGATGGCCTGTCGATCAAGCGACTCATCGCTATTCAGAATGGTGTCACCGAAATGAGCAACCATCTCTGTGTGGACTACCTGCCCTGGTGCTTGCATCTCGCGAACGATCACATCAGCGTCGACCAAAATTGCGTCATGCTCGACAAAGCAATCAGAGACGGTGCTCTTGCCGCTCCCTATGCCACCGGTTAGCCCGATGACTATCACTTATCGACCTACGTTTCTTCAGTTGCCGCTGAGACCTCGTCCGCCGACGAAGCTTCGGCGCCTTCAGCAGTTGAGCCATTGTCCTCATACTCGGCCACCGCTTGACGATACGCCTCTTCACCATGTTCTTCGTAGTACTCGCGCCAGGCTCGCTCCGCTTCGGATTCTTCGCCTTCTGCAGGGGCCGCGTAATCAAATTCGCCGATAAAGTTGCCGGCTTCGTCGTAGGCATGTTCTCCGAATGCTTCTTGGTATTCTGCCGCGACCACGCCACCTTCAGCGGCTTGTTTAATCGACAGGCTGATTCTTCGCCGTTGAAGATCCAGATCAATGATCTTCACCCAGAGTTCTTCGCCGGGAGTAACCACTTGCTCTGGAAGTTCAACGTGATGTGCGGACATCTCCGAGATATGAACAAGACCTTCGATCCCGTCGCCAACCTGCACGAAAGAACCAAAAGGAACCAGTTTGGTGACGCGTCCGTACACCAATTCCCCCACTTTGTGACCTTCGGCAAATTCCTGCCACGGATCCTGCTGTGTTGCTTTGAGCGACAGCGAAATCCGTTCTCGTTCGCGATCAACTTCAAGCACCTCTACATCGACCTCGTCCCCTACCGTCACCACCGAACTCGGGTGATCGACATGCTTCCAGGAAAGCTCTGAGACGTGAATGAGGCCATCCATGCCGCCTAAGTCAACAAAGGCCCCAAAACTCACAACCGAAGACACAACGCCGCTGCGCTTTTCGCCAGGCAGGAGATTGTCGAGAAACTCTTCTCGCTGTTCTTTTTGTGTCTCCTCTAGCCACGCCCGGCGAGACAAAACAACGTTGTTGCGATTTTTGTCGAGTTCGATGATTTTGGCCTCAAGTTCCATGCCTATGTAGGGGTCAAGATCGCGAACACGACGCAACTCCACCAGTGACGCTGGTACGAACCCGCGTAACCCGATGTCTATGATGAGACCGCCCTTGACGACCTCTATAACCGGCCCCGAAACCACACCTTCAGAGTCCTTAATTTCTTCGATCTTGCCCCATGCCTTCTCGTATTGGGCGCGTTTCTTAGAGAGAACAAGCCGTCCGTCCTGATCTTCTTTTTGAAGGACGAGGGCCTCAATCTCTTCGCCTAGCTCAACCACTTCCGATGGATCCACGGCATTCCTGATCGAAAGTTCGCGGCTAGGGATGACGCCCTCGGACTTGAACCCAATATCGAGTAGCACTTCATCGCGGTCAATCCGGACGACGGTGCCTGAGACAAGGTCCCCGTCATCAAATTCGACGATCGTGCTGTCTATGGCGTCTGCAAAGGAGGTCGCACCTAGGTCGTTCTCAACTACGGTGCGGGGGATGTATTCACCGGCATCATTAAAGCTGCCGAATTCTGTGGTATCGGACACTAGGATTTGCTCTCGGTAGACAATACGGGGTGACGGTGACAGAGCTCTCACCGGGCACGGCGCTCAAGGCTACACGGCCCGCTTGCAGGAACCATCTCCGTTAGCTATTTCCGGCGCCGCTTGGTTGAAGCGCTAGGGGCGGCGAGCTAAGAGCACTAGCTCCGGGTGGTCCGCAACCAATGATTCTGCCTTCCAGTCTTCGCCAGAGTGGACACTTCGGATCTGCAAAGGTTCAAGTCCTGCCATCTCTGCCATCATCCAAAGCTCGCGGGGCGTGAAACAGGTTGTCCACAGCTCGGTAGCGAGAGCCCGCCCTGCGGGATTTCGAACCTCTGTGTGTTCGTGACGGGTCGCCGTCATTAGGTCAAACTCATTCGAGTTTTCTATATTTTCGAGATTCGCGACGAGGAAGTAGGCAGAAAACGCTGCCACGAGGAGCCGGCGACCGCTCCTCAGCGCTTGCCCCATACCCGAGAGGATGCGTTGATCCGCCGCCAAGTTGGGGGCATCCTCCAACGCCGGACCGCCCTGTAGCCCAAAGGCACCTTCACACAATGAAAACGCACCGTCGAATTCATTTGAGAATTCAAGCTGCCGGGCATCGACGCGATCGAAAGTAGCTAAATCCGTCAAACCTTCCTCAGCCGCCGACTCGGCGGCCAATTCGAGGAAACGTTGGGAAATGTCGATGCCGTGACACCTGATCCCTCGTCGAGCCAACTCAACAGAGTGCCGACCAGGGCCACAGCCGACATCTAGAACACGGTCACCCGGATGCAGGCCCAGTTGAGAGATGATGTGATCGACTTCCTCATTTGTGGTTTTGGTGAATGAATAACGAAGGTACGTCTCGTTTAGGTGGTCAGCAATACTCTCGAACCAGTGATTCGTTGAGCCGTCCCCCCCTTTCGGCATCGCGCTTCAAATCAACTTTTTGCTTGAGCCCAGGTTGGTCCCAGCGCGACATTCACTTCGAGTGGCACTCGTAGCTGTGCAGCTTCACTCATGGTCAGAACAGTCATCTCCTGAATTTCCTTACTTTCTTCGGGATGAACTTCGAGAATGACCTCGTCGTGCACCTGTAGTACCAGTGAACTCTGAGCACCCAATGCGGCCAGGGCACGGTCAATTTCGACAAGCGCAATCTTGAAGATATCTGCAGCCAATCCTTGGATCGGTGCATTCATCGCCTGACGCTCCGCTGCTTGTCGAACCCTATAGTTCGGTGAATTCAAATCAGGGATCGGTCGACGTCGACCAAAAAGAGTTTCCGTGTAACCAGTCTCTCTAGTTTTCTCAACAATCTCATCCATGAAGGCCCTCACCGAAGGAAACGCCGAGAAATAGGCTGCGAGAATCTCAGACGCCTCGTTCGTGGGGATTCCTAAACGCTGACCTAGGCCATACGCCTCCATTCCATAGGCGAGTCCGTAGCTCACCATCTTCGCTTTGGACCGCTGTTCGGTGTTGACATCTTCGGGTTTCACTCCGAACACCGAAGCAGCGGTTGCGTTATGTATGTCCTGACCTGATTCAAAGGCATGAACAAGCCCGGGATCTCCAGCAAGGTGCGCAATAACTCGCAGTTCGATCTGGTTGTAATCCGCAACTAGCAACTCATAACCGTCTCGGGGAACAAACGCTTTCCGAAATTCCCTACCCAAAGCGGTGCGAACAGGGATGTTATGAAGATTTGGGTCCTCAGAACTCAGTCGCCCCGTGCGCGCAACGGTTTGATTGAAAGTCGCTCTGATTCTTCCGTCGCCGTCAACAACATCAAGTAATCCCTGACCGTATGTCGATCGCAACTTTTCAACCTCGCGGTACCCCAGAAGCAGTTCGACGATCTCGTGCTGATCGCGGATCTTTTCAAGAGACGCTGCATCGGTTGAGTACCCGGTCTTGGTTTTCTTTTGGGGAGTAAGACTTAACTCATCGAATAACACTTCGCGAAGTTGTTTGGTGGAGTTCACGTTGAACTCATGTCCAGCGAGTTCGTGAATACCTGCTTCTAATCGACTTACTTCTGCCACCAAGTGGTCGCGCATCCGAGTTAATTCAGCCGCATCTACCCCCACCCCAACGTCTTCCATTCGCGAGAGCACGGAAATCAGCGGCCGTTCTACCTCATCGTAAAGCCAGAACATCGACCGCTCTTTCAGTATTTCCAGGAGCACTGGTACCAACCGGTTCACCGCCAAGGCGTCACGGGCTACATCGAGTAGCAGGTCATTCGAACCGCCGTCGAGATTCAACTGGCCGGCGTTTACCGAGTCGTCGCGGGCTAACTCGCTTCGGCAGTATTTGCGCAACAGGTCGTCAAGCACATATCGGCCGCCACTTGGATCGATGAGATAAGCGACGATTGCCGTGTCTGCCCTCAATCCTTCAGCGTTGAGTCCAAGTCGCCGGAGGCCGCGACCGAATTCTTTGGCGTGATGGGTGTCGAAGCCAATCCCTTCAGGGGACGCTACTTTCTCCAGAGCATTAAGTACGGCCGGGTCTTTGAGGACGGCTTCCTCCACCACTAGCACTTCACCTGCTTCGGCGTTGAGAACTACCGAAAGGGCGGACAGCGAACCGTCAAGATCGGTGCTCCAACCGAGCGAAAGTGGTTCCCTTTTTTTGATTAAGGAATCTAAACGAGACACGAATTCCGTTGGCGAAGCCGCTTGTATCAATTCGGCCTCTATAACTCCACCATCGGACTCTAGAGTCGGGAGCAAGTCACCCAGGATTTCGCTTAAGCGTTCGTAGAGAGAGTTGAACTCCAAAAGCTCGAAAAGGTGCTGCACCTTCCCCACATCAACTTCGCCCCATGCCACTGATCGAACATCGAGATCAATTGGGACGTCAGTTCTGAGCACCATCGCGTCAAGGTTTCGTCTTGCGCGATCTTCGAATTCCACAAGGTTTTGCCGCAACTTGGGTGTTTGGTCATCGGCGTGTTCAAAGATTCCGTCTAATCCTCCGTATGCGTTGATGAGCTTGGCCGCAGTCTTCTCTCCTACCCCTGGAACTCCTGGAAGATTGTCCGATGGATCCCCACGAAGTGCCGCGTATTGGGGGTACAACTCTGACGAAACTCCCGTCCGGTCGACAATCCCAGCTTCGTCGTATAGTGCGTAGTCGCTGACCCCTCTGCGGTTGTACAGCACTTTGATATAGGGATCTCGGACCATTTGATAGATGTCACGGTCGCCCGTGACGATGATCGCTTCATCTCCCAAATCAGCGACTTGAGTGGCAAGCGTTGCCAAAAGATCGTCGGCCTCAAATCCGACAACATCAACGGTAGGCACCTTGAGAGCTTCTAGAACCTCTCGCACCAACCCGAATTGTTGAACCAGCAAATCAGGGGTCGGCTCTCGTTGGGCCTTATATTCTGGGAGCATCTCATGTCGAAAGGTGGGTTCGGGGCGATCGAAAGCGACGACAACCCCTTCGGGCTGCTGGTCTCTCACTAGATTCAAAAGCATCGAGGTAAAACCGAAGACAGCATTCGTGACTTGTCCCGACGCAGTGGCCATATCGGTGGGCAATGCAAAAAAGGCCCGATATGTCAGGGAATTGCCGTCAAGTAGGAGAACTTTCGCCACGTTGGCAACCCTAGGCCCCGAATGGGTCTCTATGGACGACCCACTTCCCGTGATGAGACCTGGGGCTACCTCAAGGCTCTAAGAGTCCACCAATGATCTTGTTTGCCACGTCAAGCATTGTTGATCGCTTGCTCATAGCCGTCTTTTGGATGAATTCAAACGCTTCTTGTTCCGATATTCCATGATCGTCCATGAGGCGACCTTTAGCGCGATCCACCGCTTTTCGTGCTTCCAATTGATCCTGCAACTCCTGCACAGTGGCATCAAGCTGTCGCATCTCTTCGAACCGACCCATTGCAACCTCGATCGCCGAGACGAGTTCCTCGCGTTGAAATGGTTTAACGAGATATGAAAGGACCCCAGCGTCGCGGGCTTGCTCAATCAAATGCCGCTGACTGAATGCTGTGAGGATGACCACCGCAGCTTGCCTCTTGCTCGAAACTTCGCTCGCTGCAGCCAAACCGTCCATGCCAGGCATCTTGATGTCGAAAATGCACAAGTCTGGTGAGTGTTCCTCTACTAACTCAACTGCTTCATCGCCACGACCGGTTTCGGCGACGACCTCATAACCTTCGTCTTCAAGCATCTCGCGAAGATCGAGCCGAATAATGGCTTCATCCTCGGCAATAACTACTCGCTGTGACAACAGATTCCCTATCAGTTATGGGCACTACCTCTAGTGGTGAGGCATACAACTCTACCGAACGGAGCACTGATCTCTGTTTTTTGGACACGGCGCTAGTTAACGCGAAGACCCGCTCATTTGGTCAAGTAAGGCGTCTTGTCGGCATTCGAGCTCGCCCAGCCGTGCCGCTAACTGGCTTCGCTCTTGGCCTATGACTTCGACGTGTCTGGCTGCTCGCTGGTGAGTTCTTTCCGATATGGGAGTTTCCGAAACTAATGATTGAAGTCGGGCCGTGTCTGCCTCATCAGAAAGGTGCGCCCATTGCTCGTCGAGAAGGACCAACTCTGTCCGTAAGGCAACAATCTGCTGGCTGGTTCTTCGCAACTGGCGTTCTATGGTCTTGCTTGACATGGGGTCGAAAATCTAGCCGCTAAAGGCGCAATTTCCTATTTCAAGTGGCAATTAGGGCTTGTGGCCGACACATCGGGCCAGTATTCCGGGCACGAAGTCGATGACTTCAACATCTGAGAATCCCGCTGTCGTGAAATAGTTTTCACACTCAGAGCGAGTATGTGCACGGCCTTCGCTACCGCAGATCAGTTCGTTCATCCCCCACATGGCTGCGTCTATCGGGCCTTTTCGATCATCGTTCAGCATTTCTCCGATCAAATGCATTTCCCCACCAGGTTCCAATGCTCGAAATGCTCTTGCTACAACGTCGGAGACGACCTCGCCATCGTAGATCGGTAGGTTGCTCGCCATCACAATGACGTCCACCGGAGAAGGGAACTCTCCGGTCGTAAAATCCGCCCCGACTGTTTTGACGCGGTCTTCTACTCCAGCATCTGCAATATATTCCTGAGTAGCCACCACCACCGGAGGCAGGTCGAGCACTGTGGCCCGCAATTCCTTGAAGTTTTCGACTGCTGTGATGCTGTAGGCACCGGACCCGCCGCCCAAATCAAGCAGATGTCGACGGCTGCTCAAATCGACAGTTTTGACAAACCTCCGCGCCGCGCCAAATCCGATGCTTGAAGTAGCTCGGTGATATTTGCGTGCTGAGTCCACAGTCAGCTCTTGATACATTCCGAGTTTGCTTGACTCAGGTTCCCGCATCTTTTGAGTCATTTCGAACCATCCCTCTACGTCGGGACGGGTGAACATCATCCACGCACCGGCGTAGCGGGCCTTACCTTCAACTAGGTAGGTCTCGACGTCTGGACTGTTAACTAGATGGTCGCCTTCCCAGTCGAGTAGTTCGAGACTGAGCGCACACGACACCAAACGGTCGACGTCAACGGGGCGAAGTCCAGTCGCTTCAACAAGAGATGTCTCACTATTTAGACCACCGCTAACATGAGTAAAAAGGCTGACATCAAGTGCCGCATACAGCACTGCAGACGCAGTGTACGCCCGAGCCATTTTTTGTAATCGAGTGGTATCTACTCGCTTATCCATCACGTTCCAATCGGTAATAGTTGTCAGTCTCTCAGGAATCCTCGACGCGAAAATAATCAGGTTTTCCCAATGCCCAATATTCGCCCCACACTTGTTCACCACCTGCGACGTGGAAAACCTCCCCAGTTACATAGGAGGCAGTTGTAGGTGAACCCAGAAACGCTACGGCTTGTGCTACATCTTGAACATCGCCAAGGCGCCTTTGAGGATTGTGATCGAACGAAGGTCGCGCTTCGGGTGGGTAGTTCACTAGTCCTGGGCTGCGTACTACTCCAACTGCGATGGTATTCACCCGGATGTCATGAGGGGCCCACTCGACGCTAAGTGACGCGGCTAAGCCAGCAGCCCCGGCTCGCGCGGCAGCCGTATGAGGTATTCCGACTGATGCGCGACCAGTAATGGTCCCGATGTTTACGATCGATCCCGGCTGGGACTTATCAATCCAGGCTCGGGCCGCTTCCTGCATAACAAACCAAGGTCCATACAAGTTGGTCTCGACCACAGCAGCCCAACCCTTGGGCGAAATCTGCATTGCGGGCGCCGCGAACTGCCCTCCAGCGTTGTTAACAACTAGGTCCAAGCCGTCGAATTGATCCCAGGCTGTGGCGATCAGCTTGGTTACCTCTTCAGGGTTGCGGATGGTCATTGGGATTGAGCAGACATCAATCCCGTGTTCACCTAGCGATTTTTCAAGGTCGCGAAGTTTCGTTTCGTCTCGACCACACGTGATGATGCGAGCCCCAAGCCTGCCCAACAGCATGCAGATTGCTCTGCCGATTCCACCAGATCCTCCGGTAACGAGAGCGACGCTCCCGTCATATAGATCACTTCGAAGGCCGTGTTCTAGAACGGCCAACTCGTCGTCAGTCCAAGATACGTAGGGGTCAACGCTCATAGCCACAAGCTAGAGCGAAACATCGCGATGGCGCTCAAGTTGCCGAAACAGCGTTCTTTCGTGCCCGGAGCGGGATTTGAACCCGCACGCCCGTGAGGGCAAAGGATTTTGAATCCTCCGTGTCTGCCATTCCACCACCCGGGCTGCAACTGGTGAGGTTAGCGCCGCAAAGGCAGCATTCACCAAGGATTCAACCACTTTGAGTGCCGATGTGGCATTTAAGGCAACTGTTCCCGTACCCTCTTGAGCAGCCGCGGTCGACAGGTTTTCGCGTGGCCATGTGAAACCTTTCGGACCAAAGTGCGGTCCAACCCATAAGGTGATCGCACAGGGAGGCCGCGTGCTCGCATTTACATTCCCCGGACAAGGCTCACAAAAGCCGGGTATGGGCTCTCCATGGGTCAACCATGAGAGTTGGGAACTTGTCGAGGAAGCCTCAGAAGCCTGTGGACGCGATGTCGGCCAACTGCTGCTCGACGCTGAAGCCGAAGAGCTCAAACAGACGCGCAACAGTCAACTCACAACATTTGTTGTCAGCATGGTGGTTCTGGATGCCGTCGAACGTACCGGAGTTGCACCAAATCTCGCCGCGGGTCACTCACTCGGCGAGTACAGCGCCCTTTGTGCAAGCGGCGCTCTTTCTTTCGAAGATGCTGTTCGCTTAGTCGCCGAACGCGGCGAAGCAATGCAAATCGCCGCTGACGAGCAAGAGGGGGCTATGGCCGCAATCTTGGGACTTGACGATGATCTTGTGGTCGCGGCATGCGCGCGCATTGGCGGCGACGTGTGGGTCGCTAACTACAACGCACCAGGGCAAGTAGTCATCGCTGGCTCTCCTGCGGCTGTAACCGAAGCTGGGGAGAAAGCTAAAGAGTTGGGTGCCAAAAGAGCGATGGCGCTGCCAGTTGGCGGTGCCTTTCACACCCCATTCATGAGTCCCGCTAGAGACCGGCTTCGAAAAGCATTGGGCGAGGTCGAAGTTCGCGCTCCTGCTGTGCCGATTGTGGCTAACGTCGATGCAACGGCCCGCGATGAAGCAGACGAGTGGCCTCAGCTTCTCGCCAGCCAACTCTGTAGCCCTGTCCAATGGAGACAAAGTCTGTACACATTGAGCGATGCCGGATGCACAACCTTCGTTGAACTTGGTCCGGGAACGGTTCTTACCGGCATGGCTAAACGAACGCTAAAAGAATCTATGACCTTGTCGGTAGGGGCGCCTGAGGAGCTGGATGCGTTGCTAGTAGCAGTTACTGATCTGGGATCGTCGGAGCAGCCTGCGGCTGGTACAGGTGAGCACCTGTACGTAACCGAACGCTTGGTCGTGAGTCCGTGCGCCGGTACTTTCACACCGCAAGAGGGACTCGACAGTGACCAGATCATCGCCGTCGGCGACGTGGTCGGTTGGGTCGCTGAAGAGGAAGTCCGGTCTCCTTTCTCTGGAGCGATTATGGACTTCATAGCTCTCGAAGGAGAGCGTGTAACTGCGCGTCAGCCGATCGCTTGGCTTCGCACAAACTAGAGAAGGTGGACATGACTTCAAACTCTCTATTCGGCGCACGAATGGTCGCTCTCGGTACCGCGCTTCCCGACAAGGTCTTAACGAACCAAGACCTCGAAAAAATGGTTGATACCAGCAGCGAGTGGATCGTAGAACGCTCCGGAATTCACGAACGTCGGATCGGCGGCACCACCGCTGGTTTGGCTGCCGAAGCTGGCCAGATCGCCATCGAACGATCCGGCATCGACCCCCAAACTATTGATTTGTTGATCCTTGCTACCACCACTCCCGATAGACGCGTCCCGGCTACGGCCTCCACGGTCCAGGAACTGCTTGGACTGAGTTGTGGAGCAATGGATCTCAATGCGGCGTGCTCAGGTTTCGTATACGGAATGATTGCCGCCCACGGCTTCATCAACATGGGGCACCAACGCGTCTTAGTGATCGGAGCAGAAACGCTCCGACGGCTCGTCGACTGGACCGATCGAGCTACCTGCATCCTGTTCGCAGACGGCGCTGGCGCGGCCATCATCGAAAGAACTGAGGGCCCCGGAGATCTTCATGGATGGCATGTCAACAGTAACGGCGCACTTGAGGAAGCGCTCTACTGTGATTTTGACGCGACGATCCAAATGTCGGGACAAGCCATCTTCAAGAACGCCGTCCTGGCAATGGAGCATGCCGCCCGTCAGTCGCTCGAAATGGCCGACTTATCACCAGCGGAAATCGACTTAGTGGTGCCACATCAAGCCAATGTTCGAATTGTTGAAGCCTCTTGTAAGCGGCTCGGTATCCCATATGAGAAGACTTCCATGGTAATTCATCGCACCGGCAACACTTCCTCCGCTTCAATCCCTTTAGCTCTAGAGGACGCCTGGCAAGCCGGACGTGTGAAGAAAGGTGATCGCCTGTTGCTCGTGGGGTTCGGCGCGGGCATGACATCTGCGGCCGCGGTCATCACATGGGACGGCAAATGACCGACCCTCGAACGGTTCTAGTTACAGGCGGCAATCGAGGCATTGGATTGGCTTCAGCGAAATTATTCGCTGAAGCCGGTCACCGCGTCGCCATAACTTCTAGAAACCCTGATGTAGACGATGAACGTATTTTGGCGGTGTCCTGCGATCAAACCGATAGCGAGGCCGTAGATCGCGCCTTCGAAACCATTGAAGACGAACTGGGAGCAATTGAAGTTCTCGTTGCGAACGCTGGGATTACTCGCGACCAGCTGTTTCTCCGAATGTCAGACGACGATTTTGCGGACGTTATTGACACTAATTTGACTGGCGCTTACCGCATGGCTCGCAGAGCCGCCCGACCGATGCTCCGAGCGAGATGGGGGCGACTCATCTTCGTTTCATCGGTAGTCGGCCTCCTAGGGTCCGCTGGTCAAGTCAACTATGCGGCGAGTAAATCAGGTCTGGTGGGCATGGCTCGATCAATGGCCCGAGAACTGGGCTCTCGAAACATCACCGCCAACGTCATCGCCCCTGGTCCGGTGGCGACGGAAATGTTGGCCTCCCTCACCGAAGAACAACAAACCGCCATAACTGACCAAGTGCCTCTAGGACGAGTGGCTCAGCCAGAGGAAATTGCCCAAATGATCAATTTTCTTGCTTCGGAAAACGGCGCCTACATAACCGGTGCTGTGATTCCCGTAGATGGCGGACTAGGCATGGGGCATTGACCCCGAGCCTCTACACTTCGCACTGTCCCACGACCCAAGGAATACCCGAATGAGTGACAACTTCGAGCGGTTCAAGAATTGCGCAGTGGAGGTACTCGCAGTGGATGCGTCCGCTGTTACGGCAGAAGCAAGTTTTGCTGATGACCTCGATGCTGACAGCCTCGATCTAGTTGAACTGGTGATGGCTCTTGAAGAAGAGTTTGATATCAGCGTCGAAGAAGAAGAGCTTTCCGACGTAGCTACAGTCGGCGACGCATTGGCCCTGGTTGAGTCAAAACTGTGAGCGAGGGGCGCAGGGTCGCGATCGTCGGCCTCGGAGTTGTTTCCTGCGCCGGAATAGGTTTAGACGCGTTTTGGGAGGGATTGAATTCTGCTGTACCTGAGGGTGAGAAACGAGTCCATGATTTTGATCCTCTCTCGTATTACGACAACACCAAAGAGGCGCGACGTGCCGATCGCTCTCAGCAAATGGCGACAGCGACGGCGACAATGGCCTTCGAAGATGCGGGCGAACTGACCATAGATCCGGCGCGGTGTGGCGTGATCTACGCGACAGGAGTAGGCGGACTCCAAAGCTTCGAGGAACAAGTCATCGTCCACGACCGAAAGGGGGCCCGTAGAGTCTCACCTTTCATGGTTCCGATGATCATGCCCAACGCCCCCGGCGCAGCAATTTCTATGCGTTTTGGGTTGCAGGGACCCAACGAGACGATTACCACGGCATGTGCAGCAAGCACTCACGCTTTGGGTTATGGCGCCCGCCTTATCCAAACCGGTTATGCCGACGTCATTGTCTCCGGCGGAGCAGAATCTGTGATGTCACCGGTTGGGATGGCTGGATTTCAGAACATGACCGCCCTGTCGTCTTCAGGCAAATCCATGCCATTTGATCGCGATCGGGACGGTTTCATGATGACCGAGGGATCAGCAACCCTAATTCTTGAAGAAATGGAATCGGCTCAATCCAGAGGTGCTCACATCTACGGTGAAATTCTTGGGTCGGGATCGAACGCCGATGCCCACCACGTCACTGCTCCCGCCCCGGGCGGACACGGTGCCGCGCGTTGCATGCAATTGGCGATAGAGGACGCGGGACTCACCAGTGAGGAAATCTGCTACGTGAACGCTCACGGAACTTCAACTCCTCTAAACGATGCCGCCGAAGCCGAGGCGATATCGAAGGTATTCGGAGAAAACGGCCCACCAGTTACGTCCACTAAGGGGGTAACTGGCCACGCGTTAGGCGCCGCCGGAGCTTTAGAAGCAACGTCAGTTCTCCTCTCCTTTCAACATCGCCAAATTCCACCGACGGCTGGCTTCACAGTCCCTGATCCTGACATGGCTGCTATCAACCTGGTCACGGGTTCCGCCCGAGACTGGGAGCCAGGTCCTTCGATGTCTAATTCTTTTGGCTTCGGTGGTCACAACGGCTGTCTGGTGCTCGCTCCACTTGACACTTAAGGCTGTTCCAACTGCAGCATCTGCGGCTTCAAGGACGAAGCGGTCCCGCCGATCATCGGCAGCGTCAAGCAGTCGCAGGCGGCTACCCACGTCATATAGCTCGCTTTTCAGAGGTCAGTGGCGTCCGCTATCACGAACATCATCTCTGCCTGACAGGCTATTTCGCCGTTAACAGACGCTACTCCAGTGGCCCTGCCCGCCAATTTGGACATCCGACCAAGAGTGGCCTGCAAATTGAGCGTGTCGCCCGGAATGACTTGGCGACGGAACCGCGCTTTATCAATACCTCCGAACAGCGGCAGCCTTCCCAGGAATTCTTTGTCGCTGAGCGCGGCAAGACCAGCTGTCTGCGCTAAGGCCTCAATCATCAGTACTCCGGGCAAGGTAGGTCTGCCGGGAAAGTGGCCGGAAAAGAACGGTTCCTCTCCAGTCAAGTGCCATTGGGCGGTGCAAGAAACCCCGGGTTCCAACTCTGTGATCTCGTCACAGAATAGAAAGGGCGGCCGATGCGCTAGGAGCTCAATTGGGTGTGGGTAATCACTCATGGGATTTGCCTAACGCCATGAGTAGCTGGGTCGGCGTCGCCTTTGGGGAAATTTTCATCCAAACATTCTCAATTCGGCCCGAAGGAGACAGAAGGAACAGTGAACGCAGTATGCCTTGGTACTCACGACCGTAAAGTTTTTTTGTCCCCCACGCCCCGTATTTCGACGCAATCTTGTGGTTGGGGTCAGATAGAAGCGGAAAACCGAATTGGTGTTTGTCATCCCAAGACGCCTGGGCCCGAGGGCTATCTGGGCTAATGCCAACAATCTGAACATTTCCAACTAGCGACGCTACGTCGCGTAAGCCACAGGCCTGCGCCGTACACCCTCCAGTGTTTGCCTTTGGAAAGAAAAAGAGGGCAACCCCATGATCATGCTGATCTGCTAGGCGCCACTTTTCTTCGTGTTGGTCAAGAAGAGTGAAACTGGGCGCTCGATCCCCGCGCTGCAACATTTGGCCAACATAGCGACCTTAAGCTCGTGATCCGCTGTGGGTAAAAGGAATTACTCATCAAAACCTTCAGAAATTCCGACCCTCACATGGGCAAGTACGGCGTCAATTTCTTCTTCGGTGAGGCTGGCTCCGAATCCCGGCATTGAGCGTCTGCCTCGTTCGATGATTTTCCGATGCTCTTCGTACGTGTACTTATGGCCTTTCCCACGGAGATCAGGTCCAAAGGCGCCGGACCCATCAACTCCATGGCAAGTGGCGCAGCTGTCTCCATAAACGGCTGCGCCGCGTAGTAACACCTGAACAGAAAATGTCTCTGCGGTTGGACCCCTGGTCGACCAATCGGTTCGGTCACCACAGCCAACGCACAAACCAAGCAGGGTTAACCCAACAAAGAACTGATGAAACGTTCGGCGCTTCATTTGAGAAACTGGCGCGTGCCGCCAACACCAGAGTATTTACTAGGAGCTTCTAGCCAACGACGCGACAGCCAGTGAGGATCTCGGAGGTGGGCATGAAAATGGTCCGGAACCTGCCGCATGGTCCGATCCACGGAAGCGACACCTTCCCCAAATCGGTCTAATCCGACCTGTGTGAGACGTTCAAGCATCCAATCCACCTCGCCAGGTTCGGGCTCCGTTCCATGGGACTTCCAAACCACCATGGGCGTTGAACAAGCTTCGCAATCAGCGATCCAACAGATTTCGTCCTCGTAGTACCAATGGGTAAACCGTGCAGCTTCGCATAGCTCGCAATCTTCATCGAAGTAGCCGTATTTCATAGACGATCGGATTCAACCGCCATCGAGTGCTTCGCGATACGACGCGATCAGTTCTCCGACTCCGTCCGCTCCCCCGCCGTCCAATAGTCGGCGAACTACAGCCGATCCGATAATTACTCCATCGGCGACTTCGCAAGCCGTTACTGCTTGTTCTGGTGAACCGATACCAACTCCCGTCAGTACAGGCTTATCAGTTACTCGTTTGCATCGCTGAGCGATCTCAGTAGCTGTCGACGCTAGGGCTGCTCTTTCGCCGGTGACGCCTAGTAACCCCACCGCATAAACGAAACCCTTAGAAGCTTCACACAGTTCCGGGAGTCGTGTATCAGGAGTGGTAGGCGCCGCCAGCATGATCGTTTCGACCCCAGCTAGCGCGGCGGCTTCCCGCCAGGGACCGGATTCAACAAGCGGTAAATCTGGGAGAATTGCCGCATCGATACCTGAAGACGCCAATGTCGCAGCGAATCTTTCATGACCCGGGTGATGCGCCAAGTTGTAGTAGGTCATCACCGCGTGAGGCACCCCAGTGTCCAAATCAGGCACCGCAGCGAGCACCGAAGCTGGGGTAGCTCCCGCATCTAAAGCAGTCTGGCTTGCCTCTTGAATTACAGGGCCATCCATCACAGGGTCCGAAAACGGGATACCTATCTCGATCGCATCGGCTCCTGCCGCAGCCGCTGTTTCCACGGCAGCCTGCCAGCCTTCGTAGCCTCCCGTTATATAGGCAATCAAGAGCTTTCTTCCGGCGTCCCTACGTTCTCGAAGGAAACCTTCCATTCGCCCGACCTTCGAGGCCGAATTCACCGATCACTTCCCGGTCCCAAGATGTCCATCATCTGATCAACATCTTTATCCCCGCGCCCTGACAAGTTGAGGAGAACCACCTGACCCTTAAGCGAAGTTGACTCTCGAACCACCCAAGCCAACGCATGGGCGGATTCCAACGCGGGGATGATGCCCTCTGTACGGGAGAGCAATTGGAAAGCCTCCACGACTTCTTCATCGGTCACTGATGGATATTCGGCGCGTCCCACTGAGGCTAGATAGGCGTGTTCGGGTCCAACGCCCGGGTAGTCGAGTCCCGCAGAAATGGATTCGGCCTCTTGAACCTGTCCGACCTCATCTTGCATGAGGTAAGAAACCATCCCATGCACTACTCCCGGCACGCCTCGCCCAACTGCTGCACCACCTGCTGGTTCCACCCCAACCAGACGTGAGTTCGCGTCCGCGAAACCTGAGAAAATTCCAGCTGCGTTGCTGCCACCCCCCACGCACGCAACAACTACATCGGGGTCTTGTTTGACCAACGCTTGACATTGCTCTCGAGCTTCATCACCAATGACGTGATGGAACGTACGGACCATCCATGGATATGGATGAGGTCCCATGACGGACCCGAGGCAGTAGTGGGTGTTTTCTACTGTGGCGACCCAGTCCCGCATGGCTTCGTTGACCGCATCCTTCAGCGTCTTACTGCCCGAAGAAACTGATTCGACTTCGGCACCCATTAATTGCATGCGAAAAACGTTGAGTTCCTGTCGCGCCACATCGACTTGACCCATGTACACCTTGCATTCCATATCGAAGAGGGCTGCTGCAGTCGCTGTAGCAACCCCATGCTGTCCAGCACCCGTTTCTGCCACCAATCGAGACTTGCCCATGCGACGCGCTAATAAGGCCTGCCCAATCACATTGTTGATCTTGTGAGAGCCCGTGTGGTTTAAGTCTTCTCGTTTGAGTAATAAGCGCACACCTAGTTGCTCCGATAAGCGGTAACACTCCGTGAGCGGCGAGGGGCGACCTCCGTAATCGATCAGAATTCGATGGAATTCCTCAACGAAAGCTGCGTCATTCCAAGCCTCGCGGAAGGCTTGCTCAAGCTCTTCGCATGCAGGTATAAGCGTTTCAGGCACAAAGCGGCCACCAAACTCCCCGAAACGCCCCTCCTCGGTCGGATCGCTCATCACCATAAGTTCAACCTATCGCCGGCATCGTCGACGTCATCACTCATCTCGCCAGTCGTAGGGGCGGGGAGCATCAGGGTCAAATTCTTGACCAGTCGGCTCCAATGCTGCTTCGGCTGCTCTGGCATTGAGGATGAACTCGCGTACCTTAACGGGATCTTTCGCACCAGCCGACGACTCGACGCCGCTGGCTACATCCACACCCCACGGTCGTACCGTACGAACCGCCTGCGCCACATTTTCTGGGTGCAGACCTCCAGCTAGAATTAGCGGTCGCCCTCTCTCGCTGCCGTCAAGCATGGACCAATCGAAAACTTCACCTGAGCCCGGTTCCGGAGCGTCAAGCAGGACAGCGCTAGCCGAATACAGGTCGAGGTTGTCGATAGCAGAGTCACCGGCAGCGAACCCTTTGATCAGATAGGGCACTCGTTGCGCAACCCAGGCGCTGTCGTCAGTTGATTCTCTACCGTGAAGCTGGGCAGCTTTAAGGCCCGCCTCGTGCGTTACCTCAACGACCCTTTCCTTCAATTCATCTCGAAATATCCCCACCGTCAGCACGCCACCAGGAAGCCTCCGAACGATGTCGCGTGCCGTCGCCGTTCTGATTTGCCGCGGTGAGCCGGGCACAAAGTTGAAACCCAACGCATCCGCTCCCATTCCCACCGCAAGAAGAGCGTCTTCTTCTGTAGTGACCCCGCAAATTTTTACGAACATCAAACAGCCTCTCGAAGCGCTGCAACTGCCGCTGATGCATCACCACTGGTAACGAGTGTTTCACCGACAAGAATCGCGGCGTAGCCAGCATCTCGCAGAGTCGCAGCGTCTGCTGGGTCTCGTACCCCTGATTCTGCGACAGCAACTACGCCATCGGGTATGAGCACCGCCATCCGAGCCGCCCGATCATGATCGACTTCGAAAGTGGTGAGATTTCGCTGGTTTACTCCAACCAGATCGGCACCGACACTTAAGGCAATCTCTAGCTCAGCTTCGCTATGGGTTTCCACCAGGGCGTCTAAGCCGAGATCACGTGAAAGAGCATGGAATCGCCTGAGTTCTTCGACAGACAACGCAGCCACAATCAACAGAACTGCGTCGGCCCCCATGAGCCGTGCATCGAGAACGTCACGTTCATGGACGGTGAAGTCTTTTCTCAATACCGGCAGTTTCACCGCAGCACGGGCCGCGGTTAGATCTTCTGAGGATCCACCAAAATTCGTTTCGTCGGTAAGAACAGAGATGCACGCAGCCCCACCCTCCTCGTATTCGGCGGCTAGAAGCGATGGGTCCAGATCAGCAAAGAGTTCTCCTTTGGATGGTGAACGGCGTTTTATCTCCGCGATAACGCTTAATCCAGGTTCGGTTAGGCGAGAACGAAATCCTCTCGTTTCTGGAACCGACATTGCTTCCGCGAGTAGTTGTTCCACTGATCGTCGATCGCTTAGAGCGGCACTGCGATGCTCAGCAACGATCCGGTCTAAATAGGTTGTATTAGCGCCGCTCATGATCGCGTCGCCTTCCAATAGTCGGCGTTCCAGCACTAACCCGGACTTCGGTCAGAGTTCAAGTCCCTTCGCACACACCGGTTCCAGGAAGATTAAGTCTGGGCGGCTGGCCATGTACTCCCCCGTAGCGCGACCGAAGTCCTTCATCGCGTCGGAACCGCCGTGGGCAGCTAACGCGTCGCTGTCCGAATACATCTCGTAGAACCAGACGACATTTTCGTCGTTCTGGTCTTTGTGCGCGACATAAATCTCCGTGCCGGGCTCACCAGAAACGTTTCGCATGCCCAAATCAGCGATCACGCTTAACAACGCGTCGCGTTGTCCGTCCTTGGCCGTCAATTTGGCTAAAAGTGCGGGCTTCGCCACGATAATCATCTCCCATGTGGGTAGGTGCGGCATCCAGCGACACCTGTAGGTTCGACCAGAGGGTAGCGCCCTGCCACTTTCGAGGTTCTGCTTATACGGCGACCTGATGTATTGAGCTGACGTTAACGGGTTCTCCATCGGGTCCATCGACGACTTCCACGTCGGCTCGGAGACGAGCAAACCCCACATACGGCCCAGAGCTAGTACTGGTCAACACTTCTCCTACTATTTCGCCGTCAAATTCAAGTGCGTCTCCCGAACCCAAGGCACTTTCGCTCTGCACGCGGCGAATCAGTCGTCGTCCTCCGGAGCGGGCATCGATTCGCTCAACGAGTTCTTGACCTCGGTAGCACCCTTTGTCGAAAGACACGGCAAGATCTAACAGGTCAGTTTCATTTGGGACATCTCCAACCGCTACTTCGCTCCCTATGACCGGCAAACCCTCACTGAGACGAAGTCGTTCGTAATCTTCACTCGAACATTCTGGCAAATCCAGAGAGGGTGATTCCCCAAGTAGGTCGCTGTATCCGATCCCTGGCCAGCTTGATGCCGCTACGAGTTCAAAATTGTTAGCTTGCGAGGCATCCGCTTGACCAAGAATAGAAATCATCTGCCATCTCGATCCAACGAATTCGACTTTCGATCGCAATTTGAAACGGGCCAGGGAGGACAGAAGGAGTTCACCGTGACCGAATTCGGTATCGAGAACATATTGTTGATCACCTGAGCGGGTGATCCGAAACAGGCTCTCGATTTTGCCTCGGGGTTCAAGAAGGAACGAAAGTCGCGATTCGCCGACAGTCATGTCATTGACATCTTGGGAAATTTGGCCGTGCAGGTAAGGTTCCGCTTCGGCGCCCTCGACTACGACCACGTCGCGAGGCACAGACTTGATGAAAGCATTCATTGAGGGCCTGCCAATAATTTGACGGCGTTGCTAATTAACCGAAACCCTATTTCCTCGTCGAAGGACATGATGGACTCAGGATGGAATTGGACGGCACATATTGGTAACTCGCGATGTTCGACGGCCATAACGACTTCATCGTCGGCACTGATGGCGGTGACTTCCAGTTCTTCTGGCACCCGTTCCCGCCTAGCGAACAGAGAGTGGTATCGGCCGGCGCGAAATTCGGTAGGTAAATCAGTAAACAACTGACCGCCAAGGACCTGGACCAGTGAAGGTTTGCCGTGCATTGGAGTTTCCAGTTGCCCTAACTCCCCTCCGAAATACTCGACAACGGCCTGCAACCCTAGGCATACACCAAACACAGGCACTCCGAGTTTTACTGCCGCCTCAATGGTGTCTGAAATGCGGTAATCAGACGGAGTCCCTGGTCCGGGTGATAGCACCAAAAGATCAGGTGGCCGGGCGGTTAAGTCGCTTAGTGGGAACCCGCTTCGTTGGGTGACCACCTCAGCTCCGGTCTGTCGTAGGTAGTTCGCCAAGGTGTGCACAAAAGAGTCCATGTGGTCCACAAGCAACACGCGTTTTCCTTCAGCCGGTTTGAAGAATGGTGTTACCTCTGCCTGACGGCGCGGCAACCGAAGGGCGTCCAAGAAGGCTGATGCCTTCAATTCGGTTTCCTGTTCTTCGGACACAGGGTCAGAATCCCAAAGCAGGGTGGCTCCGACCCTGACTTCTGCATGGCCGTTCTTGATTCTTATTGTTCTGAGAGTCAACCCAGTGTTCAGACTTCCGTCAAACCCAACTTTTCCTATCGCCCCGCCATACCAAGCTCTTGGGCTCTTCTCATGGGCTTCAAGAAACATCATTGCCGACGCTTTGGGCGCGCCGGTGACCGTCACAGCCCACGTATGTGTCAGGAATGCGTCAAGCGCGTCAAACTCAGGGCGGAGGCGGCCCTCAACGTGATCAACGGTATGAATAAGCCGTGAGTACATCTCGATTTGACGCCGGCCAATCACTTTGACGGAACCCGGAGCACAGATTCTGCTCTTGTCATTGCGATCAACGTCGGTACACATCGTGAGTTCCGACTCATCTTTTTCTGAATTGAGCAAAGCAAGAATTTGCGATGCATCATCAAGGGGGTCCTGCCCTCTGGCAATGGTGCCCGAAATCGGGCAGGTTTCGACGCGGTCACCCTCCACCCGTACATACATTTCCGGTGACGCTCCCACCAACCATTCGGATTGACCCAAGTTGATCAAGAATCCGTAGGGAGAGGGATTCTGCTCCTTCAAGCGGCGAAACAATTCCGACGGTGGTTCAGGGGAAGGCTCGACAAAGGTTTGACTCGAAACAACTTCGAATAGATCCCCACGCGCAAAATATTCTCGAGCAATCTCGACAGCTTGGGAATACTCCCCTGGACTGTGGTCGCGTTGGGCCTCGAGTTCGAGGTCAGGCTGATAGGCCTGCCTTGCTCCGCCGCGATTCAGTCCATCTGTAGTTCCTTTATCGAACGTGAATTCATAGCAACGACGCTCCGCTATGCCCCCCTGGTGGTCAACGACAATGAGTTCGTCTGGAATGTAGAGAACCAGGTCTCTTTGATCTTCTGGCCGCGTGAGTTGCAGTTCGATTGGTTCGAACTGAAATGCGAGGTCATACCCGAAGGCTCCATATAGACCGATGTGTTCATCTGGACCGGCAAACAGCTCAACTATCGCCCTCACCGCCGAGAAGGACGACGGTTGTCGACTTCGATCCTCTTCTTCAAATCGTTCAACTGACCGTTCAACATGAAAGGACAGGAAGCTGCTCGCTGCTTCGACGAGCGAGACGCCGTTCACGTCCCGCATTGCGTCTTGAAGGAAAGGCAGTAGCGCGTGTCCTCGCTCGTTCAGAGCATCGATTCGAACCTCTTGACCCCGGCTCGTTACAACTAATGGAGGGTCAACGAAGCCCATATCCCAACGGGTATAACGGCCTGGGTATTCATAGCTTGATGACAGAAGCACTCCTCGAGCAGAGTCAAGCCGATCAACAAGATCTTCGACGGCAGCCTCAGGCTCAATAGGCGTGACGTCTACGCGAACTTCAATTCCGCCCTGGGTTCTGTACTCCCAGGGCTCACCTGCGGACGCGTTACCCATAGCAATCAGAGGTACAAGCCAGTGCTGCCGGGCTCGACCCTTGGCGCTGCGATCGCGTGGACGTCGCGCTCACGCAAGATGAGGAAATCATCACCGTGTACTTCAACCTCATATCGGTCTTCTGGGCTGAACAAAACCTGGTCGCCTTCCTCTGCGCTACGAACATTGGGCCCGGCTCCTACCACTTCACCCCACACCAACCGTTTTTGTTGTTGGGCCGTAGCAGGGATCAAGATGCCTCCGCTGCTTCGCCGTTCAGCCTCATCTGTAGGCATTCGAACGAGGATGCGGTCATGCAACATCTTGATCGGGCGTTTCGGATTTTGCCCGTTGGATTCGTCGCTCGGTTCTTCAACCACAAACGCACGGTACCGTTTCTAGCTATGAACGCGGACGTCGGTTCCCCTCAAATGACGAGTTTTGAGACCAGCGATGGCCATATTTTGGAGGCGGAGTACCTGATACCGCCCGAAATCAAGGCTATGGCAGTACTTTCTCATCCCCATCCTCTTTACGGCGGCGAGATGCGGAACAATGTCGTCCAATCTCTCTTTGAGTGTCTGCCCCAAGCCTCAATCGGGGCCCTTAGATACAACTTTCGTGGTGTTGGACAGTCCGAGGGCATACACGGGCAGGGAAAATCGGAAACCATTGATGCCTCTGACGCATTCACTCGCGCAAGTCAGCTCGCCGAAGGTATCCCGATAATTTCGGTCGGATATTCCTTCGGAGCCGATGTCTCGTTGTCAGTGGAGCACTCCAATCTTGCGGCTTGGGTGGGTGTTGCCTCCCCATTGGCATTACTCGAACCCGAACAGATGCCAGCCGGTCACGACGACCGCCCAACTTTGCTACTTGTGCCGCAACACGATCAGTACCGTTCTCCCGAAGAAGCAACGAGTATCTGTCGCCCGTGGGTTGCAACGTCGCTGTTAGTCATTGACGGCGGTGATCATTTCCTCATGGGCCGCACCGGACCAGTAAGCGATGCAACCGCTGCCTTTATTTCGGAGGTTGTTGCTTCCTGACAACACCAGCTTGTTTGTTCAGTCGATGTCGATTGGCTGCCACCCAGCGGTAGGTCAACGACGCAATCCACGAACAGGGTGGTATCCGCATCGCTCGCCCGAGTCCAGCCCAAATGCCGCCCACCTGCTGAAGTGCCCGCCCGATCGCTTCGTGACCAGCGAGACGCTCGTGGCTATCAATCCACCACACAGAACGCTTCGCTTCCGAGGATGAGAGTCCAAGCGTTAGGAGGTCCTGTTCATTCCCGGCACTCATGGGAACATCGGCCCTGTTTCGCAGCCAGGCCGCACATCTGCAACAAAAGCTGCAGTCTCCGTCATAGACCAGCACTACCTGCGCCTCCACAGCCGATCAGAAGACCGCTATTCGCCTTGTAGGTCGTCAGCTATGTCAGCGAAGCCCTCGCTGTCCAACCACCACGAATGTTCCATCGGGCGAAGGTACCCACAAGACGGACCACCGAAATGTGTACCGAGAATCAGGGTGTGGTCATCGCAGTACTGTTCGGCGAATTTTCTGCGCATCTCGATTGCAGCGGGCTTGTCGACGTCCGGCTCACTTGACCACTCCGGCAGTTCAAATTGAATCGGGTGATGACAAAGGTCGCCGGTAATAATCGCATCCTCCCCTTCGGAGGAGATTCGAACGCTGTGATGACCCGGAGTGTGCCCAGGGGTGGGTTCGAGCCACATGGCGTCGTTCAATTGCATATTGCTTTGGACAAGTTCGGCTAATCCTGCGTCTATGCAAGGCTGAATGCTGTCACCAACGACGTCACCGTAGATCTGCGGTTCAACACGCCAGTGTGCCCATTCGGTTTCCCCGAAGAGATACTGGGCCCTCGGGAATGTCGGATGCCACGCACCATCAATCAACTGCGTGTTCCATCCAACATGATCGACATGAAGATGGGTGCATACGACAGTGGTGACGTCGTCGGGTCCGAAACCTGCTTCGGTCATCTTTTGCATGAAGTCTGTATCGAGGTTGGCTAAGGCATCAAAGCTAGGACGGACCTTGTCGTTTCCGGCACAGGTGTCAACAACTATCTTTTCGTCTCCGATTTCGATGCAAAATGCATGAAAGGAAAGCCGGATACGACCGTCATCGCGGTTCGCAAACGGTCCCAGGACCCAGTCGTGTTCCAGCACCGCCTTCGGGTTCGCATTCGGTATTACCGCCACCCCAGGCCAGGTTTGTTCCATCTCTATAACTTTGGTGATTTTCGCTTCACCAATGTTCCAGGTCTGCATGTTGCTGATCCCTCCCGTGGAGACACTCCAACCTTCAGCTCAAAGCCACACTCGATACGCCAAACAAGCGCCCGTTAGCCGAGTCCTTTAGCGAGGGCTCCGCGAGAATCCGTTGCCGAGAGACGCAAGGGTAGGGCCGCTTGATACTCCGGAGAGTCATACCACTCTCTGAATGCGGCGTCATCGTCAAATTCGAGAACCACTAATCGAGAACCATGCCAGTCCCCTTCGACGGGAGTCACGTCATCATCAACGATGATCGCTCGCCCCCTCCCAAGCGAGGACGCCCTGGCAGCCTTCATATAGTTCTGTAGACCAGCCGGATCATTGACCTGTTCTTGCACAACGAAATAAACCGACATTTCGACCCCCCTGTCCGCCCACGTACCGCAGGTGTCCCCAACTCTAGGAGGTTTACGCTCACCGCGTCCGCTGCCCAAGGCAGATGATCAAAGGACATTCGGTAATGCGTTGAGACGTGAGACCTAAGATTCGGTGATTCGCTGGATGGGAGAAACTTGGTCCGTTAAGTCGCTGTCCCAATACTCGTCGCGAAGAAGTCTTTTATATAACTTGCCAGTGGGTAGCCGGGGTAACTCATCACGAAAATCAACCGACCGAGGAACCTTGAAACTGGCAATGTGCTCGCGCGCATAATCAAGTAATCGCCTCTCAAGCTTTTGTGTTCCCTTTGTGCCCTCTGCTGGTTGGACCACTGCTTTGACCTCTTCACCAAAATCAGCATTGGGTACCCCGAAGACGGCAACATCTGCTACCTCAGGGTGAAGAATCAAGCAGTCCTCAATTTCTTGAGGATAAATGTTTACACCACCCGAGATAATCATGAACGCTTTGCGATCAGTGAGGTAGAGAAACCCTTCTTGGTCGACACGACCAACATCACCCAGAGTGGTCCAAAAACGATTGTCGGGGTGTTGTGAACTTCGGGTCTTATCAGGGGCGTTGTGGTATTCGAAAGCTTGCTCTTCGCGTTCGAAGTAAACAAGCCCAGGCTCGCCAGCTTCAACCTCGACACCGTCCTCGTCACAAATGTGAATAGTTCCGATTAGCGGCTTTCCTACAGTCCCGGGATGAGCAATCCACTCTTCTGGACCTACATAGCAAAAGCCATTGCCTTCGGTCCCGGCGTAATACTCGTGGAGAATGGGTCCCCACCACTTCAACATCTGATGTTTCACTTCTATCGGGCAGGGCGCTGCTGCGTGAATGGCCACCTTATGAGTCGATAAATCATAGGAACTTCGATCTGCCTCCGGCAGCTTCAACATTCGCGAGAACATCGTCGGAACCCACTGGGAGTGACTAACTTCATGCGTTTCTATCGCTTGGAGAGCCCCGAGGGGATCGAACTTTTCCAAAACGACAACTGTTCCACCAACTGATTGAGTTCCGGTACTGAACAGCAATGGAGCGGAGTGATACAACGGCGCTGGAGACAAATAAACTGACTCGCTGTTAATCCCAAATAAGGCGCCCGCAAGTACAGCCCCAATGGGGTCCGGGTCGGTAATCTGAGAGCCGTCGAGGCCTCTCTTTATGCCTTTGGGGCGCCCGGTAGTTCCGGAACTGTAATTCATAATCGATCCTCGCGGCTGCTCTGCGAGAGCTTCAGCTGGGTAGCGCCCAATTGCTGATTCAAAATTCTCATAACCTTCAGCAGTTCCATCAAACATCAGACGGACAGGGCACGTACCTATGTCGGGGAGCATTTCAACGGCGACGTCTCGCACCGCGTAGCTAGCGAGAAGTACTTTCGCTTCGCAATCCCGAACGATGTACGAGGCTTCTTCGGCAGTGAGAAAGCGATTGACGGTTGTGAAAAATAGTCCGCTGCGGAGTGCCGCCCAGTAAGCCTCAAAATACCTGATGTGATTGTCTGCAAAAATAGCGACATGGTCACCCACTCGTAAGCCGACGTCCCACATCAGTTGAGCGAACCGAGCGGACCGATCGTCGAGTTCACGGTACGAGAGAGATTCTCCTGTGCCTGCCATGATCACCGCCGCATGATCCGGCTTTTCGTTCGCGTAGGTACCTGGATAACTCATGTCTTGAAGCTAATCGATTCCCGATAGTTGTTAATCGGTTGCTGGTGGCCTGACGGCAACACCCGCATCGAGAAGGGCCTGTTTAGCTTCTGACACGGTGTGTTCTCCAAAGTGAAATATTGATGCTGCGAGCAGCGCATCAGCGCGACCGTCAATAGCCCCGTCGATCAGATGTTGGAGCGAACCCACGCCCCCACTTGCGATGACCGGAACAATAACTGCGTCACTGACAGCACGAGTAAGTCCGAGGTCGTAGCCGTTTCGAGTCCCATCTCCGTCCATCGAGGTAAGAAGAATTTCCCCCGCTCCTCGGTGTGCTACGTCTGTTGCCCAGCCAACTACGTCCAGTCCTGTGTCTTCTCGCCCTCCTTTAACGTACACATTCCACGTCTGGTCATCATTCGATTTGGCATCGATAGCAACCACCACGCATTGGCTGCCGAACGCCTCTGAGAGCTCAGATACCAACTCAGGACGCTCTACCGCTGCTGAGTTAACGGATATCTTGTCAGCACCGGCTCGCAAGAGCAGCCGTGCGTCATCTACGGATCTAATTCCTCCGCCAATTGTGAACGGTATAAAAACCTCTTCAGCGGCCCTTTCAGCTAGTTCAACAATGGTTTCGCGGTTATCGGAGCTTGCTGTTATATCGAGAAAAATGATTTCGTCGGCACCTTGCGCGTCATATTGCGCAGCCAGTTCCACTGGGTCTCCCGCATCTCGAAGCGCAACAAAATTGACTCCCTTGACTACCCGCCCAGCGTCGACATCCAAACAAGGGATCACCCTTACTGTTTTCACGACGTCACCGTTGCTGCAACGGCGGCAGAAACCTCGATGACGCCATCGTGAAGTGCCTTGCCAACGATGATCCCCGCGAGGCGTCGTCCGTTGATCTCTAACTTTGCCAGCTGGCGAATGTGCACAACCGAGCCAACTCCCCCACTGGCGACCACATCCAGCGACGTCGAACTGAGCACCGCCCTGAGGCCCTCAACATCTGGTCCGGTCCCCATTCCATCTCTATTGATCTGGGTCACTACTACTGCCTCAGCACCACTGCTTTCGAAACTTGGTAACAAATCAAAGATGCTTTGGCCGCTGTCTCTTCGCCAACCTCGAGTTGCGATTTGGTCACCACGGACGTCGAGACCTACAGCGACCCGGTACCCCATACCGGCCAACTCCTGCACTAGGGCAGGGTTTTCAATTGCCGCTGTGCCCAGCACGCAGCGGGACACACCTACTTCATAAAGGTATGTGGCGGCTTCGAGACTTCTGACTCCACCCCCGGTCTGTACCGGGATGTCTACTTCTTCAACTATCGCACCTACGATTTCGAGGTTCGTAGGGTTCCCAGAACGTGCAGCGTCGAGATCCACGACGTGAATCCATCGTGCGCCCGCTTCCTGAAACGATCGTGCTACTTCAACCGGGTCAGTCTGGTACCGAATTTCGCGGTCGTAGTCCCCCTGGACAAGGCGAACGCACTGTCCATCCCTTATGTCAATGGCGGGGTATAGCTCAAAACTCATGAGCTGGTTACTTGCTGAAGGAAGTTCTGAGCAAGACATCGTCCCCGCTCACCTGACTTTTCAGGATGAAACTGAGTTGCCCACAAAGACCCTTTCCCGACCATCGCTGTTACGTCTATCCCATATTCGCAGGTAGCAACTACTAGATCAGGATCAGTGTCAACCGCGTAACTATGAACAAAATACATCCACGCTCCATCTTCAATTCCATGAAGCAGTGGGCACCCCGGAAGGCGGATATCTAACTGATTCCATTGCATTTGGGGCCGGGTCAAGCCATCGGGCAGGCACCGCGACATGCCAGGCAAAGCACCTAAACCTTCGATTCCGGGTGCTTCTTCTGAACCTTCGAACAGCATCTGCATCCCTACGCAAATTCCGAGAAACGGGGTGCCTGAGTCGATGGCCGAGATCGCCAAGCCATCAAGTTTCGCTGCTCTCAACTCGCGCATGCACGCGCCGAAGTGGCCGACTCCGGGAAGGACGACACCCGCGGCGTCAGCAATAAGAGCTGGATCGGCAGTAAGACGAACATCAGCGCCTGCCCGTTCGAATCCCTTCTGGGCGGACCTCAAATTTCCGATGCCGTAGTCCAACACCGCTATGAGTGGCGGTTCATCAGACCCATTCACCTAAGCATCCTCACAGCACGCCCTTGGTGGAAGGCATGACGTCATCCACAACTCGGATCGCATCGTAGAGGGCCCTGGCGACCCCTTTGAAGCTCGCTTCAATGATGTGGTGGGTGTTTTTGCCGCGCAACAAAACTATGTGGAGAGTGATCCCTGACGCGGTGGTAAATCCACGCCAGAACTCTTCACACAGTTGAGGGTCGAAGGGTGGCTCACCCAAGATTTTTTCGCCGGGAGGCTCTACGTCATAGTGCAGGAAGGGCCGACCCGAAAGATCTAGCACGACTTCGACTGCTGCTTCGTCCAACGGAACGGTTATAGCCGCGAAACGACGTACTCCTTCTTTGGCGCCGAGAGCCTCACCTAATGCTTCACCAAGAGCTATTCCTACATCCTCAACGGTGTGGTGGGCATCGATTTCGATATCTCCAGTGCATTCGACACGTAAGTCGAAACGAGAGTGTTTGCCTAATTGGGACAGCATGTGGTCGAAGAAGGGCAGCCCTGTACTGGCTTCAACTTGACCGCTTCCGTCTATTGCTAGAGATAAATCAATTCGTGTTTCTTTAGTAATCCGTTGACGATTCGCTTGCCGTTTCATGTCAACGCCTCCTTAAGGGCTTCGAGGAAAATATGGTTCTCTGATTCAGTACCTAAAGTGATTCTCAAACAGTCGGATAAACCAGGCCAATTCGAACAATTTCGAATCAACACTGATTGGTCCACCAAGCGTTGCCAGACATGGTCCCCGCTCACGGAGCATGGGGTAGTCCGGAACATAATGAAGTTCGCTTGCGACGGCCACACATCTAGCCCTAGGTCAGTTAAAGCAGCAGCGACTCGGTCTCGTTCAGATCCCAGTTGCCTTACTCTGTGTTCCATCTCGTCATGGAAACGCAGCGCTACGCGACCAGCAATCTGCTTAACAGAGTCCAGATGGTAGGGAAGAACAACTTTCTCAAATTCAGGCAACATCCATGATGGAGCTACGCAGTAACCCAAACGAGCACCGGCCATGGACCACGTTTTTGAAAACGTTCGTGTGACGATCAGCGATTCGCTGGCATAGGGGCCCCGCAATAAATCAAGAGCTGTGAAATCCGCGAACTGGCCATAAGCCTCATCGACTACAACGACGCCATCGGAAAGTAGTAGCGCTGTTTCAATGACTTCAAGACTTTCTGGACTTCCCGTCGGATTGTTGGGTGAGCAGAAAAAAATGATGTCTGGGTGATGAAGGGTTACGACCCTTTCCACCTCAGATTTTGCGACGCAATACTGAGCATCGCGCTTCGCCTCGATCACCTCACATTGTGTCGTTCGAGCAATTTGCTGGTACATCGCATAGGTAGGTTCGAAGGTCGCAATGGTTCGACCCGTACCACCAAACGTCAAACAAATAGTCTGGAGGACTTCGTTAGAACCGTTCGCGACAAATACTTGTTGCGGGTCAACTCCATGAAGGGCCGCAATATCCTCCCGAAGACTTTGGGCCAGACGGTCGGGATATCGGTTCCAGTCGACGGCACGTACTTCGTCCAAGAAAGCAGAAAGGAATTCTTCTGGCGGTGAAAACGGTGCCTCGTTGGTATTAAGACGAACTTCAACGTCAAGCTGGGGAGAGTGATATCCCTCCATTGCCCGCAAATCCCGTCGGACACTGGGGCGAGTCACGAGATCACCCCATGCTCCGCCCAGCGTTCACGTTCCCTAACGGATGCGGCGTGGGCCCAGAGGCCTTCAGCCGTGGCCAGAGCATCCACTGATTCGAGAACAGCATCAAATCCGGTCTTCGTCACGTCGATGATGTGCATACGTTTTTGAAAATCGTTGACCGTAAGCGCACCGCTGAATCGCGCAGTTCCTGAGGTCGGTAGCACGTGTGATGGCCCAGCCAAATAGTCACCAATTGACGCCGGTCCCCATAATCCAACAAAAACCGCCCCGGCGTTTCGAATTTCAGCGGCTAACTGTGAAGCGTCGGCGCACATCAACTGAAGATGTTCGGGCGCGATCTCGTTGGCGACTCTAACGGCATCTTCTGGACCATCAACCAGACAAACATAGCCATCCGAGATCAGCGTGCTAAGTGTCTCCGAGCGCCGCGGCGAAAGGTCGACAATCTGTTCTAATGCGGCGACAACCTCATCGGCATAATTCTCATCCCAGGTAACAAGCCAAGCTCGACCTCCAGGACCATGTTCTGCTTGGAGAGCTAGGTCGATGGCAGCCGAACTACTGGGGCAACTCTCATCGGCCACGATCACGATCTCTGATGGTCCAGCGAACGCCGAAGCAATACCTACGACTCCTGCCACCTCTTGTTTCGCGGTCGCAACCCAGATATTGCCTGGACCTGCAACTACGTCGACCGCGGTTATTGATTCGGTTCCATAAGCCATCGCGGCGACTGCTTGCACTCCCCCGATCTTGTGAACCTCGGTTATCCCACACAGGTACGCCGAGGCCAACACCACAGCGTCCACCTCGCCTTCGGGGTTTGGGGGTGTACACAGCATTAGCTGTTCGACTCCGGCTGCTCGAGCCGGAAGAGCTGTCATCAAAACAGTCGACGGATATGAAGCAAGGCCACCCGGCACATATAGTCCAGCCCGCTTCACTGGTTGAGGGATACTCGTGACTTCTATCCCTTTCTGCTGCACTGTGTGAGGTTGCTGCGCTTCTTGTTCGTGGAAGTACAGAATTCGGTCATGCGCGACCTGCAAAGCGTTGGCCAATGCACCGTCTAACGATTGCCATGCCTTCTTGAGATCTTCTCCCTCGACAATGGGATCTTTAATGTCGACGCCATCAAATCGCTTCGTCAACGCTCGAATCGCCGCATCTCCGTTCTCCTTGACCTCGCCAAGTAACTGCCGGACCGCAGCCAAGGGAGCTTCCTCGCCCAGATCAGGGCGGGGAAGCTGCTCAGTTAGCGGTCCGTTTTCTCCACGAAGATCGATACGTCGCAGCACGCTACTGAGGGTACCGGTGAGCGGGCGCTGGATCGAAGTGGATATCGCCTGACCTTGGACACGACGGTAGGGTTCAAGCATGGTTTCACAAGCCGAACTGTCGTCGCTTCAGACCGCGATTAGAGAACTCAGCGATCGAATAACGGCAGCGGCTGACGAACTTGTGGGAACCAGCGACGAAGACGTCGCTATCGATCTCTACGAGGTCGAGCGGAGCCTTCGAACAGCTCAACGTCGCATCGTCAAGGCCAGCGAAGGCCTTGACCATTGAAGATTTGAGCCTCTTAACTCAACTCCCTGAGTGTTTGAGCCATGTCCACAATCTTTCTTGCTCTGGTCAGATGAGGTACGTCAACCATCTGTCCCTTGAAGCTAAACGCCATCAATCCCTGGGCCTGGTTCTCCGCGAACAGTTCGAGAAGTTCACGAGCCTCCTCAAGATCCTCATTAGACGGGGTAAAGGATTCGTTGACGATGTCTATTTGGTTCGGGTGGATAGTGATCTTGCCGGTATAACCCATGGCCGCAGAGGCCAGGCATTCAGAGCGAAGACCTTCCGGGTCGTTGAAATCCACAAACACCGTGTCGAGCGGCTGTTTCTCCCATGCCGTGGCACCCAGGAGGCACATCAGGCGCGCATACTCAAATATTGGCAAATAGCTGCCATCGACCTCTCGGTTAGCTCTTGAACCGATCGCTGCGGACAAGTCTTCGGCTCCCCACGTAAGAGCATCCACTCGTGGATTGGCCGCCAACTCTCCTATGTTGAGAAGACCCTGGGGAGTTTCAGTTCCGAGGATCAACAGTTTGACCTGGCCTTGAGAATGATTATTCGCTAGTTCATGCTCGCCTATTAGTTCGTCAATCTGGGCGACCTCGTTCGCGTTGTTGACTTTGGGAACGAGATAGGAATCGGGTGGATTTATCATCGTTTCTTCGATGTCACGTTCACACCAGGGACTGTTCAGCGGATTAACACGCACAACCCTTTCTTTTCGCCCGAAATCAATGTCGTGTAGCCAACCGGCGACTGTCGTCCGAGCCGAATCCTTGTTTTCGGGGGTGACGGCGTCCTCGAGGTCGAGTATGAGAGCATCGGCGTTCGTTCTCAGCGACTTATCGAGCATCTTTTCATTGGCGCCTGGAACAAAGTGCGCTGCTCGGCGGATAGTCATCTTGAGTCCCCTTTCAAGGAGTTAGAAGTTAAACGCGCTGGGGCAAAAATCATTCAGGAAACATTCCGCGCATTGGGGATTTCGAGCGAAACATACTTGTCTGCCGTGAAGAATGACTCGCAGACTGAACTCGCCCCGTTCATTCTGAGGGATCATCGAGTTCAGGGTCATCTCTACCTTTACCGGGTCTTCTTCCTCTGTAAGGCCCAACCGCCGCGCTAACCGCCCTACATGAGTATCGACCGGCAAACCGGGAAGTCCGAATGCCACTGACCGAATAACGTTGGCGGTCTTTCGGCCAACTCCACCCAACTTCACCAAGTCTGTTAGGTCAGTTGGGACTTCCCCTTCATGGTCATCCAAAAGCTGATTAGCCATCTTCACCAAATTCCGGGCTTTACTTTTGTAGAAGCCCGTTGGATGCACCAAGTCTTCAAGCTCTCCTTGATTGGCGTGGGCAAGCGCAACCGGGTCGGGGTAGCGATCGAAAACACCAGGGGTTGTTTTGTTGACACGAACATCAGTGCATTGAGCCGAAAGGATGGTCGCCACTAATAGCTGGAACGGGTTCTCGTGATTGAGTTCACATACTGCTTCGTATTCGCCCTTTAGACGTTCGTGCAGTGAGCGCGCTCTTCCCTTTGGCGATCGAGGCTTCCCCATTCCGCTTGTTTACTTCATATCAGCCTCTCCGAGCGATACCTTCGGTGAGGTGAGCGAAGCAGCCAGCGAGGACGCTGTCATAACGGTCGGCCAAGACCGAGATGGAGCTGTACTTGAGTTGAATGCCACCGAGTGGACCCTAGATGGGTTGGCAATGGCGCTTCGCAGCATCTTGGATCAATCCCCCGACCCTATTTCGATCTGGATCGACCACCCATCCGACGACACTGACGTCTTACTGGCACGTCTCGGGTTCGTAATTCAACGTGACCTCTTCCGAATGGAGCGTTCACTTCCGATCGAACAACGAACCGACATCGAAACTCGTTCTTTTGTGATTGGTCAAGACGAGGACGAATGGTGTCAAGTCAACAACCGAGCGTTTTCTTGGCACCGCGAACAAGGCGGCTGGACACCCGAACTTCTCCGCGAGCGTCAAGCCGAATCTTGGTTCGACTCAAACGGCTTTCTGATTCATGAACGTGAGGATCGAATCGCAGCTTTTTGTTGGACAAAGATCCACGGAGATGAGGCCCCGGCCGTTGGCGAGGTTTACGTCATCGCAGTGGACCCCGATTTCCATGGATTGGGTTTGGGTCGGGCACTCACTCTCGCCGGCTATCAACACCTTGATGGGGCCGGGATCACACGCGCGATGCTTTATGTAGACGCGGACAATACTCCTGCGGTAAGCCTGTATAGAGATATCGGCCTAGAGGTGAAAACAGTCCGACGTTTGTACGCCAAGTGACGCTCACCAAATCACAGTTGCACAAAAGAGCCGAGGCCCACCCCAACAAAATGGATCGTTATCGCCGCTATGCCGGCGATGCCGACATGACGCAAAACACCTCGGAAAACTGAATGACCTGTAGCCAAAGCCAAGGTAGCTCCGATCGCTGCTGCTCCCACGACACCAGCGGCCACAGACAGCCAAATCACTGCGGACGCTGAAGACAAAAACCACGGAACAAGTGGCACTAACGCCCCAATCGCGAACGCGGCAAAAGACCAGGCCGCTGCGCGGACTGGAGACGCCAACTCGTTGGGGTTAACTCCAAGTTCTTCACGTGCGTGAACTTCCAAGGCCACTTCAGGGTTCTGCATCACCAAATGCGCCATTTCCATGGCCTGTGTTGTTGTCATTCCCCTTTCGACATATAGCTGAGCAAGCTCCTCGGTCTCTTCTTCTGGATCATCAGCTATTGCCCGCCGTTCCTTCTCTAACTCGCGAGCTACCAAGTCGTTTTGGGCACGAACCGACACATACTCGCCGGCGGCCATCGAAATCGCTCCCGCCAACAGACCAGCTACGCCGGCGGCGCGCACCACCCCTGGTGACGCGCTCGCTCCGGCAAGTCCCACGATCAGCAGCACGTTAGACACCAAGCCATCCGACGCTCCGAACACCGCGGCCCGAACGCCGCTGCCGTGCACATCTCGGTGGTGATCGTCATAGCGGTGTGAAGCCACGTATTTGAAGCTACCCGCCCTACCCTTACGGGGTGGTGATCACCCGTTATGACTTATCCCGTGTAGAACTTGCTGATTTGCTCGAAGGAGAGCCGCTTTATCGAGTCGATCAGGTGTGGGAAGGGTTACACGCTCAACATCGCGAACCCGCTGACCTAACCAACGTTCCTAAGCCTCTCCGCGCCGCCATTGAAGAACTACTGCCACCGGCCCTCACATTGCTCAAGGAAGTGGTAGCGGACGCCGAAACCACAATCAAACAACTCTGGCAACTCACTGACGGACGGTTGATCGAGTCGGTTTTAATGCACTATCGGGATCGCTCAACCGTATGCGTTTCTTCGCAGGCCGGATGTGCGATGGATTGCAGTTTCTGTGCGACGGGACAGGTTGGGTTCGATCGCCATCTGACAGTTGGCGAGATCGTTGAGCAAGTGGTGAGAGCTGTTCAGCGTTCGGAAGGTCGACGCGTTAGCAACGTTGTGTTTATGGGCATGGGAGAGCCGTTGGCAAACTTAGATCACGTTTGGCCGGCGGTTGAGCGAATCCACGATGACCTCGGCATTGGTGCTCGAAAGATCACCATCTCAACGGTAGGGGTGGTACCTGGAATCGAACGACTCGCCAAAGAAAAGTTACCGGTGGGTCTCGCCGTTTCTCTGCACTCAGCGAATGACAGAACTCGAAATCGAATCGCTCCAATCAACCGAACCTACCCCTTACGTAAACTTGCAGAAGCTCTTCACTCCTACCGAAGAGTTAAGAATCGTCGACTTAGCTTCGAATGGGCGATGATGGCCGGTGTTAACGACAGCGAGAACGCCGCTCGAGAACTAGCAGCCTTCGCTCGTCCCCTTAACGCTCACGTCAATTTGATTCCGTTGAATCCAACCCCGGGCTACTCAACACCAGGAACGGACCCCAAATCGATCCTCTGGTTTCGAGATGTACTCGACTCCTTCGGCGTCAACGCCACCATTCGTTCTAACCGCGGCACGGACATTGATGCGGCATGTGGACAATTGCGCGCCGAACAACAACTCGTAGTTCGGGGAAAATCTCGACCTGCGAAGACTTAGGGATCTGGCTGAGCCTCTGCCACACTGGCAGAGTGAACAATCTTCGCTGGTTAAACCCGAGCCAACCTCAAACACTCCACAGTGGGGTCATGCTTGCCTATTTTCGGGCAATAAGCATTGTCCTGTTCGGCAGCGTTTACTATCGCCAACTGGCTTACGACGTTCTCGGGCTCTTTGCGTCGCGGGTTCTGCCCATCGTCATGCTCGTCGCTCTGGTGGGTGGAGGTCTCGGCATCGCCAATGAAAAAAAATGGGGCTTCAGGTTGACAACAGCGGCCGCTGCCTACTCAGTCATAGCTACTTTGTGGATTGGACTTCGTTATGACATTGAGTTACTCGGGTTTCTGTTGCGACTGATGTTCGATTTAGTTCTGGTCGTGTTACTGCTCCACCCTCAAAGTAAGGAGTACCGCCGAATCTGGTTCAGCTAGGTAATAGCCGTAAACTCCTGCATATGACCAACCAAATTGACGGTATTGATGATCTGGAGGGTCGCGTTGGACAGCACCTCGGCTACAGCGACTGGCACACCATCACACCCGAACAAGTTCAGAAGTTTGCGGAAGCCACCGGTGACTTTCAATGGATTCACCTTGACGAGGAACGAGCGAAGTCCGGGCCATTTGGAACAACCATCGCCCATGGCTATTTGACGCTTTCACTGGCCCCAATGTGTATGGCGGAGGCGTTTGTTATCGCCGGCGATGTCAAAATGGGTGTCAACTATGGTGCAAACAAACTCAGATTCACAGCTCCAGTCCCAGTTGGAGCGAACGTGCGAATGGGTGCCACGCTCAAAGAGGTCTCGCGGTTTGACGGCGGCGCTCAATATACCGCCGAGCTAGTTTTCGAAATTGAGGGTTCAGAGAGACCGGCATGTGTAGCCGAATGCATATATCGGGCCTATACCTGAACCGTTCTGAACCGATCGCGTGACTGTGCCTCAACCCAACGATCTTCCTCATGGTGAAGACAAAGCCATCATCGTCGAGGAAATGTTCGATCAAATTGCTCCCAGATATAACCTCATCAACCGTTTGATGACCTTCCGCCTAGATGTCGGGTGGCGGCGCAGGACTGTACGGGGTCTCGATCTTGAAGCTGGATCGACTGTCCTTGACCTCGCGTGTGGCACCGGGGACTTTTGTAACGATCTGATGCGTTTCGGCCTCAACCCGGTAGGAATTGACTTCAGCGCCGGGATGTTGGCTGCTGCTGCAACCGACGCACCCTTAGTCAGAGCCGACGCACTCCAGTTACCGGTTCCCGATAGTCATGTAGACGGGATCACGTGCGGATTCGCGCTGCGAAACTTCACTGACCTTACCGATTTCTTTCATGAAATCGCCAGAGTGGTGAAGCCTGGCGGAAGAATTGGTTTACTTGACGTCGGCCAACCCTCTAATCCCCTTTTACGTTGGGGCTATAGCGCATATTTCGGAACAATCGTTCCGAAAATAGGCGCATTGCTATCAGATCCAAACGCCTATGCCTATCTCCCAAAATCAGTTGATTACCTGCCCAGCACCGAAGAACTTCTGGATGAGCTTCGGACGGTCGGCTTTACCGATGTCACCAGAGTTCCACTGACCGGCGGGATCACACAACTTTTCTTGGGTACGCAAGCAGCATGAAATCAGCTACCAATTGATAGACCAATAACCAACAGCAGCCCATAGACCATCTCGAGCCTTCCGGTAGCGCCGAGGACCGGTATGAGCGATTGGCCTTCATCTCCGCTCACAATTGATCGAATCGGGTTATAGGCCATCGGGACAGCTAGAAACGCTAGTAACGCCCAGGGCCTCACCAAACTCAGGTAGGACAGACATAGGAACGACATAGCGACGACTGCCACGTACAACACTCTCGTAGGTCGATCGCCAATTCGGACAGCGAGGGTCCGCTTTCCGGCAACGCTGTCAGCGGGGAGATCACGAAGATTGTTCGTGATTAGCAAGGCGACTGTCAAAAGACCGACGGGCACCGCCGCTCCCACCGCAAGTGCCGTAACTCGTTCGTCTTGTAAGTAAGTGCTCCCGGCTGAGGCAACTAACCCAAAAAAAACAAATACAGAAAGTTCACCCCACCCCCTATACCCGTAGGGTTTTGGGCCGCCGGTGTAACACCACGCTGCACCAATACACAGTGCCCCGACTAAGAACAGCCACCTAGTGGTAGCCAGCGACAGATACACACCCGGGACCGCGGCGACAAAAAAGGCGAGAAATGCCGCCCGCTTCACAGCCGTCGGAGTTGCCGCTCCGGAAGCCACCAATCGCGTGGGGCCAATCCGACGATCATCCGTGCCCCGGATCCCGTCGCTGTAGTCGTTCGCGTAATTGACACCGATTTGAAGCGACAGAGAAACTAACAGCGCCAACGTCGCTCGCGGGAAATTCAAATCCGCCTCTGCTGCAGCCGTTCCGACTGCTACCGGGACGATTGCGGCGGGCCAGGTTCTAGCTCGAGCTCCCGCAAACCAAACACTCGCCGAAGTCATGCAGCTAGCTCGGGTCTACCCACTACGAGGCCGCCCTCATTAGGTGCTGCCAGAACAACCCGGTCGCTGGTCCTTGACCATTAGAGATAGGTGCCACCGTGCCCTCAAGATGTACATCCATGGAGCGAACGATAGAAGACACAACCCGGGTTGCCCTGTTACCCATAGAATTCCCTCATGAAGTTCGGTTACTTGACAGGAAATCACGCCAGCGGAATACTCCCCGGCCACCTCGCTAGAGAGCTCGAAGCACGCGGGTTCGATTCGGTGTGGTTCCCAGAGCACACCCATATCCCAGTTGAGCGTCGCAGCCCTTATCCCAATGGCGGCCAGCTACCCGGCTCCTACATTCACATGATGGACCCTTGGGTCTCTATCGCGGCCGCCTCCGCTGAAACTACGACCCTGACTTTAGGAACAGGCATTTGCCTCCTCCTTGAACATGATCTTCTCGATCTGGCGTGCACGGTCGCCACGGCCGATGTCGTGTCACAGGGGCGAGTTGTCATGGGCATTGGCGTCGGCTGGAACGAGGAAGAACTGGAGAACCACCGGCCGGACCTACCCTTCCGAAAGCGTTATTCGGCGATGCGCGAACGGGTCGAAGCGCTTCGAGTTGCCTGGCGAGAGGACGAAGCAAGTTTCCAAGGTACCTGGGACCGATACTCCCCCTCGTGGGTGTTCCCGAAACCCGTAGAGGGAACGGTACCAATCGCCCTAGGAAACGCCGGACCGCTCGGCATACAACACGCTGCTGAATACGCCGACGAATGGGCACCTATCGACGTTGGTGTAATGAATGTCAATGGAAAACCGGACGTGCTTGGGGGAATCGAATTATTTCGGAGCCTCGCCGATGAAGCAGGGCGCGACGGTCCATCAATTCCTATCAGCCTGTACCTCTGGGGACGCCCCCAGATGCAGCGACTTGAGCAATATGCCTCGGCAGGCGTTACCCAGTTTGTCTTCACCCCTGTGAACTTCGACCTGCCGTCGGCAGACGAGACGCTCCGCTATCTCGACGAACTCACCCCTACCTTAGAAGCCTTCAACTCCTAATATCCGGAGGGCTCTGAGGTCAAAGAAAGACGCCACCGGAAGCTGTCGCCTCCTACATCGAGGCGCTCGATTAGATCAAGTCGCATAGTCGGATGGGTAACACACACAACGCCCTCCCACAGTCCGCGGAGCCCGTCCATCCATTCGGGCAAGCTTTCTTCCTCTAAACCATTCATCAACTTCCAGGTGGTTTGTGAAATCTCGTTTCCGTCGCCTGAAATTTCGTCACCTTGGGCGCGAAAGAGTGCTGCGAGGACTTCGACCGGATTATCCAAGCCCAACATTGCCCGCATTGATTCCGAATATTGCATTCCGATCTTGCGGCCAGTCCGGTACAAAACCCCTTGGGCAACTAGCGGACCCAATTCCTCGCACATCACAGGAACAATATTTCTGATGTAGTCCATTGAATAATTGCGAGCTGCTTTACTGAGGCGCTCATCAGGCCATTCCTGATGGTCCAATTTGGGCAGAGCCTCTTCGTTGATAGGAGGGCAGCTTTCCCCGAAACGAAACCTGAGCCGTTCGTCGGCTTCAAGGACTCTGTTTTCCTGTATGTAATAGCCCTCAAGCCCGGCCGCACCATCCATCGTCTGGCCGGTGCATACGAACCCCAAACTCGGATTACCCAACAACACTCCGTTGTTCGCATGCCAACCCCACAACATCGCCCGAGCAACTTGCGTGGGGATAGCAGCGATGGCAGTGCCATCAAAAATCCAGCGCGGCGGCAAGTATCGAACCCAAGCTTTGGCATTGGACTCTTCTACATATGCAACTGAAACCCCTCCAACGACGTTGGAGAGGAAATGATATTTAGCACATGCAACGGCATCCGACTCATCGGTGAGGCCCAACTTTTCTAATCCGGGAAGGAAGCGTTCCTCCTGCTGCCGGCGAAACAATGCCCTCACCACATCGGCGGCTCTGTCCTCGCCTAGTTCAACCACAATCGCGAGTATCAGACCAGTCAGGTAACGGTGAAACAGTTCACTAAGAGCCTCGTATCCAAACTCTTTGCTTTCGCCAGTCACCGTTACCTCTTCTAACGATCGGAACTATTTACCAACCGCCACGGTGGACAACGCTATCGATTGATCCGTTGAGTGATCGTCGCTCCTGGTTCGCTGAACGGCCGATCTCTTCGGTTTCCAGGTCTGGCCACCCCAGCGCAATGGTTCCCACCGGCAATCGATCACTCGGAACCCCTAAAGCCTTCGCTACTGCTTCGCCGTGCTCAAACATCCCAAAAAAGAGCACGCCTAGACCTTCGTCGATCGCGGCGAACTGCAAAGCCATAGCCGCAAAAGCGCCATCGACCAGCCAATACGGCGTCGACCACGCATCGAGACTTTTACCCAAGCCTGTCTCCGTCTTATCTGGGCGGCTATAGCGGCGAAGGTACGCCTGCGGGTCCGCCCAGATAGTCACAAGAACTGGGGCGAGTAGGAGGCCTTGCCAGCGAAACGCTGCCCGGCGTTTGTATGGCAAGGTGACATCCCAGTACAGAGCGGTCTGTTGTCCTTCAAGGACTACAAAGTCATAGCCTTGACTGTTCCCCGCTGATGGCACTCTACGCCCGCGGTCTAAGACGCGGTCGAGAACGCTTGCTGCTACCAGGTCGGAGCGAAACGACCTCGTCATCCGGCGCTTGCGAATTAGATCTGCGAAGTCCACAAGTTACGTCGCAGAGTCAGAGTAATTTTGCGAGTTTCTCGCGTGTTGCCCATCCAAAAGCGACTAAGGCGTCACCATTGGATGCCTCGTGTCCATCAAAAAGGGCTACCACTTCTGCATCGATGGCTTCAGGTTTCGAGGAACAGTGGTTCAGGACCAATGACGGCGAGCCCTCGCCGTACACACGAAATTCTCTTGCTTTGTATTCGCCACGCACATCAAAACGTTTCGCCAGTCGACGTCCCCACGCTCTATCTTCGCCGTTTGCTTCATATCCGGGTCGAGGCACCACGCGACTGAGCGGTTTGTATGCATCAAATGCGGCGGGGTCGGACATCTGTGAAGCTACGAGGACATCCTCATCCGGAAACGCCAACACTGCTCTGCGCATCTGGTCAGTAACCATTGCCTTTAAGGCACTTTCGCGACGGCTGGTGCGTCGCACAGCAGCTAGTCCGATCAATACAGTCGGGTCCCCGCCTACGCGCTCAAGCGTGCAAAACCCATATGCCGCGAGTTTGCTTCCGTCTCGCACCTGTGTAACTAGGACCCAGGCATCTCTTTGCTTAGATAACTCCCCCACATCGAAAACGACAGGCTCGTCGTCGATGAGGTCAGCCATCTCTTCAATTTCAGCATCGCTCAGAGCGGTGCAATCTTTCGTTTCGACCGTCAGAGCCATCAGGAAGTTTCCTTCATACGTAGGCGTCGTCGGCCTACCAGTCCAGCCGATGAACGGCCATTGAGCAAAACGGTGATGCCGCTCATAGATAAACCCCTCCGGGTCGTGAGCCTTGAGCGCCCGCATCGGGGCCACCACCGCCCACGAGTCCGGGTGGTAAAGCGCCTTGACGCATCTCCATAAGTTGCCGTTGAGCCATCATTTGCTGTGCGGCTACGGCAGCTTGAATACCGTGAAATAATCCCTCCAACCAACCGACCAGTTGAGCTTGGGCGACCCGCAGTTCAGCTTCTGACGGGGTGTCGGAACTAAACGGCAGAGCTAAGCGTTCTAGCTCCTCTCGGAGCTCAGGAGCGAGCGCTTCCGAAAGCTCGTCTACCGACTGTTCATATATTTCTCTCATACGGTCGCGACTTGCCTCATCAAGGTCGGCTTCGCGCACCTCGTCAAGCAACGTTCGAATCATGGAGCCGATGCGCATCACCTTGGCAGGTTCAGAAATCGCAGGCGGCTCTTCTTCAGCAACAGAGCCGTGATTCGGTTCAATCAATTCAACGTCGTCTTCGACGACGCCGGAAGGCGATTCGAGCGGAGAGCTCGGTTGTTGCTCGACCATGGAGGAATTCTACCGGCGCGACGTCGCGTCGCATCCTGAAATCAAACAGAGAACCGCAAAAAGGGTACGAGCATTTCTTCCTGAGTCAGTGACCCATGCCTGCCCACCAGCTTTGGCGAATCGGGAAGTCGGGGATCTAGGAGCGCCACCGGCTCTCGTGCCACCAGAGCCACATCACCCAATCTCGCCCTTGCTTCTGGCGTAACAAAGGGTCCGAACCACTGCTCGTCAAGCACTTGTTCAATTCCAACAACCCAGGCCACGTCTGAATGGACTGCGGACGCTTCCAAGAGCTCTTGGGTCGCATCGTTCTTCGCATGGAGCCAAAGAAACCGCGCCTCGCCCGAGGTACTCGAGGTTCTGTGCACTAAATCGGAATCCAGTTCGATGACGTTACCGCCGACTTCAACTATTCCATGGTCAGCGGTGACCAAGATTGTGACATCGTCGGGCAGTTCATCGACAATCCGAGATACAAGGGCGTCGATGAATTGCAACTCGTCTAGATAGTGCTGCTGAAGCCCGTAGACATGAGCAATCTTGTCGAGGCCGTCGTAATAGGCATAGACGAAGGGTTCCCCTCGGTTCACTTGGTCAATGATTTCAGTCACGAGGGTGGCTGGTGACCACCAGCCACAAAATTTTCCGTTTCGCAGGTGAGTTTGGGTGAATCCTGTGGTTTCGAACTCAGCTCGCGTCACTACAGGAGGCCGAGCGCCGAGAAAGGGTTCAACGGGCTGAAAGTCGATCGGTGGGATTTCGAAGGTGGCGGCCGCCGCACCAATGGTCCACCGTAAACAATTCAGCAGCCCATGCGGCGTTCTCACCTTGTATCCGACGACTCCGTGTTCTCCTGGTGCCACACCGGTTGAAAGTGAGGTTAGAGCGGTGGCCGTCGTACTTGGCGCTACCGTCACGATCGCAGTTGAGGACGCTGAATCAAGACAGGGAAGACGGTCCCTGTTTCGTTCGAGTTGGTTCCAGCCCAAACCGTCGACGACTAGCAACACAACACGGCCCGAATTGATCACCTCGTCAGGAACGAGTTCGTTAGCCTGTCTCATAACGATCGCTGGCACAATCGACGAAATAGATCGCCCCGTATGGGTCGGGAGAATCATTTCAGAGGTTGTGATCACCGTTGCACCCTAGAGCGCGACACTTTCAACCGCCGATCAACACCGAGAATTGCTTGCTGAACAGGGCACGCTTGACAGTTTGCTCTCGTATCTACGCACGTCAAATTGTTCGGCGCCGCTATCCATCACGAGGTCGATTTGAGCTTTCTGAATCTCTCCACTGCCTCCATAAAATCACCCGGTGGTTCGGAAGAAAATTCGACGCGCTCCCCCGTCTCCGGATGAACAAACGACAATTCTGCAGCGTGCAGTAAGGGACGTTCGATACCGAATGGATCGGGCTTCCCGTAGGTGGAATCTCCTAGGACGGGTGCATCGATCGCTCGCATGTGGACTCGAATTTGGTGAGTTCGGCCCGTGTCCAGAGTGCAGCGTAGAAGGGATGCGTGGACAGGTTCATACCAGGTTTCCAGCACCTCATAGTGTGTTCGCGCTTCTCGACCGTCCTCGGTAACGGTCATTCTTGTGCGCGAACGGCGACTTCGACCGATGGGGGCATCGATGGTCCCAGTGGCCGCTTCGGGACATCCAGCAACAATGACCAAATAGCGACGGTGCATCGACCTGCTGGCTAACTCTTCAGTCAAGAATTTGAGTGATTCGATGGTCCTGGCGCACACCAACAAACCACTCGTATTTCGATCAAGCCGGTGAACTATTCCTGGGCGTTCAGCCGAACCTACTTCCACCATTTCAGGAAATCGCGCTAGCAGCCCGTGTACCAAAGTCGAAGATTTGGTGCCCGCACCGGGATGAACGACCAGCCCAATCGGCTTATCGATCACAACGATTGCTTCGTCGATGTGAACCATATGAAAGTCCACAGCTGGATCTGGAATGAGCCGGTCCTCGACATCATCATCTTCGGGAATTTCGACCTCGATCCAATCACCGGCAGTCACCCGCTGGGAACCAGCATTGACAGGCTTGTCGTTGTGGGTCAACTTGCCTTCAGGAATCAGAGCCGCGACGACACTTCTGCTTAACCCTGTCATAAGCGACGCGACGCGATCCACACGTTCGCCGTCTAGAGCGTTTGGAATTTGATCACGCATCGCGGAGAGTCCGACGTTGTTCGCTCCACGTCGTCGCGCCGAGCAGGATCACGCCGACCACGATTGCAGCATCGGCAAGATTGAACACTGGCCAGAATCGAAAATCAATGAAATCTACGACCGCTCCCCTCCCCCACCCCGGATCTCGAAAGAGGCGATCGGTCAGATTTCCACACGCCCCTCCAAGTACCAGGCCAAGCGAAATCACCCCCTGGCGGGAGGTGAATCGGGCGCGCATCTTCCATAGCAGAATGATTACGAAT
>PYIL01225233.1_pt1 | contig 67147 bp, 66 predicted proteins | sample 3578041 | NCBI WGS metagenome assembly PYIL01 (sample SAMN08408023, study PRJNA431606) | Marine metagenome isolate SA_KN192-05_S13_150m, whole genome shotgun... | biome: marine; feature: oceanic pelagic zone; material: water; isolation source: 150 m water sample, 0.2-0.8 um fraction ... | reverse complement strand
TACAGCAACTCCAACGCTTTTTGTTGTCCCACCAGCGCCGGAAGAGTAGCGGTCAAGCCGAATCCGTGATGGAAGCCAAGTCGAGCGAAATTTGCAGTGAAGCGCGCTTCGGGAGCAGCAATCCGAAAATCAGCAAAACAGGCAACCCCTAGGCCCCCGCCGACGGCCGCTCCTTGGATCGCTGCGACGACAGGTTTTTTGCAACTAAACAAGTCGAAGGCGGCGTCGTAGAGATGTCTCGCTGAGCCGTCCGCGTTGCGGGCGGTGATTTCACCACCTCTGCGTCCGTCGTTGTGGAATTGTGCCCCCGCACAGAAGTTCTTTCCCTCGGCGCAGAGCATTATTGAGCGGCAACTGTCTTCCGCGTCTAGGTCCGTGAACGCAGATACCAAGCCGTCGATTAGCTCGAGATCAAAAAAGTTGTTCGGCGGACGCCGGATTTCTGCAGTCGCGACGTGCCCGTCGATAGATACGTGAAGGTCGCCATAGACACCAAAGTCGTTCATATCCTGATGCTACTCACCTGACACGGACCGCTCCCTTCTGAGGGACCGCTGGCTTTCCGCGACGGCAGCGCCAATCAATTAATTGCGAACGTCAGATTTCTTTTTCAGTACGCAAATTTTAGGATTTGAGACAGAGAGCTAACGCAGCTCGGGCAGCGTCCTCGGCTTCTTGATCGGGAGCGACGATGATCTTGCTCGCTGCGGTCAAGAGACACTTCTGCGGGGCGCCGGCAAGGACTAGCTCCTTAACTTCGTTAGACAATGGAACACATTTGTTGCGCGAGGCCCACTCAGCATGTTGCAGACATGACCTCAAGAAGTTCTTTTCTTGGGCTTCGGTCCATCGTGGAGTGCCAGTGCATGAGGTCAAAACCACGCAAAGAAGAACGAACCCTGAGACCGCGCTCTGAAAAATCTTTCGCCGCGTCAAGGTCCCTGGCGTTGAGTCGGAGTTTGGGTCACACATGCCTGCATTCCTCCAAATGAGGAGCCGCTCCTTCGAAGGGGACGGTCTTTTGTCGCTCTCGCGTAACAGCAGAGAGGCCACACCTGACATAACAGAAGCCCCTAAACCATCCGGCAAAATGTGGATACGCCGATGAGAACTGGCTTAGATAAGATCGCTGATGACCTGATGCTAGATCCGATCCGCATTGGTTGCCGAACGAACCATTGTGGGTCTAGTCGAGGTTCAAGGATCCGCCCGTAATGAGCGGGTACAAGCCCTGCGCTCCCTGAGAAACAGCGACTTTCCCCAGCCAGCTACTCCACTCAGCGTCACTCCCGTATTCTTTGCGCCAAGCCCAAAGCCGACGGCTGTAGTGATGAAGCGGATATTCCTGAGTCATCCCCATTGCACCGTGGGCTTGATGGCATGCCTTCGTGGCCTTGGCGGCAGCCTGGTTAGCAATGAGTTTCGCTGCGGCGATTTCAAAGAAAGCGGATCCACGATTCGCTTCCCTGGCAGCCGTTTCAGCCGCCATTCGCGCTAGAGCCGCTTCTTGAGCACCCCAAACCAGGTGTTGCTGCACGGCCTGAAACCGCGCTACCGGACGGCCAAACTGGACACGATCATTCGTGTAGCTGACCGTTAATTGACTCATCTTTTCGATAGCCCCAGCCATGAGCGCTACACGCGATAATGCTCCGCGGAAACGAAACGACTCAAGGTCGACTCCCGGAACCGCCGGCGCAACAGCCGCTTTGACCTCGTCGAAGCACACGGTGTCGCGAGGTTCACCAGCCATGTTTGTCATCGGTTGAATCAGGCAGTCTTTGGGGTCGACAGAGGCGACAATGCTCTGGCTGTCAATTTCGAGGAGAACAGCGATCCGATCAGCAATGCGCGCCCAAGGAACCCGGATGCAGGTTCCACTAAGAGTTATTTCGTCGCCGGTAACCGATCCCGTGACGTTTGCACCACCATCAGGGAGAACCGTTATCGGCCCTTCAGGGATTTCATGGCCTGAACTGGCAAAAAGCCAGCCACCAAGAATCCCAGTCTCAGCAGCTGGAATTGGAGCAGCGTGATACCCGACGAGCCTCAAGACCTCTAAGGCATCAAGGAGTGAGCCACCCGAGCCTCCTTGGTCTTCGGCGATCGAAATCCACGGAAATCCTGTGTCAGCAAAAGCAGACCAAATTTCGGGTGCGTCACCCGACGTCTCCGCATTCTGTACAGCTTCATGGTCACAGATCTGAGTAAATAGCCGATCAGCAGTTTCGGTGACTAACGAGTCGACTCCGGGTGTTTCACTCATGCCGGTAGCCCCTTCAAACCTTTGGAAGCGACCGAACGAAGAATCTCGATAGTGCCGCCTCTGATCGTGTTGCCTGGAAACGTCACGACGCATTGCGCCAAAAGGCGCTCGAACAGTGAATCCGAGTCGGGCGAATATTCGAGGTCTATGAAATGGACAAGTTTTTCCACTACCTCTTGTTCGTATCGAGTACCCATCTCCTTAACAAGCGAAGACTCGACGGAAGGTGCCTCACCGGTGTCAATGAGTCTTGCTACGGATAGAGAGAGATTTCGTATGCCCCACCAGCGAGCCACGAGCTCTCCGAAAAGGTCTGACACAGTGTCTTCAAGTTCGCTTCCTTTCGCTTCGCGTAAGAGCTGTTCCACCGTCGAGAACGGCGAAAGCCAGCGGTCTGGGCCACCACGCTCATAGGCCATCTCGGTGGTGTTTTGATGCCAACCCATTCCAAGATCACCCACGACATTGATGTCGGGAACGAAAACGTCGTTGAAAGTGACTTCGTTGAAGTGGTGGGAACCGTCAAGAAATGGGATAGGGCTAATTTCCAAACCGGGTGAGGTGAGGTCCACCAGTAGCTGTGACAACCCCGCATGCTTATTTCCGTCTTCCATAGGGGAAGTTCGCAAAAGACACACGAACCAATCATTTTCATGTGCGCCAGAAGTCCAAATTTTCGTACCGTTGATGATCCATCCATCCGTGGCGCGCTCGGCCTTGGTGCTCACCGAAGCGAGGTCTGATCCGCTGTCGGGTTCGCTCATACCGATCGAAAATCCGAGCTCCCCCCGACAGATCTGAGGTAGGAATCGTTCCCGCTGCTCGTCGGTTCCGAATTTCAGGATCACGTTTCCTGTTTGGCGATCACCGACCCAGTGGTGTCCAACCGGTGCGCCCCAGCGAAGCATTTCCTCCACGACGATGAATCGGTCGACTGCAGTTCGATCTGACCCGCCCCACTCTTTGGGTAATGCCATGCCGACCCAACCACGTTCAGCCAGCTTGAGGGAGAACGCTTTATCTTTTCTTGCCGCCATACCCAAACACGGTTCATGTGAGCCCGGCGGCAGTTCTTCTTGCAGAAAATCGCGCACTTCCTGCTGGAGGTCGAGTTCTTCGTTTGTGAGTTCTGTCGGAGTGAAACGCATGTGAGTTGTTTTCTGTAACTAAGTAGAGAAATTGGCCCGGGAAGAGATGTTCGAGTTCCTAATGTCGTAGGTGACCGCGGTATCTCCAAGAATGCAGCGACCGGTAACTGATGGTATTCGACGCGAGGACTTGATGGTGAGGCAGGATCAAGGTGTGAATCACACGGCAACCCCATTTGAGGGACATCACGATGTTGTGCGAAAAGAGTGGATTGACTTCAATGGTCATTTCAACGCCGGCTACTACCTGGTGTGCTTCGACGATGCGATCGAGTCGTGGATGGATTTCATTGGTCTGGGGCGATCCCACAGGGATCGTCATTCGGTGACTACTTTCTCGGCACAAAATCATGTTACGTACCTTCGCGAAGTGAGCGAAGGAGCCAAGCTGGCGGTTACGACACAGCTGCTGGCGTTTGATCGGAAACGTATTCACGCGATGCAGGTGATGTGGCACAGCGACGAAAACTTTGTCGCCGCGACTTGTGAGGTCATGTCATTGCATGTATCCGAACAAACACGAAGGGTGTCTGAGATGCACGATGAGGCCTATGAGCGTTTGCTTGAGGTGTGGGACAGTCACGAGAAACTTGAGGTGCCACAAGAGGTAGGTCAGGTGATGTCTGTTCCAGGATGGCCGGCTTTGCTGGAGTGACGCGCGCAGAATAGAACCATGAATCAACGGTTAGAGGGAAAACGTGCAGTTATCACCGGCGGCGGCCGGGGCATAGGAAGAGCAATAGCGCTTGCTTATGTCAACGAAGGAGCGAGTTGTGTGGTTGCCAGTCGCCAGTTAGAAGACCTTGAAGCGACCGCTGAATTAGCGCCGGATGGTGCTATCGAACCAATAGTGTGCGACGTCGCCGACGACGCGTCAGTCATGGCTATGTCTCAACAGGTCCGAGACAAGTACGGCGGTGCAGACATTGTGGTGAATAATGCCGGCGTTCACGCCGCTGGAAGGTTCCTAGACATAGATGCTGCGACTTATTCACGCCTTTACGAAGTCAACGTCGTAGGCATAGTGCGCGTCAGCCAAGCTTTTTTGGGGGGAATGATTGAGAGAGGCCGGGGGAGCATTGTCAATATGGCCTCTACGGCAGGACTGTTCGAATCCCCTGGGCAGGCCCCCTACAACGCGTCAAAGCATGGAGCAGTTGGGCTAACGCGCTGCATGGCACTGGAATTGGCGTCAAGTGGTGTTACTTGCAACGCCATATGTCCGGGCTTCGTCGATACACCAATGCTTGACGGATTCGCTGATCTTGTCGGAGCCGAAGCTGACGAACTGAGAAAACGACTGGCACAGCGCACTCCCATGGGTCGGATTCTCGACCCGAGCGAAATAGCAAACCTTGCCGTATATCTCGGCAGTGATGAATCATCTGGAATGACTGGCCAAACCATGGCAATTAGCAACGGAATGCGAATGTCGTGAGCGTTGACGGTGGTGATCTGATTCGAGCCGCTATTCGAGTCGGAAAAACCTGCCGTCAAGATGGCGCATTGCAACTCGCGACCAGATTTTGGACAGGAAACGTCCAATTAGGTTTCGGAGCTCGTGCCCTGGTGTTTTCGGTTGACTCAGGTGATTTTGTTGACGTGGTCGAATGTGAATCAGATGTCGCTAACGACGAAGACCATTTTGGGTTTCAAGCTTCGGTTGCTGCATGCAGACAAGCACTAACGAGGCGTGTTTCTTCCACTGTCGATGTTGATTCAGTGACACGGACTGAGGACATTGTCAGGACCGGCAATAGAGACACCCACTAGCAGTATTACTCCGCAGCCGGGCGCCTCTTCGACTTACTGGGTAATGAACTGCACGGGTCTTGAATCCCGTTTCATAGTTCTTCTTTTGTTTCAGGGTTCTAGGCTGGAGGCATGCCTCAGTATCGTTCCTTGACTACCACTGGCGGACGCAACATGGCTGGCGCACGGGCGCTATGGCGTGCGACGGGAATGACAGACGAAGATTTCGAAAAGCCAATTATTGCGATCGCCAATTCCTTTACCCAATTCGTGCCTGGACACGTTCATCTCAAAGATCTCGGTCAGATGGTCGCTCGAGAAATCGAGGCGGTCGGCGGAGTCGCCAAAGAATTCAACACCATAGCTGTCGACGACGGCATCGCCATGGGTCACGACGGAATGCTTTACAGCTTGCCGAGTCGGGACCTAATCGCAGATTCGGTTGAGTACATGGTCGAAGCCCACTGTGCCGATGCGTTGGTTTGCATTAGCAACTGCGACAAAATCACCCCCGGGATGCTCAACGCGGCGATGCGGCTAAACATCCCGACAGTTTTTGTTTCTGGTGGACCAATGGAGGCCGGAAAGACGAAGCTTGCCGAAAACAAAGTTGATCTGATTAACGTGATGATTGTCGCCGCAGACGACTCGGTCAGCGACGAAGACGTTCTCGAAATGGAACGATCGGGGTGCCCCACTTGCGGATCGTGTTCGGGAATGTTCACTGCTAACTCGATGAATTGTCTCACGGAAGCGTTAGGGCTCTCTCTTCCAGGCAATGGCACTGTGGTTGCCACACACGCCGACCGACGTGAGTTATTCCTGGAAGCGGGAAGATTGGCAGTTGATCTTTGCCGCCGCTATTACAACGATGACGACGACTCGGTGCTCCCTCGCAACGTTGCAACCTTTGAAGCCTTCGAAAACGCTATGAGCCTTGACATCGCTATGGGCGGCTCAACGAACACCATTTTGCACCTTCTCGCCGCAGCGCAAGAGGGAGAAGTGAACTTCATCATGGCCGATATTGATCGGCTCTCAAAAAAAGTACCGAACATTTGTAAGGTCGCCCCGGCTACGGAGTTATTCCATGTCGAAGATGTCCACCGAGCGGGCGGGGTTATGGGGATCCTGGCAGAACTGAACCGAGCTGGATTGCTCAACAACCAAGTTTCCACGGTTCACGAACCAACGATGTTTGACGCCATCGCGAAGTATGACGTTGTGACTAATGGCGACGAAAAGCTCCACCGCTTCTATCGGGCCGGACCTGCCGGAATTCCTACCCAAACTGCGTTCAGTCAAGCTGAGCGATACGACAAACTTGATCTCGACCGCCAGCAGGGATGTATCCGATCGGTGGAGCACGCTTACAGTCTCGACGGAGGCCTTGCTGTGCTCTACGGCAACCTCGCCGAAGATGGCTGCGTCGTTAAAACGGCCGGAGTAGACGATTCAAACCTCGTGTTTACAGGCGCAGCACACGTTGTAGAAAGCCAAGATGAGGCGGTTGATCACATTCTGAATGACAAAGTCGCAGAAGGATCGGTTGTCGTAGTGAGATACGAAGGACCACGGGGAGGGCCTGGAATGCAGGAAATGCTTTACCCGACCACGTATCTCAAATCGAAGGGACTTGGGAAAGCATGCGCTTTAGTGACGGACGGTCGTTTCTCGGGAGGGACCTCAGGCCTGTCCATTGGTCACGTGTCACCCGAAGCAGCGGCAGGCGGCACAATTGGCTTAGTAAGAGACGGCGACGTCATCCACATCGATATCCCCAATCGCAGCATTTATCTTGACGTCGACGACGAGCGCTTGGCTGAGCGCAGACAATTCCAGGATGAAATCGGTTGGAAACCTGAAATGCAGCGCCCTCGGAAGGTTTCGGCGGCCTTGAAGGCCTACGGACTAATGGCAACTAGTGCTGATAAGGGCGCAGTGCGCGACCTAACGGGTCTTGGGTAGTAGTTAGCACTATCTGTGGGCTCCACATTTGAGGCTCTTGTAATACCAGCGTTTCGCCGACTTCGGATACCGGATTTCTTGTGCTGTTCAGTTCGAGTTCATCAATTTGATGACTTACCTCCTCAGGGTCCGCGGTAGCTTCCGAGCATGGAGATTTTTGGGGTAGTCAACGCTTCCCCTGATTCCTTGGCTGGATTTTCGGTGGTTTCGGACCAAGCAGCAGCCGAAAAGTATGGGGCTCGTCTAGTCGCGGAGGGTGCAGATCACCTAGACGTTGGAGCTCAGGCATCTCATGGAGACGCGGCCTTCGTCACTGCGGACGAAGAATGGCAGATTGTTGAGGGTCCCTTGAGGGGGCTCCTTTCTTTAGACGTCGACGTAGCAATTGACACATGGCAGGTCGAAACAGCTCGGCGCGCGCTTGATGCAGGCGCGTGTGTGCTCAACGCCGCAGACGCGTTGCAAACCGACCAAATGATCGAACTGGCAGCTGAACGCGAGGTTCCGGTGGTTTTGCCGTTCATGTTGGGACCGGACCCTCGGCATCTCAAACATGTCGAAGGCGACCCGGTGCAGGTGATGGTCGACTGGTTCGACCTTCAGTTGGAACGAGCAGCACGATGGGGAATTCGCGAACGATTAATGCTTGACCCTGGGACAGGTTTTGCTCCCCCCCATTGGGACTGGGAAGACCGATTTCAGTATCAGAAGATTATTTACACCGGATTAGATCGGCTGCGCTCCTTTGAGCTACCGATCTACGTACCCATTGCGTGGAAACAGACACCAGATCGACTCGAGCTGATCGACTTGGTTCTGGCTCAAGAAGTGGAGTATGTGAGAGCTCACATTCCACTTCAGATACGACAACGTCATGCCGCAATTCGCGAGGGAATGCCGCTACCAACTTCTGACTTATTGACCGGGTACGAGTGAGAACTAACTCGGTAATGCCTCAAGTCGGGCTCTTACATGCTTATGGTGAGGAGTTAAAGCGAGCCAGTCTCGATCTTCGATATCGGTCAGCTCATTTACTGCGACACCATGAATTCGATGTTCACCAGTTTCGTCGGGGTACTCCATTCCGAAACCATGCGGGAGACTTACCTGGCCTTCCATCATCGTCTCAGTGATGTCAACCGGAGCCTCGGCTTCACCACGTTTAGTGATGATTCGCACCTTTTGCCCCTCTCCAACCCCGATTCGATTGGCATCGGAAGGGTGAATTCGCAGCGCTCCGTCCTTGTCTTTCTTGCGCCACGATGGATCCCTGATGACATCGTTGACCGTAGACGATCGATGTTCGCCAGCTGTAAGAACAAAGGGGTAAGCATCTGACGGAGAAGCGGGCTCCTCTTGGGCCAGACAGCGCAACTCATCGACTAATTCGGGGATGTACAGATGAATTTTCCCGTCGGGAGTCTTAATGCGATCGAAACTGGACGCGTAGTCACTGGTGCTGAACACCATGCCGGATTTGGCTTCCAGTAAGGAGTCAAACAAGTTACTGGCGAGTTCTAGCCCCTCACCGTTCACTCCGGCCGCACGCAACGAATCCGGGAAGCGCATAGATGCTTGCATCGCTGAAGCGAACATCACCGCTGCCGGTCCCATCCGCCCAAGACTTTGTCCAAGGCTTCGGTACAGCGCTGTAGGGAGCTTTGAGCCAAGGTCAGGATTGTCTGCCGATAAGCGTGTAAACGTATCGATGAACTGCTCCCGACCTTGTTTAGCAGCCTCGGTCAGCTCGTCGACACCTTCAGGCATCCCTCCCATCGCTTCAACCAAACGTGAGTGGATCTCAGCTTCGGGAAGACTGTCTCCCAAGGGTTCAAAGATCGGTTGCCGAATATGGAAATAGTTGGATGGCATTTCGCCCGCAAAGAAAGTCGCTTCAGGCTTTTCGTATTGAGAACATGCCGGAAGGACGTAATGGGCTTGACGGGCCGTTTCCGTCATCGCCACATCGATCACTACGAGACAGTCAAGTTTTTTGAATGCTTCACGAAAGCGTTTGGAATCTGGAAGCGAATGCACCGGGTTTGCTGATTCGACGATCATCCCACGAAATCGGTCCGGATGGTCTGTATCGATGGCATCAGGAATTGCAGCGCAGGCCACCATGCCGCACAAAAGGGGAGTGCCGGTCACGGGCTCGGTTGCTCCGTCAGGACTATGCCCACAGATTGGCGCGAGCCGGACCGGGATATTCATGCCACCTTCGATGCCAAAATTTCCCGTAAGTAGATACAGGAGCCGCTGTAACCAACTATTTAGGGTCGAATGGGGGGCCATCTCGATCCCAAGGTCTTCTTCGGTGGCCATTGAGTGAGCGTTTGCCATGGTTCGCGTCGCTGATCGAAGGTCCTCTTCTGCGATGCCACATTTCCTCGCATAATCTGCGATGTTCACTTCTTCCATCAACGGTTGAAGCTCTTCCCAGCCGACGCACTGCTCTGCCAAAAATCGGTCGTCAGTCAAGTCTTCTTCCACCATGATTGCCAGAACAGCGGCTAGCGCCCACGCGTCGGTACCCGGTTTCACCCTGAGGTGATGATCTGAAATATTGGCGGTTTCGGAAATCCGAGGATCAAATACGACGATCTTGCGGTCATCATCATTTTTGATCGCGTTGAGAACATTTCGGGTCTCTGGAAAACCGTGGCTTTGCCACGGATTCTTTCCAATGAAGACAGCACAGTCCGTGTGATGAAAGTCCGGGGTAGCTCCAACGTCTTGTCGACCAAAAAACTTTCCCTGTACCCAATACATTCCAGTTTTTTCTTGCGCCAAAGCGTTGCTTCTGTACTGGACCCCCAAGGTTTGCAACACGCTGCGAGCGTAGGCACCTGGGAAGTGGTTGCCTTGTCCGCCTCCGCCGTAGTACAAGATCTTGTCTCCGCCATGGGTATCGCGGATTCCTACGAGTTGGTCAGCGACTTCCTTGATGGCTTGGTCCCAACTGATTTCGGCGAAGGTTCCATCTTCCATACGTTTCATCGGGGCGGTCAGCCGGTCACGGCCGTTTTGATAGTGGTTGACACGTAAACCCTTCTCGCAGGTGTACCCCTTGCTTGCTGGATGAGCCTTGTCACCGCGAACTCGGATGATCTCGCGGTCATCAATCCGGACCTCGATTCCGCAGTTGACAGAACAAAGCACGCATGCCGTTTTGTGCCACACCTTGGTCGGATCGGTTTCGGTTGCAATTTCTTCGGTCGATTGCTCGAGGCCACTGTCGCTCATTAGTCCGTCCCTCCGACACAACCATGCTAGAGCGATGGAACACTCCTAGTCGATCCACACCGACCCAGAGAAATTATCGCTCCGGAGATTAGTAACGTGCAGCCATGAGCGCGAATACGAGGAATTACGTAAAAGCCATCTATGGCTTCGACGCGGTGGTTCAACGTGTCGAACCGTCACGTTGGGAAACACCATCCCCATGTGAGGGCTGGTCAGCGCTTGATGTACTTGCTCACAACATCGGTATGTGCAGAATGATCGCCGGAATAGCGAGAGGAATATCTGCAAGCGGCGCGGAGCACCCGGTTGTACTCCACCCACAACACGAGTGGGTAGATGCTCGTGACGACGTGCTTGAGGCGCTTGATCACCCAGAGGCACTTCAAGTAGAGGTCGGAACTCCTTGGGGGCGCTTAGAGGTCGACCGCTTCGTGGGCATAGTCGTTGTTGATCCGCTGCTGCACACTTTCGATCTAGCTGAAGCTTCCGGTCAGTTGGTCATTCTCGACGAGGACCTCGCCTCAGCGGGATACAAGCAACTCGAAAAAGCTGGAGACATGATTCGCGGTGAACGATTCGGTCCGGCCGTACCCGTCGCATCCGACGCTTCCGTTACCGATAAATTGATAGCCATCGCGGGTCGTACCGCGACCTAGGGGGAGGTCCAGCATGCGCGTTCAGGTCGATACCGAAAAATGTCAGGGACATAACCGCTGCTTTTCGTTAGCACCTGAGTTGTTCGACGTAGATGACTACGGATATGCGACGGAACTAGGTGACGGAGAGGTACCAAGCGACCTTGAGGACAAGGCACGGCTAGCAGCTGCAAATTGTCCCGAATTTGCTATATCCATCGAAGAATGACAACCAACTCAAATGATCTCGGGACCCTCTGTTGGCTCACCAGAGTTGTTAGCTGCGCAGTTTGCTAACAGTTTGACCTGCGCCCCATTGGTTCGCTTCCAAAGCCAACAAGATGTCGACAAGGTTGTCGTCCCGAATTCTTTCGAGTTCGTCGATCGTGTGATGCCCTGATTGAGCATCAGATTGCTCGCCGATCCGCTGAGTTAGCGCGTCGGTAAGTTCAGGGGTGTCGGTGAGCTTGGACCAAGGCCACGAAAGAGTCGGACCGAACTGGCTAATGAAATGAGCCATGCCGCCCTCACCACCGGCGATCCGGTAATTCTCGAACAGTCCCATTTGAGACCAACGCAGTCCGAAGCCGAAACGGATAACGTCATCGATCTCTTCAGTCGTAGCGACCCCGTCACTTACCAACCACAGAGCCTCCCTCCACACTGCTTCAAGGAGACGGTCAGCAATAAACGCGTCGATTTCGACCCGAACATGCAGAGGATGCATGCCGGCAGCGTCATATAGCGCCATCGCTCGAGAGATCGACTCGGACGAAGTTGACTCGCCTCCCACCACCTCAACCATGGGAAGCAGATACACCGGGTTAAATGGATGACCCACGACGAGTCGTTCGGGACACCTCAGGTCTGCTTGTAAGACGCTTGGCTTCAAGCCCGAAGTGGAAGAAGCGATCAACGTTGCTGCATCGACGGAATCCTCGATTTGTCCCAGAATTATCTTCTTCAACTCGAGTATCTCTGGGACGTTCTCTTGCACAATGTCGGCATCTCGAACGGCAGCGTCAATCGAGTCAACAAAAGTCAACGCTCCTTCGCGTTCAGGTTCGATGCCCATTCGGGTCCAGGCATGCCGAGCATTGTCGACAACATGAGCAACAACCTTGGGAGCGGTAGCCGATGGGTCGGTCACGGCAACATCCACTCCGCGAAGGAGCCAACGAGCGGCCCAAGCGGCACCAATAACTCCAGCCCCCACGATCGCTACACGTTCAGGCAATGCGCTTTGATCGGTCATTGATGGTGCGCAGTGAGTTCCAGCGTTTCGCGAACCCGGTCTGGTCCGATGACCTCGAAATTCAAGGACTCGAGAATTTGTTTCGCCCGAGCGGTGAGACTCTCATTTGTAGCGAGCTGGCCGCGATCTAGATACAGGTTGTCTTCAAGACCAACCCGCGCATTTCCTCCCGCCACCGCTGCCAGAGCGACGTACGGTAACTGGTCTCTGCCAAGTGAAAATGCCGAAAATGTCCACTCCTGGGGAACATTGTTCACCATCGCCATAAACGTGTTGAGGTCATTGGGGGCTCCCCATTTGACGCCCATGCATAGCTGAACCATTACGGGTGAATCGATCAGACCGTCATCTACTAATGATTTCGCTTCCCACAGTTGACCCGTGTCGAAGATTTCGATCTCTGGTCGAACACCAAGTTGTTGAATCTGACGAGCCATCTCGGCGAGGGTGTCATGAGTATTGGTTGCTACGTAGTTCCCTTCCCCAAAATTCATGGTTCCACAATCGAGAGTGCAGATTTCCGGTAGCAGTAAACGGACGTGATCGAGTCGCTCAGTAGCACCAACGAGATCGGTTTGTCGAGAGTCAAGCGGTAGAGGCTCCTCCACCGAACCAATCACGAGATCGCCACCCATACCCGCAGTCAGATTGAGCACGACATCGGTGGATGAGGCCCGAACTCGTTCCACCACTTCTTGGTAATACGCGATCTGGCGGTCGGGATCTCCCGTAATTGGATCCCGGACATGAACGTGGGCAATAGCCGCACCCGCCCGAGCCGCGGCGATGACATCGTTGGCGATCGCCTCGGGAGTGAAAGGAACTTTGTCTGATTTCCCAACAGTGTCTCCAGCGCCGGTGATTGCACAGGTGATGAAAACTTCAGTCATCCTCGGCCTCCTTTGAGTGAGTGAATCCTAGAGACTCAGGCCGCATGTTGAGGGTTCGGCAGAGCACTCGCATCCTCGAATAGACCTCATCGGTGTCGAGGTAAGTGCCGCGGAGTTGGCGGATACCTTCGCGGCTTTCAAACGCCTCTCTTCCGTGCAAGATGCGACGGTTGTCAAAAGCGATCAAATCGCCGGGTTCTAAGTCATAACGAATTTGAAACTCGTCGCTGTTAGCGATGTCACCGAAACGCCGCAGCGAATAATACGCGTCGTCTAACGCATCAGAGGCCATGGCCGGAAATCCGCGGACCGGGTGAAATGCCCTGAATGTCCACGGAATTCGACCATCCCCTTTATCAATGATGGGCCCAGTCCAACGGTGATCATGGTTGCTGTCGCGGTTAAAGAAGGTCCACTCAAGGGTCGTCAACCAACGAAATACGTCCGGTTCCGCCGTTTGGAGGTACTGGCCTACAGCAAGCCCGTCGGTCATAGTTGACTGTCCACCGGTCACATCGTTCTCAAGACAATGTAAAAGTTGAAACCCGGGCGGGGTTTCCCTCGTGGGTAGGTCACTGTGGGCTGGGAGCCTCGAATTTGTGTTCGCCGTCGAGTTTGGATCTAGATCGACACTCACGTGCCAAGTAAGACCAAAGTTTGAATCTCGCAAAGCTCCGATCCGAGCACCCACCAACCCCACTATTTCCCGCTCGCAGGGCAGACCAGTGAGTCTCGCTACTCCGATCTCCAAAAGATCGTGCAGCCATGCAGTCAGAGCCCTGTCGTCGTCAAGAACGGACGATCCATTATGAGTCGGCGGTTCTTGCAGGTCAGCGACAACCCAAGGTTTGGGTTCCGGCAACAAAGCAAACGGACGGTGTAGCTCATCAGCAACATGTCGCAGCCATCCCGGATGGAAGCTTGCCCGACGATCTTCAGGGACGAACTCGACTACCAACGCCCCGGCATCAACCGACGCAGATCCGATTGTCGTGGACATATCCATATCTGTTACGTCCAAACCATTCTCTTTCGAGCGAGGATCGATTCCATCAGGACCCACAGCATTTTCTCGAAGCCACAGTGGATGACATTCGAGTTGTTGACCATCAGGCCAGATGACGAGAACCCCGCCTCGCGGCAATATTTTGACGGTCTCAAGTGCGGCCCATGGATACCGGTAATAATCGGGCGTGAGTAGATCCTTCATCTCAATGCCACTTGCACTGGTGACGCACACGGAGGTGGGTGGTGAGTTTGCATTGGGTCAAACTCGCAGCTTTCGACGCGGGGTGGGCCTTCTAATAACGAAACCGTAGTCAACAAGAATTGGTAACTGGATCAATCTTCTCGGGTGACGTGAAGCGTCGGATCTCCTAGCTTTGCAGCGATGCCAAAACGCGACGTCTACACACACGGCCATCAACCAGCTGTTGTCAATCAACATGCGCGACGCACAGCAGACAAGTGCGCCGCTTTCGCCCGTGATGTTATTGCAGAAGATTCTCAAATATTGGATGTCGGATGTGGCCCAGCCTCCATCACCGCAGGGTTAGGCGACTGGGTGCCAAACGGTACTGTCACAGGAATCGAAATCGCCTCGGACATCCTTGAAGTCGCGAGACAGACCATCGAAGCTTCGGGGTTAGAAAACGTCGTTGTAGAGCAAGCTTCGGTATACAAATTGCCGTACGAAGACGGCTCTTTTGACGTCGTATACGCGCACCAAGTGTTGCAACACCTGACCGACCCCGTTGTGGCTCTAAAAGAAATGGCTCGTGTGGCGCGTGTCGGGGGTTACGTAGCGGTCCGAGACGCGGACTATTACACGATGTGTTGCAGTCCCGAGTCACAAATGATCGAGGAATGGCGTCGGATCTACTGTCTTGTCGCCCGTCACAATGGGGCAGAGCCAGATGCTGGCAGACACCTGCTCGGCTGGTTCCATCAGGCGAGTATTAAGAATGTGCATACATCCGCCTCGGCCTGGGCCTACTCGTCGCCAGAAGAACGTGCTAACTGGGGTTTCTCGTGGGCGGAGCGATGCCTGACGACGAGCTTCGCCGAACAAGCAGTGGAATACGGGTACGCCACTCGAGCAGAGCTAGAAGCGATCGCAGATGGCTGGCGTGAGTGGGCCACCAACCCCGACGGGCATTTCCACTTCATTAATGGTGAAGCCCTAGCGCAGATCTCGTAGGTAAATCGTTTTTCAGGAAGAAGGCAGCGAATGAACTCGTTACCACTACCCGACAACTTCCCGGCCTTAGTAATTCGCGCTGCAAACGAATTCGGGTCCACCGAAGCAATTTCTGACGGCGAAGTGAGTTTCGATTTCACTGAAATGGGACGTCGAATCGAAGAAACCGCGGCTGGTTTAGTCGCATCCGGCATAGAACCCGGTGACAAGGTTGGGCTTTGGGCCCCCAATTCCTGGGAATGGGTGGTAGCGGGCATGGCTGTGTTTCGCGCTGGGGCGGTTCTCGTACCGGTGAATACGCGATTCAAAGGACGCGAAGCAGCCTTCGTGTTGAACAAAGCGCGAGTCAAACTCCTCTTCACCGTTGTCGGTTTTCTGGGCAACGACTACGTGTCGGACCTTCGAAATTCAGGTGAAACAGTTGACTCTTTGACTGACATCATTGTTTTGCGTGGAGACGTTCTCCCCGAGACCATCTCATTCGAAGAGTTTCTCTCTCGAGGGAACAACAAAGATTTAGATGAAGTTGAACAGCGCACCGCTCGCGTATCAGGGTCAGATCTAGGTCTCATCATGTTTACCTCCGGAACGACTGGGCTTCCCAAAGGAGTGATGGTGGAACAGGGGCCAATTATCAGAGGGTTCAGTCATTACGCGCGAGAACTAGGGATGAGACAAGGGGATCGCATGCTTATCGTCAACCCTTTTTTTCACGCATTTGGCTTCAACGGAGCGATCAACCCCTGCTTTATCCATGGAGCAACCATGTTGCCGCACCCAATTTTCGATGTGCCGAAGGTGCTAGAGAGAATCGAAAATGATCAAGTCACCGTCTTTCCAGGACCTCCGGCCATTTTTCAAGGCTTGATCAACCATTCTGAACTCGACCGATATGACACTTCGAGCCTTCGGTCCGCTCTCACAGGAGCGGCAAATGTTCCCGTCGAAACAGTCGTAGGTATGCGTGAACGCCTTGGGTTTGAAACGGTGATAACCGCCTACGGAATGACTGAGACTCACGGATTGGTAACGATCTGCTCAGCGGATGACCCTCCTGACGTTGTAGCCACAACGAGCGGCAAGGCGCTGCCAGGCATTGAACTGAAATTGATCGATGACGACGGGAACGAGGTCGCGGCGGGAGAGCCAGGTGAACTTTGGGTTCGAGGTTACGCGGTTATGCGTGGTTATTTAGATGAACCGGAGCAGACCGCTGAGACCATCGATGGCGAAGGATGGATGCGCACCGGCGACATCTGCGTCATGAACTCCGCGGGCTACATCGACATCACTGACCGTAAGAAAGACATGTTCATCAATGGTGGATTCAACGTATACCCCGCAGAGATTGAGCGAACGATGCTCGAACATTCGCTAGTGGGTCAGGTAGCTGTGATCGGTGTTCCCGACGAACGTCTAGGTGAAGTTGGTGCAGCGTTTGTCGTACCGAGCCCTCAAGGAACTCCAAAGGTCGCTGATTTACTCGGCTGGTGCCGGGAAGAAATGGCCAACTACAAGGTGCCGCGGTATTGCTGGATCGTCGAGGCACTGCCTCTCAATCCGTCTAACAAAGTTCTGAAGACTGAACTCAGAGAACACGCTACGGAACTGATGAGATAAATCCCTTGCCTGTGAAGAGCCGAAAAATCAGGTGAGCAGGTTGTGTCTAGTCAAGAAAGTCTGGATTCTCGGCGAGGATCTTGTCGTAAATCGGTTGGTAACTGAACCAGCCTGCCAGGTTACTTCCGGTCTGTAGCGCTGTCGTTTGAGCCACTTCGTGTCGTATCGGGATAGGTGTTCCTGCCGCCTCAGCCAATAACTGGCTTTGGCAAGTGCGTTCCATCGTGATGAACCACCATGCGGCTTCCTCGACGGTGTGCCCAACGGTGAGCAGGCCGTGATTTTGGAGAATCACAGCTTTCTTGTCTCCCAACGCTTCGCCGATCCGGTCGCCCTCATCGGTGTCAAGTACCACACCCGTGAAGTCGTTGAACAATGCGTGATCTTCGTAGAACGCGCAAGCATCTTGTGTAAGCGGATCGAGAAGCCGCCCAAGGCTCGACCATGTCTTGCCATACAAAGAGTGTGTGTGAGCGGCAGCGATGACGTCGGGACGGGCTTTATGCACGCGACTGTGAATCGCGAATGCCGCATGATTGAGGGGATAGCGCCCTTCGACGATATTGCCAGCATGATCTACCAACAGAAGATCCGAGGCTTTGACCTGGCTGAAGGCAACGCCGAAAGGATTCACCCAGAAATGGTCGGCAAGTTCTGGATCTCTTGCGGTTACGTGCCCCGCCACTCCCTCTTCAAAACCGAATTTTGCAAACACACGGAAAACTGAAGCGAGGCGCTGTTTGCGGTGTTCACGTTCTTGCTCAATCGAATCGAACACCGGCGCGCTTGGGATCATGTCATCAATCGTTGTGATGGGATCGGCAGTATTGGTCATGCATCTCAGTTTAGAACTCCCGCACTTACCATGTCTTTGCTCTGAGTTCTTGCAGGCACAGTTGACTATCGTGACGGCGGAAGAAGCCAGACGGCGATGGGGGAGTTGGTGACCGAAGTCGGTGCCTACACGGGGATTCGAGTTCTGGAAGTGGTGGAAGGGATAGCTGGGCCCTACGCCGCCAGGTTCCTTGCCGATCAAGGTGCCGATGTAATCAAAGTTGAATCACCGCAAGGTGACCATTACCGCAACGATCCCGGATTTCAAGCGATCAACCGAAATAAGCGGTCGGTAGTGGTGGCCGATGACAGCGATCTCATAGCAACTGCTGATGTAGTGATCGTGACTGGCCCAAATGAGGCAGATCGAGCCCGTCGTCTTGCCCCAGGGTCGGTGATTGTGTCCTTCCCTACTTGGGGATCGCAGGGACCGATGGTCGGTCAGCAAGGTTCCTCAGCTCAAGTAGCAGCGATGACTGGAATTGCCTGGAATCAGGTGAGTTGGACCGAGGGGCCGGTTCACGTTGTTCTCCCACTGGCTTCCTACGGAGCCGGAATGCTCGGAGCCTTAGCCATTGCAGCTGGTTTGTACGCTCGCGAAGCCCACGGCTTTGCTCCTACATATGAAGTGTCGGACGTGGCCGGATCAGGAGTGATGCAAGTTGGCGACTTTTGGTCGCCTGATACGACCCCGGAACGAGACGGAGCAAGCCCTCTGGGTCCGGCAGGAAGAGCTCCCGCATATCGTCCCTTTAGAGCAGCTGACGACCGGTGGTTCTTCGTAGCTTGCGGTACCCGCCGCTTCTATGAGTCGATGTTACGCGCCGTGGATCGTCTCGATCTGCTGGAAGATCCAGTCTTAACTAACCCTCCCTGGGGTCTCATCGAACCCGATCCGCTGGCTCAAATCACCCCGATTCTTGAGAACGTTTTCGCAACCCGCAGCCGGGAGGACTGGTTAGAAATTCTGCGAGCCGAAGATGTGCCGTGTCAGCCCATCCAGACAAGAAACGAATTCTTGGACTCTGATTTGGCCCGAACGAACGATCTGATGGCAACAATCGAACATCCCGAATTTGGGCCTCTCACGATGCCTACGCAACCCCTGATCTTGGATGCTTGTCCAGCTAACCCAATCCAGGCAGCACCCAAAGTGGGTGAACACACTCAAGAAGTACTTGCCCAGCCACATGTGCCGGCTAAAGGATCCGGACAAGGGGGACCGCCTTTGGCGGGGACTCGAGCAATTGATTTGGCGTCATTCATAGCGGGCCCCGTGATTAGTAGGCATCTGGCGATGCTGGGAGCTGATGTCATAAAGATCGAACCCCCTGAAGGCGATCCGTTTCGCACCTTTAGCCCGATGTTCAACGGCTGGAACCAGGGGAAGCGAGCAGTAACGCTAGACCTGAAAAGCCAAACAGATCGAACGTTTCTGTACCGGATGATCTTGGAGTCCGACGTGGTAGTCGAGAACTTCCGGCCGGGTGTTGCCGAACGGTTGGGTTGTTCCAGCGCCGAACTTCGACAACTCCGTTCGGATCTTGTTTTGGTAAAGAGCCCCGGTTACGGTTCGGACCAATCGCGAGCTAACCAACCGGCATTCGACCCCTTGCTGCAGGCGTTGGGAGGGATGATGGCGGCGCAAGGAGGAGAAGGCGATCCGGTCTTTTTGACCGTCCCAGTGCATGACGCTGCGACGCCCATCATCGCAGCGTTCGGCGTTGTTGCAGCGCTTTACCACCGGCTACGGACGGGGCAGACCCAAACGGTTCACACTTCGCTGGTACAAACCACCACAGCTGCACAATTAGCAGAGTTCGTGCATTACGAGACCCGACCTCTAGTCGCCGAAGGTGGCTTCGACCACAAAGGCCCCGACCAGGATCATTGTTTTATTGAACAAGAGGGATCGTGGATGTGGTCGGACCCTCTAGGTCAAGTGGCCGTTGAGACTAAAGGTTTTGTCGGCAGCGAAGTTGCTTTAGCTAACGGCTTAGTTTGTGAGCACCCGGATTCTTCAGGATGGGGACCGCTGAACCAAGTTGGGCAACTAATCAAAGGTGCCGGCCCACATCCCGACCGTGCTCCTCGATTCAACGAACACGAGCTTGAACTCCGTTCGGAATTCACTTAACGCGCTTTAGTTAGCTGAGACTTCACTCGACGTGGGTCACCTTTGGAGCTGGGGCGTTTGCTACGTCGACCCATCCAGATAGCAACCCCGAGGTGTAGCCGCCGTCAACGACCAGATGATGACCGTTGACCCAGCGAGATTCGCCGATAGCGAGCCATTCGATTGCTTCGGCGATCTCGTCGGGAGCGGCAGCGCGCCCTGAGTGACTGAGAACCCAATCGATGCGTTCGTCACCAATTTGCTCGCGAAAGGCTGGCAACAAAGGCGTCTCGACCGGTCCGGGACTCACCACGTTGCAGCGAATTCCCGTTCCTAAAAGTTCACCGGCGTGCAGCATGCTCCACACGATGACGGCTTCCTTAGAAAAGGTGTACGGATCAACACCCACTGAACGACCTCGATCACGCCACCAATTGCGAATTTGTTCATCGTCGAGCTCCAGCAGCGACCGATGAACGTCGAGTCGCTGCTGCCAGGCGTTACCTGAAATTGAACCAATGTTCACAATGCTTGCTCCGCCGGAAAAGCGAACCGCTAAAGCCCGGCTGAGAGACCGCACCGCTAGGAGATTGACTTCAAGAACTGTGGAAGCGGGTCGAGTACCGGGCACCCCGGCGACGTTTACCAGAGAAGAAAAATTGGCTGGATCAAACTGGTTGTCCAGATCTCGAATCAGTTTCTCGACCGCGGCTGGGTCGCTGAGATCGCAACAAAAGTGTTCAGCGACGTCCACATCTTCAGGAGCGTCATTTTGATCAACACTGATCACCGGTGTGCCGGCTCGGGTTAGGCGACTGCAAACAGCGCGACCGATACCGGATGAAGACCCAGTGACGATGACCGGACGATCCAAGTTCTCAGTAGAAGACATTGGATTGAAGCTACTCGGGAACGACTAATTATTTAGACACTCCGCTGATTAATAGGTCGCTGAGCAGCCGAAAGTAGGACCGAGAACGGCCTCGGCAGTCGTTTCATTGGGCATCTTGTGCCCTCAGGCGTACCATCGTTATGTCACTAGCAAGGATGCCGACATGGTTGACCCTGAGTATCTGAAATTTGACACACTTTCGCTTCACGCCGGACAAGAGCCAGACCCGACTACCGGTTCGCGTGCGGTGCCGATTTATCAGACCACCTCGTACAGCTTTGTCGACACCGAGCAAGCTGCGGGGTTGTTCAATCTTGAACAACCCGGACACATCTACAGTCGTATTTCTAACCCCACGGTCGCCGTACTTGAAGAGCGAATAGCTGCTCTAGAGGGAGGAGTGGGAGCCGTCTGCACAGCTAGCGGAATGGCCGCATTCCACCTGGCTGCAGCAACGATTATGAGTGCAGGCAATCACGTCGTGGCCAGCCGAAATATCTACGGCGGAACCCACAACATGCTGAACCTGACGATGCCTAGGTTCGGAATCACCACGACGTTTGTTGACCCACGAGACCCTGAGGCTTGGCGCTCAGCGATCACCCCGGAGACTCGGCTCCTGTTTGCCGAAACCTTAGGCAACCCAGGAATAGAGGTCCTCGATATTCCTTTGATCGCCCAAATTGCTCATGAAAACGGTCTCCCATTGATGGTCGATGCCACGTTCACGACTCCTTACCTGATGAAACCCATCGACCTTGGTGCCGACATCGTGATGCACTCGGTAACAAAATTCTTGGGAGGTCACGGCATTGCCTTAGGCGGCGTTGTTGTGGACGGCGGTCGATTCGACTGGGCAGCGAATGACAAGTTCCCGACCCTCTCCCAGCCCTATGACGGCTACCACGGAATCAGTTTCGCTGACGAATACGGTCATCAGGCCCTCTCGATGCGTGCCAGAGCAGAAGGGCTCCGCGATTTTGGAGCCGCTATGAGCCCCACTAACGCGTTTCATCTCCTACAAGGAGTTGAGACTCTTCCACTAAGAATGAAACGCCACGTTGAGAACACCACTTCAGTAGTCGAATTCCTCGAGGAAGCTGACGCTGTGACGTGGGTAAGTCATCCTTCTGTAGCAACCCATCCCGATCACGAACTAGCAAAGCAGCTTCTCCCAAAAGGTGCGGGAGCGATCCTCTCTTTTGGTATCGCAGGGGGGCGAGAGGCTGGCTGTCGATTCATCGAAAACGTGCAACTTGCGTCGCACTTAGCCAACGTAGGTGACGCTAAGACCCTTGTACTCCACCCCGCCTCGACCACCCATCAACAACTCAGCGCCGAAGACCTCGTAGCCGCGGGCGTGGGAGAGGACCTAATTCGCCTGTCGGTAGGTCTAGAGGATCCTGAAGATATCATCTCCGATTTGAGCCGAGCCCTTCGCGCTTCTCAGAAGGGATAGCTCCGATGAACATCGAATGTCGAGGCGAAACGGTCAACATTGCTACTGGTGGCGTTGAAGTCGATCGTGACCTTCCACCAGTCGTGTTGTTGCACGGCGCAGGCATGGACCGGACAGTCTGGAGTCAACAAACGCGGTACCTCGCTCACCACGGCTTTGCTGCCATGGCTGTAGACCTACCAGGGCACGGTGAATCGGGTGGAGAACCGCTGCCCTCGATTGCGGAAATGGCGGATTGGGTAGCCGAGGCCATCACCGAAATTGGCTTAGGGCCGGCCCATCTTGTTGGCCATTCGATGGGAAGCCTGATCTCTTTGGAAGTCGCCGCCCGCCATCCAGAGGCCGTAGAGCGGATTGTCCTATTAGGAGCGGCCGCTGCGATGCCCGTGCATCCTGATTTACTCGGGGCAGCCGAACGAAACGAAGTCCTGGCTCCACAACTCATCACGAGTTGGGGCCACGGTACTCGAGCCCACATCGCAGGAAATCCCACACCCGGCTTGTGGATGCGCAGCGGATGTCAGGCGTTACTTGAGAGAGCAAACGACGGAGTGATCTTCAATGATCTCGCTGCCTGCAACGCGTACGAAGCCGGAGACGTCGCAGCGCGCATTGCATGCCCCATTACCGTTGTGGTTGGCAGCGAAGACAAAATGACACCCCCGCGCGCCACTTCGCAACTAGTCGCTGGCTTATCCGATGTCGATCTCAAACATCTAGACGGCGTTGGTCACATGATGATGATTGAGGTACCGGACCGCATACGCGAATTACTTTTAGACGCGTTGCACTAACTCGAGGCGACAAACAGACACGATCAGTGTCATGATCAAACAACCTTCATTCGAATAAGGGAGACCCATGGCAGTGGACCGTTTCCCGGTCGAGGCTTCACACATTTTGATGTTTGCTAGATCGATCGGAGATACCAACCCGATTTATTACGACGAGGCCCACGCGGCTGGAACTGAGGTTGGATCAATAATTGCCCCGCCAACCTTCGCTCAAGCGAGCGCACAATTTGACCCAGACTATTTCCTTCGCCCAAAGGCTGGACAGAAATGGTTTGGTAGTGGCGCCACCCCTTCAGGGGCTATGGCGGTAGAGAAAGAAGAGACCTCGGACGCAAAAGGCGACGAAAAGAAGTCTGGCTCCTCGGCAGGAGGCCTTCACGCCGAACAACACTTCACATACCACAGACATCTCCAACCGGGCGACGTCCTAACGGGCGAGACAAAGCCGGGCGAGAACTGGGAGAAAGAATCAAAACGAGCCGGAGTCCTCAAATTCAGCGAGAGCATCACTGAGTATCGAGACGAGAACGGTGAACTCGTCATTACTGCTCGAAGCGTCGGCGTAGTGACTGAAAAAGTCATCGAACAGTAGGGGGAGAAGACAAATGACACTGAATGCAACCGAAATCAAAGTTGGCGATTCCTATTCCGAAATGATTGTCGAGGACCTCACCCGCACCCAGATCGTCCAATATGCAGGGGCATCTGGCGATTACAACCCTGTGCACAGCGACGAGAAATTTGTCACCGAAGTGGCCGGATACCCAACAGTTTTTGCCCATGGCATGCTTACGATGGGAATGACGGGACGAATGGTTACCAACTACGTAGGAGACGGTCGCTTGACCTACTACGGGGTGCGGTTCGTCAATCAGGTTTGGCCGGGCGATACCTTGACGGCTAGAGCAGAAATAGCAGCCATTCGCGAGGAGGACGGCGACACGCTGGTTGATCTGACGATTTCGACAACCAACCAAGACGAAAATTTCGTTCTCACAGGCAACGCGACCGCGAGAGTGGACTAAATCAGGCCCTGCTCGATTGCCGGAATTGCGACGCGGCAAAAAATGGAAAATTTAGCCTTTAGCTCGTCCCGCGTACCCAAATAGTTTTCCGGCTACCTTACGAATTTGAATTTCCTCAGCACCTTCAGTAATCCGATACCGCCGATGGTGTCGGTAAATGTGTTCAAAGGGCATACTTCGCCCGTATCCGACTCCACCGCAACTTTGCATCGCTCGGTCGGCGGCGTCGCAGCAAAATCTGTTTCCTCGGTAGTTACACATGGCAACCCGATCCGTTATCTCCATGTGGTCAACTCCTTCGTCCATTTCCCAAGCAGTTTTCCAAATAAGGGCACGGATCATTTCGGCTTCGGTGTACAACTCGGCTAAGGGAAATTGAATCGCTTGGTTCTGGGAAAGAGGTTTGCCAAAGGTAGTGCGCCCATTCACATAGTCGACGGCAACGTCAATGCAATGCAGCCCAGCGCCTACCGAAGAGGCAGCTTGCCGAATCCGATTTTCGTGAACAAAGAGTTGCGCAGTTTGAAGACCTCTGGCTTCTTCACCCAAGATGTCGTCATTATGAACGCGAACGTCGGTCAGACGCACGTGAGCGTGATCCGTGGGCATGTTGAAGGTCCACATGAACTCTTCAACCTTGAATCCAGGCGAATCCACAGGAACGATGAAACACGTGATCCCATGACCTTCGCCTGGATCTCCTGACGTTCTCGCAAAAATGTAATCGTGAGTCGCGTGATGAAGCCCGGTGTTCCAGTACTTCTCGCCGTTGATTACCCACTCGTCGCCGTCGCGAACAGCAGTCGTTTCCATCCACGTTGCATCGGAGCCGTGAAGAGGTTCCGTCAACCCGAACCCAATGCGCGCCGTTCCCTCGAGCATTCTTGGAATCCAATGTTCTTGTTGATCCTCTGACCCATATTTTTCCATCATCAAGACGGTTGGAAAATTTCCGATGATCGAACTTTCGTTCTGCAGGTCGTTGTGAAGGCCCAGACCTCTCCGAGCGAGATGTTCTCTCACTATGGCCATTCCAAGATTGGTGCCGTCCTGGCCACCAAAACGTTTCGGGAGATGCCAACGGAGAAATCCAGCGGCATCGGCTTCTCGGCGCATCCTGCCAAGAAGCTGTTCCCACTCGGCGTTGGGTAGGCCATCCCTTTCCCAGTCCGTGCGTGAGTCCTCACGGCGGTGATCAAAGAACCGTATGTTGTCGTTTTCGTTTTCGATCGGCTTGATTACGTCGTCGATGAACACGTCAAGGTCACCAACTAATTCTTGAATGTCAGAAGGAATCGCGAAGTCCATAGGCAGCGAACGTATACCGTCGAATCCCATGGCGTTGCCAATTGTTGTTTGGTCGGACTTCTTGTGACCCTGGTGTCATTTGGCGCGAGCCCGGGCGGCTCGCCTTGAGGAGCGACATGACGTGTCTATTTCCTGGCTGCCGTACGAGTTGCATCCCGAAATTCCTGACGGCGGCACACCTAACAGTCGAGAGTTCTCCGCGCTTCAGCCGCTCGCCGAAGAACTCCAGGTAACCCTGGTGCCTCCGACAAGATTTCAACCAACACGACGCGCTCACCAAGCAGCCCTAGTAGTGGAGTACGCCTCCCCTGAAGAAGCTGATATCTATCACGATCGGATCTACGCCTCGATTTGGCAGGATCAGCGCGACATAGAAGATCCAGAGGTGCTCGCAGCGTTAGCCAGTGATCTGCGAGTTCCTTCAGAAGTTATCGAACGGGTCGTTGCCAACGATGAGTTGTGGCCCGCAGTGATCTCGTCAATGAAAAGAGCTCACGAGTGGGGAGCTACCGGTACGCCCAGTTGGGTAATAGACAACAAGCTCATGGTCCCCGGGTTACAAGACGACGATTTTTTCGATCGGGTCATCCAACGACTGACACTGATTAACAACAGCGACGAGAACACCAAATAATCATCTGCTCGTCGCCTCGGGTACTGTCCTCGGTATGCAGCCAACCTATTCACAAGACGCAGAGGCATACCGCACCAAGATCCAGGAGTTTATAACCGAACATCTACCCGCGAATTGGGAAGGTATTGGGTCCTTAACAGGAAACTCGAAAGCCGAGTTCGTTGGCCAATGGCGCCAAATTCTTAGCGAACATCGCCTTTTAGCGACTATGTGGCCCACCGAGTATGGCGGTCCTGGGTTGACAGTCAACGAAAACGTGATTATCGCCGAAGAATTCACAAAAGCTGGATTGCCGACTGGTGGTTCGAACGATGGCTTCGGTATCGGGATGGTGGGTAACACGCTCATCGAATGGGGTACTGAAGAGCAAAAAAAGCACTACCTTCCGCGAATCCTGGAGGGTGAGGATCTTTGGTGTCAGGGGTACTCAGAACCAGGTGCGGGTTCAGATTTGGCGAATCTTGGGTGTCGGGCTGAACTTGATGGTGATGAATGGGTTCTGAACGGACAAAAGATCTGGACGTCGAGTGGGCATTTAGCGAATTGGATATTTGTTCTTGGTCGAACTGCTCCCGATCACGCGAAACATCAAGGCATCACGTTCTTTTTGTGTCCAATGGATCAGGAAGGAATTGAGGTTCGCCCAATCGTCAACATCGCCGGGCACAGCCACTTCAATGAAATCTTTTTCTCAAATGCGAGAGTGCCGAAGGAAAACGTTGTCGGCCAAGTAAATGGTGGTTGGGCCGTCGCCATGACGTTGTTGGGCTATGAGCGCGGTTTCGGAGCGACGACGACTTACTTCCGCTATCGGGCTGAACTTGATCGTTTGGTTGAAATGGCCCAAGAACGCGGTCGGACGGAAGATCCATCTATCCGTCAGCGTTTGGCCTGGTGTCATAGCAAAGTCGAAATCATGCGATGGCTTGGGCAGCAAGTCCTCACGTCTTTCTTGAATGGTGAGCCGCCTGGGCCCAAGAGTTCTATTGGGAAGCTCAACTGGAGCGAATATCACCGTCACGTCACGGAGTTGTCAATCAACATTCTTGGAGCCGAAGCGATGGTGGTTGAGGGAGATGATGCTTTCGCCGCTGGATTAGGAGCCGCAGACGCAGGCACGCCCAACACGACTTCAGCTTGGATCAATAGTTTTCTATCAGCGAGATCCGGAACGATCTACGCGGGTACTAGCCAAGTGCAGCGCAACATCATTGGTGAACGAATCTTAGGTTTACCTAAAGAACCGCGGGCTGACGAAGGTCCTTGGAACGAGACGGTTCGCTGAAGTGTTGGTAGGTCTGTGCGGTGGATCATGCGCGGGGAAGACGACGTTGGCGAGAGCGCTTTTAGCGGAACGTCCTGACGCCACATTCCTCGAATTTGACGACTATTACCATGACTTGTCGAGTACTGCTGTTGAGGAACGAGCGAAAGTCAACTACGACCACCCTGACGCCATAGACGTTCAACTTTTGGTGGCCCACATGGATGAGTTAGCTGCGGGACGTGCGGTGGAGGTGCCTGACTACGACTTCGCCACCCACACCCGCACAGGCGGCACCCATCGAGTGGAAGCTTCACCACTCGTCGTCGTCGACGGCCTACTGCTGTTAGCACTTGCCGAATGTCGAGAACGACTAGATCTCAAAGTTTTTGTCGATGCGCCCCGAGAAGTGCGTCTCGCTCGGCGACTTGAGAAAGACGTTAGGGACAGAGGACGTGACCGCGACGGCGTCATTAGACAGTTCGGTGACTCAGTAGAGCCAATGCACCAGACCCTTGTTTTGCCTAGTTCAGAGTTCGCGGACTTGTGCTTTAGCCACCCATGGGATGTACAACACGCAACACAGGTCATCCTTGGGTATCTCTAGCTGCCGTCGAAGGGTCCGAGATCGCTATTCACCGATAAATTCGACCCAGTTGCCATCAGGGTCTTCAACCATTCCGACTACCACCCCTGGACGCACTTCTCTTCTGTCCCAAATAATCGGCGTGTCGGCAGCGACACATGCATCAAGAGCCGACTGAACATTGGGAACGGACAGAGTGAAATAGCGCATCCCTGAAGCCCCCATCATTCCTCCACTCGTTCCAGGCGCCACTTCTTTTGTTGGAACCACGATCTTCAGCAAGCTCTCGTTGGCCCAAACGCGATGCATCGCGGCGATGCCCAAAGCCTCCATGTTCAAGGTGGTTTCAAACTCAAGCCCAATTACGTCGCGGTAAAACTTCAGCATCTCGTCGCCGTTTGTCGTCACAATTCCGAGATCAAAACCGCCCTTAGTGAAACTGTTCGCCATCATCACTCCTAACTGCTCAAGGTTCCTCAGTCGTAGCTCACGCCGAGACCAGCTCGAGCGTCGGTCTGGATACCGTAGTTAGGAATGGGGTAACGCAAGCCGTTTCGTGCGAGAAATTCCATTCCCTCAACTGCGACAAGTAAATCTTCGGGGCGAAGTGCCATCAGAAGCTCGTCTTCCATCACTCCGCCGTAACGTCTTTCAGCGAAGCATGGAATTGACAAACTTGGCTCTCCTGTACTCAAGGCTCGCCCCCAACTGTCCGCGCAGGCGGACTCACCAACGCATCCCCAGTCCAGTTTCTTGTAGCTGCGCCATTGCAGACCGTTGATCAGCAGAATCATTTGAGCCGGAGTCGCGTAAACGAGGCAAATATCAGGTGGATCAAGCCGTTTTGAAGATAAAGGTGCAACAGCCATCGCCGCATAAGTTCCGAAAGGTACGCAGTCCATCGCTTCTTGGTGTGCCGAACTGTCATCAAGGGTTTCAAACCAGACTCCCTGCATGCGCTCGCCAGACAACCAATCTTCGTCCTGTGGGTGAAGTCCTATGACAGCACCGCATTGATCGCCCACCAGGTCAGCACGGGTGATACCGACGGTCCAGTTCAGTCGTGACGCCATTCCGACGATTTGGTCCGTTGTGTGGATGTCATCGGGTCGGCGAATCCGGGGCACGGACTCCATCTCATCGACCGTCGCAAACAGCTTCATTCCGATCGGAGTAGTACGGATTCGGAGGAGAGCCTGAAGTCGAGCTAGCAGATCATCCCAGTCCATCTGTTCTGTTCGCAGATGCACCGGCTGTTCTTCAGTTTCAGTCATGGGTCCCCCTGGTTTAGGTAGCCAACCTACCGCGCGCGCCGCGTCGGTCGAAGCGCGACAGAATGAAGGAATGACAACTGTGATGCTGCTGCACCCTGGGGCGATGGGGGCGTCGATCGGATCGGCTATCGCTGGGAATGGACACAGCGTGCTGTGGGTGCCCGACGGGCGAAGCGATGCGACGACACTTCGTGCCACAGATGCAAGATTTGAAGAAGTTGGGTTTCTCGATGCCGCCAGCCGAGCCGAGGTCGTCGTTTCGGTGGTGCCGCCGGGGGCGGCCATGTCGGTCGCGACCGAAGTCGCTGACAGCGGTTTCGACGGGATTTATGCGGATTTCAACGCAATTGCCCCTCACAGTGCCACACAAATCTCGGAGGCGTTTTCGCATTATGTCGATGGTGGAATAGTTGGACCTCCCGCTTGGGAGATAGGAACGACGCGACTCGCATTGAGTGGTCCGAGGGCCAAAGAAATCGAATCGCTGTTCGCCGACTCGCCAGTCGAAGTAATCAATTTGGGCTCCGAAATAGGCAAAGCCTCAGCCTTCAAGATCGGTTTTGCGGCCTGGACCAAAGGGTCCGGATCGCTCTTGCTCTTGATATGTGCCTACGCGCGATCGGTGGGGGTTGAAAAGGAATTGTTTCAGGAATGGGAACGTCGGGGGATGCCACTGGAGGCCCAATCTGAAAGCGTGGCACAACAAATGGGCCCGAAGGGTTGGCGTTTGGGCGACGAAATGCGCGAAATATCGGGAGCGCTGGAAGCCGCCGGGCTAGGCAATGGATTCTTTGACCACGCAGGGGAAACCTTTGATCGGCTCGCTCACCGTAAGAACGTGACTGATCGGCGGCTCACCCTGAAAGAAGTGACCCAAGACCTGCTTCAGGTGTTCCCCAAAACCTAAGTTGCCTGCATCACAACGAGACCGCTCTGTATCGAGCGTCCGTTCTTGCCACCGATGTGTCGATTCACCTACAGACGACGAGAGGCAACGATTCGGTGCTCCTCAACAAGCAGGGAGCGAGTTTGGTTGAAGTGTTCGATTAGGGTGACCCCTTGCCCCTAGATGCAATAGGGACTTCAACGGTGTTGAGTCGAGGAGATAGCAATGGCAGACGGCCTTCGTGTCGAAATTCACGGCAATGTGGGAATGGTCATCATGGACCGGCCCCCACACAACTTCCTGAATTTCCGACAAATCCATGACATAGCGGATGCTCTCGTGGAAATGGAAAACGACATGTCCATCCGCTGCGCAGTTCTAGCGGCAGAAGGACGCTCATTTTGCGCCGGTGCTGACTTTGCAGGTGATGGAGTAGGTGGAGGTGACGACGAGGTCGTCGGAGGAGACGCGACTTTGGCTCTCTACCAAGGCTCAGGACGTTTGTTCGATGTGACATTGCCCATCGTTGGAGCGATACAAGGTCCAGCGGTTGGTGGAGGGTTGGGGCTAGCAATGGTCCCCGACATCAGAATTACCTGCCCAGACGCTCGGTTCTCCGCGAATTTCGCGGCACTGGGCATCCATCAAGGGTTCGGTATGAGCGTCACGCTTCCCGAACTCCTAGGCCCATCGCGAGCAGCCCAAGTGCTCTACACCGCCAACAGGTACAAGGGTGAAGAAGCGGTGCTCATTGGACTAGCAGATGAATGCGTCCCATCTTCACAAATAAGGGAGCGTGCCTTAGAAGTCGCGGCGGACATCGCTGTAAATGCCCCCCTAGCGCTTCGGGCAATAAAATCGACCTTACGGCTCGGTCTTGGCGACCGTGTACGTGAAATCACCCAACGCGAAGCTCGAATTCAGGCAGAGCTATCTGCTAGTGATGATGCGAAAGAGGGGATCGCTTCGGTGGCCGAACGGCGTCCCGGGGATTTCACGGGTCAATAAGCACCAAGCGATCCGTCGCAGACGCCGACCAAACAAATGTACGAGTAGAAGATGAAAGTTCTTGTCACCGGCGTGAGCGGCCTAATCGGCTCAGCGTTGGCTAGCGAACTAACAGTCCAAGGCCATGAAGTCCTAGGGGTATCCCGCGTTCCAGCGACCGCCGCCATCGGCTGGAAAGATGTGACCCCATCACTCATGAACAAAGTCGATGCCGTCGTCAACTTAGCGGGAGAAACAATTTCGGGTCGATGGACTGACGCAAAGAAAAGGCTCATCACCAAGAGCCGCCTGGACGCCACCGAAACGGTCACAGAAGCTATACGCCAGTCGGAACATCCCCCGACCGTCCTGATCCAAGCTTCAGCATCGGGTTACTACGGAAGCCGCGGCGATGAGGCTCTCGTTGAATCTTCAAGTAGCGGATCAGATTTCTTGGCTGAATTGTGTCGAAAATGGGAAACCGCAGCAGCTCCTGTGACCGCCGTTAATACAAGGCTCGTGTTGGCAAGATTCTCAGTGGTACTCGCCAGCGAAGGCGGAGCGCTGAAACGACTCAAAACCGTAACTCGATTGGGCATCAGTGGGCCGTTAGGGACAGGGCGCCAATGGTGGAGTTGGATTTCTCTCCACGATGCTGTTCGCGCAATATTGCATCTGCTCGAAAATGACATTTCCGGACCGGTCAATGTCGCATCAGCGCAGCCTCAGCGACAGCGAGCCTTCACCAAAACACTCGGTACGGTGCTCCGCCGACCTGCGCTTCTACCCGCCCCAAGAATCGCAATCAAAGCTGCGCTTGGGGAAATGGGCGAAAGTCTTTTGCTGCATTCAGCGCGTCTGCAACCATCGGTGCTCAGTGCCGAAGGATTCGAATTTCGAGACGGTGACCTTGAACATGCGCTGAGACGCATCTTGGGTATTTAAGCTTCAGTCCGGTCTCAACCATTAGAAAGGACCCTAGGGATGACACTCCAAGCCGACACACAAGCCTTCATCGATATGGTCGAGGCTGCCACCGCCGACGCACCCCCAAGGTCTGAGCAGTCGCCCGAATATGCAAGGAATGGCTATCAGGCGCTCGCCCACATTCTGGGTGAAGGCCCCGAACCTGTAGGAGGGATCGAAGATTCAAATCTTCCAGGACCAGCCGGCGAAATACCGATACGGATCTATCGACCTGAGGGAGAAGCGCCTCATCCCGCGCTCATCTTCTTCCACGGTGGGGGATTTGTCACCGGAGACTTACAGACGCACGACAAAGAATGTCGACTCTTGTGCGAAAAGGCGAAATGTTTGGTGCTTGCCGTCGACTACCGATTAGCACCCGAGGCTCCTTTCCCGGCTGCCGTGGAGGACGCATGGGCGGTCGTGCAGTGGGTTGCCGGTCATGGTGCCGATATTGGCGTCGACACCACTCGGTTAGCTGTCGGTGGCGACTCAGCAGGAGGCAATCTTGCGGCCGTGACTGCCCTGATGGCTCGCGACGCAGGAATTCTCCTCAAACTGCAAATGCTTGTCTACCCGGCTACTGACGCGTCAAAGCACTACGACTCATTCGACGAGAACAAGGACGGTCCACTCTTGACGGTGGAGGTAATCGACTGGTTCTGGTCACATTATCTAGGACCCCAACCCGAAGAGGAGATACGAAACGACTGGCGGTTCTCGCCCGCTCAAGCTCCCAGTCACCTCGATGTAGCTCCCACCTACCTGGCAACTTGTTCCGCCGACCCTCTTCGCGATGAGGGCAACGCCTACGCAGAAATCTTGATGTCAGCAGGAGTCCCCGTGAATCACTCAATGTATGAAGGCGAACCACATGTCCTATTTCAAATGTTCAACGTTTGTAACGGCGCCAAAACTCTCATTGAAGAATGCGCAGTGGCCCTTATTGCGGCCTTCGGATGAAGGTCAAAGTTAGGCGAGATCGCTGGGGAATATCCCATGTCGAAGCTCCGAACGAGGTGGCGGCCTTCGAAGCTCAAGGTTGGATAGCGGCGTCTGACCGAATCTGGCAGATGGATTCTGACCGACTCAAAGCGTTGGGCAGGTGGGCCGAAGTAGTTGGTCTCACAGGGCTGAAGGAAGACGCATTTTTCCGAAGAATAAGCCTCGGGCAAGTCGCATACGCCGATTGGGTCGCTCTAAGCACGGAAGCTCAACAAATGACCGAGGCTTACGCGCGCGGTTTCAACAGATGGTTGGAGCAAAGCTCTGAACCCCTACCCCCTGAATACGACCATCATCCGGCGCCCCCAGAGCCATGGGAGCCTTGGCACTGCTTAGCCGTCTACAAGATCCGTCATATCTTCATGGGCACGTTGCATCGCAAGCTTTGGCGGGGGCATCTCTTAGCTAAGGCCGGTCCGAATGTCGTGACGGCGATGACAGGAGATCCGAATCAAGCTTCAGTGATCGCGCCGGGACAAGGCACCCGGCTGGACTTGTTGGAGGATGTTTCTGCGCTCTTAGATTCTCAAGCCGAGCTAGTCGAAGCCTTGGTCGACATTGATGGTGGGTCCAACTCATGGGCGATCCACGGGTCCAGAACTGCGACTGGGCAGCCGCTACTAGCAGGCGACCCTCACCGAGGCATTGAATTTCCAAACGTGTACCACCAATTCCATATGGAATGCCCTGAATTTAATGCGATTGGACTTGGGTTCCCTGGAGTTCCTGGGTTTCCCCACTTCGGTCACAACAACGACGTCGCCTGGTGCATCACCCATGGAATGGCAGATGACACTGACGTATTTATTGAAACCGAAGGCCTTGAAGCAGTTAATTGGACCTCAGAAATTATTCACGTCCGAGGGCACGAAGGTGTCGAGGTGTTTTGCGGTGCGACCGAGCGGGGCCCGGTAGTAATCGGTGATCCAGCCGATGGGATGGCGCTCTCAATTGCATGGACTGGCATCATCGACGGAGACAGCACCTTTGAAGCCCTTCAACCAATGTTGACCGCCGCAAACTGTCAAGAACTCGAAGACAGTGTTCGCCCATGGGTCATACCGGTCAACAACCTTCTAACAGCCGATCGCAGCGGAGACATTTCTTTCAAAATAAGAGGGCGAGTAGTCGAACGACCGCCAGCGAACCGTTGGACACCCGTCATAGGGGACTCAGACCATGCCTGGTCGGGACTCCCACCCGTGCCCTTTGAAGAATTACCGGGCTTACGTAACCCCCAAAGCGGGTTTCTGGTGACCGCAAATAACCGAATTAGCGACACAGAGCCCTTTATTGCACTCGATTTCGCCGGACCCTCCCGGTATGACCGAATCGTCGAACTTCTCGAACAGTTGCCGCAAGCTTCGCTCGAAGATATGACAAGGATTCACGGCGACGTGCTGTCCCAAAGGGCCCGATCAACAGTCTCATTCTTAATCTCAAGGGCCTCTCAGTTCACTCACTCGCGAGGCAAATGGCTTGTAGATGCGTTATCGACATGGAACTTTCAAGTGACCGAAGATTCGGTTGAGGCGTCACTGTTCGCGGTGATACGACGCAGGTGGTGTGAAAGCGTCGGAGAAAGATTAGGGGTGTCAGTCGCCCAATTTGGGGCACCAGGCTGGCCGTCGGCTGAAACGGCCAGTCGCATGCTTTTCGAATCGGCAACAACGCTGCTAGCTGGCGATGCCTGGAAATGCGTGCCCGGCCTGGAAACAGACGACGACCTCGACCACGCACTCTCTGCGTGTATCGATGAGACCCTCGAGGAACTTGAGCTGCGCCTAGGACCAGACGTTTCCCAGTGGTCCTGGGGACAGCTACACAGGATGGCTTCGCCGCATCCACTGGGTTCAGCGATTAGCGACGCGCGATATTTGCACCCACCCTTGGACGGTTGCCCAGGTGACGGGGACACAGTGAGATGCGGCTCAGTGATGCCAGAAACCGGAGAACGAGCGGTCGCTGCATCGGTAGCCCGATATGTCTTCGATCTAGCAGATTGGGACTCTTCGGGTTGGATTGTGCCCCACGGTGTGTCCGGTGTACGCGGCAGTGGACACGACCTTGACCAGCGAACCAAATGGCTCGACTGTGATCTAGTGCCGATGACGTTCACCAAAGCTTCAGTCGTATCCGCCACACAGGAACAATTTGAATTATGACCATCAGGCGTCTAACACGTGTAACTGATATTCAAGATTTTCGACCAATGAGATGCGAGTAGCTTCAGACCATGGCACTAACCAACTACGACAGCGAGCTAGACATCGACCCGATGTTCTCCTCTACCCACACCGACGTATGGCGGCGTCTTGGTGATTGCGGGACTTGGTGGACAGGGGCTCAGCGAGTAGCCGCCATGTCGGAAGTGCGTGCCGCGTTCAACTGCCAATTGTGTGACCGACGTTCTGAAGCGCTTAGCCCATCGATGGTCCAAGGAAGTCACGAGGCTGTATCTGACCTTCCTCAAGAAGCGGTCGACTTAGTTCACAGATTGACCTCCGACCCCGGTCGTTTGACCCAAGACTGGGCGGATACGGTGATCGCCGCCTTGGGTGAAGAACGTTACGTGGAACTAGTGATAATCGTTTGCACCCAATACGTGATTGAAAGCTTCGCTAGCAGTCTCGGCCTGCCCCTGCCAGAACTCCCGCAACCCGGAGACGGAATTCCGGCTCAAGTCCGCCCACCCAATGTCGGCGACGTGGGCGCCTGGGTGAGTCAAACAGTAGACAAAACCTTGGCCAACGTCTCCCGAGCCGCATCTTTGGTTCCCGATACAGAAGCGCTATGGCGAGACATAGTTCAATGTCACTACAGCCGAGGGCCAGAATTCGCCGAACTTGTATGGAATCGCGCACTCACCAGGCCCCAGGTGGAATTGCTGGCATCCACGGTCTCTTCACTTAACGAATGTTTCTACTGAACGGCAGCCCACGTATCGCTGCTCCGTGCGAGCAGCGAAGCCATCAACGGTGATGTCAAGATCGGTCAACTCGAGGACGGAGCGAACATCGAACATGGGTCCGCCCTCGTTCGCTACGCCGAGTCTGCGGTACGACGAGATAGCGATTTAGCCGCATCCCGGAATCGCCTACTGGAACTAGCTGGATCACAGGCCTTAATCGAAGCAGCTGCGACGGTGTCCGCGTTCGAGGGACTTAATCGTCTCGCGGATGCAACGGGCATTCAGCTAGATCTCGGCCTCGCAGACGAATCAGCAGACTTCAGGACCGAACTAGGTATCAACGCTTACGCAGGCGCGGCAAGTACAAAGTCGGAGGGATCCGCAGCCCGCGCCGACAACGTCCTCGGAATCTTCCGCTGAACTTTGAGCCGAGATAACCGATCAGCAACACACGCTATTCAGGGGAGCCTCGCGGTTCTCTCGGAAGTCCGAGAAGGCGCTCCCCGATAATATTTCGCTGAATTTCGCTGGAGCCGCCCGCAATACGCATGCCAGGGGAATACAGCAAAGATTCCGTGGATGCACTAGTGAGCATCGACTGGGCGCCCTCCAAGGATGAACCTAGCTGAGCTTCGTCATATCCCAATTCACTATTCATCAATTTCGCTATAGGAGCTACCTGCGGATCGCCACCCTTACGTTCCATAAGCGATTGAAGCGCCCTTCCGCGATTCAAAATTCCTGCAAGTTCATCAAGCTGAAGTGCATTAACTTCCCCGAGACCTCGAATCATCTTTTCGAGACGACGACGGAGACTGATAACGCCTGACGCACCAGCGCCGCCTCGTTCGTCCTCCAACACGGCCATTGCCACTGCCCACCCACCGTTCAAATCACCTAAGACGGCCTCGGAGGGAACCTCTACGTCGGAAAAGAAAACCTCACAGAATTCACTATCTCCGGTCATTTGTTTAATGGGGCGCACCTCAATGCCATCAAGGGCCATATCGAGCAAGAAAAAAGTGATGCCTTTGTGTTTCGGCAATTCAAAGTCGGTTCGAGCCATCAGAATGCCGAACTGCGCCAACTGCGCATTAGAAGACCAAACTTTCTGCCCATTCAAAACAAAGTGATCTCCGTCCAGAACTGCGGAAGCTTGCAACCCTGCCAAATCAGAGCCCGCCCCCGGTTCGCTGAACAGTTGACACCAAAGAATGTCATTACGAAGTGTCGGCCGAAGAAAGCGTTCGCGCTGTTCCGGGGTCCCAGAGCGAAGAATGGCTTCCCCAGCCAGAACCAACCCTTGCAAGTTCAAATACGGCGCGACTTCGGCAGTAGCGCATTCCTCGTGCCAAACGACATTGTGTTCCGGGGTCAAACCCCTGCCACCGTGCTCACGTGGCCAATGCACACCGGCCCAACCACGGTCAAAGCAGAACCTCTGCCAACTCATCGCCTTCTCATAGAGTCCCGGAGGCAGGATCGCACCATAAGCAGGGCAGGCATCACCCGAGCCCACTGCTTGACTTATGAAGAGAGCGGCTTCGTCACGAAATTCGTCCAAAGCTTGACTGTTGGACATAGGAAAGACCGTAGTGCCAACTCATACTGGCCGCCCACCGTCTTCTTCCCTAGCATCGCTCCCATGAGCGATCTCAGTCATACAGATAAGAACCGCACCAACGAAACTGTGGAGTTGCTACAGCAACTCATCCGAAACAAATGTGTGAACACCGGAGAGAGCGATTCCGGTGAAGAGATTCGCAACAGTGACCTGTTAGAAACATTTCTTGAAGGGCCAGGCGTAGAAGTGGAACGCTTCGATTGCCTTCCTGGTCGCCGCTCAATGGTGGCACGGCTCCAAGGAACGAACCCATCGGCTCCTTCGCTCTGCCTCATGGGTCACACTGACGTAGTTCCAGTTAGCCCCGATGGGTGGAGTCGCGACCCGTTTGGGGGAGAACTTGTCGAGGACGAAGTCTGGGGTCGAGGCGCGGTGGACATGCTCAATCTCACGTCCTCAATGGCGGTGGCGTTCCGCCACCTAGCGCGAAATGGGTTTCGCCCAGAGGGAGATCTGGTTTACTTCGGTGTCGCCGACGAAGAAGCTGGCGGAACGTACGGCGCAAAGTGGATGGCCGAACACCATTGGGACGCGATATCGGCTGACTACGTACTAACTGAATTTGGCGGACTGCCGATAGACACCCCTGACGGCAAGAAGATTACGTTGGCAGCAGGCGAAAAAGGCTTGGGTTGGCGACGATTGACTGTCAAAGGCACACCAGGGCACGGCTCAATGCCGTTCGGCTCAGACAATGCAGTTCTCAAAGCCGCCGAGATCATTCGACGCTTGGGGGAATATCGCCCCGACGCCAAACTCACAGAGATGTGGCAGCATCAAGTTTCAACTCTTGACCTTGGACCAGATGTAAAGGCAGCTCTTCTGGACCCAGCTTCGGTGTGGGACACGATTTCGAAACTGGACTCACCAGCCCTAGCCCGGCACCTGCATGCGTGCACCCATACGACGTTTTCGCCGAATGTGATTCATGGCGGGGTGAAGACGAATGTGATTCCCGACTCCGTCGAAATCGACGTGGACATTAGAACCGCCCCCGGCGACAGCGACCGAGTTGATCAGCATCTCAGAGATGCCCTTGGAGAGTTATTTGATGAAATAGAGATTCGCCCTATCCACGATGATCCCGCAACCTTTTCCTCCACTGACACTCCGATGTGGCATCTCCTCCAAGAGTTGATGCAGAAAGCACACCCGGGAGCTCCTCTCATCCCATCACTCATCGTCGGAGCAACTGACGCTCGTTTCTACAGAGAAAAAGGATCGGTGGCTTACGGCGCAGGACTGTTCAGCGAACGCGTCAACTCCTCAGACTTTATGAGTCGCTTCCACGGACACGACGAACGCGTTGATATCGACTCGCTGGCCCTTACAACACAACTTTGGTTAGATGTGGCCTCGAACTTCTGGGAGAAAGTGAACCGTTAACCGGAACTACCTAACCCCCAGAGCAACCAATCTTGGGTGTTACATGAGGAACCCGGCCCGTACGCAATGAAGTGACCATGCCCTCAGCATCCAACTCCCAGATGACACGCATGTTTTTGTCGCCATCAGATACAGGTACATACGTCAACTGATCGCCCTCTGCTGACTCCTGAATCTTGGACCCGAATGCCTCTTTAATTGCGTCCTTGGTCGACCCGATGCCGTAACCAGATTTGGTGGTTATGGGACCGCTCGAAATATCCACACGCACGACCTCTCCGTTCACCACCATGAACGATGCACCACTTGCTCCGGCAGCCGGCGTGTAATAGCGACAAGTCTCATTTCCGGTTGATGCCGCAACAAGTTCCACCCCGGCTTCGGATTGGGCCTCCTCGATTAACTGCCCTATCCGAACCGGACCCAGTCCCGCAGTAGTGATCGTGTCAGCATTGGTCAGGATCGGCGCCAGGGTCGTTGCTGTCTCGGTCCCGTAACGCTCTGCTGCACTTTGGATAGCGGCAGTCGTCGAACTTGGCTCCGCAGCGTCAGCGGTCTCAGATGACGCGGACGCCGAGGTAGTGACGGTTGGCAGAGTTGTGGTCGAATCAGCGGAATCAGTTGTGCCGAGTGAACACCCTGCCGCCAGCAGCGCGACAAAGACGGATCCGGCGAGGACCCCAAGAAATTTCGATGTTCGAGTTGCGTTCATCCAGTCTCTACCTCATGTCGACGTCGCCTAACCCGCGACGCCTAGAAATTAACGGGTATCGACGAGGGTACCTCTGTTCGCCTCAATGTGTCGGCCGGCCTGCTGAGTTAGTCTGAATTACAGGAAATATGCTTCAGAGTGTGACTATCAATCGGAGATGGGCGCACATTTAAAGAGGGGGTTCTCTCGTGGCCGAGCCAGAATTTGACGTTGTCATTAGAGGAGGCACGGTTGTTGACGGCAACGGTTCGCCGACAAAGAAAGCTGACGTAGCAATTTTGGGTGACCGAATTGTTGGTGTCGGCGAGATCGAGGGGTCAGGGCACCGCGAAATTAATGCCGCTGGTCGTATCGTGACGCCGGGCTTCGTCGACATACACACACATCTCGATGCTCAGTTAGCTTGGGATCCAATCGGATCGAGTTCATGTTGGCACGGGGTTACCTCCGTGGTGATGGGCAACTGTGGGGTGACGTTTGCACCGGTCCGAACCGAAGACATCTCCGCGCTTGCCGAAATCATGGAGTCGGTTGAAGACATCCCAAAAGAAGCCATATTGGGAGGCTTGCCGTGGGATTGGCGAACATATGGCGAGTACCTCGAGTTTCTAGATGGGCTGCCTAAAGGCTTGAACGTCGGTGGCATGGTTGGGCATGTGGCTGTTCGATGGAACGTCATGGGTCAAGACAGCCTTGACGAAGAACCCGCATCGGTTGAACAAATTGAAGCCATGTGCACCCTCGTTGACGAAGCGATGGAATCCGGTGCTCTTGGTTTTTCCACTTCCCGAACCTTGTTGCACCGCACTCCCGACGGCCGACCTATTCCGGGAACTTTCGCCGATGATGACGAGCTATTCGCGTTTGCCGAAGTATTGGGCCGTCATGGGCGGGGAGTGTTTGAATCTGCGCCTCGCTTCGAAAAAGCTGGTGCAGACTGGGCCGGTCTAAAACACGAGATCCGAACGCTAGGTGAAATCACGCGGCGGAGCGGTCGACCATCAACGTTCGGGCTTGTCTACAACGCCGTTCGCCCAGACATGAGTGATGTCGCCCTCGCCGAAGTTGCATCACAAAACTCAAGTGGAGCAGCCCTGCGACCGCAAACCACATGCCGCCCGATCGGAGTGGTTCTCGGAATTCAACACCGGACTCCCTGGGCGCGCGCTGGGACAACGTGGAAGTCGATGCAACATCTAGACCTAAAGGAACGACTTGAGCTCATCAGAGACCCCGAGAGCCGTCAACGTCTGATTGAGGAAGCCAACAACCCAGAAGAGATTCACGGTGGCGGGAGTGTCATGATCGATCTCAGCCGGCTTTACCTCCTTGACGCGGAGAATCCTGACTACCGAGTAGGACCAGACGGATCCTTAGAAGCCAAAGCGGCTCGGGCGGGTATGACACCTGTAGAACTGTTCCTCGAAGAAACCGACCGCTCGGATGGAACCGTCATGCTTTCCCTACCCATTTTGAACCAGGACTACGAAGCCATAGAAACCATGCTTCGAGATGATTCAATCGTCATGGGCCTCGCCGATGCAGGCGCACACGTAGGGCAAATTATGGATTCAAGCCAACCGACCTATTTCCTCAGTCATTGGGTTCGCGATACCGGGTTCTTTTCCCTGGAAGAAGGGGTGCGCAGAATCACCTCCGATACAGCTGACCTCTTCGGACTTGCGGATCGCGGCCGTATTGTCGAGGGTGCCTATGCGGACATCAACGTCATCGACTTCGACAATCTGGCTCTCAACGGACCCGAATACGTTCATGACTTCCCCGGAGGAGCCGGACGCTACGTGCAGCGCGGAGTCGGCTACGACGCGACGATCGTGAACGGTCAAGTGTTCATGGAACACGGCGAACACACGGGTGCTTTGGCTGGTGTAACACTCCGATCGACGGACTGAGTCCTTTTCTCACGGCACCGCTAGGGTGCTGTGATGGCTTCTCCACCACCAATGAATACCGATGAACAATTGATTTATCGAGTCACCCTCGAGACCAGCAAGGGGACCATAGTCATGGATTTGGACCCCAAATTGGCGCCTAATAGCGTGAACAATTTCGTCAATCTGGCACGCGACGGCTACTACACGGGACTGACGTTCCATCGAGTGGTCCCAGATTTCGTGGTCCAGGGTGGTTGCCCGGAAGGTACCGGAACCGGTGGACCCGGCTACCGGTTCGACGACGAACCAGTAGCCGGCGATTACACCCTTGGGGCCGTAGCCATGGCGAATGCTGGGCCGAACACAAACGGCAGCCAATTCTTTATATGTATCGATGACTGTCGATCCAAATTAGCTCCGGCGTACAACCTCTTCGGGTACGTCACCAGTGGAATGGAAGTTGCGTTGGATATCCAGGTGGGAGACGTCATGGAATCCGTAGATGTTGAGGAAATCAACGCTGCTTAGATCTGCCGGGAATTAGCGGTAGTACGAACGCTAGGGTGGGTTTCTCTGCGAAAAGGGGAGAGTCGATGGGTGACGTAGTTCTGTACGAAGAAAGCGACGGCGTGGCGTTGGTGACCCTTAACCGGCCCGAACGTCTGAATTCTTGGACCGATGAGCTCGGTTCGGAATATTTTGATGCTCTTGATCGTGGAGCTGCCTCGAGCGATGTTCAGGCAATAGTTGTAACTGGCGCAGGACGGGGGTTTTGCTCTGGAGCAGACATGGACATGCTTCAGGGAATCGGCGCGGGCAAAGATGACCAAGAAACACAGCGGCAATTACGAGCTGAGCGACATGACTACGCCCTCACGATCCCCAAGCCGGTAATAGCAGCCATTAACGGGGCGTGCGCCGGCTTGGGTTTCGTCCACGCCATGATGTGCGATATTCGCTTTGCTGCGGAAGGAGCGAAATTCACTAGTGCTTTCTCGCGGCGAGGACTGATTGCCGAACATGGCGTGTCTTACATGTTGCCGAGGGTCGTTGGTCCGTCCAACGCACTAGACATCTTGATGTCTGGCCGGGTTTTTCTGGCCGATGAAGCGAAAGAGATGGGCGTAGTGAGCCGTGTCGTACCACCAGACGAGTTAGTCCCCGATGCGATTGAATACGCGCAGGAATTGGGGCGCTACAGCGCGCCGTGGGCGATGGCTCAGATGAAGCATCAAGTGTGGAGCCAGATGGATATGGCTCGTACAGAGGCGCTGAACGAATCGAACCAATTAATGGCCCAATCCTTGAAGCGACCCGATTTCAAGGAAGGTGTTGCGAGTTTCGTTGAGAAACGCGACCCTTCCTTTGAGTCAGTCACCGGTTCATAAATCGACTCCCGGTTCCTGTGAACCGAGATACGGCTTGTAACGTCCATCGCTATGACTGAGACACTTGGCGCCTTCGCTGTCTTGGCTTGGCTGGCCTACTTGGCTAGCCGACTTCTAGCAAGCCGCCATCTCCCTGAATTGGTCGGTTTCCTGATTGTTGGAGCCGTTTTGGGGCCATCAGGAATCGAACTAGTGAGCGAACACGAACTTGCCGCGCTTCGACCGCTCACCGAGATCGCCCTGGCTGTACTGATGTTCATAATCGGTCAAAGAGTTTCCACCCGGGCGTTACGCGCTGCTAAATGGACTCTCACTACCGGTGTAACCCAATATGTCCTCTGCGCAGTTTCGGTTTTCCTCGCAGCCCGCGCAGTAGGAGCCGACAGGGCGGTTGCCTTAGTACTCGCAGCGCTTGCCGGCGCTGGCGCGCCAATGACGATCGCCCACATCGTCAGTTCGGTCAAAGCATCGGGAAGTTACCCCACAGGGGTGGTCGGCACCCACGCAGTATCAGATGCCTTGGCTACCACGACGTTTGCTGCCGTCCTCCCGATAGCCACAATTCTTGCTGACCAAGAAGCCGATATTTCCGCCGCGATACTGGATTTTGTACAACTAGGAATAGGTGGCGCAGTCCTCGGATTGCTCGGAGGGTGGTTCGTCTCGCGCCTCGGCTTTCAAATCGAGACGTCGGGCGAACTGTTGCTCTTTTTCCTCGTACATATTCTGCTCGGCTGGTCGATCGCCGATTGGCTCAACATCTCCCTGCCTCTTGCGGCTCTGATGGCTGGAGCAACCGCAGCATCGGTATCACCAGAAGCGTTCTCGTTGCGACTCTTTCGAACCATCCGAAGCATCGAACAACCCCTATATCTGCTGTTCTTCGCGCTTGCGGGTGCTTCTATCCACCTCGGGGATCTAGGAAGCGTAGGAATAGTCGGATTGGTGTACATAGGGGTTCGCGTCGCCGCAAAGATAGTGGGTGGACTAATTGGTGGTCTGTTGGGAGGACTCGGATGGAAGACCTCACTTCGTTTGGGAGTAAACCTCACTCCACAGGCCGGCGTCGCCGTAGGTCTGGCCGTTTTGGCCAGCGAGGTGCTAGGTGACTCAGGCGCCGAAGCGGCCACGGTGGTGCTGGGTTCTGTCGTGTTATTCGAGCTCATCGGACCACTCCTCGTAGCCAAAGATTTTCAGGGAACGAGCAGCGAGAGCGATTCGGAAACTGTGGACCCCACTCAGGTGGAGTTACCCGGGAGGGTTCTTATTGCCTCATCAATGCCGGTGGAGATCCCTGAATGGCTTATTGATCTCGCAGCACGGTGGCGCTCTCGTTTGGTCGTCTACCAGCCCGGGGAAGCAGACTCACAGCATGTAACGCAGCTGTTATCGCGCTGTGCCAGCAAAGATGTTGAAGTAAAATTCCAAAGTCTAAGAAACGAAAGCTTCACGGGCGCCGTCGTAAGAACGAAAGCGGAAGTTCAAGCCGACATGGTGGTCTTGTTTGCATCAAGACCTCAAGGAGCGACCTCCCGTCTCGTCCTCTTTCCATCGGAAAGAATTGCCCGCGAACTTTCGGTGCCTGTTCTCACGTTTCCCATAACGACGGAAGGTCCGCCGGAGCCGCCGCATCGGATCCGTCGATGGCCATGGGCAAATTGAAAACGATGAACAATTGATCCACGGTGCCAGTTCCGAGCAGACTGTGCTTGATCAACAAAGGAAGTAACAATGTCCGATCGTGTTTTAGTGAGCATCGCTGACGGTGTTGCCGATGTTCGATTGAACCGACCTGAGAAACTGAACGCGCTCGACAGCGCAATGTTCAGAGCGCTGACCGACGCGGGGGAGAGCCTCAAGGATCGCTCAGATGTTCGGGCAGTGGTTCTCAGCGGTGAAGGAAGATCTTTTTGTGCTGGTCTCGATTTCTCGTCTTTCCAGGCAATGGGCGACTCCCAAGACACCAAAGACAAACCAGACGCGGTCGATCATCTAGAAGGGCGAATCACCCACTTGGGTCAACAAGCCACTTGGGTATGGCAAGAACTTGACGTTCCCGTTATAGGAGCGATTTCAGGACACGCACTCGGGGGTGGATTTCAGCTTGCAATGGGTCCAGATATACGACTCGTTCACCCGGACACGAAGATGTCCATTCTGGAAATCAGGTGGGGTTTAGTTCCAGACATGGGGGCTTCGGTCCTGCTGCCCCCGCTGGTTGGGTTAGATGTGACCAAAGAGCTGTACTTCACTGGACGAATGATCTCGGGCACCGAGGCGGTGGAGCTTGGGGTGGCTACACGAATTAGCGACAACCCACATGCAGATGCTTTGGACCTAGCCAAGGAAATAGCGGAAAAGAATCCGGACGCTATCCGTAGGATGAAGACAATCCTCAATGGGCTTACTGAACGAAACACCGCCGAACGTTTTGCTGCCGAACGCGAGCACATAGGAGCGCTCATTGGCTCACCGAACCAACTGGAAGCGGTCTCGGCGTTCTTCGAAAAGCGGACCCCGAAGTTCTCGTGACTTCGATTCGCATCTGAGACACTAACTACGTGACCGTAAACATCGACTCGTTACTCGACGAAGCTCGCGAGTTGGCTGAGGCCGCAGGATCACTGACGCTGAAATGGTTTCGACAACCCGACCTAAAGGTGAGCGCCAAAGTCGACGGGACCGAAGTCACAGCTGCCGATCGCGCTGCGGAACGGTTTATTCGAGACGAGTTGGCTCGTCGACATCCGGGTCACGCTGTTTTCGGCGAAGAAGAAGGCGGGGGAATAGCGTCCAACGGACTTTCCTGGGTTATTGATCCCATAGACGGAACGCGCGGCTTTGTTCGGGGCGTGCCGCTCTACGCGACCCTGCTTGCGGTTGTCGACGACGACGGCCCACTGGTAGGAGTGATCCATATTCCCGCATTGAATTCGACGATTTCGGCGGGAAGGGGCGTCGGATGCTGGCTGGACGGCCGCCCCTGTTCGGTAAGTGATCGATCTGACATAGCGGGCTCGCTTGTGAACACAAGTAGCTACGAAACAATGTCGAATCAGGCCCTCGTTGATTTAAAGGCCTCAGGGGCGATGATGAGGACATGGGGCGACGCATATGGCTACTACCTAGTTGCAAGTGGTCAAGCTGAAGCGATGATCGATCCGATCTGCTCTCCATGGGACCTTGCCCCAATGCCCGTCATCATCGATGAGGCTGGCGGGAAATTCACCGATTTGAACGGCACCCCTAAGCTTGATCTCCAGGCATCTACGGATTCGATAAGTGGAGTTGCCTCTAACGCATTGATCCACGATGAGTTGCTTGACATATTGAGGGACGCATGACCGAGGAAAATCAGCGAATGCCCAAGTGGTTTCCACGAGCCACAGCCCTGTTCCTCAGTGGCCTAGCTTTGCTGGGCGCTGCAATTTGGATGTTGATCCGCGTCCGCTCTCTGATCATCGTGGTCCTGGTGTCGCTGTTTCTTTCTTTTGCAATAGAACCCGCCGTCAATTGGTTAGCGAGGCGCGGATGGCGTCGCGGGCTGGCAACCCTTGCAATGTTCATCCTGATTCTCCTGGCACTCGGCGGATTCTTGTTTGCTATGGGATCGGTGTTGGCGGACCAGATCACAAAACTGACCAGCGAAGCTCCTGGTTACATAGCTCAGATAGAAAGATGGCTTGAGGATCAATTCGGGATTGTCGTAGAGACCGACTCACTAATCGCAGAATTTTCGAGTGGTGGAAGCGCAGCACGCCTCGCATCCAATGTCGCGGGCGACCTTGTTTCAATCGGAACAGCGTTGATGTCTCTGATCTTTCAAACCTTGACGGTCTTGTTGTTCACCTATTACTTAGTGGCAGACGGCCCGAAGCTTCGCCGCCTCCTCTGTTCAGCCCTGCCTCCATCAAAGCAAGCAGTCATGCTGAAGGGGTGGGAAATCGCGATTGACAAGACTGGCGCATACATCTACTCGAGAACCTTGCTTGGCGTGGCAGCCTTCCTTGTGCACTGGATCGTTTTCGCGCTCTTGGACGTTCCTTCACCAGTTCCACTCGCCCTCTGGGTTGGGATCATGTCCCAATTCGTTCCAGTGGCCGGTACATACCTTGCTGGCCTGCTCCCGATACTCATCGCTCTCCTGCATCAGCCAATCAGCGCCTTATGGGTCTTAATCGCTATTGCTGTTTACCAACAGTTAGAGAACTACCTTTTTGCGCCGAGGATTACAGCGCACACCATGAATATTCACCCAGCGATAGCTTTCGGCACCGTCATAGCTGGAGCATCCTTGATGGGTGTTGTCGGCACGCTGTTAGCAGTGCCGGTAGCGGCTACGGTCCAGGCCTTCGTGTCGACTTACATCCAACGGCATGAGTTAATTGACTCCGAACTCCTCGACGACGTCGAATCCGAGGAAAACTCAAACACCGAAGATCCCTGACCCTGTCCGGTGGCGTGAGTCACTCGTCACCAACGATCAACTCAACGACGTATCTTTCCCGGGCACGCGTCTGATTTAGTACGTCGACTAGATCGGAGTCCAGATGAGAAAATTCGTTGCATTCAAGGACTAACGCGGCAGCATTAGGTCGTTCAACTATGAGAATTCGAAGAGCTTCGATTGGTGGCCGTGCCGAATTCAGGATTCCGGTAAGTCGACACCGTCTATTCTCGTCCGAAATAGAGCTAGCCACTATTTGACCTATCTGATCAAGAGTGTGTTTACGTTCCGACTCATAGACGACGTCCCAACTCGGCCTCTTGGATCGGTCTCTGAGCCCTGCCTGGCGAAGCCGACGAATCAGTTCCCGACTGTCAACGCTTAAGGCTCCAGCTTCTATCGCACGTAAGCGTTCATCGCTATTCACGTCGTAGTGATCGCCTTGGAAACCAATGCGTCTCTTACCGATGTTGCGGGCGAACTCGTGAAGTTCTTCAAGCGAAGTGTCCGAAACGAGGTGCCCCCAAACCTGCCCTCTCCACCTCCAACGCGGGGTATCAACGAGAATCACTGGCGCGACGCAATCATGTCATCAACGAGAGCATCGTATTTCGGGGCCAATTTCGACCATTCGAAATTCGCGACATGGGCCATAGTTGCCGACCGGTATTGGTGGAGCATCTGTCGAGAGTTAGAAAGAACAGAGCGAAGCGCCTCAAGGAGATCTGCCTCATAGAGAAGAGTCGAGTGGAGCGATTCAGGCACAATTTCAGGGTACGCAAGCCGATTAGGTAAGACCGGCCTCGCTCCGGCGGCTATCGCCTCGGTGACCGCTAATCCGAAAAAATCGTGGTGTGACGAAGAAACAACAATGTCGCTTCGACAAAGTGCATCCGCATAAGCGCCTTCTTGCTGGTGACCATAGAGAACTATTCGGTCCTCCAATTGGTTGAGCAGACGCCGGCGTGCTCGTCGCCCACTGCGTTCAACCTCACCCAAGGCGTAAACACCGAACTCTTGACCTTCGCTGGCCAATACCGACAGTGCATGAACGAACTCATTTGGACCCTTATCGAAGGACCAACGGTGATTCCACATCACCCTCAAAGGACCAGTCGGCGCGCATGGCCGTAGGTCCGTAGTTCGTATCCCCACCGGCAAAATTTTGATGTTGGATAGCAAGTTCTCCAGTTTCTTCCCGGCGCCTGGGACGAGTTCCTCAACAAACGGAGGCATTCGCTCGATCAACACGCGCGCATGGTAACGAGTAGCAACAGCGACCTTGTCCGCAGCCGAAACTGCCGTCCAGTCATTGATGATCGCGCCCTGAGCTTGTCCCCCCTTCGGCCCAGGGGGGTATCCGATTTGGCTTTCGTGCATGTAGAGCAGCGTCGGAGGACGAGAGATTGTTGGACCTAAAAGCCCCAGAACAGTCGCGAGATCGATAGGGCTACTTGCCACCAAAGCGTCTATCTCTGTTGCGCTTTGGGTGATCGCCTCTGCGAAACACGATGGACCGAGTACGAGTGATCGCCGCCAGCCAGCATCAGGGCCTGCGGCAACCTTGATCTGGTGGCGACTTGCCGAACGCCAACCTTCAACCCATTTACGATGGGATCCTCGATACCACGGTTCAAGAACCAGAATATTCGCCACGACGGCGACCCTACATCGGTGCTTCACATCCAAGAAATAAACAGGCAGACTTGCCCACCGTGTTGAAGATGTGGTTCATCTGTCCCATAGCAGCTCTCTTGGCAGCGCTGGCTTTGTTTGCGACCCCAGCGGCAGCAGCCAAGGTCGAAGTTGTAGGGGGAGCTATCGGGTATGGGCAACCAGACAGCCAATCGTTGACTTCGCCCGTTGCTGCAATGACTTCCAAACATGATGGTTCTGGGTACTGGATAGCGACACAGGTCGGCGGCGTAGTGAATTTTGGCCAAGCGTCGCATTTCGGAGATATGAGTGGGAAGCCACTGAACCAGCCGATCGTGGGTATGGCCGCCACTCCAACTGGGAACGGTTATTGGTTGGTCGCAGCCGACGGCGGCATCTTTTCCTTTGGCGACGCAAGGTTTCATGGATCGACCGGGCATCTAAAACTGAACAGCCCAATTGTCGGAATGGCCACAAGCTTCAGCGATGGTTATTGGCTGGTCGCAGCGGATGGTGGAGTGTTCGCGTTTGGGTCCGCCCCCTTTTATGGATCGATGGGCGCAGTCGCGCTTAACCAACCAATAGTTGCGATACTTCCTAGTGGTTCCGGTCGCGGGTATTGGTTACTGGCCGAAGATGGCGGAATTTTCACCTTCGGCGACGCCAGCTTCTTTGGCTCGGGCCCTGGTGAGGGCGATACCGGTCCGTTCGTAGGCATGATTCCCGTGTCCGGTGGTCACGGCTATTCGCTCGTTCACAGGGATGGTCGAATTCGTCCATTTGGAACTTCGACACTCCAAAGCGAATCGGCGTGTGATTCATGGCCAGTCGCTGACATGTCCGTAGCCGGCGAAGGCGCGGTCCTACTGCGAACTGCGAATCCTCAACCCAACGAACCGCCATCAAACATTTCGGCGCAGGCCGACAGCGATTACTTGAGAGACCTTGTCTCTCTTTCTCAATCCTGCCAAACAACGAGTGACCCAGCACTTGTCGAGTTTGGGCTTCCACTTAGCGAACCCGTTCAAACATCATCGTTTGGTTGGCGACGCCATCCCATATGGGGCGATATCGCCATGCATAAGGGGGCCGATTTCATAGGCCCGAATAGGACCTCGGGAGGGTCAGCCCTGGCTGTGGCTAACGGGAGTGTGCTCGCAGTGCTCGACTTGGTCGCATACGGGAAGACGGTTGTCGTGGATCATGGTGGGCGCATTGCGACTGTGTACTCACATCTGGCAGGAGCGAACGTGCAAAAAGGAGATCCCATTAGTACGGGATCTCCCTTAGGTGCAGTTGGATCCACCGGGCTTTCCACTGGTGTTCATCTTCATTTCGAACTTCGAATAAATGGGACCGCAAAGGACCCCACTCCGTATCTGAATCTCCCGAACCCTGGTCCTTTAGGGGATTGAATATAGGTTGAGCGCGATTTAGAACGCTTCCAAATGTTCCAAAACCGCGTCGATAAAGCCGAAGTTCTTTGGTGTTGCAAAGTGATCGCATCCGCGCAATTCGGTGTAAGTGGAGTCGGGAAGGGCATCGATCAAAGGATCAGCCGGACCAGCGAAATCCTCAGTGCCCAACACCACTCGCACCGGATGAGTTATCCGCTCGAATTGTGGCGATCCGAGAGGGTAGTGGCTTCGACGCATGAACGCCGCTAGTGCCTTCCCATCTTGGTCAGGCTCGGCGGCGTACCGAGCAAATGTTTGAGCGTGAACATCGTCGTCGTCTGCCTCGCCTTGCACTCCTCGAGCGATTCGTTCTGCTTGCTCTTCGTCTCGTTCAAAAAGGTTGCGTCCGACCCCGCTAACCACAAGTTTGCCAAATTTGTCTGGAGCTATGGATGCCATGCACAGCAACGTTCTCGCCCCCATCGAAAATCCGACGCCATCAACCACGCCATCAGGTAGCCGGTCGACCAATCCTTGCTCCATATCGGCGTAACCAGCCGGATCATGGTGTTTATCAGCTGAGCCATGCCCGGGAAGGTCCCAAGCGATCACTTGTCGACCAGCGTCTTGCAAAAGCTCGATGATTCCCGTGGGAGCCCAGGTGGATTCAACCGATCCAGTAAATCCGTGCAGTAACAGAACAGGGTTGCTCATCTACCGAGTTTGACAGAGGACACCCGGCTCATGCACACCGGCGCCAACTCGCGAGCAAGATGCGTCCTTCGATTACCGTATGAGGCCTACGTCTAGATAGAAGAGGAAATATGCCGCCTTCCACCGGCCAACCAATACGGATAGCAAACTGCAGCGGTTTTTTCGGTGATCGACTAGCGGCCGCCAAAGAAATGGTGCACGGCGGACCTATCGACGCGTTAACCGGTGACTGGCTGGCCGAACTAACGATGCTCATCTTGTCGCGCATTCAAGCCAAGGCTCCTGGGCGTGGGTACGCGCGAACGTTTGTCACTCAAATGGAAGATGTCATGGGTGAATGCCTAGACCGGGGGATCAAAGTCGTCTCGAACGCTGGTGGTCTCAACCCGGAGGGCTGTGCTGACGCCGTCCAAGAGGTGGCGGACCGTTTCGGGCTGCAGCCCTCCATCGCCTACGTAGCTGGCGACGACATATCCGGTCGCCTCCAGGAGTTGCTAGCCGCTGGCAATGACTTCACCCACCTGGACACCGGTGAACCGCTGGGCGAACTCGCCGACCGGATTGTTACAGCAAATGCTTATATCGGATGTTGGGGAATTGTTGAAGCGTTGAACCAAGGAGCAGACATCGTAATTACCGGCCGAGCGACAGACGCAGCGGTAGTAGCGGGACCTGCAGCGTGGTATCACGGCTGGGAACGCGATCACTGGGATTCTTTAGCTGGAGCGATTGTCGCCGGGCACGTAATTGAATGTGGAGGACAGGCCACTGGCGGCAACTATTCGTTCTTCACTGAAATAGAGGATCTCACCTACCCGGGCTTTCCGTGGGCTGAAGTGTTCGAAGATGGAAGCTCAATCATTGGCAAGCACGATGCAACCGGCGGCGAAGTTTCAATTGGAACGATCACCTCTCAACTTCTCTATGAGATTCAAAGCGAACGCTATTTCAATCCCGATGTAGTCAGTAGGTTCGACACCATCCAACTCGAACAGGTCGAGAAGGATCGCGTCAGAATTTTCGGAACTCGCGGAGAACCCGCACCCGAGGAACTCAAAGTTGCTATGAACTATCAAGGAGGCTTCCGTAACCAAATCTCGATCGGCCTCACCGGGTTAGACATAGAAGAGAAAGCTGAACTGATCGAGCGTCAGTTTTGGAATAGCTGCCCGTACAGTCCAGATGACTATGAGACCGTGGTGCGGAAATTTCTCCCCACCCACAAGACCAATCCCGCTACGAACGAAGAGGCGGTGGCTGTCTACAAAATCATCGTCAAAGACCCTGATGAACGCAAAGTTGGCAGAGCATTCTCTAATGCTGGAACCGAAATAGGTCTGTGCTCAATTCCGGGAATGTTCGGAACCGCGGGTGGGCCAGGCCCCGGGCAGCCATTCGGCGTTTATTGGCCAACCCTGTTGGACTCGACGCTCGCGCCGATGGATGTCATCGTTGGAGGTAAGCGCACCGTCATAGATAACACCCCGTCGGAATCGGCGCCTGATATCGAACCTCTGAAAGTAGCGCTCCCGGACCTCCCTCAAGGGGTGACGCGTTCTGTGCCGCTCGGAACGCTGTTCGGAACTCGATCGGGCGACAAAGGACCGAATGCCAATCTCGGCGTTTTTGCGCGAACTCCTGAGGCGTTTGTCTGGTTGAGTGACTTTTTGACCATCGACCGACTCAAATCGCTAATGCCCGAAGCCGCAGATCGACGCATCGAGCGATTTGACCTGCCCAACTTGTGGAGCCTCAACTTCATCTTTCATGGATTACTTGAAGAAGGTGTAGCCGCATCGACCAGACAAGACCCTCAGGCTAAAGCGCTAGGTGAATACCTGCGGGCAAAGGTCGTCGATATTCCCGAAGTTCTCTTGCTTTAGAGAAGCCGGGTGTCTGGCTCGCTAATCACCGGATTGGTAAGCGTACCGATTCCGTCAATTGTTATCGAAACTTCGTCTCCAGGTGATAGCAGCTTGGGGGGATCCCAATACAGACCGACTCCTGCAGGGGTGCCGGTGGCGATGACGGTTCCAGCTTCCAAGGTGAAAGCGGTCGAAAGATGATGAACGATGTCGAAACAGTCGAAGATCAAATCATCAGTGTTGGAATCTTGACGCACCTCTCCGTTTACGCGCGTGGTCAGTTGCAGATTGTGGGGATCTAATGAGTCGCCACTAACCACCCACGGGCCCAAGGGTCCATGGGTGTCCCAGGACTTTCCCATGAGCATCGTCGGACTCGCCCGCTGCCAATCGCGAACGCTGACGTCATTCATAATGCTGTAGCCAGCAATTACCTCTTCTGCTCTTTCCCTCGGAACGTGACGACATCGTCGGCCAATGATGATCGCTAACTCGCCTTCGTAGTCCACCATCTCCGATGCCACCGCCGGAATATGAATTCCGGCGCCTGGCCCGATGATGCAGTTGTGATGTTTAGTGAAAATGATTGGGGTTGTGGGTACCTCTCTGCCACCTTCTTCGGCGTGAGCTCGGTAGTTCAACCCCACGGCAAGAATCGCAGGCGGAGCACCAACAGGGGAGAGAAGTTGGGCTTCGGATAGCGGGGTTCGTTGCCCCCAAGCCAGATCTCCTATCGGTACTCCAGAAGCCAATAACCCTGGGAGATCATCGTGTTCAGTTTCAAGATCGATGAGTTCTTCGCCATCTACGAGAGCTATACGAATGGAACTATCACGGCGATGTCGAGCAATAAGCATGTAGGGACCATAGTCCCGCTCTTGTCGTCTTCGGCGTCCTCTGGCACTCTTACTCATCAGACCTGCGTCGCTTGTGACCAAGGTTTTTCGACGAGGAGCGTGGCTTGATGCGTGGACCTGAAACCAGTATGGATTCAATCACCGACACCATCACCGGCCTACCCGATGCTCGTGTGCTCACGGTAATGCTCGATCGAAAAGTTGCTCTAGCCAGACGAACCCTCAAACCTGTGTCAGTCGTTTTCTTCGAAATCGACGACTATGAGTCCTTCGCTCCTTACCTCCGCGAACACGCAACGCGAGTCACCTCACGAGTCATCACTAACACCCTTAGAGAATCAGACACGGTCTGCGGTATGGGTGGGGGCGTACTTGTAGCTCTATTAGATGACACGTCTGAGTCGGGGGCCGTATGGGCTGCGAACAGGATCCGGCAAGCTAGCGCGGAAGCCCCTTCTCGAGATGTTGTGAGCCTGTCCGCTGGAGTCGCGTGCTACCCGTCTCACGCGATGGATGGAGAAGATTTGATGGAGGCAGCTCGCTCTGCTTGCGTAAACGCATTGAGCCATGGTCCAGGTCGGATCCAGGTCTCTGAGGGTACAGACAGCGTCTAACCCGAGAACGTTTCGCGCTGTATTGTTCAACCTCCGACAAATAAAGCGAAACCATGGAACAGTCCTACGAAAATATTGTTGTCGACTCCCCGCGGTCAGGCGTCGCTCGAATCACACTGAATCGGCCAGAACGCCTCAACGCACTCACGCTCGGCCTCGTCGATGACTTACACGACGCATTGGATCGAGCCGATAATCACCACGAAACTAGAGCCATCATCATTACCGGCGCCGGACGAGGCTTTTGTGCCGGACTTGATTTAACGGGATTCGGGACCATTCCTGGAACGGAGACGTTCGGCCAGCAGCAGCAGGGTATGGCTGTGCAGCAACACATCGCTGAGATTGTTCACCACATGCGAGACGTGCGTCAGCCGATCATTGCGGCAATCAACGGCGCAGCGGCGGGCGGAGGATTTGCGATCGCCTGCGCTAGCGATATCCGTTATTGCAGCACTTCAGCGAAATTCGGTACGGCCTTTGTTCGACTTGGAGTCTCTGGCTGTGACATTGGGGTCAGTTGGATGCTGCCACGACTAATTGGCGCCTCGCGCGCGTGGGAATTGATGCTCACCGGCCGAGTTGTTGATTCAGAGGAAGCCAACCGAATCGGTCTCGTCAGCAACGTTGTTTCCGACGATGAGCTAATCGATACGTGCTTAGCAGTGGCCGCTGAGATAGAGAGCAACAGCCCCTTCGGGGTGTGGATGACTAAAGAAGTCATGTGGTCAAACCTTGAAATCCCGAGCCTCAGAGCGGGAATTGACATGGAAAACAGGACACAAATACTGGCTTCGGGGACTGAAGACAGCAAGAAGGCCATGACTTCCTTCCTAAGCAGAACCCAGGTTGATTGGAAGAACCGCTGAAAGCTTCACGGTTACGCAACAACTTATGTAGAACAAAGCAGCTTGCGCGAGCGTTCAACTGAACGAATTCGACACAAATGCGAAATCGGTTGACCCGGCCGCTGCACCTATTCGGATCGCAACAAGAGCTGAGAACTAATCAATATCCTGCGGTTCCACCGGTTAAGGCCCGAGGTTCCGCCGCTCCAGCCAACCGACCGTCCTGTACTTCAATTATGTGAGCGTGTCCGAAAGCGCTGTTGTGTGAGGGCATGGACCGAACGACGTGACCCAATCCAGTCAGTGTTGTTTCGAGGGACGCCGCTGAACCTTCAAGTTCGAGCACAATTTCCCCTGGATCAGCCCAAGTATGAAATCCTGTCGGATTGGAGCCTGCGAATCGCCACCGCGGGGCCGACAATGTCTCTGCTGAACTTTGCTCAGCAACGAGGAGTCTGGCGAGCAACTGAAGAACTATTTGCGGTTGCGAATCTCCACCCATCGTTCCGACGGCAGCCCTGAGGGTTCCATCGAAGTTCTCCACCAAGGTCGGGGCGAGTGTATGAGGAGGACGACGACCCGGACCGTAGGCCGATTGGTAATTCGAGTCCGTCGAAAATCCAATCCCTCTGTTGTGGAGAGAAATCCCTGTCTTAGGCATAAACGCTAGAGCGCCCCAACCTGAAGCGTTTGACTGAATTAGCGACACTCCCATCCGTTGCCCGTCTACCGCATTCAAATAGATGGTGTCTCCGGGGTTGATTCCAGTGGGAACCTTTGACACTTGATTGCGACGTATCCGACTAGCGCGCGGCGCTAAACGCTCCTCTTTCAACAAGTCATTTCCATTCGCATTCTCGTGAAGCACTTCGGGCCGGTCGTAGCCCGCTTGGAGGGCGGCTTCTGCCAACAAATGGACGAAGAGGGGATCAGCTGGATCTGCGGGCAGGTCCAACTGATCGGCGATCCACGCAGCCGACAAACAGAGGTATCCCTGCGAATTGGGGGGCAGACTCCAAATGCGATGCCCAAACGCATCAATTGAGATTGGGTCAACCCAGTCTGACTGTGGGTTTGCCAGATCTTGCTTGGTGTACTCGCCACCGCCGAACGTCAGTAATTCGTCTCCAAAATCACCGCCGTAGAACGCGTCCCTTCCTCCAGTGGCTATTTCCTGGAGAACTCGCGCGATTCCGGGTCGATGGATGATCGAGCCTGCTTTGGGTGGACCGTTTTGGAAATAGTCCTGAACATTGTCGACTCCAGCAAGTATCTGAGTCGCCTGGGCGCACTCAGGGCTGATGGGGAAACCATCTTCTGCTAGCCGAAGGGCATCGTGTAGCACCTGCTCAAACGGCAATTGACCAAACTTGCTGTGGAGAGAGCACCATCCGTCAACACACCCTGGAACCGGAATGCTTCGCGGGTCGTTCCGAAATGGCATCTCGGTAAAGCCGTCACGTCTCAGCTGATCGAGGTCTGCTCCGCTGCCCGACCGGCCACTCGCATTCAACGCGTAAGGCCGCTTCTCACCTGGAACGTGAACCAATGCCCAAAGATCACCACCCATTCCGCACATGTGTTGACTGGTAACCGCGAGTACTGCTGACGCGGCAATTGCCGCGTCCACGGCATTACCCCCACCGCGAATGGCAGCAATGCCCGCTCCGCTGGCCAAGTGGTCGATGGTGCACACCATGGCATTGCGGGCGTAGCGCGTCACAAACGGAACAGTGTCACCCCAAGACATCAGGAATCTTCTTTAGGTAGGAGGACATGAGGATTCAAGACTCGATGAGGGTCCAAGGCATGCTTGATTAACCGGAAGGCAGAGATCTCTGTGTGGCTCCGGTTGAGGTGTAATAGATCTCTCTTCGCACTCCCGACGCCATGTTCGGCGGAAATGCTGCCACCAAGCTTCGCTACGTACTCAAGAACGGCCTCATCCACCAATTCAGATGGCTCACTTCCATCTTTTCCCAACACATTGACATGGACATTGCCGTCGCCCAAATGACCGAACATATACACCGATGCATCTTCATCTTGCTCAGAGACAACTGACGGTACCTGGTGAACGAATTCAGCGAGTTTCGAAGCTCCTAAGGTCACGTCTAGTTTGTGGGGTGTTCCTTTGACAGATATGGCTTCGGTCACTTTCTCTCGGTACTGCCAAAGATTGTTGCGATGCTGTCCATCAAGAGCAACACCGACGTCGGTTACAAGGGTCCCCAACTTGTCGATGGCAGAGGCAAGCTCTTCGGTCGGGTCGCTCGACGCTGCGGCCTCAACAATCAACCAAGCGTCACTCTTTGGGCCGACGGGGATCGAAGAATCGATATGTTCAGACACCAAATGCATGGCGGCGCGGAACACGACCTCAACGGCGTGAAGGGACGGCACTGAACGTCTCAGAGCGGAGGTTGCTGCGACAGCATCATCAACGGTGCTGAATGCAAGCATTGCCGTGCACCGTTCTGCCATATGAGGATGAAGTCGCAGTCGTGCTTTGGTGATAATCCCGAGAGTGCCTTCACTTCCCGCGAACAAGGAGGGAAAGTGGTACCCCGTATTGTCCTTTTCCAGGCCTTCAAGATGGCTGATGATCGAACCATCCGCTAACACAGCCTCCAACCCCAGCAGTTGGTCTCGCATAGCACCGTAGCGAAGGACGTTAATGCCTCCAGCGTTTGTCGCGATCATCCCACCGATGGTGCAGCTATCTCGTGCAGCCAGGTCTACGCCGATATCGAGATCGGATGGGGCAACGTGCGCTTGCGCCCGTGCAAGCGTGACACCGGCGCCAAGCGTCACTTGCTGAGCAAGTTGATCCACTGGTTCGCATTGATCTAGCCGCGTCGTGGAGAGGACAACCTCACCGTTCAACGGAACGCCCCCACCTACAAGTCCTGTGTTGCCTCCTTGGGGCACAATTTTCAACTCCGCTTCGCCTGTCAGAGTGACGACCTGAGCTAGTTCGCTGGTGTCGGCGGGACGCACAACTATCGGAGTATGTCCGCGAAACCGTCCAGTCCAGTCCGTGGCATAGCTCAGGGTGAGATCAGTTGCTTCTAAGACGTGGGTGTCACCTACGATGCGCTTGAGCTTGCGGGCTAACTCCGAAATTCTCTCAGTCATGCACATGGTCCTCACTGGGCCACAAACCTCGTCGGCGGAGTACCTCCAAGAGAGTTGCGGGAACGTCGGTCATTATTCCGTCGACCCCGAGATCAAGTAACGACTCCATTTCGTGGACCTCATCGATGGTCCAAACGTGCACTGCGAGACCAAGTTCGTGACATCTGCTAACGAACCTGTTGTCCACTATCGGAATCGGACCTTGCCGAATTGGCACCTGAGCAGCCCGAGCACGGAATTGTTTCGTCGGGAAATGCCACGAAGATAGTCGGGCTCGTATCACCTCGATGGGGCCCATACTGAGGCAGACCGCATCTCCGAACTCTTGGTGAATCCTCCTAAGACGACTGTCAGAGAAAGCACCCACACAAACCCGGTCTAGCGCCTTCAGCTCTCGAAGTTCACGGATCAGGGGTTCGACTGCACTGTTTGCCTTCGGATCGATGTTGACTCGTAAATCAGGAAAACTCGACATCAATTCGCTGAACCTAGGGATGGGCTCTCGGCCATCGACCAGCGCCTCTTGGACCTCGCTCCATCGCAGCTCAGAAATCTGACCCACAGCGTTCGTTACTCGATCTAGCCGGTCGTCATGAAAGGCGACGAGTACACCATCAGCTGTGGCATGCACATCGGTCTCTACATACCGAAACCCAAGATCAACTGCCCCCTGAAACGCAGGCATCGTATTTTCTGGCCAAGCGCCAGCGCCGCCGCGATGAGCGATGGGGATCGGCCCCGACGTATCGAGATAAGGATGAGGAAGAGACATTCCTGCCAGTATCGCGGTTCGCCGCTGCGTTTGATAGCCGAGCTACTCTGCGCGTATAGTGTCCTCTTCTTTTCACCCCCCTCTCCAACACTTCCGAGACGCATTAGAGGCATCACCTCTGCGGCTTGACATCGCAGCGTTGGCTGTGGGGGCTCACTGCAACGAAGCTGGCATTGACGTTGACGAGGGACTTTCCAAACTAGATGACCTTGCTGCAGGGGTTTCGGATCGAACGCTCCCCGGGATACTTCAGTTTCTCTTCAAAGACCAAGGTTTCGGAGGGGAAAAAGATAACTATTACGACCCGGCGAATAGCTATATCGATCAGGTAATGCTGCGTCGACGGGGCATCCCGATCTCGCTGGCGATCATCACCATCGAGGTCGCTCGCCGATGTAATGTCCCCCTCTTTGGTGTGGGCATGCCCGGCCATTTCCTCGTCGGGTGCCGAGATACAGAGGACATTTTCCTAGATCCGTTTGAAGGAACAATCATTGACAAAGCCGCCGCTCACGCCCTTTTCTCAGATCTGCACCCTTCGCAAGAGTTTCGTACCGAGTTCTTGAATGAAACAGCCTCCGATTCCATTGTTTTGCGGATGCTGAATAATCTTCGGATGATTCATTTAAGAGATAGACAGATCTCGGGGTTAGCGTCAGTTCTCGAATTATTGGTGTGCTTTGTCGACTGCCCGATAGATGAATTTCATCGTCTAGCTGCAGCGTTAGACGCCTTGGGTAGAACCGACGAAGCAGCGCGGCATTTAGACCGGGCAGCCAGCCGTTACGGGGGAACAGATGCAGACCAAATGAAAGCCCGCGCGACTCAATTGTGGGCACGTTTGAATTGATAGGGCCTCCGCTGAGGTAACCCGGCCAGATATACGCGTTAAGAGCGCAGGTCCTCAATGTCTGACCTGAGGGAGAAGGCCCCTTCCTGCTGGCAGAATAGGACTTAACGTCTCTGACCCCACTACCGTGGCGATCTGGGAGGATCGATGTCGCTTGCCTCGGAAGAAAAACGCCTCAGTGGTTTAGTCAAACAATTACTGGACGAGTGCGATCCAGCGGGCTCAAGAATTGACTTCTTGGGTAGACAATTCGACCTTGGTCTTGCCTGGGTGCATTTTGGCGAAGGGTATGGCGGTCTGGGTGTCGCGCCAAAACTCCAAAGTCGAGTCAACGCCCAACTAGCTGAAGCAAGAGCACCAGTCTGCTGGCCCTTCAATCCCATCGGCTATGGAATGTGTGGGCCAACGGTGTACACCCACGGAAGCGAAAACCAAAAGAAGCGTTACCTGCGTCCGCTTTTCACTGCCGAAGAAATCTGGTGTCAACTATTTTCAGAACCCTCCGCTGGCAGCGACGTAGCGGGTCTCACCAGCCGGGCCATCCGGGACGGCGACGAGTGGATAGTCAATGGACAGAAAGTTTGGACGAGCCTCGCTCACGTTTCTCAGTGGGGGTGCCTAGTGACCCGAACCGACCCTGATGCGCCGAAACATAAAGGACTTTCCTATTTCGTAGTTGACATGACACAGGAGGGCGTTGATGTTCGACCCCTGCGTCAGATGACTGGGGATGCGGAGTTCAACGAGGTGTACTTCACCAACGCCCGCGTCCCCGACGCTGAACGACTCGGCGAAATCGGCGATGGCTGGCGTGTCGCGCTAACAACATTAATGAATGAACGGGTAGCGATAGGGGGAGGGCAGGCACCCCGCGGATCAGGACCAATCGCTAGTGCAGTTCGTCTCTGGGATGATATGGCTGACTCGCGCAAGGACTTGGTAACTAAAGATCGACTAATGACACTTTGGATCAAGTCCGAAGTGGCTCGCTTGACCAACATTCGAGCTAGCCAAAACAGAGGAAGGGGCGTTCCCGGACCAGAAGGCTCCACCGGAAAGCTGGCATTCGCTGAAAACAACCAAGATATTCATGAGTTCAACATGCAACTCTTAGGTCCCCAAGCAATGCTTTACGGCAGCTACGCGACTGGTGAGCGCCTTGAAACTGACCGAATAAATGCGACGCAGCGCCACTTCTTGAGGTCACGAGCGAATTCAATTGAAGGCGGAACTTCGGAAGTTATGAGGAATATTTTGGGTGAACGAGTCTTGGGTCTTCCAGGAGATGTGCGAACCGACAAAGACCTTCCGTTTACTGAAGTTCCCCACAACTGACAAGGCCCGTCAGCATCACCTAGTCCCGAACGGAGAGATGAGGCAGCCCACGAAAGTGAGTTGTCTCGTTGATGGAGTTAACACTGCGGTGCCCCTCACTTGAGGCGAACACCCGAGTCACTGATGAATAATCCACATCGAATTTCATGAAATCCTCCGGGCTAAAATTCAAGCAGTGGGCCAGATATGCATTGATGACCCCGCCATGGCAGATGATGCCAACACGTTGACCTCGGTGCTCCTCAACAATGTTCTCCACGGCTGCCACCGCAGACGAAAACCAGATCGCTAATGAGTCAACAGAACCCAACAGTTTTCCTGAAGCCAAGCGCTCCCACGCCGCACGATTGACCTCCTTGAGAACTTCCATCGGTATGTAGCTCGACGAGTCTCGATCGAACTCGCTGAGTTTCTCGCGCACGTTCACTACAAGACCGCAGGCCTCTTCAATGGGAACTGCTGTTTCGCGGGCGCGGCGCATTGGGCTGCTGTAAAGACAATCAATCTGCTCTTCACAGAGCCAGAGCGCGACGGCAGCTGCCTGCTGATGCCCGATCGCGGCCAAGGGCGGATCAGCGGGACTCCCATCGGTCCTTTCGACGTGTTCCGGCCGAGCGTGACGTACAAATATCAGTTCCACGTGCGCCGACCTTAGAAGGTTAGGAAGTGAAATACGACGCAATACTCCCTGTTGACGATCCAGTGAACACTCAGAAATCTTTCTGGCGTTTTTCTAGACTCTCGGTACCGTGGAGTAGATGGCACGACGTACCAAGATCATTGCGACAATCGGTCCAGCTTCCCAGGACGATGCCACTCTGCGGGGAATGATCCACGCAGGGATGGATGTCGCTCGGATCGGGCTAGCTCACGGCACCTTAGATGAGCAGGTAGACAAGTTCCGGCTGGTAAGAGCTATCGCCGCCGATCTCGGCCGCCACGTCGGAATAATCATCGATTTACCAGGTCCAAAGATCCGCAGCGCCCCATTCATCGAAGGTGGAGCAGAGCTTGTAGAAGACTCGCAGGTATCTCTAGGCGTCGATGGTTCCACAAGCTCTCAAGACATAATCAATGTCGACTATCCGGACTTACTTGACGACGTTCAGCTTGGTGACACCCTCTCATTTGGTGACGGGAACGTGGTAGTCATCGTGGAAGGGCACGAAGGGGACCGATTAAAGACTCGGGTCCTACATGGAGGAAAACTCGAAGGCAGCCCCGGATTACATGTTCCATCGGACCGGCTTCGCCTCGCATCGCCGACAGATCAAGACCTGTTACTACTAGACACCTTTGTCGAGTTAGGCACAGACATGGTCGCCGTGTCCTTCGTTCGCTCAGCCCACGACATTCGGCGGCTGGGAGTTGAACCAGCTCCACGGGGCCCATTGGTTATAGCCAAGATCGAGACCAAGGCGGCGGTCGAAAATCTGGAGGGCATCATTGAAGCCTCCGGCGCAGTCATGGTCGCCCGAGGAGATCTTGGAACCGAAGCAGACATTGAAGAACTACCACATCTCCAAAAGCTCATCATCCAAGAGTGCATAGCTCTCGGGCGTCCGGCCATCACAGCCACTCAAATGCTTGAGTCAATGGTTTCAGCACCAACCCCAACTCGGGCCGAAGCTTCCGACATAGCGAACGCGGTGTTTGATGGCACATCAGCCGTGATGCTTAGTGGCGAAACGGCGATCGGCAGAGACCCAATCAATGCAGTGCGAACGATGGCGACCATTACGGCCCGAGCAGACGAAAAGTTTAGCTACGAGGCGTGGGCTGAACGTATTCAGGCACTCCGGCGCCGTTCGAAGTCCGCCGCGAAGTACTTACGGGTAACAGACGCCCTCACAATGGCAGCGGCGCGAACTGCTACCGAGACTGATGCAGAAGCCATTATCTGCTTAAGTCGTTCCGGCTTTACGGTTCGTAGCGTCGCTCGTTTCCGGCCCACGGTGCCACTGTTTGGAATGACCTTCGATGATCGGACCGCCAACCAACTGTCTCTATCTTGGGGCACCCGCCCACTGATCTTCAACGAACAACCGACTCCGGCGGCGACGGCAAAGGAAGCTGTAGATACCGCAGCTCGGGTCGGCGCAGTCCGATCGGGAGACACGGTGGTCGTCGTTTCCGGCTCCAGCGCTGAAACTCACGCAACTGACACCCTCAGGGTTCTACGGGTCCCTTAATTTGTGGCGATTTACCGGCAGAACATCAGAGAACTCGCGGTCTACCGATCTTCTCAAACTCAATCCGACTTTCAAATCCTTTTAGTACACGGTGCACTTGACCGAGCTGCGGGCATGATTCGAGTAGCCCGGTGTCTCAGACCCCACCAAGTGATTCGATACGACCGGCGCGGATACGGTCGCTCGGCGCACGCCGCACCAACAACTTCCTTTAGGCAGCAAGTTGACGATCTGAACGCAATCGTGGGTGAATATCCCACTGTGGTCTTTGGTCATAGCTATGGGGGAGTAGTTGCGCTGGCATCAGCCACAAAGGGCAACCCGGCCCTTAGAGCCGTCGCCACCTTCGAAGCACCCAGAGCTTGGGAAGACTGGTGGCCAGCGCCACCATCATCGGACATAGACCCCGCCGACGCTGCGGAACATTTCTTACGTCGCGTCATTGGAGATGACCGTTGGGAAGGGCTACCTGAAATGATTCGACGACGCCGACGCGCGGAGGGAACCCTGATGGTGGAAGAGCTTCACGCACAATCTGCGCGCCGCTATAACGCAGAAATGATCGACATACCACTCGTTATCGGAGTCGGAGAACGGTCAGGTGATCACGCACAACGAGCCGCCCTAAACACGGCAGAAGAGGCAAAGATGTCACGTCTCGTGAGCATTGCCGACGCTGGCCATTCCGCGCCGACAACACATCCCCAGCAAGTCGCTGACCTCATCCACTTAGCAATTACTGACGCTCAAATCACCGATCCCTAAAGCACGTCGCTAGAGTCACCCCATGCCTGAGCAACCCATTCATTTAACTTCGACAGGCCCACCAGAGACCATTATCAACCCCCACGATTCCGACGCATTGGCTGCTCTAGCTGAGGCTACAAACGCCCCTACAGAAGAGCAGAAACCTCTAATCGCTGAAATCATCACCCGATGGCCAAGTTTCTTGGATGGATGGGTCGCGATGGGTCAACTCGCTCAAGGACCCGTTGAGGCCTACGCCTATTTTCGAGTCGGCTACCACCGGGGGTTAGATGCATTGCGCGCAGCTGGTTGGAAAGGAAGCGGATACGTCCGATGGTCAGAAGAAGCGAACCGCGGTTTCTTGCGTTCATTGCTTGGACTTCACCGCGCAGCCGCAGCAATCGGCGAAATAGACGAAGAGGAACGAACCGCCCAGTTCTTAATGCAACTCGATCCATCGGGAGTGCCTGACGGCGAATGAAAGTTACCGGAGCCGTACTATGCGGAGGAACGTCTAGCCGTATGGGTAGCGATAAGGCCTCCCTGCAAATACAAGGCCGTCCCATGATCCAGTGGGTGGTGGATTCAATGAAGGACGCTGGCATTGAGACAGTGGTTGCATTGGGTGATCGGCCCGATCTGGGTTTGCCGGCCTTGGCGGATAAGGAACCAAGCAACGGGCCTCTCGGGGCGATTATCGGAGCAATTACACATTACGGCACTCTGTTGGTCTGCCCCTGCGACGTTCCGATGGTGTCTTCGGATCTTCTACGAGAACTCGTGTCCTGCGCCGAGGAGGTTAAAGATTCCGTGGTGCTAGCGCACAGTGGGCGCTTAGAACCTCTAATTGGCGTCTACAAACAAGAATCCCTGGAGCTACTGAAGGTTGGCTATGCACGCGGTGCCCGAGGTCCCAAGATGGCCCTCAACTCAAAGGACTACGCAACAGTGGATGTGTCCCCAGATCTCGTCAAAAACATCAACACCCAGGAAGATTTCCAATCTGTGCTTCCAATACTTGACCTCTAGCGCATCGCTCGAACGACGGTATCCTTTGATTTCGAAAGGTGACTGAGTGGAAGTTCCCGAAATTGATGTCGATGAACTAGCTCCCCTAATAGCGGCAGGAGCCAGGCTCCTCGACGTGCGAGAGATTGAGGAATGGCAGGAGGCGCGAGTCCCCGGAGGTGTGCTAATTCCCTTGGGAGAGATTCCGGATCGGGTAACCGAAATCCCCACCGATGAACCTCTGTACGTGATCTGTAAGAGCGGAGGAAGAAGCGCAAGCGCTTGCGAGTTCCTTCGTGCACGGGCAATTGACGCTGTGAATGTGACGGGCGGCACACTTGCCTGGATTGAATCTGGCCGAGACGTTGAGTCGGAATCCACGTGACTCGCAGGCGTCGCCGGCTAAGCGGCAACCCCCCAGACACGACATCCACAGCAGGATCCCAGGCGATGAATCACGAATGGGTCGATGATCAAGGGACGTTCGAGGCCTTAATCACCCGCGCCGCGAAAGCGGAACGAATTGCCGTGGATACTGAGTTTCATCGCGAGCGAACGTACTGGCCACGAGTTGCTCTCGTACAGATCGCGATCGCAAACGACATCTTTCTGATTGACCCGTTAGAAGTCGACCTTGCGCCATTTGCAGCGGTCCTCGAAAGCGACACCCTTATTATTATGCACGCCTCGTCGCAAGACCTGGAAGTACTGGATCGAGCTTGCGGCGTCCTTCCCCGTCACCTATTCGACACCCAAATTGCCGCCGGCTTCTCGGGCATGTCGACACCATCTCTTTCTTCACTAGTCGAACGATATGTAGGTGTCGCTCTACCCAAAGGTGATCGACTAACTGATTGGTTCGAACGGCCTCTACGACCAACTCAACAGAACTATGCGGCGAGTGACGTCTTATACCTCTTCGATTTACATGACCGCTTAACTGAGGACCTCAGGAAACGCGGGCGTTTACGCTGGGTAGCTGCTGAATGCGATCCGTCCAACTGGTACACAAAACCAGCTTTGTCCGTCGAGTTCGCGTGGACTCGAATAAAAGAGGCTCGCCACCTGCGAGGACAAGCCCGATGTGTCGTGTCTGTCCTAGCAGAATGGAGAGAACGAGCCGCCCAAAATAGAGACCTACCGACTCGCTTCATTCTTTCGGACCTGGCGTTGGTTGGTGTTGCCCAACGGGCGCCCAGAACTTCTCAAGACTTGAAAGGAATCCGCGGGTTGGATGGCCGGTACTTGAAACAAGGCGCATCGGACGAAATCCTCTCTGTGGTGCAAAAAGGGTTGCAGCGGACCCCCGAGGACGTCCCCACACTCGAGATCGACGAGGGACCGAAGCTAGATAAAGAACTCCGGGCTGCAGTGACCCTGGTGTCGGCATGGGTGTCCCAGGTGGCAAAGGACGAAGAACTCGACCCGGCGCTGCTAGCTACAAGAGCCGACATCGTTGATGTACTAAGAAAATCGAAAGATGCCCGACTATCGAACGGTTGGCGATCTGATCTCGTCGGTACCCGTATCCAGGACTTAGTCACGGGGCGCGCTTCAGTAGCGTTTGACCCCCAAGGCGGCCTGGTGCTTGAACCCCGATTTGATCCGTGAGCTAAAAGAAACAGAAATTCGACCTCTAGCGACCCAGGTTCGGGCACCGAAATCTGATAGAACGGAGGGAGTCGCAGTGCAGTAGTTAGCTCGCTGATCTTGCCGCTGCGCGACAAAGAAGGCGATTTGGAGACGAGGAGCCATCCGTGAAGAAGGGTCGTCATCGCCGG
>PYIL01289276.1_pt1 | contig 79142 bp, 71 predicted proteins | sample 3578041 | NCBI WGS metagenome assembly PYIL01 (sample SAMN08408023, study PRJNA431606) | Marine metagenome isolate SA_KN192-05_S13_150m, whole genome shotgun... | biome: marine; feature: oceanic pelagic zone; material: water; isolation source: 150 m water sample, 0.2-0.8 um fraction ... | reverse complement strand
CTGAGGGAGTGGATCCCCGAAAAGTTCAATGAACACGCTAACAATGATCGATGATTTACCTGACGACCCAACACAGCTGACAGCTGAATCCCTGACTCAGCTTTTTCGCGACGGCGGGTTAGCACCGTCCAACCCCGAAGTAGAAGTCGAAAGGGTCACCGCGGAACCACTTGCCGAGGGGAGCGCCTTTCTGGGAAGTCTCGCGAGACTCAACATCACCTGGGCTAATAAAGACACCGCCCTTCCGAATCTTTTCGTCGCAAAACTGCCAACTCGTGATCCTGGCGGCAGGACTGTCGGCAAAATGTTGAATGTTTGGGTTCGTGAAGCACAGTTTTATGCTCGCCTAGCCCCCCTCGTGGCTACTCCCGTACCAACCTGTCGAGCGAATTTCATCAGCGACGATCATGCGATTCTCGTGCTGGACGACTTGTATCCGGCCTCTGTGGGTGACCAGTTGGTAGGCGCTTCGTCGGATCAGGCACACGCGGCAGTGGAAGCGTTGGCGCAACTACACGCCCCGTTTTGGGGTCAACCACGCACTCCGGATCTGGAGTGGGTTCCAGGCCTCGACACCCCTGGAACATCGGAGGTCCTCGGATCAGCCATGGCCGCCTCGCTCCCCCGTTTTGTTGAACGTTTTGGTGATGTCTTGCCTGATACGGGCTTGCGGTGGTTGCACGACTTTGTGCCTCAGCTGAACCAATGGAGAATGGACTTGTTGTCGAAGCCGCTCACGATTGCCCACGCCGATTATCGATTAGACAACATGCTTTTTGGGCTTAACGGAGACATCACGGTCATTGACTGGCAAACCGCGATGTTTACTGGTGGCGCGACTGATCTTTCGTTTTTTTTGGCCACCAATCTCGAAGTCAACTTGCGGCGTTCCCTGGAATCAGAACTCGTCTCCGTTTATATCGACACGTTGATAGCGCATGGGGTTGATGCTTCCGCGACCGAACACGTTCGTGAGGATTATGAACACGCTCATTTGTGGTGGATGGGTATGTTGGCAAACAATCTGTCCAGTATCGAAACACCCGACGATCGCAGTAAAAGCCTTTTCGAGGCCATGCTGACCCGCCTATACAGCGCCGCTGTAGACGCCGACAGCGGTCGATTTTGTAGGTGAGCTTTCCAAAGCTAACGCTGCTAGTCAGTCGGTTGGCGCTTGCCGAATCCCTTGAAGGTATCTCCGATGGAAGTAGCAACTGAAGCCAAGTTCGAGCGCCCATCTAGGAGACGCGGAGCCTTGGACTGAAGGTCGCTCACCGTCCAGCGTCCATCGGTCGCCAAAATGTCGTCTTCTGCTAACGACCAACCTCCGTACAACCCCACTTCGTTCCCGCCAATATGGAAGACGCCGCCGGTGAACGGGCACCCTTCGGTCGCGAGGTATCCCACTAGTGGGCTGATGTTGGCAGGGTCATACAAATCGAAATCTGATGGGTCTTCGGGTGCGGCGACTACTTCTTCTAGGCCTGGTGTTTGCAGCGTCATGCGGGTGCGAGCGATGGGAGCTAGGCAGTTCACGCGCACTCCGTATCGGACCAGTTCCCCGGCGGCCACTAGAGTCATCGCCGCGATTCCCGCTTTGGCCCCTGAATAGTTGAACTGGCCAAGGTTGCCGAGCATTGCACCCGAAGCGGTGTTGATCACCGCCGCATCGATTTCGACGCCAGCTTTGGTTTGTTCTCGCCAATATGCGGCGGCCCAACGGGTTGGACAAAAGTGACCTTTCATGTGCACGTCGATGACTGCGTCCCATTCACCCTCGGTCATGTTGACGACTACTCGGTCTCGAAGAATGCCCGCGTTGTTGACTAGGACATGAAGATCTCCGAACGCTTCGACTGCGGCGTTCACCATTCGTTGTGAGCCTTCCCAGTCAGTGACGGAGTCGTTGTTGGCTACTGCCTCACCGCCCATGTCGCGGATCTCTTGAGCTGTTTCCTCGGCGGGGCCTGTGTCTTGACCCGAACCGTCGACACCTCCACCAAGATCGTTCACCACAATTTTGGCTCCCTCGGAGGCCATCAGCAGCGCATGTTCACGTCCGATGCCACGCCCTGCACCCGTAATGAGCACTACGCGTCCGTCGAGTAAACCCATTGAGATCTCCTTGTCGATCGAATCCCTCAACTCTTTCACAGGCCCGAGGCAGGTCGCACGTTGAAACGGGTCAATCTTGGAGACTCAGATTGTCCACCGAGAGGGCTTCGAGCTGAGCCATAGCCGAGCGGGCACTGGGTGGAGGTCGCGGGCGAGCCCCACCCGAGCCAGCGTTCGAATTACTAGATGCGTGAAGTCGACTTGGCTCCGCTTAAAACCGTGACGGGATGTGCCGGGGAACCGGTGGTGGTTGTTGTGCCATCCCTCACCTAAAGCCATGACGCCAATCAGCCAGTTGTTGCGACTGTCGTCAGTTGTCTCATGGTGTCTTTTGCCCCAACGATGACACACAGAGTTCACCGCAAAGGTCACATGCCACAAAAGCACCGTATTCAAGAAAAACGCCCAGATAACGAGTTGCGGACCGTTCGTTCCGGTCCAAGGGAAGAGACGGCCGATGGCAATTCCGGCGAACAATAGACCGAAAGCTGTCGACAAGATAGGTATCCAGGCATTCCGGTCAAGCCAACACAATTCCGGATAACGCGCCAGGTCTTCAACGTCTTTGACGTGGGTAGGGTCGGCGTTGGAGCGCGCTAACCACCCATGATGAGATATTCCGAAACCTTCTACCAACGGGGAGTGCAAATCTCCTTGTTCGTCGGAGACCTTGTGGTGGCGGCGATGATGAGCGACCCACCATAAGGGGCCACCCTGGGCGGCACTAGCACCTAGCCACGCGCCTACAAATTGAACCACCCTGCCTGTCTGAAACGCATGGTGACTGAACTTGCGATGGTAGAAGCCGGTGATTCCTATACCGCGCGTTAAGTACACCAGGATCGACACTATGAGAGCGAACCAACTAAACCCGACGGTCAGCACGAAGAGGCAGGAAAGATGAACAGCGATATACGGAAAAGTGAATTTGAGGAATCGCTTTACCGCTAGCTCGCTGTGACCCGCCGAAGCGGTGGCGATCAATGGATCTCCTCTGTCCCTGTCTCGGGTTATTCCGCGGAACATTGACGACACTACATGGTCCATCACGTTTTTTTGGATCCGCGATTGGTCAAAACTTCAATTGCCCCCGAACCTGTCCGGTTGGGGGCAATTGTTGTGGAGCGGATGACCGGGTTCGAACCGGCGACCTCAACCTTGGCAAGGTTGCGCTCTAGCCAACTGAGCTACATCCGCGGGAATGCGTCACTGTACCAAGCCTGACGTCATGCTCAACAGCCCACAACAGTTAGCAGGCTGGATCAGTTTTTTGAGCGGAGATCAATTGTTAGCGTTAGGACTCCGTCGTCAATCGCGGCTGAGGCGTCCGCGATGATGGCGAAATCCATGAAGTCTCGTTCGGCTTGTTCGATAAACAAGCGACGTTCCTCCCCTCCTACGGCGGGGAGATTGCGCTTTTGTACTGCTTCAGCTCGCTCTCGGAAGCGATCAATCATTTCTTGGGGGTTGAGTCCTTCGGCCATGACCTGAACCTAGCCCGGGTTCTGGTTCTGGAGTTCCATTATCTGTCGCTGGTTCCTCGATGAGTTGGGCGGGTTTGGGTATGTCCGGAGCGATATACGGTTGACGAGCTGGGGGCAGCGTCTTGCGCCACATCTTGACAAATGCGCCAAGGAAACAGAGTGAGAGTAGGAAGAGCCCGGCTACGAGAAGCCACCACTTTTGGGCTCCAGTGCCCACTGCGCTTTGCGACTGCTGAGATAGCAGTTGGATCTGTAGCACGAGAGCAGCGTAGCTATCCGCGTTCAATGCTGGTGTTCAGGACACCACCAAGTTGTTCGACCTCCCAATGTGCAGCGCTGAAGTTGTCCCCCATCTTTGGGGCAGATTCCCGACTGATGGCGCTCCTGTTGGATGTCTCCCATGTGGGAACCGCCTCGTCGGGTGAGTTCCTTAATAGTGTCTTGAATAGCTGCTGCGAGAACTCCGAGTTCGGGCTTTCTTACAGAGCGCGACGGTCTACGAGGGTCGAGGCCTGCTCTCCATAGGATTTCATCGCACAATAGGTTTCCTAGGCCAGCAACCTTTTGTTGATTAAGTAACACTGCTTTGAGGGCAGCTTTGCTGTTGTTGAGTGCAGCGCCAAGTTCCTGAGGTGAGATCTTGGCGGCATCGGCACCTAAAACGGTTTCGTTCGGTTCCAATTCAACGCTGCCAAACCGTCTCGGATCCACTACTGCTAACTCGCCACCTTGGGTGAAGTTCATGACGAATCGAATGTGATCCTGATCAACTTTCGCAGTTGTGTAGAGCAGGCGTTCGACGGGACTTTCCCCGTCGATGATCAGGCGACCTGTCATGCCGAAACGCAACCCAAGCGAGATGTTGCCTACTTCGAGTATCAACAGCTTGCCGATACGTCGTACTTGTTTCAGATTCTGGTTGTGGGTCGACGACTGCAGGGCGTCTAACCCTGGTTTCCCTTTTAGGTACTGCGGATCAGGTAGAGCTACCGAGGAAACTGTGCGCCCGACAGTGCGTCTAGCCGATTTCAGGTACATCTCAACTTCGATCAATTCGGGCACGTAATGAAGGTAGTGGCAGACGCTTCTATGATCCGGTCGTGCAACATCGACGTATCGGCGAACTCCAAGTGTCTGAGGTCGGTCTTGGTTGCAATAATTTCGGCACTCGGATCGATCAAGAAGCCACGAACGAAGTTTTTGCTGCCTGCTTAGACTCCGGCATCAATTTTTTCGACACAGCTGATGTGTACGGTTCAGGAGCCTCCGAAGAGATGCTCGGTCAAGCCATGAAGGGCCACCGCGATCAGATAGTCGTCGCCACGAAATTCGGATTGCGTGACATGGACCCTGGCTTGACTGGCGGAAGCGCCGAGTGGGTCAGAATTTCTGTGGATCGAAGCTTGCGGCGGCTTGATACTGACTGGATCGACTTATTTCAGTTACACACCCCCGATATCGAAGTCCCAGAACGAGAAACTCTTGAGGCATTACATGAGTTGGTTATAGCCGGAAAAGTCAGAGAAATCGGGTGTTCGAACTACGACGCCGAACGGCTCGATTCTGCCGCCGATGTCGCGAAACGGGAATCGCTAACGCCGTATAGGACTGTGCAGAATCGTTACTCGCTTCTTCACCGGGAACCCGAGGCTGAAGTATTCGCGGTCTGCAATGAACGCGACATCGCGTTCTTACCGTTCTTTCCACTTGAGTCTGGACTTCTCACAGGCAAGGTGGGTGTTGAGGGTCCGCGACCGGGTACTCGACTTTCCGAGTGGCCCCAGGACCGTGTCAATCTGTTCATCAACGATGACAAATTATCGATAGTCGACCGGCTCACCGACTGGTTGAGGCATATTGATAGAACGCTGCTTGAGCTTGCTTTTTCGTGGCTGTTGACAAGATCCGAAATACCGAGCGTAATTGCAGGCGCCACGAGCGCCGATCAGGTGTTTGCTAACTCTCTTGCCTCGGGGTGGCAGTTGACTGATGCTGAACTCGATGAAGTCGCCGACATCTTGTCCAACTCTGAACCACGATCACCCAGTAGTTGATGCGCTGATCGAAATCAGTTGATTGACCCTTTGGCTATCTTCTCGACGAAGTCACCCATAGGGAGGCCCGACTGTTCAGGTTCGGTGAGGAAACCGTCGTGACCGTTGTCGCTGTCGATGTCAATGTGCTCGACAGGGACTCGACCACGGAGGGTGTCAACGATGCGCATTTGCTGATATCTCGGATATAGGAAGTCGGTTCGAACGCTCATAAGCAAGCTGGGGCACGTAACTCTATGTAGAGCCTGATCTACTCCTCCTCGTCCTCGACCGATGTCATGTAGATCCATCATTTTGTTGAGGACGAGATAAGTGTTTGCGTCAAATCTCCATTGTATTTTTTCTGCCTGATAATCAAGGTAGCTCTCGATATCGAAACGGTGTTCAAGCCGGAATGGCTCTACGGGATCGTTGCTGTGCCGGTCGAATCGTCGATCAAACTCTTCACCACTGCGATAGTGGATCATCGCTATTCGTCGCGCGTTCGCCAATCCGAGATGCGGGCCCTCTCCCGGTGCCGCGTCGTAGTAGTGGCCGCCTCGGTATCCGGGATCGTCGAGAATTGCCTGACGGCCGACCTGACTCCACGCGATTTGTTGGGCCGACGCAGCAGCGGTCGAAGCGACAATAACCAACGAACCGCACCGATCTGGGTAGCTGACCGCCCATTCGAGCGCCTGCATACCCCCCATCGATCCCCCAACGACCGCCATCCACCTTTGGACTCCCAGATGTTGGGCGAGGGCTCTTTGTGATCGGACGACGTCGCGCACGGTCACGATGGGGAAGTCGCCGCCCCATCGTCGCCCTGTGGCCGCGTTAATGGATGCTGGGCCCGTGGTTCCCTGACACCCACCAAGAACATTCGCGCACACCACGAAATACCGGTCGGTGTCTAGCGGTCTTCCCGGTCCAACAAAATCGTTCCACCAGCCAGGTGTGGATTGACCTGGGCCCGCGTCTCCATAGGCGTGAGCGTCACCGGTAAGCGCATGGCACACCAAGACCGCGTTGCCGGCCGCGGCGTCAAGGTTGCCCCACGTCTCGTAAGCAATTTGCGGCGCTACAATTTCGCCTCCTCCCTCAAGTACATACGCACGTTTTGGCGACAACTCGAAAAACCGGCGGTCCCCAGAAGACATGTATTCGAACCAGGCGCCAGACGCGGGAGGAGGTTCCGTGGGAGAACTTCGTTGTGTTTCGGGTACTTCGGACACGTCGGCTCCTGGGCTGATCTAAAAGGCTACCGGAGCAGCTACCTGCGAGGTCAAGGGCGTTTTTTTTGAATACGCGAAATCCACCAACCGAGGAGCCCTTCTGACGGCGTCTTATATGCCTTATTCATCGTTTCACCGAACCGCACCATTGTTTCGTGAGTTCTGTCACCAGATTGGATCTGACGTGCCAGTTTCGCGCCTTCATCCCATAGTTTCGAGGACATAGGTAGCGGCAATTCTGCTAGAAGCGATGCACGTAATCGCACAGTTCCTTGACTCAGCCCGGTGCCTGCCGAGGCCGAGACAGCCCACGCTGATGCAGCGGGGGAACCTACCGCGGCCAACAAGTGCCAAAGGCGCGACGGGTCGCGGGGAGTAATCGTGATCAGTGGCGTTGACGGAAGGACATCCCCGTGCTGGTCGGCGTAGCACTCAACGACGCGGGTTTGGCTCGCTACCAGCAGCTTCGGGGTTAAGCGACGCTGAAGCCAATTGCGAAGTGGTTGAGGGGGCTGATCTTCAATTTCAACAACCGGACGTTGAAAACGCTGTTTCGCGAATTTGACCTCGACGTTGCCGTGCATAAATTCGAACGGATCGATGAGTCCGACGGTGGCAAGTTGATGGCGACAGTCGCCTATTTGTCCCTCTGTGACTCTCTTAGCCAACCAATAGTAAGCATCTCTAAAGTCAGCGGAAACCTCAGAAATGTCGCTGAGATTGTGTTGACTGGCGAGTTGCACTTGCGGTGTCCCATTTGCGGCCGCGAGGAGCGCAGCCCATTGGCCGATTGGTGGTGCCGTGAATTGCAGCGGCTGCTTAGATCCGTATCGAAGCACTTCACATTGGCTACTCCGAGAACCGCCAAGTATTGGTGCAGATACGTCAACGTTGACCGCATCAAATATCGATCGGCCACCGAGCCAGATTGCTTTTAGGGGCGCCGTCTGGTCAATCCACTCTCTTGCCGCTCGACTCGATTCCGAACCAAGAACTGAGGTGGGGACGATTAACGCGATTCGACTGTTCTTGTGACTCAGTTCCACTCCAAGGAGGACAAATAGCATGCTTTCATCGATGTAGCCGTTGTATCGGTGGCTGAATCGTTCCTTGAGAAGTCCGGATCGATGTTTGTTGCGAGCTGTATCAGATTTGAATTGACCGAGGAACGGCGGATTTCCTATCACTGCGTCGCAATTTCCGAACCATTCTTGGGGTGTCTCTAAGAGCCCGTCTCCTTCAACAATGGACTCCATCGGCGACCAATAGCCGCCCCGCCACGCTGCCCACAACTGCAGGGTGCATCGGGCAACGGCCACGCTTACCGGATCGATGTCAATGCCTCTCAAGTTCCGAGCGATCGAAGGGACCGATTCTCCGTGACGATACTTTCGTTCCGCGGCAGCTAGAAGGAAGACGCCGGGACCAACTGAAGGATCACACACTGTGTCTCCTGGCCCAATAGCCACTCGTTCGACGAGTTCTTCTGCAACCGCGTACGGCGTGAAGACCGCGCCGCTTGCTCGATGGTCTGTGAGTTCTTCTTCGCGGAGACGGCCGAGGTCGACCAATTCGCTGATGAGCTCCTCGCCGGTACCGCCCTGTTGTATCCGTTGAGCGACCGCTTTGGCGGCTGCCGCTACCGGCGAGGGAAGACCGGACAGGTCAGGTGTCAGTTCTGTTGGCGTACCCACGCTGGAAGGTCATCTAGTCGAGCGTCATTGGAAAAAACTTCGTGGAGCGGGAGTTTCAGTCCTAACCGCCGTTGAAGTTGCCGTACTTGTAGTTCTTCATCCCACAGGAACATGGTGACTGCTGTTCCGGTGGCGCCAGCCCGAGCTGTTCGACCTGACCGATGCAAATAGGTTTTATGGTCTTCAGGGGGGTTGTAATGGATGACGACTCCCACGTCGTCAACGTGGAGGCCTCGAGCCGCAACATCTGTAGCAACTAGTGCTTTGAGTTTTCCTTTGCTGAAGTCATTGAGCGCTTTTTCGCGTTGGGTCTGACGCAAATCACCGTGGATAGCTGCCGCTTTTACTCCTTCGGATCGAAGTTCGCGTTCTAACTGGTCGGCTCCTCGTTTTGTTCTCGTAAAGAGCAGGGTTTTGCTCGCTTGACCAATGATGCGTGAAGCCACCTGCACCCGGTTCATTTTGTGCACCGCCATGAACACATGACCCATTTCACTGACGGTCACCTCAGGCTCAAAAACTTCATGGAACACGGGATCTGTGAGGTGTCGTTTAACAACGGTGTCGACGGCTCCGTCGAGAGTCGCAGAGAACAGCATGGTTTGGTGATTCGCTTTGATGTGCCGAAGTATCCATTCCACTTGAGGCAAGAACCCCATATCGGCCATTCGATCGGCCTCATCGACGACTACTCGTTGAACTGCGGCTACATCTACTGCTGTTCTGTCGATCAAATCGATGAGGCGCCCTGGTGTCGCGATGATGATGTCTATGCCGTTGGAGATAGTTTCGATTTGTTTGTCGATATTTGTCCCGCCGTAGACCGCAATCGGACGGAGTTGTCTCGCTTTGGCCAAGGGTTCGACCACACCAGCGATTTGGTTGGCTAGTTCGCGGGTGGGGGTAAGCACCAAGGTTGTGGGTTTGCCCTGTTGATGGCGTTCAGTGTGCGCAATGGCGGGCAGGCTGAACGCGAGGGTTTTGCCAGATCCCGTTTTCGCTTTGCCACAGACGTCTCGACCGGCCATCGCGTCACCGATCGCGAGAGTTTGTATTGCGAAGGGTGATTCGATTCCTTGCTTGGCGAGGGTATCTATGAGGTCTTGGGGCACGCCGAGTTGGGCGAAGGTCGTTGTCACGTAGGCGAACTTTCAACTGCTAGACGCCGAAGGGGTCGGCGTCTTGGATGGTCGCCTCGTGGCGACCGTAACGTCGCGTGGGGGACTGAAGTGAGAGTCCGCACCGCACTCAGTCGACAGGATACCTGTCACTGGGGCTTAGCTGGGTTTAGTGCTGTCGATAGTGCAGGACGCGTCCTGCTCCCGCTCGTGTGTGGTGTCCGTTGTCGAAGGCCATCTGGCCGTTGACCCAAACGTTGTTAACGCCGACTGATTCTCTTTTTGGGTCTTCGTAACTTGCGATGTCGAGAACTGTCAAAGGGTCGAAAAGCACTAGGTCAGCCCAATTGCCGACCGCGACTCGGCCGCGATCTTGTAATCCATGGACGTCACATGACAACGAGGTCATGCGCCGCACCGCACTCTCGAGATCGATCACGGCTTGCTCGCGCACGTAGCGGCCGAGAACTCTAGGAAACGTTCCGAACAGCCGAGGGTGAGGTCGCCCAGTTAGGTCTGGAATCCCGTCTGATCCGACCATAACTCGATCGTGACGCAGGTTCGTGACGACGTCACCTTCGTCCATGATGTGTTGGATGCAGATTGTTTGCTTCCCGTCGGGTGCTGTGAGGACGTGTTGAACAGCCTCAGGTGCTGTGATGCCGAGTTCGCTCGCAATATCAGTGAGCATGCGACCTTCGTAATGTCGGAACGCGGGACAAGAGGCCAGTTGAATCGCTTGTGCGAGTTCAGGATCGGGATTGTTTATGTCGAAGTATTCGACCATCGGGCCGCTCCCGGCGGTGTACGGGTAGACGTCCAAGGTCACTTCCGCTCCGGATGCGACGGCCGCATCGATTTTCGCCAATGATTCGGTGACTTTGCCCCAATTTCGCTTTCCCGCAGCTTTGTGGTGACTGATCTGTACCGCTACGCCGGCTTCAGCGCCGATGTAAAGCGCTTCGTCAACCGCTTCCAAAAGGTGGTCATTTTCGTTACGCATATGCGTGGCGTAGATTCCCCCGAATGGGGCGACGGCTTTGGTCAGGTCGAGAACTTCGTCGGTATCTGACCATCGCCCTGGCCGATATATCAGCCCGGTGGAGAAGCCGCAGGCTCCTTGCTGCATAGCTAATTCGACATGTTCTCGCATCCGCGACAGTTCGTCGTCGTTTGGGGCTCTTCGTTCACCTTTCATTTCCAAGGTCCGCACGGTGTTGTGACCTACCAGCATCATCGCGTTAACCGCCGGATTCGACCCTTCTACGGCGCTCCGGTAGCCGTCTAGGTCACTCCATCCGGCCTCAACTCCTGAAAGATCTAGGGTGCTTTGTCCTGCCACCGCGGGGATGGCGGAGAATCCGCAGTTCCCAACAACGACGCTGGTGCATCCCTGCGAAACCTTGAAGGTCATGTCCGGGTGCTGCAATAACGCTCCATCGTCATGGGTGTGTACGTCAACGAACCCAGGAGCTAGTACTAGGTCTGTGCCATCAACTTCACGTGCGGTCGAAGAAGTCGATATGTCTCCGATTTCGCTTATATACCCATCTTCGATTGACACGTCGCCACCGAATCGCGGGGCGCCTGTACCGTCAATGATGGTTGCGTTACGGATGACGGTGTCGGCCATCTAAGGAGCCTAGAGCACAGCATCGATCTGCCTTCGACGACTTGTGCCACTAGCTTCGATCGAGTGACTAACGGTGTGAGTTACGAAGTAATTGTTGTCGGAGCGGGCGCATCGGGTGCACCTCTCGCGTCACGCGCTAGCGAGAATCCCAATCGTCACGTGTTGTTACTTGAGGCCGGACCCGATTATTCAGCTATCACCGAAACGCCCGGCGATCTTCGCAATGGTCACCACAACAGTGTCGTCGATCACGATTGGGGACTTGGGTACTCTCCGACCGAGCAACGTCCCGGACAACCTTTACCGCGGGGAAGGGTGACCGGCGGTTCAAGTGCTGTCAACACATGCATATTCTTGCGGGGAGTTCCTGAGGATTACAACGACTGGGCTAGCCGTGGAAATCCCGAATGGTCTTGGGAGAACGTTCTGGCGACCTTCTGTCGTCTAGAACGCGACCTCGACTTCGGAAACGAGGAATATCACGGTGACGCTGGTCCGATTAGCGTCCGTCGATACCCACACGATGAACTCACCGAGCTCCATCAAGCATTTCTTGCGACCGCCGATGAGCTCGATTTCCCCGAATGTCCGGATCAGAACGATCCTTGGGCGTGGGGGGCCGGCCCTCAACCGATGAACAAACTCGGGCAGCTTCGTATTTCGACAGCTTCTGCTTATCTCGCCCCGGCTCGTTTGCGCCCCAATCTTGAAATTCGAGGCGATTGCCACACGAATCGTTTGCTGATTGAACGGGGCAAAACGACGGGGGTGGAGGTGGTTCGTTCAGACGGATCCTTTGAACAAATTCGAGCCAAATTGGTGGTCCTGTGTGCCGGCGCGATTCATACCCCCGGGATCCTCCTCCGGTCTGGTATCGGCCCGGTTGATGATTTGAATCGAATTGGCGTGAATGTGACTGCCGATGTCCAAGGAGTGGGTAAGAACTTGTCCGATCATCCCGGCCTGTTCGTTTTGTGTCGTCCAACACACCTGGACTTAGTTGCCGGGAATCAACCACTCATTCAGACCATCTTGAGATACACGGCCCCGACAAGTGATCGTCGGATGGATCTGCAGATTGAGCAGTTGACGTTCGCGGGGAGAGAGGATTTACCGTATTTCGGAGTTGCTGCGGTTCTTGAGCAAGTTGATGGTGTCGGGGAGCTGATCTTTCCGACCGCGGACCCGTATGCGTTTCCTCAGATTCGTTCTCGATTCTGCGAGGAAGACCGTGATGCCGAACGGTTAGCGGACTGCTTCTTGGATGCTCTTCGCTTCACCGAATCCGGCCCTTTGGGAGCACTGACCGACGAGGTGGTCTTTCCAGATGTACATCGACTGTCGGACCGGGCTGATGTCGTGGCTCTGCTGCGTCGTTTCGCGGCGTCTGGCTACCATCCGTGTGGAACGGCTCGAATGGGACCGCTCGAAGATCCCACTTCGGTGGTGGATCAGTATGGTCGGTGTCATGCAGTGGAGGGGCTGGTCGTTGCCGACGCATCAATCTTCCCTACAGTGCCCCGAGCGAACACCAACCCGACATCGATCATGGTGGGGGAAACTATCGGTGAGTGGTTGAGGACTGAACCCGGTCGTTACGGCCTGTGACGAGCCGTCCCCAGATCCAGCAAGTGGCGTTGGTGGCTACTGATTTCGATGGAACTCTTTTGGGTGCCGACCGGGAGATATCAGACGTCACGAAGCAGGTGTTGTATCGCCTCACGGAATTCGATATTGAGTTTGTTGTCGTGACCGGGCGGCCGCCTCGGTTTTGCGACTCGATACCTGAGCAAACGGGAATTCCGACGACGCTGATTTGTGCCAATGGTGCGGTGACCCACGACTCTCAGACAGGGGTTACGACTCAGTTCGCGAGAATGAATTTGGCGGATGCGCGCGCGTTGGTGACGACGATTCGCGAGGCTCATCCAACTGCAGGTTTCTGCGCCGAAATGGGTGACGATTTTGTGGCAGAACGCCGATGGTCGGAGCAGGCGGGACGGTCAGTCGAAACTGATGTCTCCGATTTGGTTCCATTGTTAGACGATCGGGTCCATAAGTTGCTGGTTAATTTGCCGGATCTTTCCGCGGACGAAACGATGGCTGCAGTTAATCCTTTAGTTAAAGGGCGGGCAAACATCATGCACGCCGGACTTCCATTTGTTGAGTTGATGCCCCCAGGGGTTGACAAGGCCTTCGGTCTTAGAAGGCTTTGTGAAGAACGGCATGTAAGTGCTCACCAAGTGGTCGCGTTCGGAGATATGCCCAATGACAACGCGATGCTTGAATTTGCTGGCTGGGGGGTAGCTGTCGCCAACGCTCATCCTGATACCCAAAAGGCGGCCGATGAGGTGACTTGGTCCAACAGGGAAGATGGTGTGGCGAGAGTGATTGCAGAGATGATGAGTGTCTAATCGGCGCCTACTGTTAGTAGGTTCACCAGCGCTGAGTGGACCAGTTCTATCTCTTGTCGGTTCACGAATTCGTCTTGGGTGTGTGCGATTGACGCGTCGCCAGCTCCAAAGTTTGAGGCGGGGATGCCGTGCTCAGCGAAGCGTGCGACGTCGGTCCAACCCAATTTTGCTCGGACTTCAAGCTCGTTGCGGCTAATTAGGGTTCGTAGGAGCGGGTGGTTAAGTGCTGGCATCGCCGCTTGGGCGTGATCATCGACGAGTAGCTCGTCATAGGGGCCAAGTTGTTCCGCGAGGTGGCGTTGCGCTTCGGTGGGGCTGCGATCTGGTGCGTATCGAAGGTTGACGGTGAGGATCGTTTCGTCGGGTACGACGTTTCCCGCGACACCCCCTTCGACATGCACAGCCTGTATGGCTTCGCGATATTCACAGCCGTCAACAATGGGGCGTCGCCCTTGGTAGCTGTCGAGGGATTCCAGCACTGACCCGAGGCGATGGATTGCGTTGCGTCCCTTCCATGGTCGAGCGGTGTGGGCGCGTTGACCTCTGTAAATCGCTTTCACTCGGAGGGTTCCTTGACATCCTGCTTCAATGGCAGCCGAGGTCGGTTCACCCAACAATGCGACGTCGCCTGCCACCAACTCCGGGTGAAGATCGAATAGTTGCTTTAGCCCATTGTCTTGGGCCGCGACTTCCTCGCAGGCATAAAAAACGTAGGTCACGTCTATTGCCGATTCATCAACTAGGAGGGCGGTCGCGAGTTGAGCGGCGAGGCCTCCTTTCATGTCGCAAGCCCCTAGGCCGTAGAGACGATCACCTTCAATTCGAGCGCCTTGATTATTGTTGGCGGGCACCGTGTCTAGATGTCCGGCGATAACGACGCGATGTTCGTGACCGTGTTCTGATCGTGCTACCACGTTGTCGCCAACGCGATGAACGGCCAGATGGGGAGATGTACGAAGGCGCGATTCGAAGAGATCAGCCAAAGCGGCTTCTTGGTGACTCTCAGATGGAACGTCAACAAGTTCTGCAGCTAGGTCGAGGAGATCGGTCACCGGTCCAAGGGTACGGTCTGGCTACAAGGAGCCATTAATACTTCAGAACTCGTTGCTCTAATTGTTCGATTTTTTCGTCGGGTTGGACCGCTGCGATTCGCACGTAGTTTGTGGCAGCTGATCCGTAGAACTCGCCAGGTGAAACGAGTAGCCCTATCTGTTGCACAAGTTGCCGGGTAAACGCCCAAGCATCACCGTCTGGGGCGGGCAGCCAAAGATAGAAACCGCCTCTGGGAATCGTCGTTTCTACTCCCATCGCGGTCATCACATTTGCTAGGCGGTGAAGTCGGTCAAGGTAGGTTTCTCGTTGATGATTGACGTGTTCTTGATCGGAGAGAGCAGCGACTGCTGCAGCTTGCGCTGGTCCCGGCACCATAAACCCAGCGTGCTTACGGACTTCTCGTAGGTAGTCGACCAGTTCAGGGTCACCGGCATAAAATCCCACGCGAACTCCGGCAAGATTCGACCTTTTCGATAGCGAATGGACCGCTACGACGCCCTGGTTGCCCGTCGAGAGAATCGTGCGTGGAGGTCCATCCCATGTGAACTCGCAGTAGCACTCATCGCTAAAAACTGGGATGTGGTGGGATCGTCCCCATGCTGCTGCTGCATCTAGGTCGTCGAGTCCTCCCGCTGGGTTGCCTGGGGTGTTGACCCAGAGAAGAAGAGCTCGAGAGCGATCTTCCGCTGAGATGGCATCTAGGCGAATGGTCCAATTCGTGTCCACCGGTACCGGAACAGCCCGGCACCCTGCTAAAACCGCTCCCATCTCGTAGCTGGGGTAGCTAACAGCCGGATATAGAACAGTGTCGCGGTCGGGGCGTCGTAATTTCATCCAATGAGGTAACCCCACCACGAATTCTTTTGTGCCCACTGCGGCCGCAATTTCTTTGGCTGGGTCCAGTTCGCAACCCAATCGCTGTGAGGTCCAAGTGGCGACCGCTTCTCGAAATTCGGGGGTTCCGATAGAGGGCGGATAGCCACGTTCGGCGTTTGAGTTACCTAAGGCTGCGACAACTCCAGATGGTGGGGCGTCCATGGGCGTTCCGATTGAGCAGTCAACGATTCCACCATCATGGTGAGCGCCGAGGGGCTTGAGTTCATCAAGCCGATCGTAGGGGTAAGGGGGCGGATTGAAGCCCTTCGACTCTGTCATCCGGCTCTCTCTGAAACATCGTGGACGATGAAGTCCGACAGAAGTCGTTGAGATACCTCGTCCATACGTGCGCTGATACGGGTTCCATGCTCTTGGTGTTGCTCTAACAGGACTTCGCCTTCTCGATGTGCGGCGGCCAATACGTCTCCCCTGCTCCAGGGGATCAATAGCTCCACAATCTGGGTAAGGCTTCGCAGACGGTCACCTATGGAGGCCAGGAGATGGTCGGTTCCTTGACCGGTGCGAGCGGAAAATCCGATGGATCCTTCGTGGCGGAGGAGGAGGTGGTCTATACCGTCATCTTCGAGTCGGTCGACCTTGTTGAAAACGGTCAATTCAGGTATGTCACCAGCCCCAATATCGCGAAGGACCGATCGGACTGCTTGCATTTGTGCTTCGGGGTCGAACCCGGAACTGTCTACAACGTGAAGAAGCAGGTCGGCCTCCGCGACTTCTTCGAGAGTGGATTTGAATGCCTCAACTAGGCCTGTTGGCAATTTTTGGATGAATCCGACAGTGTCGGTGATCAGTACTGTTTCTCCACCTGGGAGAGGCAACCGTCGGGTGGTCGCGTCCAGGGTCGCGAAAAGGCGATCCTCCACCAATACTTCGGCGCCGGTCAGACGGTTCAACAATGTCGATTTTCCCGCATTTGTGTACCCAACGATGGCGACGGTGTGAAATCGCGAACGTCGGCGAGATTTTCGCTGGTTTTTTCTAGTTCTTCTTAACCCAGTTAATTCTTTCTCTAATTTGGCTAACCGTCGCTGAATGCGACGTCGGTCCACTTCAAGTTGTGTCTCGCCGGGACCTCGGGTTCCTATTCCTCCACCCTGTTGGCTGAGATGGTTCCCTCTGCCACGTAACCGTGGCAGACGATATTTGAGTTGCGCTAACTCAACTTGAGCTTTTCCTTCCAAGGTTGTTGCATTCTGAGCGAAAATGTCCAGAATCAGCGCTGTGCGGTCTAGCGCTGTTCGTTTGAGGATCTTTTCCAGGTTGAATTGCTGGGCTGGGCTGAGTTCATCGTCGAAGACAACGGTGTCAGCGTCGGATTCTTCTGAGGTGGCTTGGATTTCGTTTGCTTTGCCCTTTCCGACGTAGGTAGCGGGGTCGGGCGCCGCTCGCTTTTGAATTACCCGATCGACGGGGTCAGCGCCAGCAGTATCAACAAGCTGAGCCAGCTCATCAAGGTTCGCATCGACTTGGTCACTAGAAAAACCAGGGAACTGGACTGCCACCAACACAATTTGTTCCCGAAATGACCTGTCGATGAGACCAGTCGTTTCACCTGCGAAGTCCCCGAAACCACCGCGGTGCGACGCCTCGCCGTTCTGATGGTCGGGAAGGTCGTTCATGTGGAAAGTTCGATACTGGCAACGTAAACCGTGGGGCCGATGAGAAGAGGCTGTTCACTTGCTATCACTTGGACTTCTCCGCCTGACATACGAACGTTGACCTTCTCGTCAACCAGTCCCCACTCGTGTGCCCTTACCGCAGCGGCTGTCGCTCCTGTGCCACAGGCTTGGGTTACTCCAACACCGCGTTCCCAAACCAGCATGTCGAGGTTGTCGTCGGGGCGTGCCGTGATGCATTCAACATTTATTCCTTGGGAATAGAGAGCTTCGTATCGCGCACCAAGTTCGGCGATGTCGATTGTTTCGAGATCGTCGACAACGATGACAAGGTGCGGGTTCCCTAACTCGGCAGTAGCGATCAACGATTCTCCTGCCTCTCTGAGAATCTGATCGGCTACGCCAGGCCCAGAACCTACTGACCCCATGTGGACAGCTGCGTCCGCACGGGCTCCGTCACTGTCGATGTCGACGCGTCGGCGTCCACCAGCGGTGTCAATCTCTAATGAGATGGCCCCTGTCTTGTGGGCCATGGCGTGTGCTTGAGCCAGACATCGAATGCCATTACCGCTCATTTCGGCCTCCGAGCCGTCGGCGTTGTGTAGCAGCATCGTCAAGTCAGCGTCCTCGACACCCGGAAGGCCGAGGACAAGCCCGTCCGCACCGATTCCGGTGTGCCGATCACAGATTTCTCGAACGAAGGATGGGAGCTCAGCAGGAATCTCGCCGACTAACCCGACGAGAAAGTCGTTACCTAGACCGTGATGTTTGGTAAGCCGCATATCAAGCTCCTAACTCCATTCTCACAGTTTTGCGCGCAATTACTGCGACGAAATTTCATTAATCAATGTGCTGATCTCGCCATGTTCCACCCATTCGACCCGGGGATCGCGCCGAAACCAGCGTTGCTGACGTCGCGCGAACCGTTTGGTGCGCCGCACCGCAACTTCCAGCGCTTCGTCGAGAGAAATTTCTCCCCGTACATGGCATAGCAGTTCTTTGTACCCCAGGGCCTGAGCGGCGGTATGAGACAGGTCACCTTCAGACAATGCTTGGACCTCATCGAGAAATCCAGCTTCCATTTGTTGCGCGTAACGTTCGCTGATGCGTTGGTCCAGGTGCTGCCGACTGATATCGATTCCAATGATGCGATACGGCACTTCGGGATAGTTATCTAAACCTGGACCGAAAGAAGAAAAAGGCTTTCCGGTTCCCAGCGTCACTTCAAGCGCTCGAATAATCCGTCGCCGATTGGTGGCTTCCATACGCGCGGCGCCGGTGGGATCAAGTTCTCTAAGCCGTCTATGCAGACTTTCCGTATCGCCATTCTTTTCTAGTTCCGCAGCAATGTCGTTGAAGCGAGGAGGAGGGGTCAGTCGATCGATCACCGCCCTCAGATACAGTCCGGTTCCTCCAACGAGCAGGGGAATAGCGTCACGTTCTTGAATCTCTAGTAGCGCCGCGTCGTAGGCGGTCTGATAGTCGACGAGCGAAAAAGGTTGGTCAGGTTCCACCAGGTCAATCAGGTGATGGCGGACCTCTGATTGCTCCTGTGCACTGGGTTTTGCCGTCCCGATGTTCATTTGTCGATATACCTGCATCGAGTCGGCAGAGAGCAGTTCAACTCGTTCGACTCTTCGAGCAATTTCGAGGGCACACGCGGACTTGCCAGATGCCGTCGGCCCTAGCAGTACAACGGGCCGTTCACACATCTTTGCCCTAGTAGTCAGGAGGCGACCACCGGTATTCGTGTTCGGTGTTTCGGTGCGGCTGTTACCTCCAACAACTCCCCCGCCAGATTGAAGGTTCGGGCGGCTGTCACTTGCACCAAAGCGTAGGAGCCAGGACGAATCGGACGTTTCACGGGGAAGTGAATGAGACGGTTATGGCGTGTTCGGCCTGTCAACATATCTGGATCACGTTTGGAGTGTCCTTCAACGACGACCTCTTCGTGACGACCAATCCTGGAGTGATTGCCGAGTCGACGGGAACGCTCGATCACCTTGCGTAAGCGTTCCATTCGTGTCGAGGTGACCGCTGGAGACACGAATTTGTCCACAAGTTCTGCGGCTTCTGTTCCGGGGCGTGGGGAGTAGACAAACGTGTATGCGTTGTCGAAACGGACTTCAGCCGCGACCTCTAACGTTTGCTCGAAGTCGACGTCGCGTTCTCCTGGAAAGCCGACGATGATGTCGGTGCTTAGAGCCAAATCGTCGATTTGGTTACGGGCGGCATGCACCTTCTTGAGGTAGCGATCCACTGTGTAGCCGCGGTGCATGGCCGCGAGGACCTCGTCGCTACCTGACTGAAGAGGTAGGTGTAGATGCTCACACACTTCGGTGATTTCGGACATCGCAGTGATGGTTTCGGGCCGCAAATCCTTCGGGTGTGGACTCGTGTAGCGGACTCGCCGGATTCCCGGTATTTCTGCAACGGATCGGAGTAGGTCAGAGAACAGAGGACGGGCGGTGTGGCTTCCGCCTACCCAAGTTTCTCCTGCAAGATATTCGGCGTCTTGACCCAGCTCCGCGCCGCGAAGTTTTAGGGTGAGATCTCGACCGTAGCTATTCACGTTCTGCCCGAGGAGAGTGACCTCGGTGATGCCGGCCGCTGCTAGCGCTTCGACTTCGTCGACAAGTTGTTTGTAGGGACGAGAAATTTCTCGGCCGCGAACTGCTGGCACGATACAGAAGGCACATGAGTTGTCGCATCCGATTTGAATGGTCACCCAGGCGGCATGACTAACGTCGCGTTTGACCGGAAGTGCCGAAGGAAAAGATTCGGATTCTTCGATTATTTCGATTAACGGACCACGAACTCGGGCCTCAGCTAGAAGGTCGGTAGCTCGACCGACGTTGTGTGTACCGAAAACAACGTCGACGTGAGGGGCTTTGTCTTGGATGATGTCTCGGTCTTTTTGAGCCAGGCACCCCCCTACTGCGATCTGTAAGTCAGGCCGTTGTTCCTTCAGCTTCTTTAGATTTCCTAGCTGACCATAAAGTTTGTTGTCCGCGTTTTCTCTAATACAGCACGTGTTCAGAACAATGACGTCAGCCTCTTCAAATGATTCCGTTTGCTCTAAACCGTCCATCTCAAGCAAACCGGCGATGCGTTCGGAATCATGCTCATTCATTTGGCACCCGTAGGTGCGAAGCACATACTTGCGACTCACATCCCACAGGCTATTGGGCATTGGCTGCAGTGATGGAGTTGAATCTTCGCTGTGACCAATTCAAACGATGGCCGACGACCGTGGGCTGAAGACGTTCCAGAGGGACGTTTAATTAATCCAGGACACCCGGCTGGTGACCTTCTCGAAGCCTATGACTGGACGGTGCTGCATCGAGGTGTCGGCGAACTCGCCGTTGAGTGTCATCTTCCAAAGGGCTGCCTCAATCCAAATGGACAGCTATTCGGCGGATTTACCGGCGCGTACGTGGACCTTGTTGCTCTCTACACTTCCCGGACCGATTCGAATGCTCCGACGGGTTTTCAGTCGACAATCAATATGCGTGTCGATTACTTCGAACCGATTTCTGAAGGCGTCTTTCACATCGGGGGCCGAGTATTGAACCGCCGGGGAAAGAATCGCCTTATCTCAGTCGAAATCAGCCAAAACGAGACCCTTGCTGTCCACGGCTTGGTGACCCTGCGCGATACCGGTGGCTGAGATTGAAATGGGCTCTATTCGCGAAGTTTCGCTAGGGAGCTGGTTGGTCACTACCTCTGTGTGAACACAAAATGATCGGACATGTTGTCTCTAATGTGAGACATGTGACCGAGGTACTGCTTCATCGTCCCGTTGTAGTTACCGTCTTGGCGCCGATTTTCGGCTCCTTCGAAGTTGTAATAGCCCGGAGTGCAATCTTTGTTTCGGCTGGTTTTCCCCCGATGAGAGATCACTTCTTGGACCCACCACTCCTCTGCGTCGATAGTGCAGTCCAGGCTGTGAATTTCGTTTCGGCGAGTGAAGTCAATGCATTCGGCGATGTGTTCACCCTGACTATTGAGAACGTCTGTCAGATTGAACGCGAAGAATGCTTGATATCCGCCCATGATGAACAGGTTCGGGTAGCCCTGTGAGTGGATCCCGACCAAGGTCCGAATTCCATCGAGGTACTTTTCGTTGAGGTCCAACCCATCTTCACCGACAATTTCGTTGTATATGCCAGTTTGTTGGACTTCAAATCCAGTGGCGTAAATAAGGACGTCGACCTCGTATTGAGTTCCGTCAAATACCGGGCCCGCTTCGGTGATTTCGGTGATACCTGCGCCCTTTGTGTCAACCAGGGTTACGTTGGGACGATTAAAGGTTGGCAAGTACTCGTTGTGAAAGCACGGGCGCTTGCACATCAGCATGTACCAGGGTTTCAACGATTCTGCTGTCTCACGATCTTCGACTACCTCATCGATACGTGTGTGGATGCGCATCATGGCATCAATGTTCGCGTTCTCCTGCCGTTGGATTTTTTCCTCCCGAGACATCGCCGCTCGGCGCGCCTTAACCGCGTCTGGAAGTTGAGGCCCTTCGATAGCTCGGGCGCGTCGTTGGGCTTGCCAACCCGGTTCCAAGGTGGCAGCCCACTCAAGATCAGTCTCCCAATCATCTCTCACGTCAATTGACGAGGGTGTGCGCTGGAAGACAAATAATTCCTTCGCAGCTTTGCCGAGTTCAGGAATCGCCTGCACAGCACTAGCGCCTGTCCCAATGATTCCGACTCGCTTGTCATTCAAGTGTTCGAGTTGGGAACCCGTGTACTCATAATCCCAGCGAGAAGTGTGGAACGAGTGGCCGGAGAATCGTTGAACGCCGTCAATCTTCGCGAGCCTGGGTTTAGCAAGGGTGCCATTTGCGCACACGACGAATTGTGCCCGAATGGTATCGCCGCGGTCAGTACCCACAAGCCACGTTTCCGTGGCCTGATCCCAAACTGTCGAGGTGACCGTCGTACCGAAAACAGCGAGGTTGTACAGATCAAATCGTTCGGCGATCTGCTTGCAGTATTGGTAGATCTCTTCTCCGCCCGCGTAATGACGACTCGGAACATATCCGGTCTCGTCAAGAAGGGGCAGATAGTCATAGGCGACGACATCGCAGGCCACACCGGGATACCGATTCCAGTACCAGGTACCTCCGACGTCAGCTCCGCGTTCCACGATCCGAATGCTTTCGACACCTTTTTCTCTGAGCCGTGCCGACGTGAGTAAGGCCGAAAAACCTCCGCCGATGAAGAGAACTTCGACTGAATCGTTGAGAGGCTCGCGTTCAGGAATTTCTGTTCCGTAGGGATCAACGGCGTATTTCCCGAGGTCGCCGGTCAACTCTGATGTGTAGTTATCCGTTCCCGGTGGTCGATAACCAAGACGCAGGTCACGTTCACCTGCGAATTTTTCTTTGATGTTGTCGTAGTACTCCTGCGGCGGACGTTCTTGCACCTCACGGGAGTAGTCAAGGTTGAAGACATTCTGCGGCTTTTTCTGCTTCTCGGCCATCGCACTCATTCCTGAATTGAATGTTGGAGTACGACCAAACCTACAGTGCAAGCGGTTCAGGTCGCAGCTTCAACTACGCGCCGGGCCACAGTATCGGGAAAGGTCGCAATGCTGACGCCAGAAGTTCGGGCTCTTTGAGATTTCCAGAAATAGGGTCGTGACTTGTTAGTCGTCGATGACTTCTGCGACTTCATTTTCGTCGTCGCTCGTTTGGTCATCGGTTGGTGAATCGGTCATACCAAGCTGTGACCTTATTCGGCCGTCAATTTCAACCATGACTTCCGGGTTCTCTGTCAGAAATTGTTTAGCGTTTTCTCTGCCTTGGCCCAGTTGTTCGCCTTCGTAGGTGTACCAGGCACCAGATTTTTTGACGATGCCTTGCTCCACACCAACATCTATGAGTGATCCTTCTCGGCTGATTCCTTTGCCGTACATGATGTCAAATTCGGCCTGCCGGAACGGAGGGGCAACTTTGTTCTTGACGACTTTGATGCGGGTACGGCCACCCGTGATCTCACCATCAGACTTGATCGCTTCTATCCGGCGAATATCTATACGAATCGACGAGTAGAACTTCAGGGCTCGACCACCAGGCGTTGTTTCGGGACTGCCGAACATAACGCCGATCTTTTCCCGCAATTGATTGATGAAGATGACGATGGTTTTAGTTTTGCTCAGGTTGGCGGTGAGTTTTCGTAAGGCTTGTGACATCAACCGAGCTTGTAGCCCGACGTGAGTATCACCCATTTCACCTTCAATTTCAGCTCTCGGTGTGAGCGCTGCCACTGAGTCAATGACCACAACATCAATGGCTCCTGAACGAATCAGCATGTCGGTAATTTCAAGAGCTTGCTCACCAGTATCAGGCTGGGAAATGAGTAATTCGTCGACGTCAACGCCGATATTTTTGGCGTAGTCGGGGTCCATGGCATGCTCTGCATCTACATAGGCACAGATTCCACCGGTGCGTTGGGCTTCCGCTACAACATGCATCGCGAGGGTTGACTTTCCCGATGCTTCTGGACCATAAACCTCGACAACCCGCCCTCGCGGAAGACCCCCAATGCCAAGGGCCACGTCGATTGCCAGGCTGCCTGATGACACAGCTTCAACTTTCATTTGGCCGCGCTCACCCATTTTCATGACTGCGCCTTCGCCAAATTGGCGCTCAATCTGCGACAGTGCCATATCGAGTGCTTTTTCTCGTTCCACGCTGCTGTCCTCCTCGGACGTATCTTTGACTTCAGGTGAAGCCATTTCGGTGATCGGGCAAATCCATTGCCCAGTTGGTGGAAACCGTACGAATAGGGTCGGACCCTGAAACCGAACGGACATTGTCACGGTACACCCGAACGTTTGTTCGGGCAAGTATCGAACGGATGTTCTATCAAGACGCTCGCTACGGCAAGAAGTCTAAGAACCCGCGAGACTCTCAGAATGACTAACCACCTAACTGATGAAGATTTCGAACTCCTTCAAATTCAACGCATCGATGGGGTCGCCTTCGTCACAATTGATGCTCCACCTATCAACGTGATGACGCTGGCATTGTTTCGCGAGCTGGCGAAGTTCGGTGCTCAGGTGGCTGAAGATGGCTCGGTTCGAGTTGTCGTACTGCGCAGCAACGACCCCGACTTTTTTATTGCCCATTTCGACGTGTCTGCGATTCTTAGCTTCCCAACCGATGATCCTCCGCAACGGCAGTCAGAGATCGGGGGGTTCCATTTGATGTGTGAGACCTATAGGAAGATGCCAAAAGCAACGATTGTAGAAATTGGCGGCCGCGTTGGAGGCGGAGGCAGCGAACTTTCAATGTCGTGTGACATGCGGTTTGGGGCAATAGGCAAAACTGTGGTGAATCAGATGGAAGTTCCCCTTGGAATCCTCCCGGGTGGGACAGGAACTCAGCGATTACCGCGTCTAGTCGGCCGAGGTCGCGCCATGGAAATTATTCTGGGAGGTGTCGACATTGACGCGAAGACCGCAGAAGAGTGGGGCTATCTGAATCGAGCCTTGCCCCCTGAAGAACTTCGTCCCTTCGTCACTGATCTAGCTTTCCGGATTGCGGCTTTCCCACCCCAAGCGGTGGCTTTGGCCAAGGAGGCTGTGAACAACGCCGACACTCTGCCATTGAGGGACGGCCTGCTGGAGGAGCAGTACTTATTCCAACAACTGTTACGCACTGATGAGGCGGAACCAGCAATGCGCAATTTTTTAGAAATTGGTGGACAGACCCGTGACGGAGAGATTCGAATGGGCCAGTTGGCACGAGAAATTGGTGCTTCTTGAGTTAGCCAGGTAGTCGGCTGTCAGATTTCGAGGACGCCATTTGAGTCTGATCCGGCGACGATCACCTGAATTCTGGAGCTACCTGTTCGATGAAAAGATCCATCGACTCCTTTTTGCGTTTCATTGGACCAAATGTGAAGTCCGGAACGATCAGTTCATCGAGTCCGACTTCGCGGTATTGCCCAACAATGTCGATCACCTCTTCGGGCGTACCGACAATGGTTGCTCGCCCGAAGTCTTGATCTCGCAATCGAGAAAGTCGCTCTTCATCTTCGGAAATAAACATGAGGGCGCAGGCGGACCGTTGGATACTGCTCGGGTCGCGTCCGACGTCCTCACAATGAGCATCTAAGACACCACACAATTCTTCAATATCGCTTGGCATCCCCCAGTAATTCCATTCATCTGCGTGCCTGGCCGCGGTCCGTAAAGTCCGCTTACGCCCACCGCCGCCGATAAGGAGCGGCACTTTGGCTTGTATCGGTTTCGGGTCCAGCGGCGCGTCGATCAACGCGTAATGCGTTCCTTGATACTCAGTGCGAACATTGGCAAGAAGCGACGTAATGATCTCTACCGCCTCGTCAAGCCGATCAAGTCGCCCTTTAAGCGTCGAGAAATCAAAACCGTATTTCTCATGTTCGTTCTCTTGCCACCCCGCTCCGATACCGAGAACGACACGTCCGCCAGATATGTGGTCGATCGTTGTCGCTATCTTTGCCGTCAGGGCTGGATTTCGGTAGGTGTTACCTGCAACTAGGGGGCCGATCCGAACTCGGGGCACCGACGCAGCTATGGCCGCCAGGACGGACCATGCCTCGTGAATTGGTTGATCGACGTTGTCTTCGTTGGGCATGAAATGGTCGGCATACCAGATGCCGTCCCATCCAGTTGCCTCAGCATGATGGCATCCTTCGAGGGTGTCTTCCCATGATTGTCCGTTACCTGTCCAGAAGCTGAAACGCATGCAAACAGCATTTCAGAAGTGAGGGCGATGTGCTTATTCGAACTAGGGCAGAAGCGAAAGCCGGTTGATTGTCGTGTGGGTGGGGCCTGCGGTGCCAAGGACACTCTGAATCAATTCCAGTTCATTTACGCTGAAAGAGCCCGTCACGGGGGCGTCCTTTAGTTCTGCGTGAGTGGCGTCCTTCAGCCGACCAAGGGTGAGGTGGCCGACGAAGGAGAACTGCTTCTTCATCAAGTCTTGTGGTGTCATCGCATTCCGGACTTGGTAGGCGAGATCAGACAACCCGCCGATTGGTACCACCACATTGTTTCGACCGAGAACAGAAACCCGTGGACCAAGTAAGCCAATTGGTGGATTCGCCCTTATCTGTGAAAAACGCTTCTCAACTTCTTCAATGCGACAGCATTCGAAGAACTGCAGGGTTATGTGCCATTGATCGGGATCAGTCCACCTAATACCCGGTTGTGTCCGGTCCAAACGTCGAAGATTCGCAGCCACTTCGGATGGGACAGGTGCCGATATAAAGGCTCTGGTCACTGCTACTAGCGCCGCCCCTCGAGGTGCAGCCTCAACAGATTCAGAAGCGAGATAACGCTGAACTGTCGGATGCGTTCCAGGTCACCGGGAAGTTTCACTTGTTCCACCGTTTCGAATTCCGCCATTGATATCGCAAGCCATGCTGTGCCGAAGGGGTGGGTTTCTGTGCTCTTGGATGGATCCTCTATTGCGGTGGTAGCGACACCTACATCGGATACGAGAATTCCCCGTGCAACTCGAGCTAACTGGAGGGCAGCTTCTTCTGGTTGCACCGCCGCTGGGTCTCCGCGCAGAAGGTACGACAAGATGCCTGCCCCTCGAGCAATGACACCTCCAGAAAAAGCTTGAGTCCCGCTCGGAGCTGTCGCTAGACGGTGGGTCATGAATCCAGCAGTGGCGGTCTCTATGACGCCTAAATGCAATCCTCTCGCCGCGAGTAGACCGAGAACTGTTGATTCCATGTTCTCCGCGTCTACGGCGAACACCAAGTCGCCGAGCAGTTCTCTCAGATACGTCTCTTCGCTGTCAAGCATCGCTGTCGCGTCGGACGAAGTCGACGCTTTGGCGGTGATGCGAACCTTTATTCCTTCAACTCCGCTCGCCAGAAAAGCGAGCGTCGGATTGCCTGAAGCCTCCAATTCGTTGATTCGATCGCCTAATAGTTCCGCCAATCCTGATTCACTTTGTCCCCAAGTCCGCAACACCCTGCTCTCGATGACGGAAGTCAGTCCGGCTCGTTGCTGGAGATCCGAAATCACTGTTCCTAACATCATCTCTTTCATCTCATATGGGACACCCGGGACGGCATAGATGACTTTTTGTTCGCCGTTTGCTGTCGAGATAGGCACCACCAAGCCGGGCGCAGTCCCTGGTTGCTCAGGAATGGGTCGCGCGCCCTCCGGGACCATCGCTTGTCGAAGGTTGTTCTCAGGCATGTCTCGTCCTCGACTTTTGAACATCGCCCTGATGCGTTCGGCGATCGTGTCATCCAGCACAAGTTCTGATCCAGCCACAGCTGCAATGACGTCCCTAGTTATGTCGTCTTGAGTTGGACCAAGACCACCACACATGATCACCGCATCGCTGCGCTCCACTCCGAGACGGACGGCGTCTTCGATCCGTCCCCAGTTGTCACCAACTTTGGTTTGATAATGACTATCAATTCCCGCGAGGGCTAGTTGTTCTCCGATCCACGAAGAATTCGTGTCCACGATCTGTCCGAGCAGCAACTCGGTACCGACAGCAATAACTTCGCAGTTCATACCATGACCCTATTGCCCCTCGGCACGTGCTGTACGAGGCCCCTCAATCAAGAGTCGTGAGTTCACGAAACCTCGAAGATCGTTACTCAGTCGGATCAGCTATGTCTTTCGCGCTCGGAGCAGATAGGAAACACCTGTTTGGAGGGTCAGAGCTAGAGCCACCCACAACGTGGTCGTCGCGATCCAGTGCGCCGACTGCGCCACTGGAGGAATGACTGCGAAACCAATTGCCCACAGTTGAACAAACGTTTTCCATTTTGCGATTCGTGTTGCGGGAACAGTGATTCCTCTGCGTCCTGCGTGTGATCTGTACGAGCTGATCGCTAGTTCTCGCGCGGCGATTACGGCTACTGGGACCCAATGGAATTGGCCGTTAGCTACAAGTGCGAACATGCCTCCAAGAACGAGAACTTTGTCGGCTAGGGGATCGAGAAATGCGCCCGACCGGGTGGCGCCTTGACGACGAGCCAGCCAGCCGTCCACGAAGTCGGACATGCCGATGATGAACCCCACGGCGAACGTGCTCCACGCCGGATCGCGGGTCGCTATCAGGAGCACAAAAACGGGCGTAGCGAGAATGCGAGCTACCGTTATGAAATTCGCTGGAGTTGCCAGTGCGGTAGGTCCGTAGGTGGGGACGTCGTCGTCGCCGGTGTCCTTCATTGGCGGATTCCGCCCAATTCAGCTTCAAGGTCGAGACCGTCGGATCCTGTCACATGTACATTGTAAATTCCTCGAGGTTCTAGGGTTTGGGGGACTTTGACGACGCCGTCTATCTCTGGTGCTTCTCGATGGGATCTTCCGATACCTGGCTCGTCAACCAAAACTTCGATGGTCGATCCGATGAGTTGGTCGCGTCGGGTTGCAGTTATTGCGTCTTGCAATTCGCTGAGTTCGACGTGACGTTCGGAAATTAACTCGGCGGACACCTGGTCAGGTAGGTCCGCGGCGTAGGTGCCTTCTTCGCGCGAGTAGGGAAACAGGCCGCACCAGTCCAATTGAGCCTCTCGCAACCAAGCCAGCAGTTCTGCCTGATCATCTTCTGTTTCTCCTGGGTAGCCGACGATGAAATTCGATCTGAACGTCGCGTCCTGCGCCTCATGTCGAATTTGGTTGATGCGGTCGATGAATCTTTGTCCGTCGCCCCATCGCCGCATTCTTCGCAGGTGGGCTTTTGCTACGTGTTGCAACGACAGATCGAAATACGGCATACCCGTCGATAAAACCGCCGTTACTAACTCATCGGTTAAATCGGACGGATAGAGATAGAGCAATCGGACTCGGTCGACTCTTTTTGCTACCTCGTCGACGAGCGAGACGATCGATCCGCGACGACCACGGTCGGCTCCGTAGCTGGCAAGATCCTGGGCGACTAATACAATCTCGCGAACGTCGAGTTCGTCGATTTCACGCAGTATTGAATCCACTTCGCGACTGTTTTGAGGACCGCGGAAAGAGGGAATGGCGCAAAAGCCGCAGCGCCGGTCGCATCCCTCAGCGATCTTGACATAGGCCCAAGGAAGACTCGATGCCGGGCGTCGGAGATTAAGCAGATCGAATTTAGACGTCGGAGGTTCTGCCGTGGTGTTGAGCCCGAGCGGTTTTCGAGTGACGTTGACGGGAACTCCGAACCCGACAACGCTGTCGACTTCAGGCAGAGCGTCGGCCAATTGATCGCCGTAGCGTTCAGCCATGCATCCGGTAATCACAAGCCGGGCGTCAGGCCTTTTCGTTCTCTCCAGGGCCAGAACCGCGTTGATGGACTCTTCTCGTGCCTCCTCAATAAATGCGCAGGTGTTCACAACGACGAGGTCGGCGGAAGATGCATCGTCAGTTGCGATTAGGCCGTCATCAACCAGGGTCCCCGAAATTTTGTCCGAATCAACTTGATTCTTGGGACAGCCCAACGTGTGGAGATAAAACTGGTGTTGGGAGTCCGACATCGTTATCCCAGGGTACGACTGCAACCGCCGATCGGCGATCCAGACCGCGCCAGTATCATTGCCTTATGGCTGTCGACGCTTCTGCGGTGAATCACGAATCGGCTGGGAAGCGCACTCAATTCATTATCGAGGGGATGACTTGCACCGCGTGCGCGGCTCGCGTCGAAGACGCTTTGATGCAGGTACGTGGTGTGCGTGACGCGCGTGTGAACTTCGCTACCGCTACGTCGCTTATCTGGCATGACCAAACGGTCGATCGAACCGCTATGCGTGAACTGGTTGCCAGTCTCGGTTTCCGGGCGGTGGAAGATGGTGACCGTGCCGAAATTCAAGCTGCTACGGAGACCTCCCTTGCCCGGCGAACGATTCCAGCCCTCTGCATCGCCGTTGTTGCTTTGGTGACGATGTTTGTGGAATTTCCCCGCGGTGACTGGGTGGTCGCTGTGCTTGCAACTATCAGCGTCTGGTGGTCGGGGTGGACTTTCCATCACTCCGCTCGCCTTCAAATCCTTCAGCGGTCGCTTGCAATGGACACTCTGGTGTCACTTGGAACGCTCACCGCATGGTCATGGTCCGCTGTGGTGTTGATATCGGGTGCAGATCGCACTCTTCACTTCGAGGGCGCCACAGCGATAGTGGCTTTCGTGTTGCTCGGTAAATGGTGGGAAGCCAGAGCCATGCGGTCTTCGGGAGATTCGTTGCGCGCTCTGGCCGATGTCACTCCCAAGCAAGTTCATCTTCGCGACGGCACGGAATTACCTGTCCAGGATCTGGAGGTGGGAATGAAATTTGTCGTCGCCCCCGGAGAACGCGTTGCGACCGATGGTCGCGTCATCGAAGGGACGTCTGAAGTAGATGCGTCTCAAACAAGTGGTGAATCAAGTCCAGTGGACGTAGCCCTCGGCGCGATGATCGCTGGCGGGGTGCTTAATGGGAGTGGCGCTTTGGTGGTGGAGGCCACTGCAGTGGGTGAAGATACAGAGATAGCCCGAGTGGCGCGGCTGGTTGAGGATGCTCAAGCCGGTAAGGCACCAATCCAACGTCTCGCTGACCGATTGGCCGCCATATTCGTACCGGTTGTGATGGTTCTTGCTGCTGGGACGTTGGTGGTTCGCGTAATACTTGGCCACGAGGTAAGTGATGTCCTCACAGCCGCTATAGCTGTGCTGATCGTTTCTTGCCCGTGCGCTCTGGGTTTGGCGACACCTTTGGCGGTGCTGGTGGGTACCGGTCGCGCGGCTCAGTTGGGCGTTATTGTCGCTGGAGCTCACATCCTGGACTCCACTCGTAGCGTCGACACCGTGGTGTTTGACAAGACAGGAACGTTGACGAAAGGACAGCCAACGGTGAGCGAAGTCGTCGCTCTCGATAACGACAGCTCACTTCTTATGTCCCTCGCGGGGTCTCTGGAATCAAGATCGGAGCACCCCGTAGCGAGGGCGTTCACTCAATTCTCAGACGAACATGCAGTTGTCACCAATTTTGTGAATCACCCCGGACAAGGGATCACCGGAACGGTCGATGGTGAGACGATACGAGTCGGTAAGAGGGCTCTATTCGAAGACGTTCCTTCGAGCCTGCTTAATCTAGATATTTCAGGTACCAAGATTTTTTTGGGTCGCGGAGCGATTGCTGAAGCCGCGGTTTTTGTTCGAGATGAGCTTCGCCCAACGAGCGCTGAGGCCATTTCCGCCCTCCGTGATCTTGGCCTTGAAGTGGTCTTACTCTCGGGAGATAGCCGCGAAGTGGCCGAAGACGTTGCAGCAGATCTCGGCATCGACAAAGTCATCGCCGAGGTATTGCCCGAAGAAAAGCGGGATCAGGTTGCAGCTATGCAGGCCGATGGACAATGTGTGGCGATGGTCGGCGATGGAATTAACGACACTCCAGCGTTAGCGATCGCTGATCTCGGTATCGCCATGCAGTCTGGGACGGATGCCGCGAGGAACACTGCTGATCTCACCATCATGACTAACGATCCTCGAGCTGTTGCCGACGGCATAGCTCTGTCACGTAGGACTCTGCGAGTGATAAAGGTCAACCTTGCCTGGGCCTTTTCCTACAACGTGGTCGCTCTACCTCTCGCGATGACTGGCTCTCTAGCGCCCACTCAAGCGGCGATCGCTATGGCCCTGTCATCGTTTTTTGTGGTGACAAACAGCCTTCGCCTTCGTCGGTTCAGCAGCCTTTGCACTGATTGACATCATTTCGGTTTTTGGCCATCCTGGCCTCAAGCGTCGGGGTCCCGTTAGGTGTTGCCCACTTTGGGGGTTCGTGAGCCGTAGTCTCAAGTCCGTGGCTCCCTCTACTCGTCGTGTTCTTACGGAATCAGAGGTCCTTTCTCGTCTGCGGACCAAACGAGGCGCTCCCGGCTATAGGGCAATGTTCAGCTCTTGGCTAGGAGGCGTGGTTACCGATCCCGCGTTGATGCAGATACCGCTAGATGACCATCTGGTGCACAGAGGCCACGGAGTATTCGACACCTGCACGCTCGCATCTGGGCGACTGTATCGATTGGGCATACATATAGAACGTCTTCTACGCAGCGCTGCACTGGCCCGAATTGACCATCCTTGGACTAAGGACGAGTTGATTGAAATGGTTGTTGAGACCGCGAGTACGGCTGCGATTCGAGATGGCGCTGTTCGTTACTGGATGACTGTCGGGCCCGGCGGTTTTTCTCCGAGCCCTCGAGAATGCCCTGAGGCGTGTTTCTATTGCATAATTTTCGACCCAACCCCCTTAGGTGGCGAGGGGGCAGACCCGATGCACACGGGCGTTCCAGAGGTCACTGTCCTAGATACACCCATGAAACCACCTCTATTGGCAACCATTAAATCGAATAACTACCTGCTCAATGTGCTCACCCATATGGAAGCGGTCGATCGAGGAGGAACCTTCGGGGTGCTCGTCGATGGAGAGGGGTATGTCGCAGAGTCATGCGTGTTAAATGCTGCTTTCATTACGAGTGAGGGGGTTCTGCGGACACCGCCGTTCGATGGGATTCTCAGCGGCACAACGATCCGTCGTGTAATGGATCTAGCTTCTGAGAAACTTACGAGCGAAGGGCTGATTTCTTCGGTGTCACAAGCTCCAGTCCCGGCAGATGAGGTACGGGGTGAGTCGATCTCGGAGATGTTTCTTTGCGGCGGAGACACCCATCTGTACCCGGTGACGTCTTGGGATGGCACAGCGGTTGGAACCGGAACGGTAGGTCCGGTGGCGCAGCGTCTCATCGAGTTGCTTGACGCTGAAGCTTTCGGTGGTACCGGCGGCGAGGCAAGTGATTTCATTGATGTTCCCTACGGCGACTAGTTGGGTGGCGACTGCTGATGCAATTCAGTGAACGGGTTGAAAATCTTGTTCATTCGCCTATCGGTGCAGCGCACGCTCTTGTGGGACTGAGAACCAACTCGCGATCTCTCCTAGATCTATCTCAAGCCGCTCCTTCTTTTCCCCCGGCTGAAGTGGTGATCGAACGCATCGCGGCCGCTGCTCACGAACCGGAGGCAGGCCGTTATCCTCCGCAACCCGGTCTACCCGCGTTGCGCGCGGCTTTCGCTGATGACCTAAGCCAGGGATACGAGGCTGATATATCAGCAGATTCAGTTCTCATCACCGCCGGTTGTAATCAGGCGTTTTGTGTTGTTGCCAGTGCTTTGACCTCTCCAGGTGATGAAGCTCTTCTCATCGCACCCTTCTATTTCAACCACGATATGTGGCTCCGTCTGGAAGGGGTGCAGGTTCAACATCTAGATCCCGGACCAGACTTGGTGCCTGATCCCGACCACGCAGAGCGCCTGCTGACAGATAAGACTCGCCTGATCACCTTGGTCAGCCCCGGCAATCCAACTGGTGTAACTATCCCGAAAGAAGTGATTCACGGCTTTGCTGATTTAGCTCGCCGACGCGGTATCGCTCTTATCGTTGATGAGACTTACCGTTCTTTTCGCGACGAGCAAAGCGGTGCCCACGAACTCTTTGACAATCCCGATTGGGATGACCACATAATTAGTCTGCACAGCTTCTCCAAGGACTTTGCTATTCCTGGGTATCGGTGTGGCGCTGTGGTTGGCGGTAATGGCATCATCACCGAATCACTCAAGATCTTGGATTGTGTCGCTATTAGTGCCCCTCGGATAGGACAGGAGGCCGCGCTAGCAGGATTACTTCATGCCCAAGAGTGGCGGCTGGAACAAGTAGCCAGAATCAGTGAACTAGAAAACCAATTTCTTGCCGCTATGGGTGATCAACCGGGAGGCTTCGAAGTCGTTGCATCGGGAGCCTATTTCGGATGGGTTCGCCATCCGCGTTCTGATCTGACAACAGCTGAAGTTGTGAAACGACTGGTTCTCGATCATGACGTGCTCGTGATACCCGGCACCGCCTTCACCGTCCAAGATGATGCGATGCTGCGGATGAGTTTCGCGAACCTCGAACCAGCAGAAATTGACGAATTAACGGTGCGACTTGGTGAATTCACATAATTTCCAGATCTAGTGTCATGAGGTGGTCATTCCCACCGATCCCAGACCTCGGTCATCAAGAGCGGTTACTGATGTCCCGGTCACTCTCGTCAACGACTCCTGCTTAGGCGACTTCGGTGCAGCGCTGCGCCAGTCGACTATGACAGCTGTTGACACTGAGACGGTCTATGACCCCGAGACGTTCAGGGGCCCTGACGGCCGCGCTGGGCCTCTTCGGGTTATTTCTGTCGCCACTCGGGACACAGAGGGTGCGGACCGCGCCTGGGTTGTTGACGTACGAGAGATCGACTCCTTATCTCTTGCGGCAGCCCTGAGCGGAGTCCACGCAGACGCATGGAATGCCGACTTCGACGCTCGAGTGCTGGATCGGGATCTCTTCGATCCTGCGCGCCAAAGCAATCCGTCGCTTGATTCCATGACATGGTGGGATGCTCAGCTCGCGGACGCCTTGTTACATCAAGGACGGACCGGGTTCAGCTTTTATCACGGTCTCGCTTGGGCCACCGAGTGGTATCTCGGGCTACGTGTCGAAGGGAAAGGGAGTACGCAGCTCTCCTACACCGAGACGGATCCTCTTGATTCCGAGCAGGTGGCATATGCCGCGGCCGACGCAGTTGAGACACTGTGGGTCGCTGAAGAAATTAGGGCTCGGATTGTGGAAGCCGGACTGCAAGAGGTCTGTCGGCTCGAACAGCGCGCTCGTCCGTTTCTTGACCATATGGAACGGGTGGGTCTTCCCTTTGATTGGGTGACCTGGGAGCAACGACTCAGTGAGATGGACGAAATGCGGGTCCAAGTGTCAGGGCGACTAGCTGAGTTAACCGGAGGCGGACAGGGAACGTTGTTCGGTGGGACGCTGGAACCATCCTGGAATCCGGGAAGCGAACGTCAGGCGAAGGAGGCTCTCAACAAATGGAGCGGCGACGAAGTTCTGGCATGGTCTTTGAAGACTTTCGACGAACCGCGTTTGTTGGTTCCCACTGACCCACTCACCGCGACTGTCCTATCTGAGATCGGCGGCGAGATTTCGACGGCATTGTTGGAGTATCGGGATCTCACCAAGGTTCTCTCCACCTATGGAGATTCGATTCGTGAGCACATCGATACAGAGGGTCGAATGCATTCGGAATACCTGCAGGTTGTGGGGACGAACACCGGGAGATTGGCGAGCAGAAGGCCAAACGCTCAGAACTTCTCTCCAAAGATGAAGCAGCACATACGACCGATAGATTCCGAACGGGTCTTTGTCTATTCGGACTTGAGCCAAGCAGAGTTGAGGTTCGCCACTCAGGTAGCTGGTGATACCAACTTACGTGCGGCATTTAGAGCCGGAGCTGACGTCCACTCTGCAACCGCAGAGCGGATGTTCCACATCGATATGGAAGCCCTAGCACTGTCCGAACCGCAGAAACATACCGAGTATCGGGACAAAGCTAAGCGAATCAATTTTGGGATTGTTTATGGACAACGAGGAGCTGGTTTGGCGCGGAGTCTCTCGCAAGCTGGCGTTGAAACAACTACCGACGAAGGCCGTGTACTTCTTGAGCAATATTTGTCCGCTTACCCGCACATTGCGTCCTGGGTCGCCGACCGGGACCGATTCGTTGAACAGTTAGCTTCGTCCTCTCACAAGATCGACTGGCAACTCTCGCTTCGGCTGCACGAGATTTGGCCCCTCGTGCGACAAGCCGTCCGCCAGCATCGCGCTGAGTACCGCAACTGGCCATCTGCCGAAGACGTAGTTGCCCGTCTAGGTCCACCTTGGACCATTGACGAGATTGCCTGGACACTCTCCTTCGAGGCCCCTGTGGTGCTTACCGAAAACCTTGAAGCGTTCGGTTTCGACTCCTTTACCGAATCTGGCCGGCGACAACAGTTCACTTTTCACACTGAAAGTGTTTTGGAACACGCCGCCAAAACAATTGTTGGGTCCCCGAAGGAGGGACCACAACGACTTCGTTACTCGGTGGCCAAGCGTCACGGCGTGAATCTAGGAAAAGATGGTCAAGTGTTGGCGCCACCCGAGATTTCGAAGTTGCTCGAAGATCGAACGCTTCGACGAGTAATCGTCGACGAGGTCGAGACGACAATGGGTTCGGAGACACTGCTTCTCCTTCTGAATAAGTCTCTCTCTTCGCGTATATCGCGCATGGCCAACGCCTACAGAAACGCACCGATACAAGGGGGTGTAGCGGACGTGATGTTGGAGGCGTACGGACTGTTACACGAACGCCTATCTAGCTTTGACCGCGCAGTTGGTGTCCAAACAGTTCACGACAGTGTCGTCGTCGAATGCAACCGGGTTGACTCTCACGAGGTAGCGCGCGTGGTGAAAGACACTATGGAAGAAGCCATGCAAATCTGGTGTCCAGATGTCCCGGCGAAAGCAGACACTGATATTCGAGTGACTCTCTCCGACGGTGACGTCATCGAGAGCATCTAGGCTTGAACGGTAGGTGGCTACGTGGATGTTTTAACCGATGACCAGGTTGCTAGGTTCCGCAGTGATGGTGTCGTTCATCTATCCCAGGCAGTAGATCAGGCTCTGGTCGAAGAAATACTTGACTCAGTTGAACGCTTGATTGAGTCACCTGGACGGTTCGGCGGCGATATGACGTCCAATCGCGCCCCCGGGATGTTTTTTCAGGACCGTTACCTCCACCCAGAGCGTCCAGATTTTCGTCGCTTCGCCGAAGCATCCGGATGTGCTTCGGTCGCGGCCAAAGCGACGAATTCGACCAACATTCGCCTCTACTACGATCACGTGTTCATAAAAGACCCTGGCACCCAGGAACGGTTTGTATGGCATCAGGATCGGCCTTATTGGGCGGTTGACGGCACCCAGATCTGCTCGACTTGGTTAGCTCTCACAGACGCAAACGCACACTCAAGCGCTCTCGAGTTTGTTCGGGGTTCCCACTTATGGGATCGCACTTTTCGACCCGAATACCCTGCTCTGGAGGGACTTTCTCCTGGCGAGGTAGAACGGGCTCTTTGGGAGGGGGTTGCCCGACACATCGAATCGTTCGATGATGTCTGCCCCGCCTTTGAGGAACATCCCGATCTTTACGAAGTGCTTTCTTTTGAGGTTGTCCCTGGCGATGTCTTACTTTTCGATTTTCGCACGGTGCATCGAAGCGGACCGAACGACGGGAAGAATCGACGCGCCGCGATCTCTTGGCGTTGGCTCGGGGATGATGCTTTCTGGGCTCCAAAAGATGGTGCAGATCCGATCATCCGAGACAGGGACACCGTCTTGGGGCCGGGCGATTTGATCACCGACGACCAGGTGTTTCCTCTGATCCACGGTCGTTGATCCCAGCCATGTTCCACCGAGGTAGGTCTAACATCACGTCATGACTATTGATACTGCTGATCGTTTAGAACTTCACGAGCTTCCCGGACGCTACGGGGACGCCATCGATGACAGAAACTGGGATCGCTTACGTCAGGTCTTCACTGACGACGCGATTTTTGATCTGACGGGAGTCGGACTCCGCCAGCTTGATGGCATCGAAGACATCGTTCATTTCATGGATGTAGCGGCGCAGCATCCAAAAACTCACATGATGACCAACATCTATGTTGATGATGGTGGCGAGTCGGTCACTATGAACTTTCGAATCGTGGCTCTACTGGGTAAAGGGCTGGTAGGAACCGCCTCGTATTACGACACGGTGGTCAAGACGCCGGACGGCTGGCGGGTAAAGCATCGAGATTGCATGCTGCATCGGCGAGACAAGCGGGACGCACCTTGCGATAACCCTGGTTAATGACGGGTGATCTCGGGTTATCTGAGTGAACCCGTCGCGGATTCCTCGCGTGTGAACTTGACGATGCGGCGGCAAGCCTCCGTTAGTTGCACTTCGTCGATTCCATAAGAAATACGAACCCAACCTCGACTTGTCGCACCGAACGCTCCAGCATCCAAGACTGACACTCCGGTCGATCGGTACAGATCCCACGCGAACAAATTCGCGTCATCATTGTGCGCTCTAACGTCCGCCATGAGAAACATGCCCGCTTCTGGCACGAGAGTGGGGAGGTTGCGGGCTTCGGCAAGGATTCCCAGCACCAAGTCGCGGCGCCGGCGATATGTTTCTCTAGCGAGTTCAACCTCTTCTGAACCTTCGCGCAGTGCAACATTTGCCGCCTCCATGACGAAGCCGGGCAGGCCATACAGGGTGATCAAAGCCATGCGTCGAAGATGAGACGTCAATGCGGGAGGGCCTACCGCCCAACCGCACCGCCAACCAGTCATGGCGTAGGACTTTGAGACACCGCTCACGGTAACCGTGCGTTCAAGCATTCCGTGCACCCCAGCGATGGACCGGTATACCCCATCAAAAACCAAGTCGCTATAGACCTCATCAGCTACCACCCATAAGTCGTTTTGGATGGCGATGTCTGCTATCGCGTTGAGTTCGTCATTGTTGAGTGTGACTCCGGTGGGGTTTGAAGGATTGGAAAAAACGATCCCTCGGGTTGTTGAAGTAATGGACGCGGCGAGTACATCGACGTCGGGTCGAAAACCCGATTCGACCGGTTGGCGAACACGGACTTGGGTAGCTCCGGTCGACGCGATCGCAGCTTCGTAGGTCACGTACGCCGGATCCAGCACGATGACCTCGTCACCTTGTCCAAACAAGCACCGACATACCGAATAAAAAGCGTTCTGGGTGCCCGCGAGAACCGTCACTCGGTCAGACCCGATCTCAACTCCAGAGGTCAAGGACATTTTGTTAGCAATAGCTGAACGAAGGGTCGAGCGCCCTTCAAGTTCGGTGTAGTGGGTATCTCCTGCACGCAACGCTTCAATTGCCGCATCCACAACGAAGGTCGGAGTCTCGAAATCAGGATCTCCAATACTCAGAATGATCACGTCCTCGCCTCGTGCTTGCGCTTCGCGAGACTCCGTCAAAATCGCCCACGCTTCGGCCCCATCTCCGCCTAACGAGTCAACAAATGACGCGAACTTCATCGGCGAACAGTAGCGGGGACTTTGAGACAACCCGGCACTAATTAGCTACCTTTGGGCATCACAATCCGGTTCTAGCTGCGGGGAACAGACCCGAATCCTGTGCTACGCCTTGCCGACGTTGAAATCAGGGCAACCGACCGGCGTAGGCGAGGCCAAGTCGAACGATGCGGTCTTGTCCTCCCGTCATTTCAGCCGAAACTGCCGCACCCGCAGCTTCCTCGCTGGAGATCCAGACAAAATCCAGGGCTTCCTGACTTGGGCGACACTCTCCTTCAACAGGGACAAGGTAAGCGAGACTTACGGCATGTTGACGCGGGTCGTGATATCCCGTGCGCGACGGGTCCGGCATGTACTCAACCACGGTGAACGGCGCTGGGGCCGCTGGAAGTCTAGGAAACGCGGAGGGACCGAGGTCTTTGTCTAAATGCCGCTGCAACGCTTGACGAATGGTTTCTCCCCATTGGACACGTCCGCTGACAATGGCTCGAGAGATGGTGGAATCAGCCATCGCTCGTAGTAACAAACCTACGTGGGTGACTTGGCCGATTTCGTCGATTCTGACTGGAACCGCTTCCACATACACCATCGGCACTCGGCCTCGGACGATCTCAAGTTCATGATCTTCAAGCCAAGCTTCCTCAACAGCGGTACCTAAGTCGCGCTCTGCAGGGCCTGCGAGGTCTGACAAGTCGTCCACCCTTTTAAAGTGTGCCAGCACCGCATCCGCTAATCGGTGACCAACCCGTTTCGTTGAAAGTCGTTGGGCCTTAGCACTCAACGTTTACAGGGGCCGGGTCGCTGCCACCTTCATCAATCATGACGACGAAACAGTGGTCGGTGCTAGAACGGCCGCTCACCAACAAGGGTTACGCGTTCCATTCGACGGTGGTGGCCGCCATGGTCAGGTACCCCGTAGTGCTGGGTGATGCGATTGTCCCATTGGGCGATGCTGTCGGCTCGCCATCGAAAACGAACCTGGAATTCTGGCAGCGTGGCTTGTTCAAAAAGGCGACGACGCAACGGCCTGCTCTCCTCGGCAGTCATTCCGTCAATCGTGAGCGTGAACGGCCGATTAATGAATAGCCCCTTCTTACCCGTAACTGGATGGGTTCGCACGATCGGATGCTTTTGTTCAGGGAACTGCTCCAATGCCTCAGATCTTTGTTCTTCGCTCATTGACCCGCCGAATGCTTTCACGTACGAGTGAACTGCGTAGCGTCCGTCGATCTGTTCCTTAATGTCGTCAGGCAGCCGTTCGTACGCCAACTCCATATTCGCCCACACTGTGTCGCCACCCCATTCGGGCACGACGCGAGCGAGCAGAACAGAGCCATCTGGTGGGCATTCCCGAAACGTTACGTCGGTGTGCCAGCTTTCGGCCGCCTGGAACTTTTCCGGGGTGGACTCGAGCACCAAGATTTCGGGATGGCCTTCTGCTTGGGGACTGAACGGGTGGACCTCTAGTTCTCCGAAAGCCTTGCCATATGCAACGTGTTGGGTTTGGCTGAGCTTCTGATCGCGGAAAAACAGCACTTTGTGTCTCATCCACGCGTCGTGCAACTCCGCGATCAACTCATCGTCAAAGTCGCGGAGGTCCACCTGTTCTACGTCCGCGCCGATCGACCCGGTCGTGGGGGTAACGGAAATGCGGTTGTAGTAGGCACCCTCTGTCGCTGTAACCCGCATGTCCCTCCTTACGATGAAATCAACCTCCAGTAGATTATCTGCATACCTTTGGTGCCGCGTTCCTCCTGGACACTCAAATTGAAAACGATCAGACAATGAATACCGACAGGGACTTTCGTGAGACCGTCCGCTACTTCTTGGACGTGACGACGCCGCAAATTCTCGAATCAACAAGCTGTGGTGCTATCTCCCGCGCTCAAGCTTGGCGGGCTGCTCTGTTTGACTTTGGCCTGGCGGCCTTCGGGTACCCAGCTGCTTACGGCGGCAACGAGGATCCACTTGACGCTCTCATTTGGAACGAGGAAAGCCAGGGAAAGATTCCTCGTGAAGACAATTTGTTTGGGATAGGAGTCGGGATGGCCATGCCGGTGATTCGCGACTACGCGTCAAAAGAAGTGAAAGATCGGTTTCTTCGTCCCGGACTCAGAGGGGAAGAAGTCTGGTGTCAAATGTATTCGGAGCCCGGAGCAGGTTCAGATCTCGCTGGACTCACGACTCGCGCCGAGTTGGATGGCGACGAATGGGTAGTGACCGGGCAGAAAGTGTGGACATCGGGAGCGCAAAACAGTCAGTACGCGATTTTGCTCGCACGCACCGACTTTGATGCACCGAAGCACAGCGGAATCACAATGTTCGTTTTGCCAATGGAACAAACGGGGGTAGATATACAGCCGCTAATTCAGATGACCGGAGAGGCCGAATTCAACCAGATCTTTATTCAAGAAGCCCGGATCCCTCGGGGGTGGGTCGTCGGCGAGGTAAACGACGGTTGGCGAATGGCCGTGGCGTTGTTGGCCCACGAACGCGTTAGAACCGGCCAGAGTTCCACCATGGGAGACAGCACTCAGCGTTCTAAGTCAGGCCGCGTCCCCATTCCTTCGAGGCAACTGATTGAGTTGGCACACGAAAAAGGCCGGATCGGCGAAGCAGTGGTACGGCAGGAGCTAGCAACTTTGGTTACCGGCGAACGCATCATCGAGTTCATACGACGAAGAAATACGGTGCATCCATCAATCGGTAAATTGTGGCGCACACGACAAGGGCGCGCCGCCGCGGACTTCGCGGCACGAATGTGTTTCCCTGCTTCGCCTGCTTGGAGTAGCGATCAAGAGTCAGAGGACTATTTTCAGTTCCACATTCTCAACTGTCGCGGGATGAGCCTTGGCGGCGGTACCGATGAGATACAGCGCAACACGCTCGGCGAACGCGCTCTTGGTCTCCCCAGAGAGCCGGGTCCAGCTCGCGACACGCCGTTTCGTGCCCTTCCTCGCAACTAGCGCTTCTGTGTGTCACTCACCACGTTCGGTCGTCAACTGCTTCACCGCGAATCTGGCGCAAGGGATCGAGAATCAACAGTCCCATATATCGAGACGGCACAAAACGTGAGGAGGCCCATGGCAACGATTGTCGCTCGAAGGCCCACTATCTCCGCCAGTGCACCCAGCGGCGCTGCGGCAATCCCAAACCCAGCGAAAGCTAGCTGCATCAGTGATTGAACGCGCCCGTGATGAGAGGGCTCGGAGAGGACCATCGATCGGCTGCTTGTGAGGACCATGAACCCATTAGTGGCGACGCCCAACACTACGACGACGAGTAACGCCAGCAGGTAGCTGGGTGCTAAACCGAAAAGAACGACTGATACGCCAAAGGCCAGGCCGCAGTAAATCAGCAAACGAGCAGAATCTGATCCATCTGCTCTCGAAGCGACAAATGCTGTCATCGCAACAGCGCCGAGGGCAGAAGCAGTGGTCAAGAAGCCAACGTGACTTTCCGATAGGCCCATCTGTCCTTCAACTAGTGCGGGCATGAAGGCCACGTAGTTGAATCCGATTGTGATCGCCACAATGGTGGTCAAGATGAGTCGTCGAAGTTCAGGTTTGCTTCGAACGTAACTGAGGCCGTCAAGAATCTCGGTGAACGGATTCCGATTCGACGGGTTCACGGGTTCTAGTTTCGGCAATCGTGCAGTAAGAACAGTCGAAACCGCAGAAAACACCGCCGCGGCCAAATAGGCGCCGCCGATGCCGACTGTCGCGACGCCAGCGAGCACTCCCGCAGCTGCAGGAGCGAAGATCCGAGTCAAACTCATTGACATAGATGTCAAGCTGATCGCATTACCTAAATGTTCATGTCCTACAAGTTCTGCTGATGCCGAAATCCGAGCTGGCCCTATGAGGCCAAACATCGCCCCCTGGGTAAGACTCGCGACAAGCAGCATCCAGTAGCGGGCGTTTCCGGAGACTGCCGCCACACCCATAAACGCGGCGGCTAACGCGATTGTCCCTTGTCCCAAAACCAGCAGAGTGCGTTTCGCCCAACGGTCAGCTAGAACCCCGCCTATTGGGGTAAACACCAAAAGACCGACCCCAAATGCGAGGTAAACGATTCCCAAACCGCTTTCGCGTGCGGTGAGGTCCCATGCAAGAAGTCCCCGTAGAAGGAACTGCATCTGGATTCCCATGTAGGAGAAGACACCGCTCCACCAGAAGAGTCGAAAGGCTGGAACTCGTAAAGAAACGAAGGTGGCGGATCTCAATGTTTTGGATCCGAGGAGGCGCACCGTTGAAAGGTACCGCCATTGGTTGGCTCACGCGCCTATTCGCGACCTACGATTCGCAGGCAAGCTTTGGTTCATTGTTCCGAACCGGCCCCAAATGAGGAGTTGAACTATGAGAGAAGCAGTCATCGTTGATGCGGTAAGGACGCCAGGTGGCAAACGCAACGGCAAGCTACAGGACTGGCACGCTGTTGATCTAGCGGCCCATGTTCTGAAAGCTATCGAAGAACGAACCGGCATTGATCCCGCGATTGTCGACGACGTCATCATGGGATGCGTGATGCAAGTCGGTGAACAATCTTTGAATATCGGTCGCAACGCCGTCCTAGCTGCGGGCTGGCCGGACTCCGTGCCCGCCACGACAGTCGATCGGCAATGTGGGTCAAGCCAACAAGCTTTACACTTTGCCGCTCAAGGCGTCATAGCGGGCGCCTACGACGTCGCCATCGCGGCGGGTGTTGAGGTGATGACCAGGACACCTATGGGCGCGAGCGTCGTAAAAGGGATGGGCTTTCCCTTTAGCGAAACCATGCAAAATCGTTATGAAGAAACCGGGCTACCACCTCAAGGAATTGGTGCAGAGATGATTGCGGACGAATACGGATTCAGCCGCGAAGATCTGGATGCATTCGGCGCGGAAAGCCAACGGAGAGCGGCCGTGGCCACCGCTGAAGGACGTTTCGAGAACGAAATAATTCCGGTACCTGTTGACATCGATGGCAACACCGAGATGATGACTGCTGATGAGGGCATCCGCGAGGGCACTACGCCAGAATCACTCTCCAAGCTCAATCCCGCGTTTCGCGAAGATGGCAAAGTCACGGCTGGCAACTCAAGTCAAATCTCTGATGGTGCGTCAGCGGTTCTAGTGATGAGCGCCGAAAAGGCCGCCGAGCTGGGTTTGCGAGCGCGAGCCAGATTCCACAGCTTTGCCTTGGCCGGCGCCGATCCCGTAACAATGTTGAAAGGCCCTATTCCCGCGACGGAAAAAATCATGGCGCGTTCAGGTCTAGGCCTCGGCGACATTGACTTGTTCGAGGTAAACGAAGCATTTGCTTCTGTCGTGTTGGCTTGGCAGAAGGAACACGGCACCGACCTCAACAAGACCAACGTGAATGGTGGCGCGATTGCTCTCGGTCACCCACTGGGTTGTTCGGGCACCAAGTTGATGGCAACGCTATTAAATGAACTTGAGCGCACGGGCGGTCGATACGGACTGCAGACCATGTGTGAAGGTGGCGGCATGGCCAACGCTACGATCATCGAAAGGGTTGATGCGTAATGCCCAGAATGAACCTCCAAGGAAGCACCTCTATCGTCACAGGCGGCGCATCGGGGATCGGAGAAGCAGCCGCACGTCAACTCACCGAAGCGGGGTCTCGAGTTGTTATTGCAGACCTACAAGAAGACAAGGGCCAAGCTGTTGCCTCTGAACTAGGTGGCTTGTTCGTGAAATGTGACGTGTCGAGTGTTGAGGATGCGCAAGCGACCGTCGCAGCCGCCTCTGAAATGGGGCCGGTAAGGGCTCTTGTCAACTCTGCCGGATTGGGGCGCGCCGCTAGAACTATCGATCGCAGCAACGTGCCGGCGGACCTCAGTCAGTTTGAGTTTGTGCTGAAGGTCAATCTCATAGGTACCTACAACATGTTGGCGCAGGCCGCATCGGCAATGGCTCAAACCGAACCCTTGGACGACGATGGCTCGCGAGGTTCAATCGTGAACATGGCTTCGGCCGCAGCATTCGATGGGCAAATAGGACAGGCCGCCTACTCGGCTTCCAAGGGCGGTGTGGTGGGCATGACCTTACCTATCGCTCGTGATCTCTCGGCTACTGGTATTCGAGTGAACACCATCGCTCCAGGACTCATCGATACACCCATATATGGCGAAGGCGAGCAGTCAGATCAGTTCAAAGCGCATCTGGGGCAAAGCGTGTTATTCCCAAAGCGGTTGGGATATGGCGAAGAGCTGGCATTCATGGTGATGGAGTGCATTACCAACCCTTATATGAACGGAGAAACCATCCGTTGTGATGGCGGTATTCGGATGCCGCCGCGCTAGCCGTAATCCGGACTGTTCAATCGACTAGGTAAGCGATTGGACGAACTGGAGAACTTCGCTGTTGAACGCGAGGGGTTGCTCTTGGTTGGCAAGGTGACCGGCGGCTCCAACGTGGGCAAGAGTGGCGTTCGGGATCCCCTCACAAAGTTCCGCCGACAATTTGGGTGGTGTGACACGGTCCTCATCTCCGCACATAACTAATGTCGGCGCGGTTATAGAACTCAACGCGGTGCGGTGATCCGTTTCTGCCATCGAATTGCAAGCCCACTGGTACGACGGCATTCGGATAGACGCAGCAAAGAATCGTTCAACGTCGGCTAACACTTCGGGCGCGGTACTTTCTCCGACAAGGAGAGGTGACCGTTGGCGTGCGAACTCAGATGCACCAAGCTCGGTGAGGCTTGTGGCCCTGCTTCGCATTACTTCTGCCTGTTTAGTGTTTGTTCCCGAACCGACGCTCGAATCAGCGAGTACCAGCGCTCCCACAAGGTTTGGGTGGCGGAGGGTGAGGCGAGTAGCTATCACCCCACCCCACGAAACACCTAGAACAATGGCGTTGCGATATCCAAGCATTTGAATCAGATCCGATGCTGCATCCGCCCATCCGTCTATCCCGGGCTCCTCAGGAGGGTCGGCTGAATATCGATAGCCAGGCGCATCCCAGGAGACAAGCCGCAAGCCAAGGTCGTCCGCCAAATCTCTTTGGGACAGAAACGCGTCGGCGCATGAGCCGATCCCGTGCATACAAAAGAGCAGGGGGGCGTTATCGGGTCCGTGGGACCAGTAAAACGGGGTGTCTTGCATGGTTTGACCCTAGGACCACCTAGACGGATAATGCTTCAAATCGTCGCTTTGGCAACGGGTACTCCCGATACGTCAACTCTCGTCTGGTAGATACATCCTCCACGAGAGGTTTGGCCTCCGGTGACAACATAAAGATCCCGCATGTCATCGCCGCCGAAGCACACGCTGGTGACCATGGGGTCGGGGACCTCTATTTGTGTGTCTTCTGATCCATCGGAGGTGTACCGCTGTACTTTGCCTCCGTTTGGTTGGGCTACCCAAACGCCACCTTCGATGTCGACAGCTAGTCCATCTGTCGCATTGACGCGGTCCTCTACAAAGATCCTTTTACCGGTCACTGTGTCACCTTCAACGTCGGAAACCCAAACCCGTCCTGGGAGGCTGTCCGCGTGGTAAAGCAGTGAACCGTCAGGAGAGAAGCCGATACCGTTCGTGAGCATTACCCCGTCATAAATTTCGGTCGGTTCTTGATCTAACGCCAGACGCCACAACTCACCGCCCGGATTTACAGCGTTCTCATCAAACGGGTCAATCTTGAGCGACCCCACATATACGCGACCCAGGGCGTCGGTATGGAGGTCATTGAAGCCCGGAAATCCGGGGTCGAAGAGCACTCGTGTTTCGCCGTTGACAACGTGCTGGACGTTGCGACCTCCAACGATTAGTCCACCATCGTTGTGAAATACCATTCCGCCCACTCCGCGTCTTTTCGGAATGACGGTTTCGATCTGACCATCGAGAAGACGCCGGTAAACACCGCCGTTGGGGACATCAGAAAAATACAGACGATTGTGGTCGTCGACGCGGGGAGCCTCGATCAGACCCCAACCTTCACTTAGGAGTTCAAGTTCTTCCATGTGACGACCCATCCTTTGTAGCTGTTTGCGGTGCCCTGTTCTTATCAGTGTCCACAGATGCTTCATCAGCGGGAAAAGCGTCGGGACTTAGGTCCGATGAGTGGACTGACATACCTAACACACTATTCAGGAGACTGGTTCATGGTCCGATTGACAGGGGTTGGCCTAGACGGATGAAGAGATCGACCAGCATTCGCAATGTCAGGCCCCAGATGATTCGTTCACCTTCGACCGCTATGCCGGGCCACAAATCCGATCCCAGTGGTGGGTAGGGATAGTCGACGTATCGCTTCTTATCAACAAGTTGTTCGACTGGAACCCATATCGCGGCGGCTACCTCATGGTTAAGCGTGATGGTTGGACGTCGACCACTCATCCAAAAGAGATGGGGTGTTACCCGAAGACGTTGACGACTTCCGCGGGGTCCACCTTCAAGGTCTGAAAGGCGGCCGAGCACCTGGGTGCCTGAAAGGTCGATGTCGAGTTCTTCTTTCGTCTCACGAATAGCAGTCGCGACACTGTCGGCGTCGGTGGGTGAGGTACGCCCCCCGGGGAATGCCATTTGCCCCGACCAGGGGTCGCCCTTTTTAGCGGACCGCTCTATGAAGAGGATTTCTGCGCCGTGATCACCGTCACGCACCGCTGCAGCCACAGCCGCCGAAGGACCGTGATGTGGCTGCGCCGCGCCGGGGAGCAACACGTCTGACAACCGATTTGCAGAGAATGGGTTTTCCACAATGAACGACTTTACGCAGCGACCTAGGGTCAGAGTATGAGCCAACTTGCAGGGATAGGTGAGGAAGACTTCAACGCGTTGCTGGGGCGGGTGCAAGAATTTCGTGACGGCAAGATCGCTCCCCGGGTTATCCAATGGGAACAAGAGCGCATCTTTCCAGTCGACACCAGCGGTTTCGATAACAAGCTAAATTCACCGAGTCTCAACTAGGGAGCAACATGTCCGATACACCGACCACTCCAAAAGATGCCTCGGAATTTACGGTTGCAGCCAACACAGCTGCCGGAGCAGTGATTTCCTTCGACGATGATGCAGACTTTGGCAGAGCTCAGCAAGGCTTGTTAGCAACTCTTCCCGGCGCGATGGTTTCTGTTGACGATCAGGTGGTGTGGGATTGCGCGCGCTACGACTTTCTCCGCGACGACGAACATGCACCCGACACCGTGCACCCCGGGCTCTGGCGCCAGGGACGTCTCAACGCTATCCACGGTCTATTCGAGGTAATGGACGGAGTTTGGCAAGTACGGGGATATGACATATCGAACCTCACCCTGATTGCTGGGCGTACCGGTTGGATCTTGGTTGATGTTTTAACTACAGCTGCAACTGCGGCTGCGTGTCTAGAACTCGCTAATGAACACCTGGGGCAGAGACCGGTCAGGGCCATCATTTACACCCATTCTCACGCCGATCATTTTGGTGGCGTCTTGGGTGTAACAAGCGCTGCCGAAGTTGCCAGCGGAGCGGTCAGAATCATTGCTCCCGAAGGGTTCCTTGAAGAAGTAGTTAACGAGAACGTCATCGCGGGAGCAGCGATGGCGCGGCGAGCTATGTATCAGTTCGGACTCCTTTTGCCCACAGGCCCAAGAGGACAAGTGGATAACGGGTTGGGTAAAGCGCTGCCGTTAAGCGCTTCAGGTCTGATCGCTCCGACCGAAATCATTGATCGAACAGGAACCGAACTTGAGGTAGATGGAGTACGGATCATCTTCCAGAACACTCCCGACGCGGAGGCGCCGGCAGAGATGAACTTCTGGTTTCCCGACTTTCGGTTGTTATGTATGGCAGAAAACTGCACACACAACATGCACAATCTCTATCCGATCCGGGGCGCGCAAACCCGCGACGCTCTTGCTTGGTCCAAATACATCAACGAAGCTCTTGACTTGTGGGGCGACGCGTCCGACATCATGATCGCTACGCATCATTGGCCTCGCTTTGGGACGACGGATCTGAAGAAATTTCTGGTCGACCAGCGAGATGTTTATCGGTGGCTACATGACCAAACCATGCGGCTCGCGAACCTTGGATGGACACCCAATGAAATCGCGGAAACACTGAGGCTTCCTGCCTGTTTCGCTACTGAATCACACGTTCAGGGCTACTACGGCACCGTTAGCCACAACGTTAAGTCGGTGTACAACAAGTATCTCGGTTGGTACGACGCGAATCCCGCGAATCTCAATCCCCACCCACCGGCTGAAAGCAGCAAGAAATACGTTGAATTCATGGGAGGCGCCGAGGAGGTTCTACGACACGCAAGGGACTCATTCGAAGAAGGTGACTATCGGTGGGTAGCCCAGGTGGTGAACCATGTCGTATTTGCGGATCCGTCACTTCGAGAAGCCAGAGAATTGCAGGCGGACGCCCTGGAACAACTCGGTTATCAGGCCGAATCGGGTACCTGGCGAAATGCCTACTTGCTCGGAGCCCACGAACTCCGCACGGGTTCGCCTGATTTCAAGGCGGGTAGAGGCCGTCAGTTGGCGCATGCAATGACAGCCGAACAGCTTTTCGACTCGATGGGAGTACGACTGAGCTGGGAAGTGATTGCTGATCTCAGCGTAAATATCAACTGGACGCTTAGCGACCTCGGCGAGACGCACGTCATGGGTATCAACAACTGTGCGATACATCACCTCGCTGATCGCCATGCAGATGACGCCGTGGCGGCCATCACGCTCACCCGTCACACCCTCGCCGAAATGTTAGGTGGGGTTGTCGCTTTCGCTGATGTGTTTACCGGTGGCGACATCGTCGTTGACGGCGACGAGACCTTGGTGGCGGAATTATTCGAGTCGCTCACAGAATTTCGCATCTTTCCCCTCATTGAGCCGCATGACGCGTAGGTGAAGTAATCACGAACCCCACAGACGACAAAACCACGACTCCGGCGAGGGCTTGAACCCAGGTGATCGTTTCGCCGTGTATAAGCCATGCGAGTCCGACTGCGACTAAGTGCATCGTGAGTATGTAAAGAGAAGACCGGGCCGCCTCTAGGTGCCCGTGAACCCACGTCATTAGCACATGTCCAAACAGTCCTGTCACAACGGCTATGACTGAAATCCACAACCAGTCGGTGCCACCAAACTGAGACCAGTCGGATCCGTCGGCCAAAATCAAGACTGGGGGAATCGTTGACAGAAACGCCCAGATGTTTATTCCTGCCATCCATTCGATGGCGTCTACCTCGCCATCAGCGCGAGCTAGTCGTGTGAGTACGAAATAAGAAGTGAAAGTCATCAAGGACAACAGGGCGAACCCGATCCCCCACCACGATGTCCTGAGTTCAGATCCAGCGCCCAGCACTACGCCTACGGCGCCGCACACTCCCATCATCGTGAACCCCAATTGACGACTCGAAGGACGTTCACCAAAGAGGCGTCCGGCCATGAGAAGTACTAGGGCGGGCTGCATGGCCGAAATGGTCGACAGAACCGAAACCGTCGCCTCTTGGAGGGTCGCGAATACGAAAATCAGGTTGATTCCAAATGACAACCCTGGCAAAGCTGTCGCCAAGAAAATCCTGCGACGCAACGGTCGGCGTCGCAGCGCGAGCACCAGGAGAAGAATCGGAGCAGATATTGCGAAGCGAACGAAGGTTCCGATGAGAGGGGGGGCACTTACCAGCTTGGTGATCGGAGGAGCCATCCCCCAGACAACAACCACGATGGCCATAACCATGAGGGGTGTTCTGACGCTGCGCCCAGGCGCTTCAACCGGGGCGGCCTCTTCCTGAGCTAATTCAATTGCGAACACCGATGGAATTCGAGTCACATTGAAACTCAATTCCACGCGACTCCGAAGACATCGTCAAAGGCCAGCGTTTCGATGGACTTTCGAGAAATAGGGCCGTGGCCCTTGCCGACCGGATACCCCAGCGGCACCATCGCGAGAGTCGCCCAATCTTCGGGAATTTGTAGCGCGGACTTGACCTCGTCCTCTGCCAAGCAGTGCAGGGTAGTCAATACGCAACCCAGACCCTCAGTGCGGGCGGCGAGCATCGCGTTCTGAACAGATGTGTACACGGATCCACCACCAACCATTGAGATGCGATCCAGTTTTGCGTCAGTAATTGCCATCATCTTCGGGTCCGCCACGAACATCAGAATCACGGGTGCCTCATGGAGGTGATCGGCGAGGTAGTCACCAGCGGCTCGATTCCTCCGCCCTTTGCTGGCTTCTTCTGGCGGTAATTGATCGTTTCTCGCGTCATACCCTTTCGCGTAGCGGTACCAGGCCGGGCGATACACATCAGCCAACGCTTGTTTTTGTGCGTCGCTTCGGACTACCACGACGCGCCACGGCTGCATGTTGCCGCCCGTGGGCGCCCAAGCTGCTGCCTGTAACACTCGGTGCAGCACATCGTCGGGAATCGGGTCTGGGCGAAGGCGACGCACCGCACGAAGTGTGCTCATCATCTCGTAGATGTCATTCATTCTCTACTCCTCATAACCAAGTTGCCCAGGCATCAACCGCCATGCGTTCACTGCGAAGGCTATTCACAGGCTTTGAATCATCACGCTTTCCGATGGCCATTCCACAAAAAAGCATTTCCTGTTCTGGTGCACCACAAAACTCTTGCACAGACTGCCAGTGATTAGCCCATGCCTCCTGCGGACACGTGTCCAGGCCAGCTTCAACAGCAACCAACATGAACGTCTGAAGGAACATCCCTAAGTCGGACCATTGTGCAGAACCCATATTTCTTTCAATGAAACAAAAGAAGGCGGCTGGGGCACCAAAAAAATCAAAATTTCGAGCTAGATGAGCAAGCCGCTCTGGTTTGTTCTCTCGCGGAATACCAAGTTTTTCGTACATGGCTTCGCCTAAGTCGTAACGATTCGTCCGATAAGGCTCCTGCAGATTTGGTGGGTAAACCGGATATTCAGATGCACCTGGTCGACGGTCCGACATGAACGCACGAAAGCGCGTCATGGATTCGCCGTTGAGGACGTACACTCTCCATGGTTGAACATTGCCTCCAGAGGGGGCACGAGCTGCGACTTCTAAGAGTTCCCGTATCTGCCGATCGCTAACCGTCTCGGACAGAAACGACCGTATCGATGCTCGGCGCTGGGCGGCTTCGGTGACATTCACTGGATGCTCCTGGATTCAGACAACACACGAGTGTGCCCCACTTGAGCGCAGGTTGCTCAGGAACTTCGCAACGATTCGGTCGCGCCGTCGATGGACAGAACCTGCCCCGACACGTGACGGCCAGCAGGTGACGCCATGTAGACAACGGCGCCAGCAATATCTGCCGCGTCCATGAAGCGACGCATCGACACCTGCTGTTCGTAACCTCGACGCAACGCGGAAACGTCCACGCCGGTGGCCGCCGCCTCCCGTTCGATGACTTGATCCATCCGCGGTCCTCCCACAGATCCTGGACAAATAACATTTACCCGAATGTTGGCTTCGCCTAGTTCCATCGCCCAACTTCGACCGAGACCAACAACTGCCCATTTTGCCGCCACGTACGGTGACCGGTAGGGGTAGGGAAAAATTCCGGCCGTCGACGCGATATTTACGATCAATCCCCCACCTGAGGCACGCAACAGGGGTACCGCGTGCGCTGTTACCCGAAACGTTCCGCCAACATTTACCCGAACGACTTCGTCGAACGCGTTCGCGTCAATTTCGTCTACCAGACCCGCGGGGCCCGCTATCCCAACGTTGTTCACCACAACATCTAGCCCACCCAGTTCTGCATCGATGGCCTCGAACAACTGATCAACTGACTCCTCGTCCCCTATATCGCTCACCGCGTCAGGCTCAGTGGACGGATCGATGTCACACACAAAAACTTTGGCTCCAGCAGAGCGAAGGGCGGCAGCTATCGCCCGACCGATCCCGGAACCACCACCAGTGACCAGAGCGCGGGTGCCATCTTCGACCTGGCCAGCATCAAGAATTAAGGGTTCGTTCACAGACGCGCACCCTAATTCGTGACACCGCGATTAGACGATTAATCCTTTGCCGCGTAGACAAAGGGGGGCAAAAGTTTGCCAACGAGGGGAACAATGACCGAAACACCTAACTTTTCGATAGATCTAACGGGTCAAACCGCGTTCATAACTGGCACTACCTCGGGTTTGGGGCGCCGGTTCGCCGAAGTGCTCGCGAGCTGTGGCGCCAACGTAGCAGTGGCAGGTCGACGAGTAGATCGACTTGAAGAGCTGGCCGAACATCTGAAAAATGCCGAGGGCAAGGTGCTCCCAGTACCGCTAGATGTAACGGACACGGAAGCCCTGTTCGCTTCGGTCGAGAAAGTCGAACAGGAGTTGGGACCTATTCAAATATTGGTCAACAACGCGGGCAAGCCCGATGCCCAACTCGCGCTGAAGATGGATCCAAAGTTCGTGGATGAAATGGTCGCTACAAACTTGACTTCGCTCTTCCACCTAGCAAGCGAAGTTACGCGCCGCCTTATCGAAGCTGAGCTTCCCGGCCGAATTGTCAACATCGCATCCGGGGCGGCGTTCAGCGCCGGTGTGGGAACTTCTTGGTACGCGATTACCAAGAGTGCAGTAGTTCGAATGACCGAAATGTTGGCTCTGGAATTTGCCCGCTATGACGTGAACGTCAACTGTATTGCTCCAGGCGCGTTTGAAAGCGAAATGATGGATGGCATGCTCGAACGGATGGGTGATATCACCCAGGGATTCCCGCGCAAACGCCTTGGGAAGCCTTCTCAACTCGACAGCACGTTGCTCTACTTGGTGTCTCCGGCCTCTGACTTCGTTACGGGGGCGACGATCCGAGTTCACGATGGCCAAGGCGCTGGTTGAGGAGTCTTTACTCTTGGCCGGCTAGCCTCACCCAATGGTGACCACTGAATTTGAGACCGCTGTTGAACAATGGCGTACACAAGGGTGGGCTGTCGTACACGACCTGGTCCCAGCGGCCGAAATCGACGAGGCCGTGGACGAGCTATGGCAACATTTCCCTACTCCTGCCGATTACCACTCCGGAAATCCTGAGGCTCGCTCTTACTTCGAAAACGAAAGCACCGATGCGCGGTACAGGCCTGCGAGCCAAGGGGCATTTCACGGGCAGGGGGGCATAGGAGACGAGGGGCCCAGTTTTCGTTTACGTCAGTTTCTTGGACACGTCCTTTTTCCATATGACTCTCACCTCCTCAATCGACTTCAGATTCATCCCCGGGTCGTCGATTTCGCGAAATGTGCCATGGGTACTGACGACATCCGGTTGTATCAGGCGAGGATCTGGGGAAAGTACACCGGCGTCACCAATTACGAGCAGCCCTTTCATCAGGACGGTAACCACAACATTGTCCCCGACCGACTCGAACTGGGCTGGTGGAACCTGGAGGGTTTCCTGTATTTATCTGACGTGGAAGATGGAGTCGGTCCCACTGAAGTACTCAGCCTCGGCGACTCTCCGCCGGGTTCAAACCCGCAGTCAGCTGCTGGGCGGAGAGGCTCTTATCTTGTCTACCGCACAGACGTGTGGCACCGAGGCGTGAACCTCACCAGAGAAGGCGGATCAAGGTTTCTGATGAACATCGCCTTTAAGCACGCCCATCATGAGTGGATCGGCTTTGACAGCTTCCAACAACATTCCAATCGCGGTCCGTGGTCGAAGTTCGCGGCTAGTTGCACCCCTGAGGAACTCGCCCTATTTGGGGCACCCATGCCTGGTCACCCTTATTGGACCTCGGAACTCGTGGATGCGCTCGAAGTGCGTTACCAAGGCATCGACGCAAGTCCGTGGAGAGAGGCTCTCGGTAGGTGATCTTGGATCAAGCAATCGATGGCGTCATCGGTGCTGCTGTAAAAGACAACTTGGTTCCCGGGGCTGTGGCCGCGGTTGTTGACAGCGAAGGGTTGAGGAGCATCCGCTGCTGTGGAGTGAGGTCTGAGACCAGCGGGGAGCCCATGACCGATGACACCGTTTTTCAGATCGCATCGATGACTAAGCCCATCACCGGCGTTGCGTGCATGCAGGCGGTAGAACGCGGACTGCTTGAACTCGACCGACCCGCTGGTGAAGTCATTCCGTGGCTCGCTGATGTACAGGTTCTTGATGGCTTTGATGAGTCGGGACCCATCCTGCATCCTCCTGAGAACCCAGTGACTCTGCGCAATCTACTCACGCACACATCTGGCTTCACTTATGAGATCTGGAATTCGAATATGGCCGCATGGATCGAGCACACCGGCACACCCGGGGTAGGCAGCCGCAAATTGGCATCGCTTCGACGACCCCTTTCGTTCGAACCTGGGGAACGCTGGGAGTATGGAACAGGAATGGATTGGGCAGGCCAGCTTCTTGAAACAGTGAGCGGGATGAGACTCGGGGAATGGATGAGATCAGAGATCTTTGAACCATTAGGGATGTTTGATACTGCATACCAATGCAATGAGACCATGACAGACCGGCTCGCTGCCACTCACGTTCTTGATGATGGCCAATGGAACGAGTTGGCTTCGCAGGCCCCAAGGACTCTCCCTGAATTTGACAGCGGCGGCGGCGGGCTTCACTCAACAACGCCTGACTATGCTCGTTTCATTCAGATGTTGCTCCGTGGTGGAGAACTTTCCGGGCAACAAATCTTGTCGAGCGACACAGTGTCAGCAATGTCGTCGAACAACATGGGTCTATTACGTGTGTCGCCGGTCATATCGTTTAATCGAGGTCTCAGCGCAGATTTCGAGTTCATGCCGGGAATTCCCAAGTCGTGGGGGCTTACGTTCCAGATCAACGAAGAGACAGTCCCTGGAGGACGTCGGGAAGGTTCCCTGAGTTGGGCGGGTCTATTTAACACCCACTTTTGGATCGATCCGACTTCAGGTCTCGGGGCATTACTTATGACTCAGACGCTCCCTTTCATGATTCCTCAAGTATCGAATCTCCTAAAACATTTCGAACGGGCTACCTACGAAGCCATACCCTCCTGAGGTGAAGGCTCCGATTCGCATTGACGGGGAACGCGAGTTCATCGCATTTGCCGCGCTGATATCGACCTCAATCGCGTTGTCTATCGACATGGTCCTACCTGCCTTCGCCGATTTACGTTCTTCGTTTGGCATGGAACCCACTTCAAACCTGCCAGGCCTAACGATCACTTGCATTTTTGTAGGTATGGCCATCGGGATGCCCTTTTTTGGCCCTTTGGCAGATACCTACGGACGTATCCCTGTCTTAAGAGCAGGCATCGCCCTATTCGCTTTAGGGGCGCTCGGGTCCACACTGGCCCCAAACCTTGGCTCTCTCCTAGCTTCCAGAGTGCTTTGGGGAATTGGATGCGCCGCTCCCCGCACCATCAGCCAAGCCATGATCCGGGACAAATTCGAAGGTGATGACATGGCTCGCGTGATGGCCATCGTCCAAACCATCTTTTTTGCGGGACCAGTCCTAGCTCCAGTAATCGGAGATCTACTCGTCCGGGCAGGAGGGTCTTGGCGACTGACACAGCTTTTCGGTTTAGCCATCGCCATGGTCGTCTGGCTTTGGTCCTTCAGAATTACAGAGTCACTAGATAGTGCCAACAAACGAGATCTCAGTTTTTCTGGAACGAAAGAGGGACTCAGAGTCGTTTGGGGGAACCGTGTAACGATTGGTTATGCCCTAACCCTTCTGTTCTCAGGAGGAGCTTTCTATAGCTTCCTAAGTAGTTCTGAACTAATAATCAGCGAAGTCTTTGAGAAGCCAACCTGGTTCGTTCCTTATTTCAGCATCACTATGGGCGTGATGGCTGCCGTCGCCCTGACAGGGTCTCGGGTAGTGGGGCGGATCGGCGCGAGACGTCTCGGGCACGGCGCACTGGCCTTTCAACTGGGAGTCAGTTTTCTGATGCTGGCCTTGGCCCTCTCAACAGACGGCGTTCCTCCGGTAGGTCTTTGGATGGTTCTAATGACAGCTCAAATAGCGGCCATGGTCGTGATGATGCCCACTATGACAACCCTGGCTCTCGAACCTATGGAAGCTTTAGCTGGAACCGCAGCATCAACAATAGGGTTCATAACCCTCGCTATCGGTGCGCTTCTAGGAGCGATCGTTGACCGTCAAATAACCTCAACCGTTACGCCATTGGCCGTCGGCTACGCCCTCTATACATCGCTAGCTGTGGTGGTTGTCCTTACGATGGTCCGGAAAACAATTCCGAACAGCTAAACCCTGGCTGAGCTAGCCCACTCGAATCGGCACAGAGCGCGGGCCCCGAACCTGGGTACCACCCCATTGAACATCGGAATCTTCAGCAAGCGAAAAATCCGGGAAGCGCTTCAGCCACTCTTCCATAGCCACAACTAGTTCCATGCGAGCCAAATTCGATCCCAAACAGCGATGAATACCTATACCAAAAGCGAAATGCCGATTTTCTTGCCGATCAATGACGATTTCGTCTGGGTCTTGGAACATTTCCGGATCACGATTACTAGCACCAAAGGGCAAAAACACTTTGTCTCCAGCCATAACCGGACAACCGGCAATTTCTGTGTCTTCATCAGCCACGCGCGCCATGGTTACCGGTGAATAGGCCCGCAGGAATTCTTCAACTGCAGTGGGGATCAGTTCCGGTTCGGCCACGAGGCGTCGGCGGTCATCACCGTGAGTAGCGAGGTGAAGCAAGTTAGACGCAATCGAACTCCAAGTGGTGTCGATACCTGCGACGAGCAGAAGAAAGCAGCTGCCTAGTACATGCTTGTCGGTAAGTGGATCGCCGTTGGGGAGGGTCGCCGCTTGAAGCTTGCTGATTAAGTCGTCTCGCGGAGCGCGCCGACGATCCGCAATAGTTGTTGCGAAGTACTCAAGAATTTCCTTGGTCCCGCCAGTTCTGCGATCGAATTCGTCGGGATGACTTTGCAAAATGTCGACCGCCCACTGGGTAAACAATTCACAGTCTTCTTCTGGCAATCCGATCATTGATCCGATAACGCGTACGGGGAGATAGCGCGCGTACTCTTCTGCGGCGTCAACCGTGTCCGAGGGGTCGATGGCATCGAGTAACTCAACCGCGATACTCCGAGTTACCTCGCGCATCTCCTCGACGGCCTTCGGTGAAAAGTACGGCAACAAGATTCGTCGGGCGTCAGTATGAAAGGGCGGGTCAGAAGTAATGGGAGGCGCTACTAGCAAGCCAACTCCGTCAGGAGTTGCTGCAACCCCGACGTCGCGTGACGAAAAGTGGTCGGTGTCATATGCAACTGACGAAATGTCGGTGTAGGTGGTTGGCAGCCATCCACCGCCATCTCGCGAAGTGTGCGCTACGGGACATTCAGAGCGCAAACGTTTCCACACCTCGGGAGCTCCTTGAACGTATTCGTCACCGAACAGATCGATATCTCGTTCTACGTTGGAGGGGTCGCCCATGAAGCCAGCGTAGATCCAGAGCTACCGGTCATGCACGTAGGCTCTAGCTATGAGTTCAAATCACCTACACGAAAACCTGGGCCCGGGGCTTCTTGAGGAAGTGGCGCCGCAGGTCTTCAGTTATGTGCAGCCAGACGGAACCTGGTTCATTAACAACACTGGTTTCATCGTTGGGAACAGCGCGGTGGCAAGCATCGACACCACCTCAACAGAACTTCGAAACCGCGCTTATATGGCCGCGATCGCGTCGGTAACCCCAAACCCGGTCACCTTGCTGGTTAACACTCATCACCACGCTGACCACACTCACGGAAATTACCTATTTGACGAGGCGACGATCATCAGTCATGTCGCTTGTCGGAGTGTGATGATGGCTACGGGCATTCCCGATTATCGTGCCGCATTCCCCGGAGTTGAGTGGGGGGACTTACGCTTTCGTGCTCCGGATGTCACGTTCGAGGGTGCAACCACTCTGCACCTCGATGATTTGGTAATCGAGTTATTTGATTTAGGCCACGTCGCCCACACCGATGGGGACGTCTTGGCCTGGTTGCCTGAGCGCGGTGTGTTGTTCACGGGAGATCTGATCTTTCATGGGGGGACTCCCTTCGCCTTGTTCGGATCCATCCAAGGAACTTTGGATGCTCTAGACACCATCGAAGGCCAGGGGGCTGAGGTAATCGTTCCCGGGCACGGACCCGCCTTCCGCGGTCAAGAGATCGCCGAAGTGCTTCACGCTCAAAGGACATACCTCCACTTTGTCCAAGAGACAGCGGCGGTGGGAGTCGCATCGGAACGCACACCCATCGAACAGGCCTTGGCGACCGATCTAGGCGAGTTTGACCAGTTGACCGACACAGAACGACTCGCCGGAAATCTTCATGTCGCTTACCGAGAAATCCCCCAATCCGGCTACGAGTGGGTGGGATTCGAAAACGCTATAGCAGACATGATTGCTTTCAACGGCGGGGCACTCCCGCGCTGTCTGGCCTGACCACCTCGCTCTTGGTTAGAACGGCAATGGCAATCCTGGTCGTGGCCACTCGGCCCGAATTAGTTTGCCGGTTCCTGACAAGGTGATGTACGCGGTCTTCATGTCGGAACCGCCGAAACAAATATTGGTGCAGATGGGGTCATCTACAGCGAAGAATTCGAGTTCTTCGCCCTGCGGAGTGAAGGTGCTAATACCACCTGTCTGGATTGTGGCGACGCTCACGTTTCCGTCGGCATCCATTGCCAACGAGTCGAAAAGTTTCCTCCCGGCGGGCCGAGCTAGAAACTTCCCGTGCGGCGAGCTCGCTAATTCGCCTGGTCCTGAAAGTTCCCAGTAAAGGACCGAACCTTGGTGGGTTTCGGCTACGTAAACCCTGTCTTCTTCAGGTGATAGACCAACGCCGTTTGGTCCATCTAGCGGGAACGCGGTCTCTTGCACAAGCGATCCGTCAGCTCGACCGTAGTAAAGCCCTCCCCGGTCGCGTGTGCGGGCGCGAGTTTTACCGTGGTCGGTGAACCAAAATCCTCCTGTTGAGTCAAACATGAGATCGTTTGGACCCTTAAGCGGTTCTCCATTTACGTCGGCGTAGAGGATGTCGACCTGCCCTGTTTCTATATCGATCCGTTCGATCCGTCCTGATGAATATTCCTCCGCTGCTAATCCTGGAATGGTCAGTCCGCGTAACTCGCTCCAGGTGAATCCACCGTTGTTGCAAACATAGAGGGCACCGTCAGGGCCTACGGCAGCGCCATTGGGTCCGTCCCCAGGGCGAGCTACTACTTCAACCGACCCATCGTCTGGGTCGATTCGGGAAATGGTGCCTCGCTTCACTTCGACGACCACGATGGAGCCATCCGGCATCACTAATGGTCCCTCTGGAAACTGCAGTCCAGTCGCGATGACTTCGTAGTCGCTCATGAAGTGACCCTACCGGTGTTGTCGTAACCGTGACGAAAGGTGTTAACGCTCGGCAAGAAGGGTGTTGAGTTCGTCTTGAGTCATCAGTACGTCTCGGGCCTTGGAGCCAATGGAGGGTCCTACCACTCCTCTCTGTTCGAGGAGGTCCATAAGCCGCCCCGCTCGAGCGAACCCAACCTTGAGTTTGCGCTGCAGCATCGACGTCGATCCCAACTGGGTTTCTACAACTATGACCATGGCTCGCATCATGAGATCATCATCGTCTTCGTCACCAGAAGATCCCCCCGGAATCAGAACAGGTCTGGTGTTGTTCTCTCCCTCTACGCCTTCGAGGTAGTCCGTTTCGGGCGCTTGCCTTCGCCAGTGAGCGACCACTTGGTGAATCTCAGCTTCACTCACCCAACAACCTTGGACGCGTCTGGCCACGCTGCTGTTGGAACCTAGGACCAGCATGTCGCCTTTGCCTATTAGTCGTTCGGCTCCGGGTTGATCAAGGATCACGCGGCTATCAGCAAGGCTCGATACAGCGAAAGCTATTCGTGATGGAATGTTCGCCTTGATGACACCGGTGATCACATTTACCGAAGGTCGCTGAGTGGCGATGACTAGGTGAATACCAACTGCTCGTGCCATCTGAGCCAAGCGTGTTATCGAATCCTCTACATCGCGCGCTGCAACCATCATCAGGTCGTTTAGCTCGTCGACGACGACAACAACAAAGGGCATCCGCTCGAATTCCCGTTCTTCATTGAGGTCGGATGCGAGACGTCCTTCGTCATACGCCGAGTTGTATCCCGTTATGTCGCGGAACCCGATCTCGGAGAGAACGTCGTAGCGGCGTTCCATTTCTTTCACAGCCCACGACAACGCGTTAGCTGCTTTTTTCGGGTTGGTTACTACTTGTGTCAGCAGATGTGGAAGACGGTCGTATTGTCCGAGTTCGACCCGTTTGGGATCGATGAGGACCAGGCGGACTTCGTCCGGGGTGGCGCGCATGAGCAAGGAGGTGATGACTGAGTTAATGCAAGATGATTTACCTGCTCCGGTGGCACCTGCAATCAAGACGTGGGGCATCGACCCCAGGTTCGCCATCACAGCGTTACCTGAGATGTCTTGTCCGAAGGCAACTTCGAGAGGGTGTGTGGCGTCTACGGCTGCCTGACTGGACAGTATGTCGCCTAAAGCGACGAGGTGCCGGTCCGCGTTCGGAACCTCCACTCCGATCGCTGACCGTCCGGGGATGGGGGCCAGAATGCGAACATCAGCAGACGCCATTGCGTAAGCGATGTCTTTGTGGAGACTCGTCACTCGGGAAACTTTCACCCCTTTACCAAGCGATAGTTCGTAGCGGGTGACGGTTGGCCCGACTTCCATCCCAGTCACTCGGGTTTCGACGCCATGGCTCGAAAGAGCGGCTTCGAGGTTTCGGGCCCCGTTTTGTAGCAGACGTTCGTCAACGTCTTGAGCGCCGGATCTTTCCAAACTTTCTCTCGGAGGTAACTCCCAGTTTCCTGTGCGTCGACTCGCTAGGTCGATTTCCATTTGTTCGGGAGGGTGCTTTGGGTTGGCTCCTCCAGAAATTGTTTCCTGATCGTCCGCCCAACTTTCAACTGGCTCTCGGAGGCCAGGTTGTTCTTCTGATGAGTCATCCCAAGGTTCGTCGCTGTTCGCCGGTTCGACAACCTCAGCTTCGATATCCACCGGTTGTGTATCAGATGGTGCTGATGGCAGACCTAGGTCTGGCGCTGAAATCGGTGGCAATGTCCGCCGACCCCGGGGCGAATGTTCAGATGCTTGTCTGTCTGACCCGAGGCTCTGGAGGCTATGCAGACCGCGTCTCAGGTGTCGCGCCGCGAACCGAGCGGCAATCGCCATCGCAGTCAACACTTGACGAAGACCGGTATCAGTGACGATCAGCACACCGAACATGGCTAACAGCAACAAGACAACCCAGGCACCAGGGTCATCGACAGCCCTTCTGAGTGGTTCGCCCACGACGGCGCCCGCAACCCCGCCCGAAGCACGAAGGTCGTCAAGCGTGGTTCTAATACCTGCCGCATCCCCAATCAGATGCGCTATCCCCGACAGAGAAAGGCTTGTTAGAACACCGCCGAATGCGATCCGCCACGTTCTGTCGCTGCTCTTGTCGCGGAGTAGCGCGTAAGCGCAGCCCAGAAGGGCAAACGGGACGGCGTATCGGAAGATACCTACCAGGACGCTCATGACGTTCTCGAGTAACCGACCCGCGATTCCTGCCTTGTCTCCGAAGAGCGCTAGGAGCGAAATTAAGGCCACGACCACGAGGAGAAGGCCCGCGACATCAGTTCCCCGGCCCCGTAGGCCAGCTTCGCCCATTCGACGCAACATCGACGGCTTGCCCATACGGCGTGGTCTAGATGAGGATCTGGTCTCCTTTGGTCGGCCGTTTGGACGCTTGGATGTCACACCGGCGAGAGTACCGAAGCATCCGTCGGATGCTGGTTCAGTCGACCGTAATCACCGACGCCAAAATGGGGGGTCGGCGTCGAGTTCTGTTTCCAACAAATCCACCCGTAACTCGTCGAACTACTCGTTCTAGATCTTCCAGTCCCTTGCCCTTACTTAACGCCCCTCGAACGGCTTGGGCTACTTCAACCTCTAATTCTGCTAGTACTACGACGCTCTTGTCAGCATCTATCCATCCCTGCGTGGATATTTCTGGATGGCCGATGAGCCCCGATTTTTGACTCACGACCACAACGACGTGAACAAACCCACCTACACCTAGTTTTCGGCGGGCATCCAATACTTCAGGACCCAGATCATCAAGTAACCCATCAACGAACCGGTATGGCGCCGGAATATGGGCCACGACGTGAAGGCCGCTCTCGTCGAGTGCTAATTGGGTGCCGTCGAGCACGACCAGAGTTCGATCAGGTTCGTGTCCCGCTTCTATCGCCAGATCTGCGTTGCGCCGCAACATCCGATACTCGCCCTCGACCGGCACGTACCACTCGGGCAACACGGCATCGTAAAGGCAACGTAAGTCTTCTCTTTGGGCGTGTCCGGTGGTGTGAACGTGTTCGTGACCATCGTGGATCACTTCGCAACCCAAACGAGACAGTCGATCGATGACGCGGTAGACGGGGATTTCGTTTCCGGGAATTGGGTGGCTAGACAACATGACTACGTCATCTGGCCCCAGCGAAAGATCGGGATGTTCGCTCCTGGCCAATAGAGACAGAGCAGCGTTGGGTTCACCCTGGGATCCGGTACAAATCACACAGACGGCGCCAGGTTCGTACATATCAACACGTTCAATCGAGTCGACGTAACGGTGCGGTAGATCAAGCACTCCTAGTTCCTGGGCTATTCGCAGGTTGTTCACCATTGATCTACCTAGAGGAAAGATCGTTCGGCCTTCTTTGATTGCTACGTCACAAACTTGTTGGACTCGATGCAAGTGACTAGCGAAGCAACTCACGAGCACACGTCTACCGTTCCATTCAGGAAACCGACGTTCGAAAGTTTCGCCGACTGTTGATTCGGAAGCACTCCAACCGGGCTTATCGGCATTAGTCGAATCCGCCATCAAAACGCGAACACCCGGGCCTTCTTGCAATTCTCTCAGGCGCTCAAGGTCGGTAATGCGACCGTCGATCGGGTTTGAGTCGAGCTTGAAATCCCCCGTATGAATTATGACCCCATGGTGCGTGTGTAGTACAACGCACAAACTTTGCGGAACTGAGTGAGTTATGGGCAGTACTTCGACGTCAAACGGTCCTATCTTGAATCGTTCTCCGTCGCTCACTACCTGAAACGAAGTGCGACCTTCTAACCGGGCTTCGCTTACTTTGTGTCGAGCTATACCCATGGTTAGCGCCGACCCATAAAGCGGTACCTCGAAGTCCCGAAGAAGGTGGACCACCCCACCTACGTGATCTTCGTGGCCGTGAGTGATGAGTAAACCCACGATGTCGGCCGCTCGTTCTTGCAACCAGCGGGTGTCTGGGAGGATGACATCGACTCCTGGCATGGTGGCGTCGGGAAACATCACACCGAAATCGATCAACAGCATCTTGCCGTCGACCTCAACGCAGGTGCAATTACGGCCGACCTCTCCGAGACCACCTAAGAAAGTGATGTTTACGTTGGGTGGTTCCAAATCAAGCCTTCAACCGGGAGTACACCTCTCGGGCTGTATCTTCCAACCCTTGCGGGGTCGGACCCATTGGCAATCGCGGCTCGCCGACCGGTAACCCAAGAGTGCGCATCATCGCCTTCGTCGGTACCGGGTTGGGCGCAGCGTCCCCAGTTTCGTAGTCAAAGCTTTCCAGGAGAAGAGCGTTGATCCGTTTAGCTTCTGACGCGTCCCCGGAGTCCCAGGCATTCATCATGGCTATGTGTTCCGGTGCTGACCAATGCGCCGCCACGCTGATAACTCCTACTGCGCCCACCGCCAACAGGGGCAGCGTGAGAGCGTCGTCGCCACTGTAAACCTCAAAACCTTCAGGGGCGTCTCGTACAACTTTTGCGGTTTCGCCGGGATTGCCAGCGGCGTCTTTGACAGCAACGATGTTGGATACCTGATGTGCTAGTTCCAGCATCGTTGACGTCTCTATCTTCCTGCCGGTTCGAACGGGAATGTCATAGAGAACAACGGGCAGACTGGTTGACGAAGCTACGGCCTCAAAGTGAGCGTATATACCAGCTTGAGACGGACGGTTGTAATAAGGAGTGACGGCCAATATTGCATCGCAGCCCAATTCTTCAGCCTTTTGCGTTTGGTGCATCGAATGGGCGGTGTCGTTAGTCGTGGTCCCCGCTATTACCGGTACGGTGACTGCCTCGGCAACCGCGCGCCATAATTCCCAGTCTTCCTCGTCGGTTACCGCAGGACCTTCGCCGGTCGTTCCTGTGATAACGAGTCCCTCGCTTCCCTGTTCCACCAGCCACTTTGCAAGCGTGACCGAAGCGTCTACGTCTAAAGCACCGCTTTCTGAAAACGGGGTCACCATCGCCGGAATAACTCGGCCAAATCGCGCAGTCATGGGGCCGAGAGTAGCCCGTCAGACACTTGCCTCACTCGCTCTGTCGATCCCCAGGGTGGCGAGAAGATCTTCATGCAGCTCAAACCACACTGTGTGATAGCTCGCCATGATGGGTTTGGTCAGCCAATCGAGATCTCCTGCAAGTACTTTTTCGAGCGCCAATGTGAATCGGGATGGGTAGTTGTCGAACCGCGAAAGCAGATCAATGAGCGGTCGAAGGATGCCTGCAATTTGTTTGTCCAACGTCACAAGTCGGTCAAGAATCTTACGGTCGTATTCGCTGTCACTGTGGTCGTTTAGCTTTTGTTCTCCTGAGTGGTCGTCTCTCACTTGCCAATCGGTGCATAGTTGCAGCATCTCGGGATTGAGTTGGAGAAAATTGTCGTAGGCGCCTTGTACGACTTCTCGCGCTTCCACGATCTGCATCTCTTGACCCAGTGCCGCCTGGCCTTCCTCGCGACCGGTTGGGGTCAGAACGTACTTTTCGACACCTTCGACCTGGCGCATCACGCATTTTTCGGCCGCGGCCATGTGACTCAGGATGACACCGGTCATGTCCGCGGCTAATCCGTGGACCGAGGCAATGCTGTCAACCTCACCAAAACCTTTGAGCCGAAGCGCAAGCGCCACCAATAGTTCTGGGTCTGAACGATGGGACATCGGCGATATCAGGATCCGGTTTCCGCTGCCGCCTCGGCCTCTAGTTCTCGCGCTATAGAGAAGCTGTCAACTTCTTCGGCGGTGTCAACCCAGTCTTCGTACTGGATAACACCGATCTCTCCGAACTTCTGTCGAAGCCATCCGTCCCCGGCGTCAAGAAGTCCTAATTTTTTGCAGTTAGGGACGATTTTCGTGAAAAGTAGCTGCTGGAACTCTTGGCGAAGCGGATCCGCAAAAGCCAACGGGATCACTTTTTTTACATCGGCTCCCATGCGTTCCCAGACTTCCTGTTGGAGGAACCGATCGCGCATGCGCAGTGCCGCTTCGAACGCGAACTCTTGACGGTCTCGCAGTTCGGCGTGGGTCATATCCTTGTAGACCTCTTTCAACGAGAGAACCCCGAAGGCTACGTGGCGAGCTTCGTCAGCCATGACATAACGTAAAAGTTGCTTGAGTAAAGGCTCTTCACTTTGCTGATATATCAACCCGAACGCTGCTAGGGCCAGTCCTTCAACCATGATTTGCATGCCGAGATAGGTCATGTCCCAGCGGGAGTCTTCAACGATGTCGTCTAAGAGCATCCGCAGGTGAACGTTGATCGGATAGGTATCGGACAGCTTCGTATCCAGGTATTTAGCGAAAACTTCGACATGGCGGGCTTCGTCGACGACTTGAGTGGCCGCATAATATTTCGCGTCGATCCAGGGCACGGTTTCCACGATTTTGGCGGTGCAGACTAGGGCGCCTTGTTCGCCGTGCATGAACTGACTCAACGCCCAGTTCTGGGATTCCATGTTGAACTTCACCCATTCATCGCGACCCCATGATTCGACGCCGGTGCCCGAAAGGTCCATCACCTCGCCCGCTCCGCCCGTGGTTTCATACTCTTGGACGGCAAGAGCTTCTTGGTCAACTTCGGTTTCCCACGGCAAGTCGGTCTCGCCATTCCATTGTCCAGCTTTGGCTTTCTCGTAAAGCTTGGCTAATTGGGGTCTCGCACCTTTCTCATAATCCCAGGTGTAGATGCATTCAGCGTTGTCTTCAACCGCATGGATGACTTCGCTTGGATCAGTGTTGGTCATCGCGAGGATCGCTTCGAAGTCGTTCGGATCCGTGCGGCCGATTATCTCTTCAACCGTGGACATAAGAGGCTCCTAGTTGGTGGGTGTGGCGAGGCTAGCAGCGCCGGGTGGTGACGAATAAATAGACAGAATATTGAAAATTCCGAATTGGCGGATCAGCTGCTTTCGGCAGAATCAATGCATTCAGTATGGCTGCCAACCGGCGAGTGATGTTGGCACCTGTGATCTTGTCGTCCCTTTGGGTCATCTGTCTGCCTTGATGTTGTTATTCGACAACCAAATCAGCGAAATCATCTCGAAGGGTCCGCTTCGAGAACTTTCCCGTCGAAGTTTTCGGTACCTCGTCGATAATTTGAGTCGCACTGGGTAGCCACCATTTCGCCATACGGGGGGTCAGGTATTCGATGAGCTCTTCATGGCTCAGCGATTCACCCTCTTTGAGAACAACGCAGGCCATTGGGCGCTCCATCCATTTCTCCGATGCAACCGCGATAACGGCCGCTTCCGCGACTTTGGGATGGCTCATTATTTCGTTCTCTACATCAACTGAACTGACCCATTCTCCGCCGGATTTGATGAGGTCTTTAGTTCGGTCGACAAGACGGATGTAGCCCCGCTGGTCACATGTCGCTACGTCGCCGGTTCTTAGCCAGCCGTCTTGGGTGAAGGAGTCCATGGCATCGGGGCGCTTGTAGTACTCGCCGGTGACGAAGGGGCCTCGAACCTGTAGTTCACCGCTGGTCTGTCCATCCCATGGAAGTTGTTCAGTCGATCCGGGTTCACAGATTCTGAACTCGACCGTCGGGACGATCGTCCCGACCGAAGCACGGAAGTCAGCTTTGCTGTCCTCGTCGAGATCTTTTTCCCCTGACTTTATGTGCGCTATTGCCGCTAAGGGACTCGTTTCTGTCATACCCCAAGCCTGCAAAATAGGCAGACCAATTTTTTCGCGGTATGCCTCTGACAAAGATTTCGGAACCGCGGAACCACCGCACGGGATTGCTCTCAAACTGGAGACGTCTCTACCGTCCAGCTCGTTGAGCACTCCCATCCAGATGGTCGGCACACCCGCGGCTATGGTGACTCGTTCAGTCTCAATCAGTTCTGCTAATGGTTCGGGTTGTAGCTTGGGACCGGGATTAATAAGGGTGGCACCTGCTGCGACGGCAGCGTGCTGCAGTCCCCATGAGTTGACGTGAAACATGGGTACCACAGGCAAAATGACGTCTGATTCGCAAACACCCAAACCATCGTTGGTCATCGTCGTGATGGTGTGCATATAGGTGGATCGATGGCTGTAAACGACGCCTTTGGGATTTCCGGTGGTTCCGCTCGTGTAACACATAGAGGCAGCTTGCCTCTCGTCTCTAACTTCGAACTCCACGGGTGAGGCAGCCTCGACCAAATCCTCGTAATACAGCACCCTTGGGTCTTCTGGGATCTCTCCTTCGCCATCATCCATGACTATCAAGTGTCGAACGGTCTCAAGTTGGTCAACTAACGGCCAGAGGAGAGCCATGAGAGAGCGGTCGACGAAGATGATTTCGTCTTCCGCGTGATTGGCTATGTAGACGATTTGATCTGAGAACAACCGGATATTGAGGGTGTGTAACACCCGGTTGATGCAGGGCACGGCGAAATACAGCTCGAGATGACGGGCCGTGTTCCATGCGAAGGTACCTACCCGTCCATGTTCGCTGACGCCTAATTCCGCTATTGCACCACCAAGTCGCCGCGTACGGTCAGCCCATTCTCCATAGTTGCTTCGCTCGATACCCGTCGCAGTAGCGGTGACTAGCTCCTTGTGCGGAAATAGGCCTTCAGCTCGTCGGAAGAAGAAGTCAAGGGTAAGCGGCGTGTCCATCATCGTCGACTGCATGTCGAAGATCGTAGGAGAAGAGCTTGCTGACGGCCACATCCACCTAGGGTGAAGGCGACAAATGACAGAATTCAACAGACCCAACGAAAAACTTGACTCCGAAGCGCGTCGCAGAGTCAAACAACTCGCAGCTTTCCCCCTTTTGCTGGCATTAGCTGCCTATCTCGGGCAGATACTTACAAGCACTCTGCTTTCTTCCCAGCCGCTGTTGCTGATCTCTCTCAACGCCACTGATCCCATGCTTCTGTTAGCAGCCCATGAAACGGGAGCCATTGCGTTCTTGACGGTCGGCGCGGTTCGTCTCTTCGCTCCCGACTTGCTTCTTCATCAACTTGGTTGGGAATTCGGTCCAGCAACCAAGGCATATCTGAAATCCGAGCTTGGCCCTCGTAACGGCTTCTCTCGAACTATCGCGGTATTGGAACGCTGGTTTCCCCGAGTGGGGTGGGTGTTGTTGTTCGCACTTCCTGGCTACCCGATGTGCCTCTTAGCCGGGATCATGAAAATGCGCAGAGTTCCCTTCGTACTGATCAATCTTGCCGGAACCGTGTCCCGTCTTCTCCTGATCTATTGGGTGAGCTCAGTCTTCGAAGGTCCCGTTGGAGCAGCAGTGAGATTCATTAGTCGCTTCTCCTTGCCCTTTACATTCGCCATGGTCGTTTTAGTGATGTTGCAGAGTAGCCGCGGTAAGAGGACAACCTCAGAAGAGTAGGACCAGTCATAGGTTGTCGATGTCTTGCCATGTGGGCATTCCGGGTTGTGCTCCAACCGAGGCAACGGCGGCTGCACCCGCTCGAACAGCGATCGTTGCCGCTGCGATCGGGTCGCCCGTGTCAACGAACGCCACGGCGAACGCTCCGACAAAAGCATCGCCGGCGCCGGTCGGGTCTATCACCTCGACCTTTGGGGCGGCTACTCGGGTCGTTTCTTGGTCGATTCGGACCTCACATCCGTCGGCCCCCAGTGTGGTTATTAGGACCGGTGGTTCAGCATCACCAAGCTGTTGGGCTTCGTATCTGTTGACCACGACTACGTCAGCGAGCGGAAGAACCTGCTGTGCAACATCATTGAACGGTGCAGGGTTGAACAAGACAAGGGTTGAGGATGCTGCGGCGAAAAGTGCCGCTGTTCGTGAAGCCTCCGCTCCTACTTCGCCTTGTAAGAGCAGTACGTCTGCTGACTTAATTGCAGTCGCTGCTGCCTCTATTCGTTCTCGATCAAGTACGTCGTTGGCGCCGGCGACTACGACAATCGAAACGTTGTCTGCGTCAACGGTGATGAGGGCGATTCCAGTCGACGTATCGACTCTCGAAACATGTGCCCGATTCACTCCTGCCGCATCTAGTTCAGCGAGCAGAAAGTCTCCCCGTCCGTCCTTTCCGACGCACCCGACCATGGTGACCTCCGCGTCTAGCCGCGCGGCCGCTACAGCTTGGTTGGCTCCCTTGCCTCCGGCGAACTCTTCGACGCGGTTACCGTGAATCGTCTCGTCATTTTGGGGACGACGAGGAACCCATACGGTCACGTCGTGGTTCAGACTTCCAACGACGACAATACGAGCTGTCAAGGTTCAAATCCCGAGCAACGTATCGAGACCAATGGTGACTCCGGGATGTTCGGAAATAGCTTTGCAAGCGAGAGTTATTCCATTCATGAACGATGATCTATCCAAGCTGTCGTGGCGAAGAGTGAGAGTTTCACCATCGGTCCCGAACAGAACTTCTTGATGAGCAACTAGACCGCGTAGACGAACCGAATGCACCTGAATGCCGCCCGGACCAGTACCTCCTCGCGATCCCGAAATGGTCTCGAGTTCGGTCGGGTCGGTCCCCCATTCGTTCGATGCTTGCGCCATCCGCTCCAGCGTTCTCATCGCGGTGCCCGAGGGTGCGTCAACCTTGTTGTCATGGTGGAGCTCTATGATCTCCGCTGTTGGGAAAAAGGGTGCAGCCATCTCGGCGAAACGCATGAGAAGCACGGCACCAATGGCGAAGTTCGGCGCTATGAGGCAGTTGCTTGACGTGAAGGCTGCGCGAAAAGACACAAGGTCACTCTCCAGTAACCCACTTGTGCCGACTACTGCGTGAATACCGTGGTCCGCACACCATTGAACGTTTTGTCGCGCCGCCTCAGCGACGGTGAAGTCGACGGCAACATCCACCTCAGTGGGGTCTACGTCTTCGATCGAATCGGAAACGACGACAGTGCCGGTGGAGTCCATGTCACCTGAACTCGACGGATCCACTGCACCTACGAGGTCTAAAAGATCATCGGCGGCCACTGCTTCACAAACCGCTGAGCCCATTCGGCCTGCTGACCCTACGACTGCTACGCGCATGGGAGCCGTCCCTTTCTCTGTGACCCACAACGTTGTGGGTCCTGTCACCATTCTGGGCGACAGGACTCACAGTTGGCATCACTATTTTCAAATATCAGGTGGTGATTTGATCAGCGGCGGCTGCGGCGACGCCTGCGACCCCGTCCATCATCCTTTGGTTCGGGACCCATATCGCCGTATACATCCTTAGCCGTGTCAGAAAAGTGTTCCTCAAAAGAAACATATTCACGGGCGTTGGAAGAACCACTTTCATCGTCGGATGATTCTTCGGTCGAATCAGCGGCACCTATCGATTGACCGCTCTCCGCTCCGGTTTGATCACCATCAGAGTCGTCATTCGCGTTACTCGGATCATCGCCTGATCCTGCTTCGAGGTCTGCGACCATCGACAGAGACAATTTCCCATTCGGGTCTATGTCATCGACGATGACTTTTACGGAGTCACCAACATTAAGTACTTCCTCTACCTTGTCGAGGCGCCGTTTTCCTCCAATTTTGCTGATGTGTAACAGCCCGTCGGTTCCTGGCAGAATGTTGACGAATGCACCGAATTTGGTGATATTGACGACCCGGCCCTCGTATTCCGCTCCAACATCAGCAGTTGGCGGATTGACGATTAAGCGAACTTGACGTTCCGCTTCTACAACCTTGTCTCGATCCGGTGATCCGATACTGACAATGCCGACCGCGCCGTCATCGTCAACCGAGATATCAGCGCCCGTCTCTTCCTGGATAGTGTTGATGACCTTTCCTCTTGGGCCAATCACTTCACCGATCTTGTCGATCGGAATTTCAAAGCTCACTATCTTCGGCGCGTTACCTCCGACGTCGGGTCGTGGCTCAGATATGGCCTCATTCATCACGCCAAGAATCTGCATGCGAGCTGCTCGGGCTTGCGCTAGTGCTTGGGTCAGAACTTCCGCTGGAATGCCGTCAATCTTGGTGTCGAGTTGGAGGGCAGTTATAGCGTCTTCGGTTCCGGCAATTTTGAAATCCATATCCCCGAAAGCATCCTCTGCTCCTAAAATATCGGTGAGGGTCACATACTTGCCCTCGGCATACACGAGACCCATCGCTATGCCCGACACGTGACCGCGTGTGGGTACTCCTGCATCCATCAGCGAAAGCGAAGATGCGCATACCGAACCCATAGACGTTGACCCATTCGATGAGAGAACGTCTGAGACCAACCGCAGTGTGTAGGGAAAGCTTTCTTTAGATGGAATCACTGGCAGTAAAGCTCGTTCAGCGAGTGCGCCGTGACCAATTTCTCGACGTTTAGGCCCACGCATGAATCCAGCTTCACCGGTAGAAAACGGAGGGAAGTTGTAATGGTGCATGTAGCGCTTGCGGTCGTTCGGGTTCAACGTGTCAATGAGTTGTTCCATGCGGCTCATACCCAAGGTTGTTACATTCAAAACTTGAGTTTCGCCTCGTTGAAATAACCCTGATCCGTGAGCGGTTTCACCTATGTAGCTGACTTCGGCTGACAAGGGGCGGACTTCGTCCGTGGCCCGTCCGTCGATGCGGAATCCATCTTCGACGATACGTCGGCGAACGATTTCTTTCGAAATTGATCGCACCGCGGCACCAATTTGTTTGGCAGCGTCGGGTGTTTCAACAAATTCCTCTTCGAGCTGGGTCCGAATCTCTGCGATTACTTCGTCTTGTCGACCTTCTCGTTCAGCTTTGTCGGCAATGGACATCACATCGGTGAGTTGCGGGGTTGCTACCGATCGCACCCTGTCAAGAATCTCGCCGCTGTAGTCCAGAGTTGGGATCCATTGGAGTTCTCCGATATCGCCTACTTGATCTCGTAAGGCCTTCTGAAGTTCGATGACGTCGTCAATCCATTGCTTCGAGGCTTCCAGACCGCCTGCGAGTACTTCTTCAGTGACTTTCGGGGCGCCATCGTCGTAGTAGTCGAAAGCTCGTTGGGTGCCTCCGGCTTCAACCATCATGATGGCGATGTCACCATTTTCAAGTTGTCTTCCGGCAACCACCATTTCAAACGTTGACGCTTCCCCTTCTTCATAGGTCGGGAACGCTATCCATGAACCTTCAGTGCTGTAGGCGATACGGACCGCAGCGATAGGACACTCAAACGGTATTCCGCTCACCCAGAGAGCAGCCGAGGCTCCATTGAGAGCGACCACGTCATACTGGTTCTCTCCGTCGACGCCGAGGATGGTGCCTACGACATGAGTCTCATGTCGATACTCGGTCGGAAAGTTGGGCCGTAAAGGTCGATCAATCAGTCGACAAGCGAGAATGGCGTCATCGGAGGCTCGGCCTTCTCGACGGAAAAACGAGCCGGGGATTCGACCGGCTGCGTACATACGCTCTTCGATGTCGACCGTCAACGGGAAAAAGTCCGCCCCGTCGCGCGGTTTACTTGATGCCGTCGCGGTGACTAGAACCTGTGTGGCTCCAATTCTCGCGGTAACGGCGCCATTCGAAAGACCCGCAAGCTTGCCGGTTTCGAATGAAAGGGTTTTGTCGGTACCCGAAATTGGGCCCGATACGGTAATGGCTTCAGCCATAGGTTTCTTCTACTCCTTCGGCGAGACCTTCTCGCCATGGTTTACATTCAGTTGGAAGACGTCGCCCACTCGACTGCGTGTGAGGGAGCGACGACCGCCAATTGCGATGCGGTGTATGCATTAGTGAGCTTTGGCCATGCGCGAAATTGGCGGAGTGAAAGCCGCCTAGATCGCTCAGCGGCGCAAACCGAGTTTCGCAATGAGCGCTCGGTACCGCTCGACGTCGTTGTTATCTAGATAGTTCAGAAGCCGACGGCGGCGACCAACAAGTTTGAGTAAGCCGCGTCGACTGTGGTGATCCTTTGAGTGAGTCTGTAGATGTTCGGTGAGATCATTTATCCGATCCGTGAGCAACGCAACCTGGACTTCTGGTGAGCCAGTGTCAGTTTCGTGATGCCGGTGCGCTGCCATAGTGGCGGACTTTTCGGCCATGTGTTTCTTTCCTCGGGGTATAGCTTTGTGCCGCTTAGTGGTTGTTATTGCGGCTGGGTGGCCGGCGCGACGATTACGCGCCAGAGAGCATTCTAACAGCGAAGTTCTTCGATGACGCAGGCCTTGATCGGGTGGATGGTTACTCGGAAAGGCACTTGGCGGCGTCCGCCACGTCTTTACGTAGCTGGGCAACTAGGTCATCGACGTCTTCGAATCGTTGTTCGCCCCGCAATCGTCGAACGAAACGAATTCTGGCTCGCTCACCATAGAGATCTCCTCGAAAGCCGATCAAATGGGCTTCGATGAGGGAACGTTCGGCAAATTCATAGAAAGTCGGACGCTTACCGACGTTGACCGCTGCCGGATATTGAGAGCCGTCCGGACGCTGATACCAAGCCGCGTAGACGCCGTCGGAGGGCACTTGTAGATCGGGAGTTGTTGGCACGTTGGCGGTGGGAAACCCGATTGTTCTTCCGCGTCGGTCTCCGGGCGTCACTATTCCTCGCGCTTCGAAAGGTCGTCCCAAGAGTCGATGCGCCTTTTCTACATCTCCGTCGCCGAGAGCTGAGCGTATTGATGTTGATGAAATCACTTCTCCGGCCCCCGTAAGGTGCTTAACCAGCGGCAGGCCGACGACTTCGTAACCCAACTCAGCTCCGACAGACTTGAGAGTCTCGACATTGCCTCGTCGGCCCTTACCGAAGTGAAAGTCCGCACCTACAACAACCACTTTTGCCTGAAGACAGTCGACGAGGATTTGTCGCACGAACGTCTCGGCCGGGACCTCTGACTGTTCTTGAGTGAATTCGACCACCAGAGCGTAATCGACGCCTGTTTCTGCAAGAAGTTCGAGCTTGGTTTCCAGGTCGCATAGCAGTAGGGGTGCCGAATCGGGTCTGACGACTGTCGCTGGGTGACGATCGAAGGTCACTACCGCGGTGGCGCAGCCTCTCTCGGCGGCCATACGGTGCATCTCGGCGATGACAGTTCGATGGCCGCGGTGTATGCCATCGTATTCTCCAACGGTGACTACGCTGCCTTGTTCCAGCGAGGGCGACCACGCTAGGTCTCGAACGATCTCCACCGCGTCAAGCTATCGCGAAGCCCACCCTGAAACGACTTCTCGGCTGTTCGCGGGTTCTCGAACAACCTGCAGTCGTCACGGTGGCAGAACGACACCCACCACGACACGGTCATCAATGTTTTCGTGAACCGCAATCAGTTCTTGGGAGGTGTCCACCAATGCCCAAGGCCCTTCTCCTTTGGTGCGGTTCAAACCTAATTTCCCCCCGTTTCGCACCAGGGACTGCTCCTGTTCGTTCAGCACTACCTGATCGATTCCACGGACCAACTCAATTACGGGCCGCAGGGGGGCTTCCTCAATCGTGCCTGCTTCGCTAAGTGTGTAGACGCCGCTAGCTACTCGGCGTAGAGCCCGTATATGCGCCCCGCCTCCCAACGCCGTTCCTAGGTCAGCGCCCAAGGTTCGGACGTAGGTTCCGGCGGAACAGTCGATGCGGGCCCGCCAAATTAGGGGATCCTCGCTGGCTTCAATGTCGAACCTGCTCACCGTCACCGGACGAGCGTCGCGTTCCACCTCAAGCCCTTCGCGAGCCAAGTCGTGAAGCCGTCGCCCGTTGACGCGACGCGCTGAAACCATCGGCGCAACTTGTTGGATTTCACCTGTCAAGCCCTTGGCTGCGGCTATTACGGATGACTTGTCGACGAACATTTCGTGACTGGCGACTACTTCGCCAGACGCGTCAAGAGTGTCGGTCTCGGTTCCGAAGACAATCTCCACTTCGTAGGTCTTGAAAGAGCCCGAAGCGAACCGCAATAATCTGGTGGCTTTCCCTACCCCCACGACCAAAACTCCGGTGGCGTCCGGGTCGAGGGTTCCGGCATGACCGATCCGGCGTTCGCCTAGCCGTTTTCGCAGGCGAGCGACGACGTCATGCGAAGTCATCCCCGCAGGCTTATCGACGATGAGCATGCCGTGGACGGTCGCTGGTCGCCTCCCCATCAGTCACCTTCAGCCTTCTCGGGGGAGGCACCCATGCCGAGATCTTCCAAAATTGACTCAATGCGACCAGCGTCACCAATTGACGGGTCAGGTGAGAATCGGATCGCTGGCGTTCGGCGCATTCTCGACTGGCTCGCCAACGCTTGCTGGATGCGCTGTCGGTGTTCTTCTAACGCACCTGCTACTTGGGGAAGGTCTTCTTCGTCGAGGACATCAAACCATACGGTCGCGCGGGCCAGTTCACGGTCGACGTCGACTCCGGTTACCGCGAGCAAGAAAAGCCGTTGGTCGTCGATCCGCTCGAGTTCAGTCGCCACTATCTCACGAACTAGTCCAGCAACTCGGTCGGTGCGTGCAAAGTTCTGGCCGGTTCGACGCTGGCGACCCCGCTGGTGCTTCATTAGATGGCCTCCCGACTCGGCATCAATGCCAGCTTCTTAGGTGCGCGGTATCTCCCGCTCGTCGTAGGTCTCGATCACGTCGCCTTCTTTGAGGTCCGTGAAATCGGAAAGCCCGATCCCACATTCCATACCTGCATTTACTTGAGACACTGGGTCCTGGAAGTGACGAAGCGACGCAACTTCTCCCTTCCAAATGATCGTACCCTCTCTCAAGAAACGGACCTTTGCTCCATCGTTGATAGTTCCGTGCTCGACGAAACATCCGGCGATGGGGCCGACCCCGGAAATCCGGAAGACCTGTCGTACTTGTGCTTCACCAGTGACCGTCTCTTCGAATTCTGGTTCGAGCATACCGAGCATCGCATTTTCGATATCTTCCAGCAGTTGATAGATGATTTCGTAAAGTCGAATCTCGACGTTTTCCGCTTCAGCTGCTTCGCGCGCCTTTCGGTCGGGGCGAACGTTGAATCCCAGAATCGTTGCATTGGAAGCGACCGCCAGTTGGACATCATTTTCGTTCACTCCGCCGACGCCTCTGCTGACGAACGCAAGTTTGATGTCTTCGCGTTCCAGTTTGCGCAAACTGTCCGTCACCGCTTCGAGGGAACCGTGGACATCGGCTTTAAGGACAAGGTTCAACGTGGTGGACTCACCGGCTTGGATTTGTTTGAAGATGTCTTCGAGCTTGGCTCCGCCGCCGGAGGTCGAGGCGGTAGCCATGCTGGCTTGACGTTGCCAATGCTCTCGCGTATCAGCGACTCGGCTAGCAGTTTTTTCGTCAGGGGCCACGGTAAACATGTCGCCGGAGCGCGGAACCTCCGACAGACCAAGAACTTCGACCGGAGATGAGGGGCCGGCTTCTTTGATCGTGTTACCCAGATCGTCCGTCATGGCCCTCACTCGACCCCATGCGGCACCAGCGACCATCGGGTCGCCAACCGAAAGCGTGCCCTGTTGCACAAGCACGGTTGCGACCGGTCCTCGTCCTCGGTCAAGGTTTGCTTCGAGAACAGTTCCGATGGCACGACCGTCAGGAGTGGCTCGAAGTTCCTCGACTTCCGCGACTAAGACAATTTGGTCAAGAAGATCATCTATGCCGTCTTCAGTCATAGCGGAAACGGGGACCGTAATGATCTCGCCTCCATAAGACTCCGGTATTAAGTCATTTTCGGCCAATTGGGCGAGTACTCGATTGGAATCGGCGCCTTCGCGGTCCATCTTGTTGATCGCGACGATGATGGGAACCTCTGCCGCCCGGGCATGATCCATGGCTTCAAGGGTTTGAGGCATAACACCGTCATCGGCCGCGACGACGAGTATGACGATGTCAGTGGCTTGGGCACCGCGGGCACGCATGGAGGTGAAAGCAGCGTGGCCGGGAGTATCGATAAATGTGAGCGCCTCTCCATTTCTCTCGACCTGGTAAGCGCCTATGTGCTGGGTTATGCCTCCCGCTTCACCGTCGGCGACGTTGGAGGACCTAATCCGGTCGAGGAGCAAAGTTTTTCCATGGTCGACATGGCCCATCACGGTAACCACGGGGGGACGCGGTGCTGATCCCGCGGCCTCGAGATCGATGTCCAAGGCTTTCAGAATCTCTTCTTCTTGTTCGGCGCCTGGGTCAACAAGACGTAGCTCGGCTCCTAGCTCTGCGGCAAAGAGTTCGATCATGTCATCGCTCAGCGATTGAGTCGCCGTAACCATTTCTCCCTGTTGGAGTAGGAATCGCACGACGTCCGCGGCGGAACGATTTAGCTTGCTAGAAACTTCTTGTGCCGTAGAACCGCGCTCGATGACGACTTCACCTTCAGGAACGGGCGCATCCACAGGCGTGTAGCCGGCGAGTTCCTGGGGTTCCAGTTCCTCGCGCTGGCGTCTACGCCGCTTTGGTTTTCGGCCACGTCGCTGTTGAGGACCTCCTCGAGGGCCGCCGGGACGGCCACCTGGTCGACCTCCGCCAGGACCACCGGGGCCGCCGGGGCCGCCAGGACCTCCGGGGCCGCCAGGACCTCCGGGGCCGCGAGAACCGCTTGGGCCGCGAGAAGGGCTTGGGCCGCGAGAACCGCCCGGGGCGCGGGGACTACTTGGACCGCTGGTGGATCGATTCCCTGATCGTGGGCCGCTCGGTGCGTCAAGGTTTCCAGCCTGGCGAGCACGAGGGGGTCCAGGTGGAGGAGGAATGCTTTGACCCGAACCCGAACGAGGTGGCGAGCCGGGCGGAGGAGGAATAGGTTTGCCGCTTCCTGATCGAGGGGGCGCCGGCGTTCTGGTGG
>PYIL01352736.1_pt1 | contig 116567 bp, 116 predicted proteins | sample 3578041 | NCBI WGS metagenome assembly PYIL01 (sample SAMN08408023, study PRJNA431606) | Marine metagenome isolate SA_KN192-05_S13_150m, whole genome shotgun... | biome: marine; feature: oceanic pelagic zone; material: water; isolation source: 150 m water sample, 0.2-0.8 um fraction ... | reverse complement strand
TAATTGACCTCTACACCTTCGAAGGAGACACAGTTCTTGACCCGTTTATGGGATCTGGGACAACGCTTGTCGCCGCCGTGCTGACCGATCGGCGTGGCATTGGATACGACCTAGACCCAAGTTACGTTCAGGTCGCACGCGACCGAGTCAACGCGGCTCATGCCAGAGTATGGGCACATCGGCAACCCCCCGGAGAACAACCACCGCTCCCCGAAATTGCAGAAGCACTGCTCGAAGTCACCGATGAAGAAATTGCTGCCGATGACTTCCAACGGCGAGCCACCCAAGAGGGAAAAAAGGCCCAGGACATAGCTATAGACCTATTGGAGCGCTGCGGTTTCGCCCTCCTCCAGAAAGATGCAAAAGTTCCTCGAGCGGGCGTCCAATACAACTTCAAAGTTGAGGACACAGCAGGCGCCGAATGGTGGATCGATGTGTCAGGCGCTTTTACCACGGTACGACCCGGCCTTTTACGCATCGATACAGTCTGGAAAACGCTAGGACGCGCCTCAGTTCTAAAGGCATATGATTCCGACGCTCGCATACTCGTCCTTACCGCTCACCTACCTCGCCCCGGCAGCGAGGGCGACAAAGCCCTGCGGGCCGTAGGCCCATATACGGTGTTCGACGCCGTTCCTATGTTTGACGAAGACGCTGTAGAGCGGTTGGCTCGTTACGCCGCGGGAGGGGCAACAGAACCACTGCCGGGCTTCTGGAAAGCCAAAGAAATTACCTCTGGACTGAGCTAATGCCTGGAGTTGCTTACGCGGTCGTGAGGTCCGAACCGCCGCAGGTTTTTCTAGCGACTGACGTAGATGTGTTACATCGGGTGCTTGCCGCTGAATTGGTAGCCCGCACTCCAGTCGACGCGATAGCCGACAGCGATATGGAATCCGTTCGAAAAGCGCTGCTTGATGAACGTTGGGGCGATGCTGTGCTTGCTTGGATCGATCTGATGGGGGTCGAAGTTGACGTGTATACCCATTTGCATGTGTACACAGCAGACGATCTTCCCGCTGACCTAATCGGTGCTCAAATCCAATTCGCTCCGCTGTTTCGCGACAGTTGATCTTTCGCCTGCTAGTCGAAGATTGCAACAAGAAGGACTCGAAGGGTGATTACCGTTAGAACGACACGAAACAGGTGACCGAAAAATACTTCGCTCAGTCGCTTGAGAACGCGGGTCCCACACCAGGTACCGACAAGGACCGATGCTACGCCCACCGTCACTAAGCCAAGCTGGTTTCCGTAGGCGAACCCATCACCGGCGAAGAGCACGATCTTGGCAAGATGTCCAAAGGTTTGAGCCATAGCGAAGGTCGCCACCATTGCGGTGCGAATCGGAAGCTCTCGCCTGAAGACTGGCGCAATCGCTGGACCTGTCACGCCGAACGGGATATTGAGAAATCCAGCAATTGCTCCCAGCGGGATAAACGAACGACGACCGCCACCTAGGTAGGAACTGAGCTTCGCCAGTCCTTGTGGCCACCAAACAAGAGCTAATGCAAATACGGCGATAAAGACACGTCCGACGTCGACTGGAAATGCACCAGCGACCAGAAGACCCATGATGCCGGCAGGCAACAAAAGTAAAGAAAACCTGCCTACGACGCCCCAATCAACGTCGCGTCGCAAGATCAGGCCCCGAGATGAATTCGAAGCAAGTTGAATTACTGCGTGTACGGGGATCGCTTCGAGAGGATCCAAGAATTGGAGCAACACGGACAGGAGGAGTATTCCGCCTCCGAGGCCCGCAATCGCAGTGATAGCTGACCCAAAGAGTGCGGCTAAACCCACGATAAGTAGCTCTACGCCGGACACTACCTCTTTGACTCCAAGTTGGTGTGACGCCTCAACTGCGATGCGCACTAGGGGATAGGTGGCACTGTACCTAAATGGGCTTCCTCTATGTTTAGATCGCTAAAAGCCCGGAAATGCTTGACCTTGGGCCTTAGGGAGGGTCAAATAACACCGATGGCATTCGCGTCTGGCGCGCGAATGTTCGGCGATGAGGAGACTTACATGGCCAACATGTCCAAGTCCGATGTGCTTTCCGCGGTAGCTGGCAGTGCTGGCTGCACTAAAGCGGATGCTGAAGCGGTCATTGAAGCGTTCTTTGGATGCGTGGAAGGGGCTGCGAGGGCGGGTAATGCCGTTGCGTGGCCAGGAGTGGGTAAATTCTCACGCTCCGATCGCGCTGCCCGGATGGGCCGCAACCCCCAAACCGGCGCGACGATCCACATATCGGCAAGCAGCAGCGTCAAATTCTCAGCTGCTAAAGCCCTCAAGGATCGAATGAACAGCTGAGGTTAAGCCTCAGACCAAATCCGAAATTAGATGGGCCGAGTGCCACTCGGCCCATCTGTCGCGTCTCCACTCTGATGCCGATTGATAGGCCTCTAGAGGTCAAAGATCGCTTTGAATAACTCGGCTGACTTCAAGCCGCTCAATTCGCCAGCAGCAGCCAGGTTTTCTTCGATTCGATCTCGAAAAGCAGTGATTTGGCTCTCGTCGTCAGGGTCGTCAATCTTGTGTGTGGTTAGAAATTGGCTTTTGTGTTCTAACAATGCCGCGGCCTTAGCTTCACCCCACCCATCGACGTCTTCTGCATGATCGTGCTCATCTGCCTCAAATAGCAACAAAACCTCTGGACGATGCGGTTCGAGACCGTGCTCTGGGAAAAAAAATGGGTCTCTAGCTGCAACAACTCCATCAACTGCGAGAAACCCGGCATGGCGATGATCTGGGTGAAGGCGATAGCGTTTCCACGGGTCATGACCAAGAACAACTTGTGGTCGCAACTCGCGAATAACTTTCGTAACTGCGGACCGCGTCACCAGGTCGCTTTGTAGTTCGCCGTCTGTCTTACCTAAGAACAACAACTGCCCCGTAGCACCCAGACAAGCAGCCGCATTGCGTTGTTCCGATTTTCGAATTTCAACCAAACTGTCCTGATCAGTATCACGATCCCATGTGCCTTTAGATCCGTCGGTACAAACCAGATGGTGGACCACTGTCCCCGCGGCAGACCATTTTGCCAGTGTGGCGCCGCACTGGAACTCAGCGTCATCGGGATGCGCCGCGATCACCAAGGCGGATCTCGGAAGCGGAAGATCGTGTTTCATGACGGGAAGCCTGGACGGGTGATTTCGGGCAAAGCATCCAGATCTTCGGGGGTATCGATGTCCCACTGCAGGTGAGGAATTTGCAGCACCTTCAGATCAAGGCCGCAGTTCGTGGCTTCAGCCATGTGACGGTAAAGAGAGCCGCTGCCATACTGGAACCGAAAAGAAGTGCCTGTCGGCAGACTGAGAACGTTCGTGCCCTGTCGGTGGCGATCAGGGACGACGGTTACTGTTCCGGCGCTGGCGATTCCGCTTAGAGATTCAGCATGCGGCAGATCGGCGTGAGCGATAATCATGTGAGCGAACAGATCTGCCACCCGTGCTGCTGCCTCGGTAATGGCCGGATTAAGGCCATCTCGCTGTACCCAAACAACTTCTGCTCCCAGAGATTGTGCCCAATCGGCGACCTCCTGGTCGTTGCAAACCACATGGACTGAAAGATCGTCCGCAGCTTTTATGACACGTTCGGCCATCGAACGAGCCAAAGCCTCTCTCGACGCCGCATCCAGTCGCTCACTGAGACGATTTTTCGCCTGTCGGAAGTCCTTAATCGGCACGAGTACCACTGTTGCCTGATTACCGAATGCAGTCGGGGTTGCCATCGAACGCGATTCTATTGGTCTCTTCTACAGCATCCGGCGGTATCGGGTCCCCGCTATGTCGATGTCTGCGACTCGGCGCTCTACGCTGACCCTACCGATGACGATTCTGCGCCAGTTCTTCCGCCCTCGCCGACCGCAAGTTCGACGGCAACTCCCCCCTAGCCACTGGGTGCAGCCATGGTGGGTTGAACGCTATAAGGAGCAAATCAAAAACCAGGAACTTGAACCCCCGCAATCCAACAATGTCGCGCGGTCCTGGACTCTGACAGGCAATCTTGACAGCTCCCACCGAATCGCTGTAGATCCACGTGGCCTGATAACAGTCAAACCAGGATCTTGGTCACTTGACTGGTGGCTGGGGGTCGACCAAACCTGGCTCTACCCTGCACAACACGGCTCAGTTCGGCAACGTCTTGTCGACGGTGCTCCGGTTGTCGAGACCGTCATTCGCGTCGCAGGTGGTGACGTCATTCACCGCGTGTACGCGGCGAGAGTCGACGGTGAGTACATAGTGGTTGAGGTTGAGAACCGCGCATCGAGACCTCTTGCCTTAGCACTTGCTGTCCGACCATATGACCATCTCGGCGGTGGACGAGTCGACCAAATTGAACTCAATGATCGGACACTTTCAGTCGATGGTGACGTCGCTCTCATATGTGGGCGTAGTCCCGGACGACTAGTAGTAGGCACAGGAGGCGTTGACCCTGCCAGCCTGTTGAATCAGACAGCTTCTACCGATCGTTCGATCACCTGCGAGACAGGGATGGCGAGCGCCGTGATCATCGTGCCACTGGTCCACGGTTCTACCTTCCGCAGTGCGGTTCCACTCGGGTACACCAACGACGCCCAGGTCATTCCGAAACTCCCATCGGCGCAACAAGTCGCCAGCGGTTGGGGGAAGCATGCGGTTAGTGCTTGCCGGTTCGTCCTGCCTCCCGGACTTATCAACGACCTATTCGACGCCTCCCGGCAGTCTCTACTCCTAGCCTCCACTGGAAAAGACGTGGAACCGGCTCCGGGTGCGCCTCCTCGTGAGTCGACCGACGGAGCGGCGACGCTGATGGCCTTAGCGGAAGCGGGATATCGCACCACGGTCCGAGAAATTCTCATCTCCCGGGCAAAGCGCCAAGATCGCCTTGGTGCAGTCACCCACCGAAACCAGGATGTCACTGGCGCGACAGTCATCGCCGCTGACCGCGCTTTAGAAGTCGCTCCTGACCCTTCTTTGGCGCATGCGCTATCGGAATTTGTTGCTGATGGGACCCGTTGGATGCTTGCGAACCCCGTAGACGGCACGGCCGAGGCGCTTATTGCGGCTCACAAGATATTGGTGCGCGTAGGAGCAGAGAAAGCTGCTCGAGAACTATCTAATTTGCTTATCCCTATCGTCAAATCAGATGAGACGACGATCGAACAGGACGAAAATCTCGACGTTGTCGAACTAGCCCGGTCCGCGTTCGAGCTAGCGGCAACCGACCCCCCTGAGGCATGGCGAAGCCTAGAGAAATTAGCTTCGCTCGCGTCACCCACATCGTCTTGGCCCTCACGAGTTAATTCGAATACGAGAAGGGGAACCGGAGGCGCCGGGCATGACTTGCGCGTCACTGCATGGTTCGTTCGAGCTGTACTGCGTCTATTAGTGGACGATCAAGACGAGTGCCTCCGCGTTGCAGCCGTATGGCCTAATCAATGGCACGCGCAGGGAGTGGAGGTTCATCAAGTGCCCTCGCGTTTTGGCGGAGTATCTTGGGCCGTTCGATGGCATGGGGACCGCCCAGCGTTGTTGTGGGAAGTGGAGGGAGGCCCCTCCGACCTGATGGTGATTGCACCAGGATTGGACTCAACATTTCAGGGGGAAGGCCCGATGGGGGAACAGCTACTCGCACCAGCGGCCCCTCAAAATCATGACGTGTGGGCTCCCAGTGATCAAGGTGGGACTTCCTCCTCGGGGTCATTCTCGTAAAGCGAGATCGCTGAAGAATCGATGCAAGCGGAGTACGGTTCGTTTGTGGCCGCCAGCAATCCGCCAAATCTGAACCAAGAGCGTCAATGTTGGGAGCGCGGTGAATCGATCGTCGCAGGAATTGACGAAGTGGGTAAAGGTGCCTGGGCCGGACCGCTGACCATCGGGGCGGTGGTGTTGCCATCTACCGGACGAGTCAACGGAATCCGAGATTCAAAGATGTTGTCGCCTACGGTCCGCGAACGGCTTTTCGATCGAATTGGTGACTGGGCGACGAGTTGGTCGGTCGGACATGCCAGCGCCCGAGAGTGTGACGAGTTGGGAATGTCCGACGCTCAACGCCTTGCAACTCACCGGGCTCTGGACCGGCTTCCAGTGACTCCCGACCGCGTGCTGATAGATGGCAACTGGAATTACATCGATTGGCTTCCAAGTACAGCGATCGTAAAAGGTGATCGAACCTGTCTTTCGATCGCAGCTGCGTCGATCATGGCTAAGGTCGTTCGCGATCACATCATGTCCATGTACTCGACTGATTTCCCCGCGTACATTTTCGAGAAAAACAAGGGGTATCCGGCGCCGCAGCACCGTATGGCCCTAGCCGGCTACGGGCCGTGCGTCATCCATCGAAAAAGTTGGGCGTTTATGGACGATCTACCTTGGACTGATTCTCGCCGTTATGACCGCTTTCGGATCGGTCAAGGAACTTTGTTTGCTGCATGACTAGCCCAAGCGACGTTCAACGTGACCATTGGCCTACGCGCCACGCTTCGTAGGAGACGCCACCGATTAAGAGCTAGCTAATCGGTTCGTTGCGTTCCGACCTTAAGTTCCCGAAACGGGCTTGTGGTGTCTATGCCTGGCTCTTTCGGAAGCCCCAACACACGTTCACCAACTATGTTTCTCATCACTTCGTCCGAGCCTCCGGCGATGCGCATTGCAGGTTGGCCGAGTACATAGCCCGCCCACGAGAACGTTCCCCATTCGCCCGTGTTGGCAACCAATCGCGTCTCGAGTACGTCGGAAACGAAATTGCAGGTTGCAAGCATCTGCCGGGTAAGACCCATCTTCGACAACGACATCTCGGGGCCGGGTGTCTTTCCTGACTTCAGAGCGTCGAGACTTCGTTGGTTCGACCACCCGAGAACTTTTCCGTAAGTAAAAATATTCATTAGTTGTTGACGGCTGAGAGCATCCTTCTCAAGTCCGAAGTGCTTCAACATCGCGCTCAATTTGGTGTAGCTACCTCCAGTACCGCCACTGCCTGAGCCAATAGAGGCTCGTTCATTCATTAACGTTGTGAGCGCAACACCCCAGCCCTGGTTGACTTCACCTAAACGGTGACTGTCCGGAACCCGAACATCGTTAAAGAAGACCTCGTTGAAGTTGGCGCCGCCGGTCATTTGACGTAATGGCTTTACCTCGACGCCAGGTGCATGCATATCAACAACAAACCCGGTTAATCCCTGATGTTTGGGTAGGTCAAAGTCGGACCGCGCGATCACTTCTCCCACATCGCTGTAATGGGCGCCCGAGGTCCACACTTTCTGTCCATTGAGAATCCACTCCTCCCCGTCTCTGTCAGCCCGCATTTGCAAGCTGGCTAAATCCGACCCAGCTCCCGGCTCGGAAAACAATTGGCAAGAAACCAAATCAGCGCGGTACATCTTCGGCAAAAGATCAGCGACAACCTCAGGGTTTCCGTGAGCAAGAATGGTCGGTGCCACCATGCCGAGACCAATACCAAAGAAACCGCTGTCAGGAACGTCGTACTGGCTTTCCAAATTCACCCACAGGCGCTCGAAGCGACGGGGATGACCGCCTCCGCCGAGTTCCGCCGGACCGGAAATCCAACCGAAACCCGCATCAAACTTTTTGGCGCGCCATTCTTTTGCAGATGCAAGATCTACTCGCTCTTGTTCCCGGTCCACCTCCTCAAACATTGCCGCGTTATCTGGGCCTTCTCCCCAGACAAACGCTTTCTGTTCAGCCTTGCGAGACACATGGGTCTCTAGAAAGGCCGTAGCTTCAGCCGTGAATTGTTCTTCGGTCATCTCGGTCATCTGAAATCTCCAGAGCGGTTCAGAAGTGGTGTTTGTATTCTCAACTTAGCCGTGACACGACTACTCTTCCTAGTCATGGGTCAACCTGTCCGAGTTGCCGAAAAAATTTCCCCCACTAGTCCCAGTACCATCCGATTCGAAACCAACCGACCGCTGACTGGAATGGGCCATCGTTATTACCGCAGCGCGTCAGATGCAGTAAGCGCTGAGGATCCCGCTGATGTTCTCGCGGCCAGGCTGTTCGAACGCGGAGGTATCGACTACTTGCATGTACACGGCAATGTCGCGACAGTCGATCTGGCAAAGGGATACACATCTGAAGGAATTGTCGACGTCATCGTTGGCCTATTCGCCCATTACAAAACTTGAACCTCTGAAAAATACACCGCGACCTTTCGATCGAACGTATGTTCGATTAAGGTTGAAGAGTGACTCATTTGACCCCCATTGGTTCTTCCTTGAGCAAGATAAACCAATTAACTAAACCCATAACTTTGACTTGCGACCGAACTCTCCCGGTCATTGAAGAATTGGCTGGTTTATTTGGGGATAGAGGCATACGGCGGGGATCCACTATTGGAGTTGTGGGTGATGCCGCAGTCAGTCTTGCTGTTGCTCTGACTATTGGTGTTTCTCGCTTTGGAGGGTGGGTGGTAGCAGTTGGCCTCCCGTCCTTCGGTTCACAGGCAGCATCAGAGTTGGGAGCTGAACTTTCAAGGTGGGCTTTCGTAGATCGACCTGGTAACCAAGCGGGAGATGTTGTACATGCTTTAGTGGCAAGTGTTGATCTGGTGTTGGTTGGCCCTGGGATCAAATTGCGCGCTGATCATGAGCGGAAAATCGTTGCGCGCATGCGCGAACGAGAAACTTCTGTCGTTGCTATTGGCAGCTCGCATCCTTTCGGGTCGCGTGCTGACATCAATTTGAGAATTACACGAACTACATGGACAGGTATTGGCAGTGGCCGTGGTCGTTTAACTTCCCGCAGAGTAGAGGTAGAAGCTACGGGTAGAGGTGCTCACGCGGGCCTTCGCCGACAACGTCTTTGGCTCCCTGATGGACAAGGCCAGCTAAGTGTCATTGACCAAAGTGACGGACAAACGAATTCGTCAAGACGCATACACGGCGAGAACAAAAAAGCTTTCGCTGAGTTAACTGAGCCAGCTCTCCGGGCTAGCTAAGTCACGTTGGGGAATAGTGATGACAGACGCGCGGACATTGCTGCTGGCGATTCCTCATTGGCCAACAATTGCTGCTGGAGTCGCTTCCAATTGTCCTGTAGCTGTCATGCATATGAGCCAAGTTGTTGATGCGACCCCTGCCGCGGTTGACCAGGGGGTAATACCAGGTATTCGTCGTCGCGAAGCTCAAAGACTTTGCCCGGATTTAGAAATGATCGATAACGATGAGGCCCGCAATATCCGTAGGTTTCATTTGATCGTGACGGCACTTGAGTCGATAACTCCTCGCGTTGAAATCTCGACGGGTGGGTGGTGTTCGTTTCCAACTCGGGGCCCATCGCGTTACTTCGGTGGTGACAAAACTCTTGCTCAACTAGTCGCCGAACGGGCTCTGGAAGCGTTATGTGACACCCTCGGTGTGAGCGAGGTACCTAGCGTTATCAAACCCCGAGTAGGTATAGCCGACAGTCGTTTTGCAGCATGTTTGGCAGCTTTCCCCCAAAATCTTCCGTTCATTCGGGTCGTTGCACCGGGAGCTAACTCTGAATTCCTGGCTTCGTTGCCGGTGGATGTCCTTGGTAGTAAAGACTCACCGCTGGTTAACGCTCCTGATCTTGTTGATGTGTTCCGACGACTTGGTTTACACACGCTTGGTGACATTGCCTCCTTACCAGCTGACCACTTGCTCGCGCGGTTCGGTTCGCCGGGACTACTGGCTCATCGATTATCTCTGGGGCTAGATAGTCGAACTCCTCAAACGGATTTGATCTCAGATGTAGTGATGGAGGAAAGCGAAGTTGACCCTCCAACTGATCACACTGAAACAATCGTGTTCCTCGCTAAAGCACTGGCTGATGAAATCCACAAGCGTCTATCTAGTGAGGGGTCGGTGTGTACTCAGATCTTGATCGAAGTGGAATCTGAACATGGTGAATCTTGCAGCCGATACTGGCGGCATGAACACCAGTTCACTCCAACAGCTATAACCGATCGGGTTCGTTGGCAGCTAGAGGGTTGGTGTCATTCAGCAACTGGTCCCACAGGACGGTTGTCCTTGGTGCGGTTGACATCTAGTGAAGTGGTTCCTGATGATGGCCATCAGTTGGGGTTTTGGGGAGGAGAAACACTTAGCGACGAACGCGTAGTGCGATCGTTAACACGCATCCAAGGAATGCTGGGTTCAGACGCGGTGACGGTAGCTGAACATAACGGAGGCCGCCGCTTGTCGGATATCGAGCGGCGAGTTTCGTTGACGGTCGCTGGATTCGATCCCGACCGGAGCATTGCTATACCTGAGACGACAGATGCACCGTGGCCGGGTCGACTTCCTACACCTTTGCCTGTTGCAGTTTTCCAACAAGCCCATCTACTGGTCGTAACAGATGCTGGAGGGCAGCCAGTTCGAGTAGATGGTCGAGGTCAAATCGGAGGAGAGCTGGCTCATGTCCAAGGAGAACTATTGGGATCACATTCGATTACTAGTTGGGGAGGCCCTTGGTTCCTTGATGAGAGATGGTGGGATCCTGCCCGGAAACGCCGACAAGCGAGATTTCAGTTGTTGTTAGCCGATGGAACGGCTCATCTTTGTGTGGTTCAAAGTGGGAAGTGGTGGCTTGAGGCTTCCTATGAGTGACTAACAACAGTGCAGTACCATCCCTGTTTCATTGGTCATCGACCATTAACGGACCAGTGCCAAGGCTCACTCGGCAAATTGCGGAATCCATACTTAGACGCGTTTCGTTTCAGCCATCGGTAACCCGACGTGTTACTCCAAAGCGCTCGTCCGTTCTGCGTGAAGTCCACCGCCAATCCACGCTCGTGCATTGACGCACCAGGACGCGCGGTTGGTGGACGGCATTGGTAAGAAGGTTTGCGGTAGACGGCCCAGTTGCTCGTACCACAGTGAGCCCGTCGTAAGGCCACTTGCGAATCCGAGCTTCGGTACCCACCTCCACCAAGTCGAATGCCGTCGCGGGATGCAGCCTTCAGTAGAGCTAGGAGTTTGTCAGCGATGGACTCATGGACTCGAATGCCCCAAACCGAGGTAAGTTCGGACTTGTCGAAATTGATAGAAGTTGGGGCATCGGCAATCCCCAGCAACCTTCGTTGGCGCGCCTCCTCGGCTTCTCTACGTTTGCGTTCCGCCTCGCGACGTAAACGGTCTTCTTCAGCTCGCTTCGCTTTCTCAGCCTTGATTACGCGAGACAGGTTTTGTTGTTCGGCCGCGATCTCTTTGGCCATTTCGGCATCGAGTTCCGCCAACGCCGCGGATTCATACAAACGAACCTCCAAGCGTTCCTCGGCCTCAAGAACCACCCGTGCTTGTAAACCGACTGCCTCCAACAGTTGGTCTAACTGGACTTCTGCTTCGGAGCGAAGTAGTTCACGCTGCGCGACGGCTTCGTTCAAGGCTTTAGTAGCCACTTTGGTATCAATCTGAAGAGCTCGAAGTCGATCGGAAGTGTTATTTATGTCTCCGAAAGCAGCTCCGATCAACGTCTGTACGCGAGCCGCCTTATAAATATCTCCCGTACGTGCCAAGCCGAAGGAGCCCTCTAGCGTTGAGTCGCGGCCTATGTATGTTTGAAGAGCTAGATCGTTCACCTGCGTGTGCAGCGCTGCCTGTTGTTCAGCGAGCGAAGCAGATTTACGTTCTGCTGCGGTGACGGCCAACACCGCACCTTCCAGTGCTGTTTCAGCATGGGTCACGTCGTCGCGTTGTTCGGCAACTAGTAGTTCTAGATCGGCCAGCGCCTGCTCAACCTCGGACACCTCTGCTGTGGCCGTATTAATTATCCGAGCCTGGTTAAGAATTTCGTCTTGAAAAACGTCGCGTTCCTTCCTGAGTTGTCTCACCTGTTCCTGAAGCGCTGCCTTCTCTTTTCTTAGCTGGGCGCTGCTCTTCCCGGCCCCATTGGCAGCCGGAACTGCGAGGACCGCGCCCATCAGTAGTACGGCGATCGTCGCAGCGGTGAAACGAAATGGATGCGGCAGGTCGAAAATCCTTTTTCTTTTGGTTGTCGACCTAAGGTACCCACCAATGCGGGGTATTAGGTATCGCCCTCTTCTAAATAATTTCGTCCTCGACCGTGTTAGAGAGAATTCCCAGATCGGTGATCTCAAACTCAACCGCGTCGCCATCTGATAACCAAACTTGGGGTTCCATGGATCCACCAGTTCCTTCGGGTGAGCCAGTGGCGATGATGTCGCCTGGTTCCAGAGGCATTATCCGTGACATATATGCGATGAGTTCAGGAACGGAAAAGATCATTTCGCTCACCTTCGCGTTTTGTCGTTCTTCCCCGTTCACCCGAGTTATTAGTGAAAGTTTCGAAGGATCCGGGATCGCTTCGCCGGTGACGATCCATGGGCCGCATGATCCCGACCGGAAGAAATTTTTTCCGGCGGCTACTCCGTGGCGCTGCCAATCTCGAACCGAACCATCATTGAGAACCGTATATCCAGCCACATATTCCAATGCCCGGGCCTCGGAAATATGCCTACCCGAACGACCAATCACCACCGCTAGTTCAACTTCATAATCGAGTTGAACTGATGCGACCGGGCGGAGCAACGCTGCGTTGTGCGGAACCAAAGAACCCGGTGGCTTGTTGAAATACACGGGTTGTTTCGGCAACTTTATTTCGCCGCCCAACGGATATTTCTTGTGGTAGTTGAGGCCAGCGCAGAGTAAGCGGCGCTGATTTGGTATGGGTAGGTCGAAAGAAATTGAATCCCACAAATGATCGACCGGCGCGTCTTCGAAACCGCGTATGTCATCCATGTCGCTAAGTGCCTCTCTCAACGTCGAGGCGTTCATTCGCTGATCTAGGTTGATCACCCCGTCGGTGCTTCCGATGCCGTACTGGGGTTCACCATTGCTTACAAAGCTGAGAAGTATCACGCATATGACCCTAGTTATCACGAGAGACCTAGGACTGTTGTGAGTAGCGTTCGGATGGTGAGTCCTCAGGCCGTGATCTTCGATGTTGGCGGGGTTCTCGTAGGATCCCCATTTCTCGCTGCTTTGCGATGGGCCGAGAATTGGGACCTCCCGCGAACGGCGTTGGAAAAGCTATTCGGAGAATATTCTCGAAACGTCGAACCGGGTGAAGAACCTCCGATGTGGCATGAAGTGGAATGTGGTCGTGTCACTCTTTCTGAATTCGTTGAGCACATGGGGAAAATACTTGGACCGGAGTTACCTCATGATTCCAAGGCCAGAGGTTTAACGGGAGCAGACTTCGACCCGTTCGCCGATGCCGAACCTATCCCGATCATGATCGAACTAGCTCACGAAATCAGAGATAGAGGTCTGCGAGTCGCAATCCTTACTAACAATGTCAGAGAATGGCGGCAATGGCGAGACCGCATACCGATCGAATGCTTCGATCCGGTGATTGACTCGTGCGAAGTTGGCTTGCGGAAACCCGATCACGCGATCTATTCGCTGATCTGCAACCGCATGGGCTTGGCTCCCAACGACTGTCTCTTTCTTGACGACCATCCCGGCAACGTTGAGGGGGCAATTGCTGTCGGGCTCGATGCTCTTCAGGTAACTGAAGATTTCGGCGCCGCAGCCATGAAGGTACGAGAACGCCTCTAATCGTTGCGAATCATTCTGACCGGCTCGCCTCCCGCCTCTCTGATCGTCCGTTCGGCGCGCTCGATGTCTGCACCGTAAATCACACCTATCCACTCCGGGAGCTCCAGAGGGACCTCAGGTCTATCGGGATGCAGAATCAGTCGGGCTTCCACGTCGACCGTCCAGTGGCGAACGGGATGTGCTTTCTGTCCACGGATCGACACCAGGTGAAGCCCGCTTGCTGTCGCTACCAGGACCGAGCGTCTCCGCCGTGCGAAATGATCCCACCCCGCCGCTGCCGATATCACTAGAGGTAAGAGAGTTCCCAACGAGGCTGCCAGCACAAACCCCGAGGCGCACACGGCACTCCTCGCGGCTAGTTCCCAGCGTTGAAGGGACACTAACGCTGGGTCGCTGACCGCGACGCCCGCACGAATTTCGGTGCCAAGAACGCGAGACAACAATGCGCTGTCGGCGAGAGACCGACGACTCATGAATGGTCCTCACCTAGATAGCAGCTGTGTCCCCCGTCGCCCCGTCTCATTGAGCGCGGACTGCCGGTTGCCTGCGATGCCATGACTCGGCGAGCTCAAGTTGGCCACCTACTTGCAGCAACAGCGCTTCGGCGTGCATCGCCCCAACTAACTGGACTCCGATAGGCAGCCCATTGGCATTCATATGCATAGGGACCGAGATTGCTGGCTGGCCAGTGATATTGAACTGGACGGTAAAGAGAAGTATTTCGCGCAAACGTTTGGTGCCGAGCTTGGCATCTCTAAGCTCTCCGAGTTTTGGCGGCGGTTCGGCAATAACGGGTGTCAACAAAATGTCGAACTTGTTCCACCAGCGAGCAATTTTTCGCGCATATAAGTGAAGCCACTCAACTGAAACTAAATAGTCAGAGGCTGTGTATCTGCGACCAAGTTCCACCAGGGCTCGTGTATCGGCTTCCATATCGTCGGCCCCGAAGGTTCTTCCAATCGCCTCGCCTAACTTGGTCACCGAGCGGGCTTCGTTGGCCGCCATCACAACTTTGAAGTGCTCGAATAAATCGTCGTCAAACAATCCGTCTGGGCCGTCTGACTCCACGATGTGACCGTGACTCTCAAGCAGAAGCGCTGTTTTGTCGACGGCATCGACGCAATCTGAGTGAACTGGACCCCAATCTGAACTTGTGGTGAATCCAATCCTTAATTGACTTGGCTCGATCGAAGAAGTTTCCTCGAATGGCACAGCAGGCGGGGGAGCCCAATAAGGGTCACCCGGCCACGGTTGAGAGATGCCATCCAACACTCGGGCGCTGTCACGGATAGTTCGAGTCACAACACCGTCAATCGCCGCGCCGGCCCATGATTCGCCGATCTTGGGGCCAAATGAAACCCGACCTCGACTGGGTTTGAGGCCAACTAAGCCACATTCTGAAGCGGGAATGCGAATAGATCCACCACCGTCGTTTGCGTGAGCGATTGGAACGATTCCCGCGGCTACCGCAGCAGCAGACCCGCCACTTGAACCGCCCGTTGAGTGATCTAAATCCCAAGGGTTCTTGCAAGCCCCATGAGAAGTAGGTTCAGTTGTAATGGTGCCGCCGAACTCAGGTGTGTTGGTCCGACCAAAGTTCACCAGCCCCAAGTGATCGAACATTGTTGACAGATATGTCGTATGCCCAGCGCGGTAGTCCGCATCGCGAAGGGCGACGTTCCCAGCATGGTATGGGTCGCCTTTAGTCATTACGGTCAGGTCCTTAGTAAGGAAAGGCACCCCCCACAGACTCGCCTCCTTGGGGACAGACATGGCACCCATTTGTTGAGCTCTTTCTCGAGCCTGCTGATCTAGGCGGTGGATAATTGCGTTCAGCTGAGGATTTAGAGCATCGGCGCGCGAAATTGCATCCTCAAGCAATTCGATGGGTGAAGCTTTGCCCGCATGTATGAGGCTTGCGAGTTCGACCCCATCCATCATCGTGTTCTGCATGGATGAAAGGTACCCCGAACAAGGCCACCATTCTTGACGAACACCGAACATATGTTCGATGATCTATGGTATGGGCTTTAATAACCCGGCTATGCCTTGGCATGAACTTGAACGACGACTTTCAGACCGAGAGTCAGAACCAACCAGTAGTTCTCCTCGTCAGTCCGATCAAAGTGACAGTAAGGCCTGGTCGAGAAGAAGAACTCCTTTTGAATCTCATGGCATTCGTCACTCTGAGGGAGTTGTTCCGTACGCCGAACTGCATACCCACTCTCACTTCAGCTTCTTAGATGGCGCTTCGAGTCCTGAAGAGTTAGTGCTCGAAGCTGCGCGACTTGGGTTGGAAGCTCTTGCGTTGACTGACCATGGAGGTTTTTACGGTGTTGTGCGTTTCGCTGAAGCTGCTCGAGAAGTTGGTCTTCCTACAGTTTTTGGTGCCGAACTTACCGTTGATGCCTGGCAACCTGAGGGCAGCTCGGTTCTTGGTGGCGATCTTCGGGACCCTTCACGTGTTGGTACGACCGACCCGCCAGGTAAACGCCTTGTTGTCTTGGCCCGTCACCCTGAGGGGTATGCGTCGCTAGCTGCCCTTCTTTCGAGAAGTCAGATGGCAGGGAAAAAAGGTGCGCCGCGTATATCCATGCCTGAGTTAGTTAATGCGGTGGATTGCCATCGCGGAGATTGGGCTTTACTTACTTCAGGCCGCCGAGGTGCAGTGCCGGCCGCGTTAAAGATGGAGGGAATTTCGGGGGCAAGGCGAGAACTCTGCCGGCTGATCGAGGCGGCCGGAAATGACAATGTGTTTGTGGAATTGTGGCACCACGGTGATCCTTCCGACGATGCTCGCAACGATTGCCTGGCAGATTTAGCAGTTGAGCAAAAAGTTGGGTTGCTTTGCACTAACGGTGTTCATTACGCGACCCCATCTCGACGTCACTTGGCTTGGGCGATGTCAGCAATCCGGAGTCGCCGGTCTCTCGACGACATAGATGGCTGGCTCCCAGGTCAGGGTGCTGCCCACTTGCGTTCAGGTCCTGAACAGGCCCGTTGGTTTTCCCGTTATCCCGGAGTTGTTACAGCAGCAGCAGAACTAGGACGTCAATGTTCCTTTGATCTGTCGTTAGTAGCCCCGAAGCTTCCTCCATATCCGTGTCCCAACGGCATGAACGAGATGTCCTACCTGCGCAAAATTGTGTACGAAGGGGCTGAACGTCGGTACGGACCCCCGTCTGCTGAAACAATTGCGGGAGCCTGGCAACAACTTGCCCACGAACTTGTGTTAATTGAGCAGCTCCGCTTTCCCGGTTATTTCCTCGTCGTCTGGGACATCGTTTCTTTTTGTCGGACTCGCAACATTCTCTGTCAGGGGAGAGGATCCGCGGCTAATTCTGCTGTCTGTTACGCCCTTGGTATTACCAACGTCGATGCCGTTTCGCTTGGGTTGTTGTTCGAGCGGTTCCTTTCACCGGAGAGAGATGGACCCCCTGATATCGACCTTGACATTGAAAGTGGGAGACGAGAAGAAGTCATCCAGTATGTGTTTGATCGTTATGGCCGCGAACACACAGCACAGGTCGCCAATGTCATTACTTACCGGACTCGATCAGCAATACGTGATGCTGCCCGAGCTTTGGGGTATGCCCCTGGTCAACAGGACGCATGGGCCAAGTCACATGATCGCCACGAGCCAATTCGGTCTCGTTTTCAATCAGAGCTTGGAGAACAAGGCCGCAATTTCATACCTGAAGATGTTCTCCGGCTGGCTTCCGAAATTGAAAATTCACCACGACATCTAGGCATCCATTCGGGCGGCATGGTGATCTGTGATCGTCCCGTAATCGAAGTCTGCCCAGTTGAGTGGGCGCGAATGGCTGACAGATCGGTATTGCAATGGGATAAGGACGACTGCGCTTCAGTTGGGTTAGTGAAATTTGATCTACTCGGCTTGGGGATGTTGTCAGCTCTGCATAACGCTGTTGATCTCATTGCTGACGCTCATGATGTCGAAGTTGACCTCGGCGCGTTACCTCAAGAAGAAGAGGTCTACGAAATGTTGTGTCGGGCTGACTCAATCGGTGTGTTTCAGGTGGAGTCACGAGCGCAGATGGCAACTCTTCCTCGGCTTCGCCCCCGTTGCTTTTATGACTTGGTCGTAGAAGTGGCGCTTATCCGACCAGGGCCTATCCAAGGAGGTTCAGTTCACCCTTACATTCGACGTCGAAACGGAGAAGAGGCTGTTACTTACCTACATCCACTGCTCAAGCCAGCTCTTTCCAAGACATTGGGTGTCCCTCTTTTTCAAGAACAACTCATGCAGATGGCAATCGATGTGGCGGGGTTTACTCCCTCAGAGGCAGATGAACTGCGTCAAGCTATGGGTTCTAAACGATCGCGAGAGCGAATGGAACGCCTTCGGTATCGACTGTATGAAGGCATGTTCGAGCGTGGAATTAGGCAAGAGGTCGCTGACCAGATCTGGGAGAAGATGGTTGCTTTTGCCAATTACGGGTTCCCCGAAAGCCATTCGGTGTCATTTGCTCACCTTGTTTACGCTTCATCCTGGATCAAATGCCACTACCCAGCTGCGTTTTGTGCAGCCCTACTCAACGCTCAACCCATGGGGTTCTATTCGCCCCATTCATTAGTGCAAGATGCGCGACGCCATGGTGTGAAAGTCTTGACCCCAGACCTCAACGCTTCATCAGATAAGGCCACACTTGAAGGTTTCGACAGGTCAACGGGTGGCGTAGCTGTTCGGCTGGGTTTTTCATCCATAAGAGGGTTTAGTGAAGATCTCGCACTCGAAGTTGCTGCTTTTGGACCTTACGAAGATTTAGAACAACTCTCACGTCGCACGGCGGTCTCTCAAAAGCAACTAGAGGCACTGGCTACAGCTGGCGCCTTTACCTGCTTTGGTTTGGAACGTCGCGAAGCTCTATGGGCAGTGGGGGCGATTGCTCAGTCTCGTCCGGGTCGCCTTCGCGGCATTGTTACCGGGGCTTCAGCTCCGACTTTGCCAGGAATGTCGCTGCAAGAAGAGGCTGTTTCTGATCTGTGGGCGACCGGTGTAGCTCCCAACGGGCATCCGACTCGCTTCATACGAGAAGAACTTAAACAAGCAGGCGTAGTAACCGCGGACGAGCTTTTAAGTTGCAACCTTGGCAAGGTGAAAGTGGCAGGCGTTGTCACCCACCGTCAACGTCCAGCAACAGCCGCGGAGACTTTGTTCATCAATCTTGAAGACGAGACAGGCCTGATCAACGTCATAGTTTCGCGCGGATGTTGGTTGCGGTTTCGGGCCGTTGTTCGTTCTGAGCCTGCACTTGTAGTGCGAGGCAGACTTGAACGACACGAGCGTGTCGTTAACGTCATCGCTGAGCGGATCGAAAAACTTGAGATCGAATCGGCTATCCCCAGCCGAGATTTCCGTTAAATGGCCTGCCCAGCGTCAGCCCAGTGGACGTCCAAATGGGCGTTCTTCTTGCCAACTGGCAAGGAAAGCTTCAGCCTTATAACACGCAGCCATGAAAGCTCCATCCTCGTGATTAGCGGTCTCTTCAAGCAATGCCAACACAGTGTCAGCCGTTGAGGAACGCAGATCACCAAGACTCGTGTTCTGTGGTGCCCACCAAGCCAATGATGGACCAACTGCGCTCAAGAAATCCGCTCCGACCGGAGCGCTGTTTCGCCGCAAAATCGCCAAAGCCTTCGAAGAAATAGCTGCTGCAGATGTAGCGATGATCGGCGTGCTCCCCGCGGTCGCAGCCCCTTCTCCGGACATCGCACCTGGTTTAGAACCCACAAAAATCGCATCGACATCTGCCTTCCAAATCTCCCAAGGTTTGCCAGCAGGCCCTAAGTTTTCGACGCAGCCTGGACCAGCGTCCATCCATGCATCAGCGAGAGTAGAACTGTCAAAATCACCTGCCACACACCCTTTAGCAGTCGAGACTTTCACCACTTCGCCCCCACTAGCTTCAACTTCTCGTGCAATAGCAAGACCAGTCTCATCGAAACCTTCGATAGCAACCCGCCAGCCGTTCGACGGTTTCGCGAAATACGAAGCGCAAGTTGTTGCTCCGACAGCTACCAGTTCCCGATCAAATGTGACGCCATCTCGATCTTCACGAGTGACCGGGTTCCGATTGTCGTGGCGAAGAACAGGCTCCAGCGACGTTCGGTCAAGGCGCAAACCTGGACTCGTTAGCAATCGTTGGGATACAAACTCCTCGGCTAACTCGGAAGCCAGTGATGCAACCGCAGCCTCAACTTCTTTAGGATCGACTTTCAAACCAATAGTTGCACCACTCTTACGTTGTCCGGTAAGGGCAAACATGTAAGTCTGATGGCGCACCAACGTTTCGGCATTTCCCGGAACTAGTTTGGCTCCTAGCCGGCTTGGACCCACATAGGCGTCAGCGCCAGGTAGGTCATAAATAACAAAGCCCTGCGTCGATTCGAGTTGCTTTATTTCCACGACTGAATTGTGCCACTTGTGATGCCCTTCAGACAGATAGCTTCCCGGAAGGCCAGCCGTCGCGGCAATACAGCGCGATTGATACAGCCCGTCTGTGAGAAGTCCGATGCGCCTTTAGGAGGTAACGACCATGAGGGAACGTGATGACGGTCCATTCACGGTCACCTTCGACCGTTCGTGGCGTGTAGTTAATGGGCCAAACGGGCGATTAATGAACTCAGCGACGAATCAGGAGCAATCTGGTCCGCTGATGGGAAACTGGTAGTCGTTTCACGCTAAATAGGGCAGTGGTCCCGCAACCCGATGGAGCAAACCGCACAAGAAAAGTCACGTGACTTTAGATCCTCCCCAGTTCCTCAATTACCGTCGTAGAGGTGAAGCGCTGGTTACTCCCCGCCGTGTTAGTCCCCATGCTTATAGCGGGAGCCTGCCGAGGAGGCTCTAACCAGTCATCGACCGTTGCGAAACAAGACTTCAACACTGAGTCCTCGGTGCAGGGCAAAGCGCTCGCTCCCTTTGACCCAGCGCAAGGAGATCTCGCTGTTGGTCAACTAGCCCCATCTATCAGTGGAGTCGATCTTTTGACCGGCGAGAAAGTACTTGTAGCGCCCGCTGGCCGGCCGCTTGTAGTCGCGTTCCTTGCTCACTGGTGCCCGCATTGCCAGCGAGAAGTTGCGGCGCTCACAGAGTGGCTCTTGGCGAATGCGTTGCCATCAACAGTCGACTTGATCGCCGTTTCGACATTTGAAGCGCCCGACCGCGGAAATCATCCCCCGGCCAAGTGGCTTTCCGACGAAGGCTGGAGGTATCCGGTTATCCCAGATACAGCGTCGATGACGGTGGCCGAAGCCTTCGGCGCTACGTCTGTTCCCTATTTCGTATTCATCGAGGCCGACGGAACAGTGGCATTTCGCATGAGTGGCAACCTGGGCCCAAACCAATTGTCTTTAGCGATGAAGCGTTTGGCTGGCACATCTATCTGAGCATTTAGGGCAGGAAACCAAAAGGAGGACCGCTTTGGGGCCGGTCAGATGCCACCCTAGGGCTATGTCTAGCCTTCCTAAACCGCTGCGCCACCCAGGTCGCATCCGAAAGGAAGGATCGTCTTTTCGGGTTCGGAGATCAGCGCGAGTTCGAGATCTTCTCGGCCCAGACAGTGTTGGTATCCGCCAGAGCCTCGTCGCTCTCGCTTTCAGCAGCCTCACAGCCGTCGTGGCAGGGGGATTTCTCGCAGCCATGACTGGCACCCTTCAGCGGCACCCCGGTCTTCTTGTGTTGGTTCCTGCAGCAATCGGAATGCGCGGCAACATTTTTGGTGCGCTAGGCAGTCGCCTTGCCACTTCAATCCATGCAGGCACATTCCGGATGTCGCGTCGTCCGGATGCTTTCGTTGCCCAAAATGTGCTCGCCTCGGGGGTTTTGTCGCTAGTGACCGCTGTGATACTCGCGGTGCTAACGAAAATCCTTTCACCTGTGTTTGGCCTTGATTCCGTTGTTGCCGTAGCAGACCTAGTTGTCCTATCTGTGGTCGGGGCTCTGCTGTCGTTCTTAGTACTGATTGCTGTCACCCTTGGTCTCGCGGCGCGATCCGCGGAACGCGGCTGGGACTTAGACGATGTCAACGCCCCACTGGTCTCGGCTGTGGGTGACGTGGTCACGCTCCCAGCATTATTTGTCGCCAGCTTCCTGCTTGAAATCGACATTCTCACGACGACTCTCGCGTCGCTGCTCGTATTGCTGAGCCTGCTGAGTCTGTGGTGGAGCCGCCGTAGTTTGTTGACAGTGATGCGACAGGTGTTGACCGAGTCACTTCCGATTCTTCTTACGACCGGCATCTTGTTAGTCATCGCGGGTGTCGTCATAGAACATGAGTTGGCGACATTTGCGGCCAATCGAGCGGTACTTGTGTTAGTGCCAGCTTGTCTGGCGGCGGCCGGAGCAATCGGCGGCATTCTCTCTGGGCGGCTTTCTACAAAATTTCATCTCGGAGTTATCGAACCTACAGCCATGCCGGGTCGTCCCGCCCGACGAGATCTGGCAGCCGGATTGGGTTTAGCGTTGCCCGTACTTATCGTCAACGGTCTGCTGGCCCAATTCGCGAGCGTGCTATTTGGTTTCGAATCACCGGGGTTAGCGTCGCTCCTATGGATATCGGTGATTGGAGGAAGCATCGCCACGGTGCTCGCTGGAGCGATCGGTTATTACGGCACAGCGCTCGCGGTCCGAGTCGGCGTAGATCCCGACACGTACGGCATGCCTTTAGTAACAAGCTCCGTTGACTTGGGTGGCGCAGCCGCACTGGTTCTTACGATTGGTTGGTTGGGGTTGTCATGATCAGACAGCACTTCGGAAGGTTAAGAACCCGTCCCTCTTCCAGACCAAATTTTGTTACTGCACTCCTTTCTTATTGCCTAGCCTGTGAGACACGTCATGGATGACAAACCACGGAATTTGAAGACCTTGCTAGCTGAAGCGAAAGATGCTTCGGAACTAATGGTCGACCTCGCCTACGCGGCGTTGTATTTCGACGACGAGGGCATGGCTGAATCAGTGCTCGGTCTTGAAGAAGAGATGTCCGATCTCGTTCACGAGATGCGTTCATTAGCGATGCTTGCGGTTCGACACCCCCGCGAGGTTGATGGCATGAGTTCGGTGCTTCAGGTCGTTTCTTCCATCGAACAAATCGCGAATGCGGCGGTGGACATAGCGAAGATCGTTCTCCGTCAGATTGGAATTCCTCGTGCTCTTGTCGTTGATCTCGGCCAAGCCGCAGAGGTTTCACATCGCCTAGTTGTTGCCGATGGAAGCCACTTAGCCAACCGCCCCTTAGCTGATATGGAATTACCGGTCGTCGTCGGAATGCGCGTAGTAGCCATTCAACGAGGCCGACGTTGGCTCACCGATGTCGGCGGTGAAGACATTGTGGAAGCAGGGGACGCGCTGTTTATGCGCGGTGAACCTGCCGGGATAGTTCGACTCAGAGAATTGGCCGCGGCTCCACCTTGGGTTCCCCCAGAGGCCGATACATCAGACCTCCTAACCGACCTTGACCGGGCGGTTGACACTCTCGTCGAAATGAAGAACATTTCTGAGACGGCGATAGGACTTGCGTATTCGGCGCTGGTACTCCACGACCTTTCCCTGGCGCGAGAGGTCAGAGCCCTTGAAGAGCGGCTTGACGAAATGAAAGTGTCGCTACAGACGTGGGTTCTTCGCGCAGCAGCTTACGACATGGACCCGTCACAGCTTCGGGGCTTACTGCACTTGGCGGAAGCTGCCGAAGACATTGGTGATCAAGCACTTCAAATTGTTTCCCTGGTGCTCGATCAAGAAGATGTACATCCGGTCTTAGCGCTTGCCTTAGGCGATACCCACGATGTTGTTGTCCAGGTACCAGTCGCTCCAGGCTCCACAGCTGATGATGCGACCTTAGGTTCGCTAGGACTAGCTGTAGATCCTGGGTATCACGTTCTAGCGGTTCGCCGAGCGGCGGCATACATCTACAACCCGGGAAAAACAGTCACGTTGAGAGCGGGAGATGAGCTACTTGCGTCGGGTCCTGAAGAAGGTCGAGAACGGCTAGCGGCTTTGTGCGGCTATTCCATTGCAGTGGATGAAGAAACGGGCATGATCGACTTGACTCCTGCTCGATAAATCGAACGAGTGAAGATAGGCCTAAGGCGAACAGATTGCTAGCTTTGCTTTGATGTCGCTGTCGATTCTCACCGTTCACGCCCACCCTGACGATGAGTCTTCGAAGGGACCCGGGACCATCAACATGTATTCATCGCAAGGTATCCGAACCACATTGGTGTGCTGTACCGGTGGGGAGGTGGGGGATATTCTCAATCCCGCTATGGACCGCACTGAAGTGCGAGAGAATCTGGCTTCTGTTCGACGAGCGGAACTTGACTCGGCTGCAGCGATCGTCGGGTACGACGAAGTGGTCATGCTCGGTTACCGAGACTCAGGGATGCCCGATAGCGACCACAACCAGCACCCAGAGGCTTTCGCCAATGCCGAATTAGACACCGCTGTAGAGCGGCTCGTCAAAATTATTCGACGAGTTCGACCTCAAGTAATAGTGACCTATCCCGAGGTACAAAGCCGTTATCCGCACCCGGATCATCTACAGGTCACAGCTGTAAGTTTTCCGGCATATGAGAGAGCCGGAGATCCAGATTGGTATCCAGAAGCGGGTCCACCACACGAGCCGTCAAAGCTTTATGCCCCCGTCTGGTCGAGGCAGCGGCTGCTACGAGTCCATCAGGCTTTTCTTGATCGGGGTCTGAAGTCGCCGTACGACGAAAAATGGCTGTCGGGCAGAGACCGCGATGACCGCATTACTGCGGTAATAAAGGTCGACAACGCGGTAAGAAGAAAAGCTTTACTTGCTCACGCAACTCAAGTCGATCCGGAATCACCGTTCTGGTTTGGTTTACCCGACGCGGTGCAAGATGCAATACATCCTTACGAGGAGTACATGTTGCTTCTGTCACGAGTTGCTACCGAAGAGATTGAAGACGACCTTTTCGCCGGCTTGCGGCACCTGGACGGCGGCTCAGGCTGATGCGATTCTTGAGTGAGGATTTCGTTTCGAAGTGGGGAGCCGCGCCGCGGTCCGCACTGGGAACTGGATCAGGTCTAGTTGTGATCAAGGTTGATGGCGGCCCGGACGGAAAAATCTCAGTAACTCTGGAACTCTCTGAGGGCTTGATAGTGAGCGCGTACTTAGGTTCGGGTCGTGGCCGCGACCTCGAACTGACTATGCCCTACGAGCTTGCCGTCGAACTGTTCTTGCGCCAAGCAGACCCTGCCGCGGAATACATGAAGGGCCGGCTGAAGATGAGCGGAGACATGAAACTGTGGCTTGACCTGTTGCCCGCATGGCGCAAGCTGTTTACTGACGGCGGAGAACCGCAACTCGCCGGGGAAACCAGTTTTTAGTCCTTAGCCCAGCCGCACTAGCCGAGAACGCTCACACATCAGGGCAGCCAAGTGCCGGTTGGTTTACAACCGCTGAATTATTGTCCCAGTTCCAAGACCCCCACCGCAGCACATAGTTACTAGTCCAAATTCTTTATCGGCACGATGCAACTCGTGTACGGCCTTGGTCATCAAGATCGACCCAGTGCCACCCAGTGGGTGACCCAGAGCGATGGCGCCTCCATTGGGGTTCACCGTATCCATATCTGGACTCATTTCTCGAGCCCAAGCCAATACCACCGAAGCAAATGCTTCATTGATTTCCACCACGTCAATGTCGCCCATAGTCATCTTGTTACGCTCGAGTAAGTGGTGGCTTGCCTCAATCGGACCCGTCAACATCAACACTGGATCGCTCCCGACCAGACATGTGTCAATGACCCGACCAATGGGCTGGAGCCCTTGCTCTTGTGCTTTGTCAGCGGTCATCAGAAGAACCGCGCCGCTGCCATCACTGATTTGTGATGACGCGCCAGCGGTATGCACTCCATCTTCGAGAACAGGACTGAGTTGGGAAAGACCCTCAAGAGTGGTCGGCCGCAAGCCGCCATCGCGCGTTACACGATGACGCTCCCCAGTTGCCGTCCCATCTTCGTCCAGCACTGGAACGTCGACTTCGACGATCTGAGTAGCGAAGCGGTCTTCTTCCCAGGCGCGTGACGCATTCTCTTGGCTGCGCAGACCGAACTCGTCGCACTCTTCTCTTGTGATATTCCACTTTTTTGCTAGTAACTCGGCGCCTTGGAATTGCGTCGTGTACTCGTAGTGGTCCTTGTAGCGAGGAGTCGCCGTAAGCTGCCCCTTCTTGTATGAGGAGCCCATTGGGTTGCGGGTCATCGATTCGACGCCGCATCCCACTGCGCTGTCGACAACGCCCGACGCGACTAACCCATAGGCCAGCGAGATCGCCTGTTGACTTGATCCGCATTGAGCGTCGACTGTCGTCGCCGCCACCTGCAACGGCATACCGGCCCCCAACCATGCTGTTCGAGCGATATTTGCAGTTTGCTCACCGGCTTGGCTGACGCAGCCCCCTACAACCTGGCCGATGGTGGCTGGGTCAACGCCGCTCCGTTCAATGAGCGCTGTCTGCACTTCACTAAGAAGATCAGATGGGTGGATATTGCTTAATTCGCCGCCGCGTCGGCCAACTGGCGAACGCACGGCTTCAACGATGACGATGTCAGACATGCCCCAACCTTAGCCAGCCCCGCGACCAGATACCGGTGGCTGCGTCGCACTATCACTCCAAGTACGGAAGGTGGCGTGCGATCCCCACCTTAAAATCTAAATTTTGCTACGCGGCATCCAAATCGATATCGGGCAGGTGCTGCGCTGCGGCTAGGGCAGCCCTTGCAGCGGCTACTCCTTTGCGTCCTAGGTTGCGAGTCTGACTGGTCAGTCTCCGACTGCCAGAAGCCTGGTCGTGAATTGTTGGAATTTCGATGAGTCGGAGTTGCCTGGTCATGGAATAACTATGCAGGTGGGGTAGGACATCGAAATTCTTGCAGGGCGGCAACGGCGCTGTTGGCATGTCCGAGTCGCAGCGAGGTGGCTAGTGTCGGTGTCAGAGGCCCGAAAATCAAGGAAACAAGGAACTATGACTAATCGTTACGGCATCACCGTGCCGTTTGATGCACCTCTTAACGAGCAGGCGGATCTCTACAAAGAATTCACCGACTTGGGTTACACCGATCTTTGGAGTTCCGAAGCGGACGGAACAGACGGCTTTACTCCTTTAATCCTCGCTTCCCAATGGGCTCCCACACTTCGTCTCGGAATAGCGATTATTCCGGCCTACACGAGAGGCCCCGCCTTGATGGCACAACACATCGCTTCCATGTGTGAGGCAGCCCCGGGCCGATTTGTGATGGGAATAGGCTCGTCATCGAACGTCATCGTCGAAAATTGGAACGGTATTCCCTTCGAAGAGCCCTATAAACGAACTCGCGACACGGTTCGTTTCTTAAGGAAAGCTTTAACTGGCGAGAAAGTCTCGGAACAATACGACGGCTTTGAAGTAAACGGCTTCACCCTTCGTCGGGTCCCTCAAGAGCAACCACCAATCCTCATAGCTGCTCTTCGTTCAGGCATGCTCCGGCTAGCCGGCCAAGAAGGCGATGGGGCAATAATCAACTGGCTGTCAGCGGAAGACGTCGCCACAGTTAAGCCTTATGTCGAAGAAGGAGGCGCGCAAAAAGAAATCGTCGCCCGCATTTTTTGCTGCCCAAACCCCGACATAGAAATTGTTCGTGCAGGGGCGAAACGAGCTATCGCGGCATATCTAAATGTTCCCGTATACGCCGATTTCCATCGTTGGCTTGGTCGCTCAGAAGAACTCGAAGGAATGTGGACCTACTGGGCATCGGGAGATCGCAAAGCGGCTCTGGACGCGATTCCCGACCAAGTGGTTGACCAGCTGATCGTGCATGGCACCCCGGAGCAATGTCGCGAGCACATTGATCGCTACCACGCGATGGGCGTCACCACATCAGCTATATCGATCATGCCCTTCGGAGACATAGACCCTGTTCAGGCCGCTAGAGATTTGGCTCCGGCCGCACGTTGAGACATTTAATGTGAACTCAAGGAAAATCGAAAAAGGAGGCGATATGAAACTTGAGACCATCGATTACGAGGCGAGTGGTGGGGTAGCGCACGTCCGATTCGCCAGGCCAGCAGGTGCAAACGCAGTCAACCCTCAATTCTCTCGGGACCTGCGCGACGTGATGCTTGAGATCGAGTGGAACGATCAGGTCAAAGCAGTCTCAGTTACGGCTGAGGGCAAAGTGTTTTGCGCTGGTGGAGACCTCAAGGAATTCTACGAAGCAGGAGATGGTTTACCCAAACTTGCCAGCGGAATGCTCACTGACTTCCACGGAGGCATCTACAAAATGAATCGGATGGCGAAACCCTTTGTGGCTGGTGTCAATGGTGCCGCTGGGGGGGCTGGGCTCTCGATCGTGAGCGCGTTTGACTTAGTCGTCGCTGGTGAGTCGGCAAAATTCACTATGGCCTACACCAAAGCGGGCGTCACCCCCGATGGCACATCCACCTATTTCGTGGCGCGCCATATTGGTGTGAGGAGAATGCTGGATCTGACACTCACCAATCGCGTTCTTTCCGCCGAAGAGGCTGAACGGTGGGGTTTGGTCAATCGAGTAGTGCCGGATGACGAGGTTGACGCCGTAACCGCCGAACTGGCTCAATCATTGGCGGACGGCCCTTCATGGGCACTTGGTCATGCAAAACAAATTGTGTATGCCGGATTTGACAGCCCTCTCGAACAAGCGGGCGAACTTGAAGGGGTGACTATCGCCGCCGCTATGGGAACTCACGACGGTCAGGAGGGAGTTGCCGCCTTCGTCGAGAAGCGCCCCCCGAACTTCACTGGACAGTAGATCGATCCCCGATTGAACCCCTCTGGTTGGCTGCTCTGATCCAGCGATCGACCAAGAATCCGCCGAGTGGTAAAGCGCCTAGCGCCATCGCTGTGAATGCCCGGTAAAACGTCCAACCCAAATCTGCAAACCAACGGAAGAGCGCTGCGACATACATCAGGTAGAGAACTCCGTGTATGGGACCTACCACGGTTACGCCTGCTTCGTAACTTGTTGCATATTTCATCGCTGTCGCGACGAGAAGAAGAAGGTAACTGGACGCCTCTAGGCACGACACCAAGCGCAAAATTCGGTACATGGACTCAGTTTTGCGTACCTTGCCTCTTGTGACACCTCTCGTGGGAATTACAGGTCGAACTTCTCTAGGGGCAGTTTTGGCTCCAGGAGCCCCCCATCTGGTTGATAGTCCTGTCGATTGGTTCTTTGGTGAGTATGCGCGCCGTGTTCGAGAAGCCGGCGGTTTACCCGTAGAACTTCCCATCATCGATGACCCCGCGGCTTACGTTGACCGTCTTGACGCTCTGTTACTCACGGGCGGTGGCGACGTCAATCCTGAACGTTGGAAAGGCCCGAGTGACAGTTCGTTATTGGTTTCGGAGGAACGCGATGCCTTTGAATTTGCGTTGCTTGAGGCTGCTCTACGGGCCGGAATACCCGTTCTAGGTATCTGCCGCGGGCTTCAAGTCATCAATGTGCTTCTCGGTGGGACACTGGTGCCTCACCTTGACTGGGCTGAGGGTGACGGTCACTCGAAACGAACTGAAGACCGCACCCAACGCCGCCACCGTGTCGGTTGCGAAGCGGGCAGCATCCTACGGCAGCTATATGGCTCAACAACGTTAGTTAACTCGTTCCATCATCAAGCTGTTGATGAGCCCGGAAAAGAGCTACGAATAACCGCACGATCTGACGATGGAACAGTCGAAGGCGTCGAACATGTCACAGCCAATGTTCTGGGTGTCCAATGGCACCCAGAAATGTTGGATGAGCTTGAACCGGTGTTCGGTTGGCTTGTCGATGTTGCTAGCCAGTGAACATAAATGTCGAGCCGACTACACCACGCCACGTTCGTGGAGGGCTCTGATCTCGTCGGCGTCGAGATCGAGAAATTCTCCGTAGACGCTTTCGTTGTCTTCGCCAATGGCACGGAATAGGTCTAAGTCGCGAAGTGATGAGCCATGAAACCGAAGAGGGCTGTGAGGGAGTGGTATCTCCCCGAGGGTTGGATGCACAACCCATTGCAGAAATTGCCGTTCAATAAGATGCTCATCATTGACTACTTCGTCCACGCCCCGCACCACGGCGATCGGTACGCCGGCCGCTCCGAACAGCGAAGTGACGTCTTCTCGCGACCTTTGACGAGTCCACTCTTCAACTAGTTCGTCGACAGCGCCCATGTGTTTGGCACGGTCCGTGTTATGGCGAAACCGTGGATCCTCGAACAGGTCTGTTCTGCCGATGACCTCCAGAACGGAGCGCCAGTGACGGTTGGTGACAGAAATCAAGGCGACGTGCCCGTCAGAACATTGGTATACGTCGTAAGGAGCGACGCCCATAGCGGCGTGCTTGTTGCCAGTGCGGGGAGCGGACCCGGTTTGGTGCCATGACAGCATGTTTGAACAAAGCGTGTGGTACGTCGCCTCGGCCATCGATGTTTCAACTAACCGACCTTTACCTGTTCGTTCGACGTCAAACAGGGCGCTGACTATCGCCCCATAGAGGTGAGCGCCGCCCAAGAAATCTATGAATGCAACCCCAGCCTTAACAGGTGGTTGTTCGGGGTAACCGGTCACGCTCATAGGTCCCATATGAGCTTGCACCGTTATATCCATCGCAGTTTGTGCCGAATCAGGACCGCTCAACCCGAATCCCGATGCGTGCGCGAAAACCAGCTTTGGGTTGACGTTCCAGAGAGACTGGGCGTCAATCTTCAACTTTTCAGGGACGCCCGGGGCGTAATTGACGAGAACCACATCAGCGCTCGTCGCTAAGCCAAGAAACATTTCGTGTCCTTCAACGGACTTCAGATCGAGCGTGACAGCTTCTTTACAAGAATTCAGGGCTGCGTAAGGCAGGGAGTCGCCCCTTGCCCTAAGCGGTTCCCCCCGGGTCTGTTCGATTTTGATAACACGAGCCCCTGCCATTGCGAGAAGAAAGCCCGCATACGGGCCCTGATAAATCTGTCCCAGATCAAGGACCGTGACTCCGTGGAGAGGAAGGGCACGATTGTCGTTAGTCACTTGAAGCTTCCGCCCAGGATGTCGCGGGCCATGATCAGTCGTTGAACTTCGCTAGGGCCTTCACCGACTCGTCGGATCCGCAGCTCGCGGTACCAACGTTCAAGAGGTAAATCCTTGGTAACTCCGACCCCACCGTGGATTTGAATACACCTATCGACAACTCGACTGCTCGCCTCGGTCGCAACCAGCTTTGCCATAGCTGCCTCGGTCCGGAAACGGTCCCCGCTATCGGCTTTCTGCGCAGCCTCCAAGACGCAATACCTGGCGTGACGAATATCGATCTCGTTGTCGACGATCATCCACTGAATCGCTTGCTTTTCAGCTAACAGTGAGCCAAAAGTTTCACGACTTTTGGCCCAATCGATAGCCATTTCTTGAGCACGAATAGCGGGACCGATACAACCGGCGGCGTACGGAATTCGCTGCCGACTCAGACGATCATTTGCAATAGCGAAGCCCCCGTTCACTTCCCCAAGAATATTTTCTTGCGGAACCCGCATCTCGTCGAACTGTAATTCGGTCGCGTAATGGGTCGCGCGCAACGTGTGAACCACGCGGCGAACGTGGAACCCCGGAGTGTCTGTATCAACAATGAACGCAGTCACCCCGTTACGTCCTGGATCATCGGAAGTGCGAGCGAAAACCAGCGCATAATCAGCCTTGTCAGCTCCAGAGATATAAAGTTTCGAGCCGTTAAGGACCCACTCATCGCCGTCCTGAAATCCGCGTGTCTGAATGGCTCGCGCCGGATCAGAGCCTCCAGACGGTTCAGTTAGGGCAAAACAGCCCTTTTTCTCCCCCCTCAAGGTTGGATAAAGCCACTGTTCTTTTTGAGTATCGGTGGCCTCATAGAGCTGAGCAAGCCCCGCCCCACCGAAAACTCCATAACACGGGTTATACAAACCGGCCCGGTGTTGAGACATTTCGATAGCCATCAGGGCGCGTGTCGTGGTATTGAGACCCGGGCCTCCGTATTCCTCGGGAATGTCAAGTCCGTAAAAACCCATCGACTGAGTCATAGCCACAAGTCGGTCCTGATCTTCGACAGCTAAAGAACCAGCGTCAGGGTCGAGTTCTTCCTCCAACGGGACGATTTCGCTTTGGACAAACCGTCTCGTCGTATCGACGATCATCTGTTGTTCTTCGGTAAGGGTGAAATCCATATCGGTTTCTCAGTTCGGGGATAGTCGGCCGACTCGACCCTCTTCGTCCCTTTGATGGTCAGGTAGCTGTCCGTGGTCGTGAAGGTGCAGCATCAAGAGTTCGTCCCAGCGGCTGCGATAGTTAGAAGTGAATTCGTATCGAAAGTGGGTCGCTTCGGTCCCGTGGAACTCGATTTCTTGCTCTAGAGCGCTCCGCAAACCGAAAGGATGTTTGGCTCCGGCGTAACCGACTGAGAGGACGTTCCCGCCATCATCGGCGATCTGATACACCCCCAACTGGGCCGGTAGAGCAGCGATGGTTAAAGGATCGAGGCTCTCCCAAGGTTTGCTGAGGCGTATACCCATATCAACCCTGCGCGCTCACTAGTTTCGACACGCTCTGACCCATCAGATCTTCAAAGTTGAATCGAAAAAACCGGTCCTGCGTTTCACCTGAAAGAGTTCCGACTTCGGTGTCGAAACGGCGCAGAGGGTTTCGTCCTCCTTCAACATGTGGGAAATCCGAACTGAACATACAGATTTCCTCGCCGGTGTTTTCAATGATCCACTTGGTCGGCTCAGTGGGAAAAGGTGTGACTCTGACTTGTCGTCGGACATAATCGGAAGGCCGAAGACTGAGCGTTTGCAAACGTTGCTCATGTCGTTCAAAAGCATCGAACGCTGCTTCAAGTTGGCGCATGAACGAAGGTAACCACGCCGCACCAAGTTCGATGACACCGAGCTTTAGCTCAGGAAACCGCTCCAGCACGCCATCGAACACCAGCATCGATAACGCCTGAATTGGTGCAGAAGAAATCGCCATATAGGACACCGATCGGAAGTTTTCGCTACCGCCGTGAAAATCTGGTTCGGGTGGCAACCCGTTGTTGCGGTGCTGGGGCGGCATCACAAGCTCTGGCGTCGCGACATGCATGACCACTGGTATGCCTGCCTCCTGCGCCTGTGCCCAGACATCATCGAACGCGACGTGACTGTGAGCGTGATCTTTGGGCATACGGTTCGGTATTAAAAGAGCGGACGCCCCGGCCTCAAGCGCCTCTGTGGCGCACGGGGCCGCTCGATCAAGATCCTGCAAAGGGATATAAGCAACTGGAAGAAGGCGAGGATCATTTCCGCAGAAGGCTATTTGTGCTCGGTTTGCCGCAGACGCTGTCTCGTAAGTAAGACTCGGCGGCGCCTCGTGCTCCATGGCCTCAAGGATTGTGTTCGGCATAGTCGGGAATACAAGTTGGGTAGCGAAGCCCATGTAATCCAGGGCCTCACTGCGATCGATGGGATCCCATGCCCCATGAGCGCGATAATTTTTCCGGAGCATGATTTCTGTTTCAGCGGCCGCCCGAAACTCAGGGTCCGTGTGAAGTGTTCGACACTCACCGATCTCTTTAAAAATTGGCGTTTGTTCACTAATTGAGAAATTTGCGTGCACGAATTTCTGAACTTCGAAAGACGCGAATTCGTCAAGCCATTCGGGTGGCTCCATGGTATGGGCGTCGGCATCATGGATAACTCGGTCCTCAACGTATGGCATTTCTCCCTCTCCAAACGCAGTGCACGAAGCGTAGTGGTGCCGGATAGCCACGCGCCGGTAGCTAGTTGTCATGCAGTGCTTCGTTAATGCCTTCCCATTTGGTTGGATCCAAAACCCGCATTTCAATCGCGCCCGAGGTGCTGTTGCGAATCAATAGCATTCCCGACCTACCAGAAAGATCTTTGCCTTTGACGACAGAGCCATCGGGAAGAGTCACATGACTACCAGCTGTCACGTAGCAGCCGGCTTCTACCGTGCAGCTGTCGCCCAGAGATATCCCGATACCTGAATTTGCCCCCAACAGGCAGTTCTCACCGACGACGATGGTTTCCTTACCGCCGCCGGACAGAGTGCCCATAATGGACGCGCTTCCCCCAAGGTCGCTATTCGCTCCGACCACCACGCCGGCGCTAATCCGACCTTCGACCATTGAAGGGCCCAAAGTGCCCGCATTGAAGTTGCAGAAGCCCTCATGCATCACTGTGGTCCCATCGGCTAGATGCGCTCCAAGCCTCACCCGGTCGGCATCAGCGATTCGTACCCCCGATGGGATCACGTAATCGGTCATTCGGGGGAATTTGTCCACAGAAGTCACAGAGATGTTGACGCCCATGGACGCCGCGCCGGTCCGAAGGTCGTCCACTCGTTCGGGAAGAACGGGCCCAGCGTTGGTCCAAGCACAATTGGTCATCAAACCGAAAATGCCATCAAGATTCGCCCCGTGTGGGCGGATTTCACGGCGACTCAAGAGATGGAGACGTAGGTAAGCGTCGGCTAGATCGACCGCTGGTGCGCTCAGATCTTCTATCGCTGTTTCTGTCAACTCACCTTGAATAATTCCAAGTTGTTCGGCCAGGCAGGATCTTGCTGGGTTGATGTTTTCCTCGGGATACCAGACATCAAGTCGCGTCCCTGTCTCAACATCTACGTAGCTGTGGCCAGTGGCAATAAAGCTCATGACTGTATTTTGCAACGCGCAGGGCCGATACCCAAGCCGGTTTTCGCTAAGTTGCCGAATTCGCCCTATTTGAAAGGGCTTGCAACAGATCATTAATCAGTGATCGGGGATCTGTTGGACCTTTCTAGTGGCCATGACTGCTGTCGACGGCCTAGGTTCTCGGCTATGAAGACTCCAGTCTGCGAAATGCTTGGCGTGGATGTGCCTATCCTCGCGTTTACTCACTGCCGCGACGTGGTCGCTGCTGTCACGAAAGCAGGTGGCTTCGGCGTGCTTGGCGCCGCGGGGCACACCCCAGAGCAACTTGATATCGATTTGCAATGGATCCGTGAAGAGGTAGGCGACAAACCGTTCGGCGTCGACATCATCGTTCCCGCGAAATATGAGGGCTCGGCGGAGGGTGGAAAATCTTTAAGTGACTTGAACGAAATGATTCCCCAAGGTCACAGAGATTTCGTCGACGACATGATGGAACGGTATGCGGTTCCCCCGTTGCCGAAGGATGACGGTCGAGAAGGTCGCGGAGGGTTACCCGTTGACTCAGAACCGCCAATGACTTACGCCCAAGCGGTGCCCCTCATGGACGTAGCATTTTCACATCCAATCAAGCTCATCGTGAACGCTTTGGGGCCACCCCCGCCGGACATGATCGAGCGGGCGCACGCCAACGACGTGTTAGTCGGCGCGTTGGCTGGAAAGAAGTCGCACGCTGTGCGACACGTTGCCGCCGGTGTCGACATCATTATTGCGCAAGGTCATGAAGCTGGCGGACACACCGGAGACATCGGCACAATGGTTTTGGTTCCTGAAATCGTTGACGCTGTAGCGCCGACCCCAGTGCTTGCCGCTGGTGGAATTGGAAGCGGGCGACAAGTGGCGGCTTCCATTGCTTTGGGCGCGCAAGGTGTTTGGTGCGGTTCGGTATGGCTCACCACCCAGGAAGCCGAAACTCATCCAGTTGTCAAAGAGAAATTCTTGACGGCGACCTCCTCAGACACGTTGCGTTCTAGATCACGCACCGGTAAACCGGCCCGCCAACTCCGTTCAGCTTGGACAGACGAGTGGGAGGGAGATACTTCGCCGGGCACCTTGCCTATGCCCCTCCAACCGATGTTGATTGCTCATGCGAGCCGGAGAGTAGATCGCGCAGCAACGAATCCTGAGAATCGAGGGGCGGTGGAACTCGCGAACTATTTTGTTGGTCAAATAGTGGGATCAATGAATGAATCAATTTCGGCAACCCGCGTAGTCGAGGACATGATTACCGAATATCTCGACGTAATGGATCGCTTCGAGCAACTCAACACATGAGTCATCCATGAAACGCATGCGAGCCTAAGTTCAAAGACACGGAAGGTTAGGGGATCATATGGAGACGATGACCGGACGCGTTGCAGTAGTAACCGGTGCAGCGTCAGGCATAGGCAAGGCATTAGCGATGGCGTTTGCAAACGAGGGCGCGAAGGTCGTTCTCGCGGACGTTGAAGAAGAAGCGCTTGAATCGGCAAGAACAGAAGTAAGTGCGCTCCAAGTTCCTACCCTCGCGGTGAAAACAGATGTCACCGATTCCGACTCAGTTGCCGCCTTATGCGCCGCGACGCTTGAGACATTCGGAGGCGTCAACATTCTTTGCAACAACGCGGGAGTAGGAGGAGGTGGCCTCGTCAAAAATCAACAACTAGTGGACTGGAAATGGGTCATTGACGTTTCCCTATGGGGAGTCATCCACGGCGTCCATCACTTCCTGCCTCACCTCATTGAGGCCGAAGAGAGTCATCTGATGAGTACTGCGTCGGTAGCGGGTCTAATGGCCGTCCCGGGTCTTGCTCCCTACAACGCCGCGAAGTTTGGAGTTGTAGCCATCATGGAAACCTTGCATCACGAAATGGCTCGTGACCCAGAGGCCGATGTCGGTGTTTCCGTGCTTTGCCCCGGCGTGGTCCGAACGAACATCGCGACCGCGCAAAGGAACCGCCCGACCCATCTGCAACGTGAGCGAGCCAAACCGGTAAGCGATAAAGCTCAAGTCCCCGACGAAGCTCGTCAACGAAATGCTGCCATTGCCGCAGCCCTAGAAAAAGGAATGGACCCCAGTAACGTTGCGTCGCAGGTGGTGGACGCCATGTACCAACAAAGATTTTGGGTGCTGAGTCATCCGGAATTACTCGCTGAAGTAGGTCACCGCAACAGACAACTCGCGAATCTAGAGAATCCAACTTTAGTATCGAGTTTCACTGACTAACCCGAAGCTATGAGCTACATGGTGAAGCGTAGGTTCCTCGCGGCGTGCGCGCCGAGTTCCTCATCGCCCGACCAACTGATCTGACCGCCCGCTATGGGGATCTCAGGGTCGATCCGTCCACATGCCTGGTTCATGAACGCCATCGAATCACAGTGAAGCGTTAGCGTCGGGTGATCTAAAGCGTCGGTTTCTGTGGCTCGGCCATCAACGACAACGTAGATATCGCGATCCACCGCCCCGGTGATGTCGAAGTGAATTGACTGTCCTTCCGTCAATCCAATTTTCTTGCCCACTATGTACCCAATTGACAAATGGACCTCGTTTAACGCCATCTCCGCCGCCGGGCCTCCGTTGTCGATTTCCAAGCTAAGGGGAGTTCGGCAATCGCGTTCGTGCATCCAGAAATCGAACTCACGAATCGCCATAAAGCGACCATAGGTAGAAGGGCCGACCGGAGTCATGCTCTCAGTCTGGAAGTCTTCGTCAGTAGTTTCAGCCAGGTTTGCCCGTCTAACGTCGAATGTCCTCTGCATATGAGCGACTAGATCACCCCCCGACATTTTCATCGCTGCACCGAAATGTTCCTCACCATCCTGAAATGGTGGAGGAGTGTCCAGCCCGGTTGGCACCCAGTTGGATAAAACTTGCTCGACCGCCACCATGTGAGCGGCGACGCCTTTGATATTCCATGCGGGACATAACGACTGGGTCTCCCATTGTTGGTCGGTAATATTGCTCAAAAAGTCCACGACGCTGTTCCAACATGCGTCAAGGTTGTTGATGGTGAGTTCGCGTTGGCCCATGGCTCCACCGTAGCGGTGATCACTTCTACAACGGGAGTTGGCGTGTCATGCTTTGTTGAATTAGGTAAAGACTGCGAAAGCGGGCACAAATGAACACTCCAAAAACCGACAGCTTGGAGGAAGCAGTTGAACTCCCCTGACTTAACCCTGGTGGGAGCCTACGGCTCGCCATACTCCCGAAAAATGCGGGCGATACTCCGATACCGTCGGATCGCATACAGGTGGGTAGTGCGAAACTCTGAACAAGATCAAGGCCTTCCCCAACCCTCAGTCGCGATTATCCCGGTATTAGCGTTTCATAAAGAAGATGGTGGGTACTCCGAGGCCATGGTCGACTCATCTCCGCAGATAATGCGATTAGAAGATGAGTACCAAGATCGGAGCTTGTTGCCGAGTGATCCGGTAGTCGCGTTTCTAGATCACCTGATCGAGGACTATGGCGACGAATGGGTCACCAAGATGATGTACCACTACCGATGGCACCATTTATATCCTGAAGCGATCGAAAAAGCGGGCAACATGCTGCCGCTTATGGCCAACAACCAGATGGATCCTGAGCAGCACCTTCAGATGAAGGATTTCATCACCCAAAGACAGACGAATCGAACAGCTTTGGTGGGATCAACTGAGGAGAATCGCCCGGTAATCGAAGAAAGCTTTCTTCGACTATTGGCGGTCATGGAAAACCATTTGACTCATCACCAGTTTCTTCTCGGACATCGTCCAGGTCGCGGTGACTTTGGCATATTCGGACAGTTCACCCAACTGTGTTTTTGGGAGCCCGATTCGGCACAAATAGCCGCCCGACAAAGCCCGCGGAGCATCATGTGGGTTTATCAAGTCGATGATCTGTCATCACTTGACGTTGCGGGAAACCAGGGATGGTTCACGCGCGAGGACTTGCCGGCGACGCTAAGTGACCTTCTCCACGAGATAGGACAAACCTACGCTCCCTTCATGGTCGCCAACCACGATGCTCTGGCGTCGGGCGCTGAAAAGGTTGTTTGTTCGATCCGAGGGGCCAACTATCAGCAAGCCCCATTTCGATATCAGAGCAAATGCTTGACCTGGCTGCGCGAGGCGTTCGCCAACCTTTCTCCCGATGATCAAGAATCCGTGAGGCAACTGATAGATGGAACTGGTTGTGAAGTCCTGGTCGCCCAACCGGGTGATTAAAGCAATCGTCTTTGACAAAGACGGCACCCTGCTTGATTTCGATGCAACTTGGAACGAAGCGATTGGTGTGGCTTTCGATCAGATTACCGATAGCGACGCTCGCGAGGCCTCGGCGTCAATGTTCGGCTACGACCTCACCTTGCGACGAGTCTTAGCAGACTCCCCGTTCATCAGTGACAGCAACGATGTGACTATGGCGCTTGTAGCTGACTTCGTCGACGCCACAGCCTTTGAACGGACAATCAACGAAGTCTCGAAATTGAACATCGTCCCTACTTACGAAGCCGCCGTGACGCTTGAAGCATTGGTCGCAAACGGCATTAAGTTGGCTATAGCCACAAATGATTCAGAGGCGGTGGCTCGTGAACACGTCAGCGTCCTTGGATGGACCCAGCTATTCACGTCGATCAAGGGGTATGACTCCGGCCATGGAGCGAAACCCGGCCCAGGTATGGTTCTGGCGGCCGTAGAAGAATGTGACGCCGCTCAAGGCAGCTACTTGATGGTCGGTGATTCCGTCCACGACGTTTTGGCTGGCCAAGCTGCGGGCGCTATCACCGTCGCGATTGGAAATCACCCAGCGACGGCGAGTCTTGCCGATCACCGAATCCAGAAGATGGCCGACCTCATCGAGCTAGTGGAATTGCTTCAACAGGAGGAAAGGGCCGGATCAACCAATTTCGCGCCTGATACGACTGTGGATGACGTCTAGCTGCTCAATCATCGCATCGACAGACCGGGCTCCAGCCTGAAACAGCGCTGTAGCGTTCACCGACGTCCAGTCAAAGCCCATCGCGCGAACCACAGCAGATCGCTCCGCTACAGCATCGAGGTTGGCGTAGAAGGCTTTATCCTCATCGCTGCGGGGCGGAGGTTGCAACATGAGTTGGAAGCCAATGTCGGCGGGGTTCCGGCCAAATTCCTCAGCCTGACGTCGGATCTTTTCCACACACAACAACGCTTGTTCGTCGGTAACCCCAGACGCCATCCACCCATCGGCCTTCTGGGCTGTTCGCCTTAGGGCCGCGGCACTTTCTCCTCCCACCCAGATAGGTAGTTCTGCCCCTTGAGGCGAAACGGGCTCCATACCCATGTCATGAGAGTCGTAATAGGCCCCGCGAAATTCGATGCGTCCGCCGGACCAGTAGCTCCTCAACAGATCGATCGCTTCATCCATCCGTTTGCCGCGATTCGAGAAGTTTTCTTCAAGAGCGTCATATTCACTGTCTTGCCAGCCGACGCCGATACCCAACCGAACTCTCCCATTCGACAGTGTGTCTAAAGTGCTGATTTGCTTCGCGACCAGCACAGGTTGGCGTTGAGGTAGAACGAGGACTTCAGTAGAGAGCGATACCCGGCTGGTGACGGCCGCAACATTCGAGAGCAACATCAACGCTTCCAAGATCGGCATTTCAGCTGAATAAATCGTGCGGCGACCCTCCCCTGGATGGCCCATGACTACGTGATCGAACACCGCAATTTCGTCGTAGCCGATATCTTCGATCGCTGAGGCTAAGGCGAGAACTTTTTCCGGACCCTCCCGGTAGGCCACGGACGGGAAATCGACAGCTATTTTCACTTATCGGCCCGCCAATCTTACCGAAGCCTTGGCTGGCATCAGAATTGTTCCATCGGACTTTTGTCCGACAATTTCCAATTCCACTACCCCCTCGGTTGCATCTAGAGCCACGACCGTGCCCGAAAATTGAACCTCTTCGTCAACAAAGGCGCTCGCCCGGTTCTGCCATTCAACCGATAACAGCCGAGCGTTGGGACCCGCCCAATCGGTGACAAATTGAGTAAGCCATGAGCCTTGAAGCGGTCCGTGGACGACGGTGTCCTGGTGACCTTCATGTCGGGCGTAAGCGTGATCGTAATGAATGCGATGTGGATTGAAACTCGCAGCGCTGTACAAGAAAAGTTCAGCTTCATTAGCACTTTTTTGCATTTCAGGCAGACGATCGCCCACTTTCGTGGACTGCACGGTTGGATATCCGTTCATCGAGCAATACCAATCTGTCGCGACCGCGCGACGACCTGTTCTTCCTGGTTCACGAAGGTCGTCTCTCGAACCAGCCGAACGAAAGGACCTTTACTTCCTTCTTTTTGGTCAAGGTCTGCCAATCGCGTCGTCGCTGTAATCGCATCTCCAACGCAAACAGGTTCGAAGAAGTCCCATTCTTCTCCCCCGAACATCATCCTCGACACCTTCAGGTGAACGCTTGTTGTGTCCTCGTACAGCCCGTCTTCGCGAAGCATGTTCGACGGCTTGGGTTGTACGAGGGCGTGGGTGATAAACAGCGGCGGGACGGTGATTGTCCGATAGCCAGCCGCTTGAGCGACTTTTTCATCGAAGTAAATAGGATTTTCATCGCCGACGGCGTAGGCGTAACGCTGAGCCTCGCGAGCGTCAATCGGAACGGTTACCGGCCCCGCCAACACTTCGCCGACTCGAGCTAATGATTCAGTCGGAATGAGTGAACTAGACATGCAGTAAGGCTAGGTGAGGCTGTGCCTAGTCTGCCCGCGATGACCTAATCTGGGATGGAGGTTAGAGCAATGTCACTTTGGAGTAGAAAATTTGAAATGCCGTCAGCAGAGAGCGCACTACCAGGACGCGACGCTGCGATGCCGGTCCCGCCGCTGCACGAGGTATTAGGCCAACCTCTAACCTCGCCGTTTCCCAGCGACAGCGAAAACATTGTGGTAGGGATGGGCTGTTTTTGGGGTGCAGAGAGAGTCTTCTGGGAGACCGCCGGAGTGCTGACCACAGCGGTCGGTTACGCCGGAGGTTTCACCCGAAACCCGACATACGAAGAGGTTTGTAGCGGGTTGACAGGACACAACGAAGTAGTTCTTGTTGTCTATGACCCCAAGATTGTTAGTTATGTCGAGATACTCCAACTGTTCTGGGAAAACCACGACCCGACCCAAGGCATGCGGCAAGGAAACGACCTGGGAACGCAATACCGATCCGGAATATATGTTTCAAGCGAACAACAGCGGATGCTTGCCGAGTTGAGCCGCCAGGAATTTCAGTCAGCGCTCGCCGACGCCGGATTCTCTGCCATAACAACCGAGATATTGCATACGGGCGAGTTCTACTACGCGGAGCACTACCATCAGCAATACCTTCACAAAGTGCCCAATGGATATTGCGGACTCGGCGGAACCGGTGTGGCATGTCCGACCGGGATTGCTGCAGTCGAATAACTGTCTCAGCCGTTAGGCAGACATCGGTAGCTCACCGAATCGTCTGACCAAGTCTCCATGATTGGTGTGCGCGTTTAAGCCGCTCGGGTTCGGCAACACGTAAACCGGTCGACCCCCTAACCGGATGCTCTGCGGGCCCAGGGACAACTTGGAATCCCCCAAAGCCGCTCGCCACCCAGTAATTCCCAAAACGCACACGACCTCTGGGGATAACCAGTCACACATGCGGCTGATCCTCGCTAGCCCGATTCGGTAATCGAGATCGGTTAACTCAGAGGCTCGAGACGTCGGTCGTTTTGCCAGGTCGGTCATACCCACTCGATCAACCTGCAAAGCGTAGAGCGGGTCGCGTTCCTTCGTGACAATTTTGGCGTCACGTGCAGCAGACCAGAATCGGTTACCAGGACCAGCGAATCCGTATCCGGCATCCGCGGCATGGAAACTTGGATTCAGGCCGACAACCAGTAATCGCATCTTCGAGTTAACGGTGTCGGGCAAGGTTCGCATAGTCGTGGCAGCGACCCGAATACAGTCTGGCTCTTGGGTTGATAACCCAACCGAGAATCCGGCGCCGGTTAAGACATCAACAATCCGCTGCGGCTTCCACCGAGTGTGGAACAGTAACCGGACTCCGAGACCTTCCGGAGACTGCCGATGGACGGCATGAAGTAGTGAAGGAACCCACGTGGTCCTCCTCTTCCGAAAGTCGATTTCGTGGTTAGGAAGCGGCGACAGCAGCGGCCTCCAAAGTCAACTGCGCAACCGATCTGCGGTCGTCCCCCCACGGCATTGGCATGAGGATCGGATACTCGACACCGCTTTCAATGTAGCTCCGAATAAAATTGACAACCTCGTCTTGGTTTCCGATGAAATTAATGGCTTGGATCATTCGGTCCGTTATAGAGGCGAGAGCGCCTTCGCGGTCACGGTCAGCTTGATGTGAACGTAACTCATCGATTTCGCTTTCGAAACCAGCCGAGCGGAACATGTTGGCGTATCCATCAGCCATCGCATAATTGAACAAGTCTTTTCGAGCCGACCGCGCTACCTCAGAAAGATCGCCCACCGCAGCATGAACGTAACTCATAATTGTTGCGTTTCCACCGGATCGGATGTGTTGGGCAGCTTCGGTCACATGGGCTGCGGGGATGTAGTTCAAGAGAACTGCATCCGCGACCTCTCCGCCGAGTTTCAGCATTTGAGGGTTGAGTGCTGCGATGACGATCTTGGGTATCTGCTCCTCAGGGCGAACGGCCAGTCTAAAACGCCGAACCTGCCAGAAGTCACCCTCAAATGTCACTGACTCCCCTGAGAGGCACTCACGCAGCAAAGCAACGTATTCGCGCATCATCGCTATAGGACGATCGGGAGTTGGGATGCCGTGTTGGCGGAGAACGCCGGGGGCTGATACGCCCAGGCCGATCCACACGTTGCGTTTCGGATTGAGGGCCTGAAGCGTTGCGGCTGTCATGGCGGTCAGCGAAGGACCGCGAAACTGAATCGGCATTATGCCCGTTGCCAAGTCGAGTCCCGGAGCCGCGTGCGACACTGCTCCCAGAAGACTGAAGGCGTCAGTCCCAGTTGCCTCGACCGTCCAAAAAGATTGGTAGCCAGCGGCTTCGGCGGAAAGCGCCACTTCCGTTACCGCGGACGGCCCGAGAACTCCAAGACTTCCGTAGGTGATACCGAGGGGAATTCTAGATCTAGCGTTCATCATCTCGAAGTTACTCGGCTCCATCGACTTGTCACTTATGGTCAATATGTTCGTTATCAGGTGGGCTTCAGCGGTAGGGTGAGATTACGAGCCGAAACTTTTCGTCCCCACAGAGAGGAGCATCTGGTGACTGAAACCCCGGACGTGGAGACCATTGCCGTCGCAAATACCGATGAGGCCCTTGCCCTAGTGGATCGTGCCCTCGGCAGCTTTATGCAGCGTGAACTGGTGTCAGCGAACGAAGTCACCGATGTACTTCTTGACATCCGCTCTGTGCTCAACCGAATAGACCGACCCGAAATCGATGTGACTGTAGACATTTCCGATGTCGAAGCAGAGCTAGAAGTCCCAGCTCAAGCCTGAGTCAACTCCACGGTCAGGGTGCCCCATACATTGACGTAGGGACCTAGTCCTTGGGAAGAATTCGCTCCGCTAATTTCCCGAGGATCAAACCCATTCCAGCGCCCATTGCCACATCCGAAGCGTGATGCAGACGTACGTGTATCCGCGAACACGCAACGACCCCGGCGATCAAGTGCCAGAAGGGACCTAGCGCGGATCGACGCGAAAGAAACGCGGATGCACAAAAGGCCGCTGACGCATGGCCTGACGGGAAACTGGAGGTGAGGGGTTGGCGCAGTTGGTGGGAGGTTGGGTTGTCAGCTGCTTCGGCGGGGCGAACTCGGCCGAAAAGTCTTTTGACACCCTGATTCACCAAGAGCGATTCAAAACCCATGAGTGCGCTGAATCCCACAGCTGTTCTCGGTCGCCTACCGGGGGGCAGAGCACGCAACCCGCCGACAATGTGCCAAATAAGACTGAAATCACCCAGGTTCGAAGCGATGTAAAACAATCGATCGACTGAGGGTTCACCTCGCCAACGCTCCCACCATTGATCGACTTGATCATCGATTCGGTCAACGCTTGGGCCCAGCGGACTTTTGCCGTTCATTGGCGTCGACCTATGCGCACCTAGTCACAGTTGCACGCTAAAGCGGTCAATGCCAGGCAGCCACGAGAAGTCTTACGAATTCTCTACCGAAGTCGTCGGTTCGAGCGTCGGCAATTGAGGATCAGTAGGCGGGGGTATGGTCAGCAACGGACCATCATCTTTGTTCGGTGGCGGAGGAATCAAAAGAATCTGACCCACGTAGATCTTCGTCGGATCGGCAATGTTGTTCTCGCGCACAAGATCATTCAGATCAACCCCAAAACGATCGGCGATCGCAATAAGAGTGTCTCCTCGAACCACTTCGTAGGTGTCGCGGAATTCTTCGTCCTCTTGTTCGGCTTCGCTCACCGCTACCGCAGTTGAACTCACAGTTGGTGGTTCAGGTTTCACCTCGGGAGCGCAAGCCAGAACGAGGACGAGAACTAATGGGAGCACTGGTAGAGCGACAGAGCTTCGAATCAGCCTCACTCAGAGGTTCCATCTGACGGCGGGGGGATAAAAAGGGTTTCTCCGATTCTTAAGAGCGTGTCTTCTTTACCGTTTTCTGTCATCAGGTCAGCCACTGTCACCCCAAAGCCCTTAGCAATCTTGCCGAGAGTGTCTCCGGGCTGCACCACATAGGCCATTCGTTGAATGATCTTTTCAGTAGTCGTGGTGGTGAGTTCGGGGCGAAGCGTTGTCAGAACTGGGGTTGAGGTGGGATTGGGTCTGATCACAGGGTCCTTTGCACACGCAACTAAACTCAATATGGCCGCGGCCATTGCGAACAGAAATCTCAAGGCCATTGAGAGCACGATTCCTAGGCCTTGAAGCCTGTGTCAGTGAGCGAGATAGTCGCAGGCCAGTTCTGCCTATCTGCGTCCGCGAGAAACGGCTGAACTTCGTCATCGTCGACCGTGAGAATTTCAACTCCGTCCTCTTGCACGAGGACCGTATGTTCGAATTGAGCGGTACGACTCAAGTCGGCCGTAGCTGCGGTCCACCCGTCTTCCCACAACTGCGCTTTCGGTGAGCCGATGGTGATCATCGGCTCGATCGTGAACGTCATCCCAGGCGCAAATTCGAAGCGAGCGGAGGGCTCGTAATAGTGAGGAATGTTTGGTTGATGATGAAACACTTCCCCCACCCCATGACCAATAAACTCCCGAACCACCCCAAAGCCCGCGGACTCCGCATGGTTTTGAATGGCTTTACCTATGTCGCTCACGACGCCGCCGGAGCGGACAGCGCTAATCCCCCAGGTACATGCACTCCCGAGTTACTTGAATTAACTCTTGGGAGCGTTGATCAATTTGGCCAATGGCGAAAGTTTCGCTGTGGTCGCCATGCACACCGTTCAAAAAGATCGTGACGTCGCAATTGACGATGTCACCATCGCGTAAAGCTCGACTATCTGGAATTCCGTGACAAATAATCTCGTTTACTGAAGTACACAGAGACTTCGGATAGCCGTTGTAGTTAAGAGGGCTAGGGTACCCACCCTCGGCTATGCAGGCCGCATGGCACACAGCGTCCAGGTGATCTGTAGTTACGCCCGGCCCAATTTCCGCCGCAACTTTACGCAGCACTCGTCTTGCCGCAGAGCCAGCGATGCGCATCCGCTCTAGCGTCGCATCATCCTTTCTTAGTTCAGCGGGTGTTCGAAGAATAGGTACGCCATTAGTCGCGTAATCAGGACGGGCGACGTGTTCAGGTACGGACCGCATCGCTGATACCGTGCCAGCAGTCACGGGATCGACATTGTGTCGGGGTTGACGCATCGCCGGACGGCGCTTCTTACGCTTCACCATGAAGGCGAAGCTACCTGAGGTGACTCTGTTTGAGGAGACACGCGGGCGACTACATGACAATCTGGCAGAGATGACTGTCGAAATTCACGGAACCGTTGCGTCAGGTTGGGAACCTTTGTACGAACAATTCGCGGTCAACTTCGCGCAGCGGGGTGAACTCGGGGCCTCCGTATGCGTCACTCATGAAGATGCAACGGTCGTTGATTTGTGGGCGGGTGATCGCGACACCGAGGGCAACCCTTGGTTGGCTGACACCATTGCCGTAATCAACTCCTGTACCAAGGGCGGGGTAGCTCTTGCTTGTCATCTCCTGGCCGATCGGGGCCTTCTCGATCTCGATGCTCCGGTGTCTGAAATCTGGCCGGAATTTGCACGTGGCGCAAAGGCCGACATCACCACCAGAATGATGCTCAACCATACGACCGGTGTAGCGGCTTTTCGCGACGATCTACCTGAGGGATCGGCTTTCGATTGGGACTACATGTGTGATCGCGTGGCGGCAGAGGAACCATGGTGGGAGCCCGGTACCCGCAATGGGTACCACTTGATGTCATTTGGGTGGGTAGCGGGAGAACTCGTCAGGCGAGCGTCGGGTAGGAGCTTGGGGACTTTCTTTCGCGAAGATGTCGCTGAACCAGCAGCCGCGGACTTCTGGATCGGTTTACCACCCGAAGAACACCATCGCGTCTCACCTTTGAAATCGTTTCGCCCAGGCAAGAACGAAAAGTTCGCGGCCTTTACCAACGCGTTCCTGGCTGACCCATCGGGATTGCAGGGCAGAGCTTGGCGCAATCGAGGCGGCGCTAAGGGAGATTCACCGGCGGTGTGGTCAGCCGAATTGGGTGGAGGTGGCGGAATCGCGAACGCGCGTGGCCTGGCGAGGATCTACAAAACATGCGCGACTGGTGAATTTGTGGGCCGTTCGCAGCTTCGCAGAATGTCCAGCGTCTCTGTTGGCACGGAGTGCGACGCAATGCTCTTACTTCCGACGCGTTTTTCTGAAGGCTTCATGTTGAGGATGGACAACCGCAACGCTCGCAGAGGTGATCGGGATTCGGTCAACGTTCGCGAGGGCGCTTTCGGTCACGTAGGTGCGGGCGGGTCTATCGGATTCGCTGACCCACAGATCGGTCTCTCCATGGGGTATGTGATGAACCAGATGGGTAAGTCAGTGCTGCTCGACGCTAGAGGCGAGACGTTGGTAGACGTCGCGTACGAATGCGCGACGTAACCCCGCTAGGCAGCTCCCCGTGGCGCCTTTGGAGGAGGCTGTCCATATGAGCAACCAGGATGACTCGATCCTTGAGGCACTGTCGTTAGCAGTCGCTGCCCGAATTCCCGTCTTGTTGTGGGGGCCACCGGGAACAGGCAAGAGTTCAGCGGTTGCAGCTATGTCTGAAGCGCTAGATATTCCTCATGAGGTCGTGATCGCCAGCATCCGAGAACCGAGTGATTTTGGTGGACTGCCAGTCGTTGATGGTGACGACGTTAAGTTCGCGCCACCGCGATGGGCTCGCCGATTAGCGGAGGCCGGGACCGGCGTTCTATTTCTTGACGAAATATCGACAGCGCCCCCAGCCGTGCAGGCCGCGCTGCTGCGTGTCGTTCTTGAGCGAGTAGTTGGCGACTTGGTCTTGCCTCAGAACATAGCGATCGTCGCAGCAGCCAATCCCCCCGATCAGGCTGCAGACGGGTGGGATCTATCTGCTCCACTTGCCAACAGGTTTTGTCACCTTGACTGGCAGGTCGACCCCACGGTGGTGGCCACCGGTCTGGTCGCGGGATTTAAGACTCCCGATGTTCCTCAGCTTTCAAAAGGGTGGCAAGACCAGCTTCCCGTTACCGCAGCACTAGTCGGAGGCTTCCTAGCGGTGCGGAGATCTTTGGTCATCGCCCCGCCCGACGAACGTGCTTTGGCAGGACGCGCCTGGCCCAGTCCCCGAACATGGGAAATGGTGGCCCGTCTACTCGCCGCCGCCAGGGCCGTTGACGCTTCGATGGAAGCTAGGAGGAACCTCGTCATCGGCTCAGTCGGAGACGGGGCTGGTCTTGAGTTCCTCACTTGGCTTGAGGAACTTGATCTTCCTGATCCCGAATCGGCCCTGAAAGATCCCGAAAGCGTTGATTTCCCTGACCGAGGCGACCGGCTGTACGCAGCTCTGTCCGCTGTAGCCGGAGCAGTTGCGGCAAACCCCACGCCTGAAAGATGGCTTGCCGGATGGAGGGTCTTGGAGCGAGCTGCCGGACACGCTCCCGATGTTGGAGCGATGGCGGCGCGAGTACTCGCCCAGGTCCGGCCTAGCGGTATGAGCGCTCCCCGCGAGGCAGCCATCTTTGTGCCGGTACTGAAAGCAGCGGGTCTCTTGGAATGAATCAAGTGGAGCGAATGACCTCGGCCCGTCTCTGGGCTGCGTATCACTACCCCTACCTGGCATCGGCGCTGTTCGCGATTCGCTTCATTGATGCTGACAACATTGGTGGCGTAGCAGCCGACGAACATTTTCGTGTCTATGTCGACCACGAATACACCTCCAGTTGGTCTTCACAGTCGCTTGGAGTCGAGATGGTGCACCAGGTGAGCCACCTGCTGCGCGGACACGCTTTTCGTGCGCGAGAAATCGGACTTGTCGAAGACGATGTCTTTCATTGGGTCGATGCAGTGGACGCCGAAATCAACGATGATCTCATCGAGAACCACGCTGCACCTGTGAATTCGGCCCTCCCGGTCGACCTCAAACTCGCATCGTCGCTTTTCGCAGAAGAGTATTTCGTTAATGGGGAACGTCGCGCAGGGCAACATCGTGACTGCGGGAGTGCAGCACATGGCGACCCTCGCCGGTGGGAAGAGCCCCCGCCGCTAAACCATAGCGATGGCGTACGAACAGAAGAAGCCGACCTAATTAGACGCCGCGTTGCATCTGAGATCCTCTCACATGAGCGAAGCCATGGTGATAGTCCCGCGGGCCTGTTGCGCTGGGCCAACGGTCTTTTGAACCCTCGGGTGGATTGGCGCAGGGAGTTAGGTGCGACATTGCGTCGGGGAGTCGCAGAGATATCAGGAGCCGTCGACTACAGCTACCGGCGCCCCAGTCGGAGGGCCTCGTGTTCACCGGACGTGATACTTCCCAGCTTGCGGCGGCGCGTGCCGCTGGTCTCGGTGGTGTGCGACACCAGCGCTTCTATGAGCGAAAGATTGCTCGCCGAGGCTCTCTCCGAAATTGATGGCTTGCTGGTTTCCAGCGGAGTTCGACTTGATGCCGTGAGGGTCTTTACTTGTGATGCAGAACCTGGACCGGCTCAACTCGTTAGAAGCGCCTCAGAGATCACGCTTGTGGGTGGTGGCGGGACCGATCTGACAATAGGCATAGATGCGGCCGTTCTGTCAGTACCTCGTCCCGATCTTGTAGTGGTAATTACCGACGGATGGACTCCATGGCCCGCTATGGCACCCCGAGCGGTCAGGACACTAGCGGTGCTTCTGGGCGAACATCCGCCTCCACCACCGGATTGGGTTCAGGGGGTCGTAGTCGAGGACATGACTCCACATGGCGTGAAAGTCGAATCACATTCGTTTTGACTTATGCCGGTTTGAGCGACGCATCGCCAAGACACAATCTATTCTGCAACCCTGATCCGTTTGGAGGATGAAATTGAAACCCCTTGTGACCGCCGAATGGTTAGCTCAGAACATCAACGATCCCCAACTGCGAATACTCGAATGTTCGGTCAACCTGCGTACCGGTCCGGATGGATATACAGCAGTCTCGATGCGACAGAACTGGGAAGATGAACACATTCCGAATTCTGCGTACGCTGATCTGACTTTTGATCTCAGCGATCCTCAGAGTGATTTGCGATTCACCATGCCCACGGTGGAACGTTTTGCTAGCGCAATGGAAGACCTTGGGGTCGGGACAGGTACCAAAGTCGTGCTGTATGACCGGCGATTCACGATGTGGGCGACCCGCGTTTGGTGGATGTTAAGAGCGTTCGGATTCGATGATTGCGCAGTACTTGATGGTGGTCTGACGTCATGGATCGCGGCCGGGCTCGCTACGACCACAGAGCGGTCGCCGACGCGAGCACTCGCTCGATTTCACGCCGAACCAAGGCCGGAATTGGTCGCTGACCTGGCGAGAATGAAAGCGGCATTAAACGACGGAACATGCATCATCAATGCGCTGTCGGCGAGCAACCACGACGGCACCGACTCCAGCTACGGACGTCGTGGTCATCTACCTGGTGCCGCCAACGTCTACGCCATTGATTTGATTGATAGCGAGTCGCATCGCTACCTACCAATCGATCAGCTAGCAGCGATGTTTGAGGAAGTAACTCAAACCTCCGGACCGATTGTCACCTATTGCGGTGGAGGCATCGCTGCCACCTCGGACGCCTTTGTTCTCACCGCACTGCTTGGTAGAAGCGATGTGTCGGTATACGACGGATCGCTCAGCGAATGGTTACTTGATCCGAACAGTCCTCTTGAGGTTTGAGCGGGACCGGTGATTAAGTCGAGTCAATCCCCGATCGATGCCGTTGTGTTTGATTGGGGAGGGGTTATTACTGTGCCTCCCAGCCCGGTGGTCGATCGACTCTACCGAGACGCGCGCGTAGACAAGAAGAAGTTAAAGGACCGTCAGGACCAATACCGCGAAGAGGATTCAGAATCCCACTTCGCCAGATTGGAGCGCGGTGAGTTAACACTGTCCGAGTACCTTGCTTGGTCTAGAAACGACTTACCCGGTGCCGAGCTGATCTGGGATCCTTCGAGCCCGTATTTTCTCTTTCCACAACTCGAGGTCGTACCTGAGGTCGTAGAACGGATCGTAGAACTGCGTGCACGTGGATTTGCTACTGGGCTTCTCACCAATAACATCGCCGAAGCTTGGCCGGTGGTGGCCGATGGGTTAGCTCTTGATGAACTTTTTGACGTGGTCGTGAATTCCGCCTTTGTCGGCATGAGAAAACCTGAACATCGGATCTATATGCATACCGTTGATCAGTTGGGCGTCTCCGCCGATCGGGTCCTATTCCTCGACGACAATCGCACCAACGTGGAAGCCGCGATCGCATGCGGGTTGCATACGATCGAAGTCAAGCAGCCGATCTCAGCTCTCGAGACGCTCGAGCGGAAGCTAGAAAGCGTTTGACGGTACGACCGGTCAGGCGAAATCGGGCTTCCGTTTCTCAACGATGGCAGCGTGCCCTTCTCTGACATCGGGCCCCGTGAAACCAAGCATTTCTAGTGCTACAGATGTATCAAAGGCCGGCCCCGCCGACCGCAGCCAGTTATTTAGGCTGTATTTGGTCCACCGAATAGCTGATTGGCTACCATTCGCAAGCTTGCGGGCCACAACATAGGCCTCTTCAAGGACTTCGCTGTCATCAACGCAGATGCTCGCCAGCCCCATGGCCTCGGCTTCTTCTCCGGACATGGAATCACACGTCAGCAAGTAATACTTTGCCTTCGCCATTCCACACAAAAGAGGCCAAATAATGGCAGCGTGATCACCTGCGGCTACTCCTAGCTTTGTATGACCGTCGAGGATCCGAGCATTGCGTCCCACTACCGAAATATCAGCCATAAACGCGGCTGCCAACCCAGCACCGACGGCGACTCCTTCGATCGCTGAAATGATTATCTTTGAGCAGTTGATCATGTTGTAGACGATGTCTCGTGCTTCGCGAAGCGCGTTGGTTCGATAATCGAAATCATCCATGATCTTTTCAATCATTTCTAGATCGCCGCCTGCCGAAAATGTCCCGTTTGCCCCGTGGATAACAACGACGCGAGCGTCGGGGTCCGCGTCGACGGCCTTCCAGACATCTGCAAGCGCTAAATGTTTCCCCTCATCAACTGCATTGAGTTTTCCCGGGGTGTCGATACAGATATCCAAAATTCCGTCTTCGTCAGGTCCCGTGATCGATAGTGCAGAAAAGTCTTCATAACGGTGGGTCATAGTCGAGAACATAGCCTCATCGATGTTTCTCTTTCCTTAATCGGAGCGAGGAAGTTCCCTTTCGCCGCGCAACACTTCGGCAATAAGCCGAATCTGATCGGGATTTCCATAGGACCTCTCCCAGGGATGCAACAGCCTGTCCCGGCCATATCTGGGGACTAAGTGGAAATGAAAATGGAACTGGGACTGGTCAGCAGCGGATCCATTGTTGTTGAGAAGGTTTATTCCCAGCGGCGCAAGTCTTTCTTGTTGCATCTTCGCTACTTCTCGGCAAGCAAGGATGACGTGCGTCGCTTCTTCATCCCCCAATTCAAAGATGTCGCGAACGTGGCGCTTCGGTATCACCAAACAATGACCTGGTGTCATCGGGAGAATGTCCATGAAAGCCAAAGTGTCGTCGTCTTCGTAGACCGTGTTGGACACGGAGCTACCCTCGGCTATCGAGCAGAACAGGCAGGGCACGACCGGCGAGAGTAGCTGAGGTAAGGAGATAACGGCGGTTTGAGTCGAAAGGTACGGATGTTACGTACGTCGAAGTTGGACCGCTTCGATTGCGTGGTTGGCACCCTTTCTGAGTACGAGGTTTGCGCGGACGCGTGTCGGCAAAATATTTTCCTGGAGGTTCACCAAGTTGATTGACCTCCAAATCGTCCGTGCCACAGCTTCCGCCGCATCTTCAGGAAGATGAGCAAATTGGCTGAAATAGGCGCTTTGCTCGCGAAATGCGGTTGAGCGCAACTGTTGAAAGCGTTCCACATACCAGGCTTCAAGATCGTCCGGATCGGCATCCACATAGATTGTGAAGTCGAAATAATCCGAGACAAACGGGGTGTTCGCAGGTGGCCCGGTTTGCAACACGTTCAAGCCTTCGACAATCAAAATATCTGGCTGTTCCACCACCTGTAGGTCATCCGTTATGTCATAGGTAACGTGCGAATAGATTGGTGCCGACACGCTGGGAGCCCCATTCGCCACCTGCCGAAGAAACTCAACTAATGCTCCCTGGCGGTACGACTCGGGAAACCCCTTTCTTCCTAACAGGCCTTTCTCTTCAAGCTCAGAGTTTGGCTGGAGGAAGCCGTCAGTGGTGATCAGATCTACTCTTGGATGTTGAGGCCATGTCGCGAGCATCGCCTGAAGAATTCTCGCAGTCGTGCTTTTCCCGGCCGACACGCTGCCAGCAACTCCGATTAGAAAGGGACGCTCAGTGGAATTTCGGCCGAAAAAATCTGCGGTGTTGGTCCGAAGTTGAGATTGGGCTTCCACCCGCAAATTAAGTAGGCGAGACAAAGGTAGATAGATATCTCTGACTCCCGCCAGCGTGATTGGTTCGACGCGGCCGGCTAGTTCGTTTAGCTCGTCTTCACTGAGGGTAAGCGGCGTCGTATCTCCCAAAGCAGCCCACTCAGCGCGGGTGAAGTTGAGATGCTCGCTAGACGGGCTCCAGTCTGACACCCCCAAAGACTGTCTCCTCGAGTTGGTTGAGCGCAACTGGTTCTGCGGTTAGGTCACGTTTTCCCAAGCGCCCCGGGTATTAAATACTCCCCGCTTCCAGCGACCAGGACTGAGTAACGCCGCACGCGGATAGTCCTCAAACATCCAACGAGCGAAGTGCTTCCTGCTCCAATCAGTCGCGTTTACTAGACCGAGAGCCGTCTCAGCTAAGCCGGGTTTGGTCAAGAGCCTGCTTAGGGAACTGGCTAGGCGATGGTCGCGCTGCAAGGCGACTCGAACAGATTTTTCGTAGCGGAGCGCTGCCAAACGCGGTTGATCTTCTTCTGAGATGGCTTGAGCTGCGAGTCGCCCGGTCTCCAGAGCTTGACCAATACCCTCACCGGTCATTGGATCAGTTGCTGTCGCAGCATCCCCGACAAACATCACGCACCCGAGGCTGAGTTGCGCTCGTGGAAGTCGTGCCGGAATCGGCCACGCCTTGTGCGAAGCTTCTGGCCTGACATCACCGAGAACTTGTCTCAGATGAGGCCGTTCAAGAAGTCCGGCCCAAATAGAAGCGAGCTGTGCGCCATCGACGGCCCCGTTGCGCACCACGCCGAATCCAACATTGACACGTCCACCCTCTAACGGGAACGACCACGCGTAGCCCGGTAACAAATCTTTTTCAAACCAGACCCATAGGTGTCGACTCCGGACACCGTCAGCGTGAAGGTATTGCCGGAACGCGTGCCAATCGCCCCGATAGCCGACGGGAGTGCATCCCAACGCTTTGCGAACGGGAGACCACATCCCGTCGGCCGCAATCACGGTTTTCGCTGACATCGTCGTGCCATCTTGGAGCCGAACGCGCGCACCGTCGTCGTCGAGTTTGATCTGTTCAAAGCCGGTCCCTTGACGGATTTGAACACCTGAGTCGAGGGCTACTCGGACCAACTCGGCGTCTAATTCGCGACGTTCAACAACAGCTGCGTACTGGCCTCGGTTTCGGGGAAGGCTCAGTTGGATTTCTCGTCCTTGAGGAGATCGAAGATAAACGTCGCCTATTTCGAACCAGCTAGGCATTGCAGTCGGGTGCACGCCTAGCCGTTCAAGTTCGCGTAGGGCCAAAGTTGTCAGCCCATCTCCGCAGCATTTGTCTCTTGGGAAGGTTGCCTTGTCGACTACTACGACCTCGAGGCCAAGCTGTTTTCCCCTAATTGCAGCGGCGCAGCCGGCCGGACCGGCTCCCACGATCAGAACTTCACAAGAAGGCACCTAGACGAGGCTATCTATGTGGTCGACGCGGCATCTCAGCCTTGATTACCGACTGATGTGGTCGTGACGGGTGGAGGTGCCGGTGGATCATCGTCGGTTGCGGGATCGGAAGCCTCTTCGGGGGGTTCGCCTTCAGCGATAGTCGTAGTGGTTTGTTCCGGATCGGAAGGTGTGCCGTCACAATTAAGGCCTTCCTCAGGACGATATGTGGCGAAGAAATGGTCGGCTTGCTCGGAGCCATCCCGCCAGATTCGGTTGCGTCGGGTCTTTACGCGAGTACAGAAGTCGAGGGCCTCCTCGGTGGGTTCGTCCAGAGTTACTTCGACATTTGAAGTGGAGTAAATGTCCACAGTGATGGAGTCATCAGTCCAACTATTCCAAATCAGCACCCCGAATGGTGTGGGGTTGGTGATAATCAGGTCGGGACGCGGATAAGAGATCGTCGCTTCGAGTCCGTAGGGATATCGTTCGAAATAGATCGAGTGCGCTTGGTAGTACTCAAAATCCAGGCCGGCTCGAACCGCGGCATTAAATATCGTTGTTGCGAACTGAGAGACTCCGCCGCCGATGTCTTCGACGAGATGGCCCTTCGATATGAAACCGCCGATAACAAACCCCTTCTCTTCGGTGCGGCGACCGACCGTTTCGTTCAGCGACAGGCGTCCACCCGGCTTGATCCAATTGCCGTTGACGATTTCCGCGAATTTTTGGATGTTGGTGACTCGGCCTACACAGCACGCGTACTGGGTCGTGAAAGACGACACCTTTTCAACTATCCCAAGGGCTTTCAGACGATTGACCGCTTCTCGCGGTGCTGCAGGACGGTTGGGTAAAACGTAGGGCCGACCAAGTGGATCCTCTCTAAGTGCCGTCAAAACGATGCCGACGGCCGACGTGTCACAACAAGCGGTGCCTCCATCCGAGGAGATAATGCTCACTAACTCGTCACGAATGTCGAATTTGGCTTGCCCCGCGCCTGTGTTGCCGGGCATAAGTAACTCTTCTAGAGAAGGAAGGACTAGTGGTTCGTCGATTGCAAGTTCTGCCTCTGGGCCTGAAGTGTCCAAAACAAACCAGCTTGCGACAAGACGTGATGGCAAAAGGGTCTGGTAATCGTTAAGACGCAGTTCGAGTTGGTTGTCGACGATCTTGTTAGCAGTGTCGACGAGATCGGCGACTTCCTGATCACTGAATTTGGGTAAGAGTTCGACCGTCCCAACCCGGATCGTTGGTGAACCGCCCTGTTGAATTACGTCGCCAAGGATTTGTGACGCCTCTTCAATATCAATTAGCCGTCCGACGACGCTCGGCACTAGGTGAAGACGACCTTGCAGCACTTCCAAGGAAGGCTCAACTGGCTCGCGCCGGAGTCCCTGTTGATCGTTGAGAGTCGCTTCAAGTTTCGATCTATCAACGCTTATCTTGATTTCCGCGGAAGTAGTGGACGTCAGCGCCGAAAGCCAATTAAGTGGGCGGCTTAGGGTGCCCGTGCGGCGCGTCCGCATAACGGCGTCGTAAGTTGCTGCTGCATTCACGGAAACACCCAAATCGCTTGCAACCCAATTCCCAGAACCGATTTCGCTTTCGATGGTGATTCTGGTGCTAGTTATCCGATCGGCGATCGCATCGACGCGCGCTCGCAAGGCGACGTCGCTCAAGCCACCCACGGTCTCGCCAGCAACTTTTACGTTGCGTACGACCCGATCGCGGTGAATGGCCGTATCAATCGCCCAAGCACCGAAGACAGAAGCGACAACTAATACCGGTAGCCCCGCCATCAGGATCCAGCGGGGAAGGTGGAGTAGCTCGCGCACGTAAATGGATGGTAGGGCCAACACAGCGCTTAGTGCGCGCGGTCGAACTCCTCGGAATCCCGTCGCTGGGTGTGCTAGGCAAGACGGTCGAGTGGGTGCTTTCAAACACCGAAAAATGATCACCCAGTCGGCTAGTAACTTATTTCGGCGCCGATTCAGGGGCTGGCGAAGGGGTCAACGATGAGCAAGCTGTGCGAAGGTCGGGTCGTAATCGTGACGGGTGGTGCCCGGGGGATAGGACGTGAGCATTGTTTGATGCTCGCTGAACATGGAGCGAAAGTTGTTGTCAACGACTTAGGCGGTGCCCGCGACGGAACGGGATCTGATCAGGGACCAGCTGACGAGGTTGTCGCTGAGATCGAAGGAATGGGCGGTGAGGCGGTCGCCAACGGAGATGACGTGTCGGATTGGGAAGGAGCGCAGAGGATGGTCAATCAAGCCATTGAGACGTTCGGTGACCTGACTGGCATCGTCAGCAACGCAGGCATTCTTCGTGACCGCATGTTGGTCAATATGACCGAAGCGGAATGGGACGCCGTGATCCAGGTCCACCTCAAGGGCACCTTTGCTCCGGCTCGTTGGGCGGCATCGTACTGGCGAGAGAAAGCTAAGGCCGGCGAACCGGTGAATGCATCGATCGTCAACACAAGTTCAGTTTCGGGGTTATACGGCAATCCAGGCCAAACCAACTACGGAGTTGCGAAGATGGGCATTGCGGCGTTCACGGTTATAGCCGCGCGTGAATTGCAGCGATATGGCGTGAGGGTCAACGCCATCGCTCCGGGAGCGTTGACTCGAATGACCGAAGATCTTGGTTTGGGTCAAGCATCAGAAGAAGACAGAGCGCTAATGCATCCTCGTTACATCGCTCCCATAGTTACCTGGCTACAAAGCGCAGAGTCGGCTGACGTTACCGGCAGAGTCTTCGAGGCGTCGGGCCGGTTCTTGGGAGTCGCTAACGGATGGCATCGTGGCCCTGTTAGTGATGCCGTAGATGACCCAACTCAAATCGCAGAGGTGGCTCGCCGGCTTGTGTCCGAAGCGCAACTCAACTCGGGTATGGACGGCCAGCCATATGACGGAGGGCTGCTTAGCTGAGCTAAGCATTAGCAACCAAATGAACCTAAGGAGATTGTTATGGCTATCGACCCCAATGCTGTAGGTGCTACAGGCAATCCGAGCGAACAATCTTGGGGCTACCGCGACTCGCTCCTATATGCAGTCGGAATCGGGGCGGGCGCTGAAGATCCCTTCGGTTCAGAACTAGAATTCACCACCAACAACTCAAAGGAAATCGAACAACAGACCTTTCCCACACAAGGTGTTGTCATTGGCTTCGGCGCAGGCGGAGCGCTCGGCAAGGTGGGAGAAATTGACTGGGGTCGAGTACTCCACGGTTCTCAAGGAATCACTCTTCATCAACCGATCCCGGTCCAGGGAACCGTCGTCGTCGAGGAAAAAGTCAGCGGAATTTGGGACAAGGGGGAAGGCAAGAACGCAATCATCGATACTGAAGCCAACGCCACCCTGAAAGAAACTGGTGAACCTCTATTTGACTTGCGTGCATCGCTTGTTGTCCGAGGATCAGGGGGGTTTGGAGGCGAGGAAGGAAACACTGCCCCTCAGGTACATGCGCCTGACGCTTCACCCGATCACGAAGTTACGTACCAAACCCGACGGGACCAAGCGCTAACTTACAGACTTTCTGGCGACTACAACCCCTTACACAGTGATCCTTGGTTCGCTACCGAACTCGGAGGATTTCCAACACCGATCCTTCACGGACTATGCACGTATGGGTTTACGGGCCGGGCGCTCCTACAAGCGCTTTGTGGAGGAGACCCGGCACGATTTGGGAGCATGGACTCGCGATTTTCTTCCCCTGTTTTTCCGGGCGATTCTCTGACAGTTCAAATGTGGATCGATGGCGGAAGCGCGATTTACCGCACGATCGCCCAAAAGGACACCGCAGAGGAACGAACCGTTATTGACAACGGAGTCTGCACTTTTAGTTGAGCTCAGCGCCTAGCTGCTAGCGCGTGGTAAGACTCAGAAAAGCTTCAGTTCGCTGCTCTCGATGCCGCGAAGTTCGTCGTAGTCAATGACCAAGCATCTGATGCCTCGGTCTTCAGCGAGTACGCGTGCTTGCGGTTTGATTTCCTGCGCAGCAAGAATTCCGGTGACGGGTCGAAGGTTTCCGTCCCGGTTGAGATACTCGAGATAGCGACATAGCTGCTCCACACCGTCGATCTCACCTCGGCGTTTAATCTCGATGGCGACTGCAACACCTTCGGCATCTCTACACAGGAGATCGACTGGGCCTATGTCGGTTGGGTATTCCCTGCGTACCAGCACCATCCCTGCCGTTATCGTTTCCACATTTGCTGCCAGGAGCTCTTGCAGATGTGCTTCGACGCCGTCTTTTTGAAGGCCAGGGTCTGAGCCCATCTCCTCGGCAAAGTCAGAGAAAATTTCGTGCAGTCGGATTGTGAGTTGCTCCTTCTTTTCATTGGTGACCGTCCAGACCATCTCACCTTGTTCTTCGTGTTCGCGAACTTGATTTGGCGCGTTCATCCAGTTCAAAGGCTTATAAGCGCCGCCATCAGCGTGTACGGCTACGCATCCATCTGCTTTAACCATGATCAAGCGAACCGCAGGTGAGAGGTGAGCGTCTAGACGCCCGGAGTAGTCGACCGTGCATTTGGCGATAACTAGTCGCATTGTCGGCTGAACCTAGTCACGGCGATGGTAGGCGGCGCGGATGCCGCGATATAGATCAAGAGAGCTTGTAGGTGGCGGTTAGCTTGGGTTCTCCGCCCGCTTCGACGACCTCGGCCCGGCCAGTCTCAACCATGTGCAGTAGATGGGCATGAACGGAACCAGCGGCGGGATACCAGAGTCTCTTGTCGTAGGTTGCGTACATTTCGGGCACAAAGTCTGCGATCTTTCGCGGGCCCGTGCGAAGAAAGTTGACGATTTGCTCCTCGCGTTCCTCGCGATGATTGATGAAACTCTGGACGTAATCAACAGGATTGGGAATGGCGGGACCATGGGTCGGCCAATACCGCTCATGTTGAAAGGGCAACAGCTTTTTCAGAGATTCCATGTAGTTCTTCATTGAGCCATCGGGCGGGCCCACAACGCTCGTAGCCCATCCCATTACGTGATCTCCAGAAAACAGGCTGTGTTCTTCTTTCAATTCAAAACAAAGATGATTTGAGCAATGGCCAGGGGTATGGATTGCGCCGATCGTCCAACCGGAGCCGTGGACTATGTCGCCGTCAGCAAGAACGACGTCCGGCGCGAACTCAGTATCGGCTCCTTCCCGCTTTAGCTCTTCGGGAAGTTCGTCATATTCCTTGCGGTACTGCTCCTGTTCGTCGCTAGAGATGTACTCGGAGAAATCGACTCGATCGTCGGGATCATCCTCTCGAACCGTCCCGTGCGGGCCGTAACCATAAGAAATCGCTCCCGTGCGTTCTTTCAATTGTTTGGTGAGAGGCGAATGATCGCTGTGGGTGTGAGTAATGAAGGCATGGGTGATCACTTCCCCCGGGTTGAGCGCCTCCAAAATGTCGTCGAGGTGGCTCAAGAGAGGAGGGCCGGGGTCGATAACGGCGACTTCTCCGTGGCCGACGAGGTAGGTGCCCGTTCCCTTGTAGGTAAATGGTGTGGGGTTCTTGCAAATAACTCTGCGAACGTGCGGTGTCACCTGATCGCAGGTTCCGTACTTGAAGTCGCCAAGGTCGTGATAGTGCTGAATGGTTGTGGACATGATTCTCCGCTTAGAGCGCTTGCTCAGATCGATCCCAACATGAGGTTATGAAATTGTGTGCTCGGCGATTCGCTACTTGTGCCGCTGCACCCGGCAATACCGTAAATCCGTGAATAGCTTCTGGGTAAACATCAAGAGTCACGTCGCAGTCAGCGGACCTGAGTCGCGCAGCCATAAATAAGCTGTCATCAAGCAACGGATCTTTCGTACCTACCGTTACCAGCGAAGGCGGCAAACCCCGAAGATCTGCATAAAGGGGAGAAATGCGCGGGTCCTTGGGATCCTCATCGCCCTGCAGGAAATGGCTGTAGAACCAACGCAGTGTTTTAGTAGGAATAAGAGGCAAATCTTCTCCGAGTAACTGACTTGGGGTCATGCTCAGATCAAAGACGCCGTACACGAGGTTTAGCCCAGCCAATCGATCTAGCATCCCGAGTCGATCTCGGACCCGCAACGCGGTGGTAGCGGTGAGGTGCCCTCCAGCGGATTCGCCGCCGATAACCAGCCAGCGAACCCCCCACTCTTCCTCAGAATTATCGAGAACCCATTGAGCAGCAGCTTCGCAATCGTCCAGCGCGGTCGGATAAGGAAATTCTGGCGCAAGTCGATACTCCACCGAAATCGCCACTGAATCGGTATTCAACGCGACAGCCTCAAGTTTTGGATCCCGATCGAAGGCGGAACCAATCACCCACCCTCCGCCGTGCAAATGCAGGTACACACCCCGAGGGTTCGGCGGAACAAACATTCGAAGCTCAATTTCTGCGCCGGGAATCTGAATTTGTCGTGTTACTCCATTCTCGAGGATCGGTTGCGGAGCAACCCCCGGAAGGCCCTTTCGTGCGTCGGCGACAGACCCATCAGAGAAATTCCCGGCACCGAGAAGATGGCCAATCGCTTCGTTGTCGGTCTGCGTAACCATTCGGAGCGATTCAAGTTCAGGATCCGCAATCATGACCTGGACGGTAGTCGCGACTGCAGGTTCAAGGGTTCCTCCGACAAATCCGGTTGTGGTGATTCACTCATAGGGAGGGACAAACGTGATATCGCACATTTAGCTTTCGATCGGTCCCGAGTCGCGCCGCCGGACTCCCTAAACTCCAGATAGGAGGAACCCAACGTGCTGATTGTCCTGTCACCCGCCAAGACCCTCGATTTTGATTCCGAGCTTCAGACCCACAAACATTCGTTGCCAGCATTGGTTAACGAGTCCGCGAAGCTTGTAAAGACTCTGATCAAGAAATCGCCCGATGACTTAGGTCAACTAATGCACCTGTCGCCCGCTTTGGCTGACTTGAGCGCAGAGCGTTATCAGGACTGGGAAGCCGAATTTACGACTGAAAATTCTCGACCAGCTCTTTTGGCGTTCAAGGGCGACGTATACGTCGGCATGGACGTAAACCGCTACAACGAACGAGACTTTACCCGAGCTCAAAAAACACTCCGTATTTTGTCTGGCTTACACGGAGTTCTTCGACCCCTAGACCTCATTCAGCCGTACAGACTTGAGATGGGTACCAGGCTCGCGACTGACCGAGGAACCGATCTGTACGAATTTTGGGGCGACCGAATTACCGCAATACTCAACACGGACCTTGAAGGTCATCGCTCCCGCGTTCTAATTAATTTGGCCTCGAAAGAATATTTCTCAGCGATTGACGAAAGCCTTCTTTCGGCCCGCGTTGTGAGTCCACGATTCCTGGACGAGAAAAACGGGAAGTTTAAAATCATCAGCTTTTATGCCAAACGAGCTCGTGGGGCGATGGCTTCGTGGCTAATTCTTAATCGGGTTGAAACCCCAGGCTCGATTGTTGAGTTCGCTGAAATGGGTTACAGATACGCTCCCGATAGGAGCACTTCCGACGAGCCCACCTTTGTCAGAGCTGAAGGTGTCTCTAACTGAGGTTAAAGAATCCCCATCCGTCGGGCGCTTTCTTCCAATTCCGATCGATGATCTGGGTGGGCTACAGCTATGAGTTGTTCGGCCTTGTGACGCACCGAGGCGTCTTGGAGTCGCGCGATCCCAAATTCGGTGACGACGACGTCAACGTCGTATCGAGTCGCGGTCACCGCGTTCACGCTTATTTGAGGCACGATTCGAGACGCCGTGCCTCCGCGGGCGGTTGCGGGCATTAAATGAATAGACATTGCTGAATCGGACATCTGACATCCGCGAAGGAAGTCCAAGGCCCCTCCGACACCACTGTGTTGGACACCGTTGATCATCTCGGAATTGACCTGGCCCCAAAGGTCAATTTCTAATGCGCCGTTGACACATCTCATGTCGCGGTTAGCGGCAATCTGGGCGTGGTTCAGAGCGACGTCAGCCGGCACGATATGACAGTCGGGGTTGTCGTCGACGAAGTTGAAGGTCTCGGGAAGGGCGATCGTAAAAACAGTCTTGTTGGGGAACAAAGTTTTCAAGCGGTTTGTCGCAGCGCCCGATCGCATTAGATCCATGAGCCCTTGCCCCATGACCTCAGTGTGAATCCCTAAATCGTTTTTGTGAGTTAACCGAGCAAGCGCTACCTCGGTCAAACCTCCGACGCCTGATTGAACTGTTGCGCCGTCTGGGATTAGCTCGTCAAGTGCATCAACAAACGGATCTAGATCGGATGGAGGGGTGCGCTCATCGAAGATCGGCATTGACCCCTTGAGCGGCACGTGAATGAGAGCATCAAATTCTTCAATTCTGAATGAATCACCGTGGATGTAAGGCACTACAGGATTAACCAGGCCAAAAACGAGATCCCCGTCTTTTCGGGCTCGCCGAACTAGGGCATCGTTTCCCGCCATTGCCGACCCCGGTGGAACTGTGCCATCAGGCAGTGGCGTTCCGACTTGTACGCACGCGACGCGAGGAGGGTTACGTCTGCCAAATCGACCCCAATCTTCGAGCCGGACCGGTACTAATTCTGCCTGCGCGCCAGCCTCTCGAAGAATTTGGGTAAGGAACGGAGCTCGAAGTTCGAGGTTCGCTGCCATAGCGATCGCGGTACCGCCCTTTCGTGGCGCGGGTACGAAGACGGCGACGTCTTTTAGGTCGGTGCGTTCGGCAAGGGCGTAGAGAAATGCTGTGGGTTCCGGCAAGCTCGCTCCGACCAGGTCACCATCGCGAACTTGAGCCGCGGCAGCCTCAGGGGTCGTGATTAGATCCGGCCAAGCTTGCGTCCAGTCGAAACCACTTCTGTCCTCTGCGACCACGCATAGAAGGTATCCCAAGGTTGAGTAAATAGTGAGCGAATGACAGCTGGGAAGGTCGTTCCTGGACTCTCGCTTGCATAACTGGGGGCAGCGGTGCCTATAGTGCCGGACAGTTGTGATGCTTTTCTGCATCTCGAATTGCACTTTTCAAATACCGCTGGGGGACCGGCATTAGGGGCCGAGATCTGGCTGGGTGGCTGCCAAGAGGGGGAGGCAGCCACCCAGTCCATCGGTCTGTTGCAGGTTCGCTCGTTTAGGAGGAGCAAGTGATGGCCGAGGAATACTTTGCTGGGACGAAGACATCTGATCGTTACCCCATTTGGACCCGGGCCAATGTTGGGGAGGTGTTTCCTGACCCGGTGGCTCTGTCCACTTTTGACTTTGCGTTCCACAATGAAGATGGAATCCAGATGAGCGAGCAGGGATTTCGTGACGCGTACATCAGAATTGGTGCATTCGAAGAGAGTGAATTCGACCCCGACAATCCAGTATTTCTAGGTGTTTTCGGAGGTTACACCTACCTCAACGCGTCTTTGATGCGGATCTTCGGTGAACGGGCACCAGGGCTTTCGGCTCAAGATATCGATGACGCGTTCTTTGGAGTACAACCCGGAATACCGCCCTATGAACAACATCCTGACGACGTCAGCCCCGAGGCTGAAGCCCGAATAGGCGAGGTGTTTGGATGGGCGCTGACGACCCCCGACCTTCCGGAAGTCTTGGCACAGGAACAGGAAGCGAATGCCTTACGCGATAGCCGGCCCGACTTTGCATCAATGGGGGACCATGAGCTCGTCGAATGGGTCGAAGACTTCTTCCGGGATGGCTTCCAAGAGCTTTTCGCCCAACACATATTTATTAGCTTCTTAACCACTGTTCCGCTGGGCATTGTGTCCGCGGTATGCGAAGCCGTCGGGCGCCCGACTGACGCTATGAAAATTATGGCGGGGTTGGGAGATGTCGAGTCGGCCGCGCCTTCGATGGCGATGTGGGAACTTGGTCGCCACGCAGCATCTTCGACCAGCGTCTCAGCGGCTTTCGAAACAGGCATCGAGGGCCTCGACGCTCGTCTGCGAGCCAGTAGCGAGCTTGAGTGCGGCGAATTTGTGGGTGCTTTTGATCAGTTCCTTCGCTCATACGGATCGCGGGGACCTAATGAGTGGGAAATGTCGTGTCCAACGTGGGAGACGGACCCTGACTTAGCTTTGGCGGCCATCGACCGCATGCGAGTTTCCCCAGCATCAGCGGCGCCGCAGGGCCACCAGGCTGATCTCGCCGCGGACCGCGAACGGTTGGTAGCTGAGATTGGCGCGATGCTCGAAGCGGACCCTGAGGCTCAGGGCCAATTCCTGGCCGGGGCACACGGAGCTTCAGTGTTAATGCCGGGTCGAGAACGAACAAAAACCAACTGTGTGAAATTTATTCAAGAAGCTCGGATGGCCGCTCGCGAGTTTGGTCGACGGATGGTTGAAAGAGGAATATTCCCTGACGTCTGTAGTTTCGCGATGCTGCGCTTCTCTGAGCAGCACGAGGCCATTGATAATCCTGAGGGATGGCGAGAACTCATCGAAGAACGGCAAGCGATTTTCGATACTGCGAGCAGCCGACAGGAACCTTTCGTGATCGTCGGAGAGGCTGCGCCACTTTCGTCGTGGGATCGTCGCGACGCCATCACCGCAGAACCAGTGAGTAACGGCGACTCGATTCAGGGTATGCCTGGCTGTCCAGGCGTATCGGAAGGTCGTGCTCGTATCATTTTGGATAGCCACGATCCGACGGCACTTGAGCCGGGTGACGTTTTGATCGCTCCGCTTACCGACCCTTCGTGGACGCCGTTATTTGTGCCCGCCGCCGGGGTTGTGGTTGATGTCGGTGCTGCTTTGAGTCACGCCATCATTGTGAGTAGAGAACTGGGTATTCCGTGCGTGGTGTCAGCCACTGACGCAACTAAGCGGATCCCCGACGGGGCGATGATTCGGGTCGATGGAGACACGGGAGTCGTAACTGTGCTTGAGGCCTAGAGCCCATAGAGAACCAGTGAAACTGGACTCGCGAGCATCAACTATTTTCGTCCCATATCGGATCACGTTTTTCGGTGAGCGCTCTTACCCCTTCCCGAAAATCGGGACCGGTCATCGCGTCTTGCAGCAGCTCTTCTGAGTCGAGTACCGCCGCGCCGACATCTCGATGTTGGTCCAAGTAGATCTGTCGCTTCGTCATTCGCTGAGCTGACGGTGCGACTCGCATCGCAAGATCTTGAGCGTAGGCCTGGGCATGAATCAACAAATCCTCGGGTTCGAGGACATCGTTGAAGAGACCCCAGTCTTTTGTTTCACTGGCCAGTACCACTCTGCTGGATATCAAAAGGTCGTTCGCTCGAGTCAGACCGATCAATCTGGGTAATAGCCAAGAGAGTCCAAATTCTGCCGGCAGGCCAAGGGGCCCGTGGGCGGTCGTCAGTTTGGCGTCGTTTGCCGCGAATCGCAGATCGCAGTAGCAAGCCAAAACGAATCCGACGCCAGCTGCGGCTCCGTTGACGGCAGCAATGGTCGTCACATTCAAACCGAACATGAACGCAAAGTTCTGATCGAATTGAGGTGCAACTCCGTATCCGGGATTCGCCAGTTCAGCACCTGTCCCGGCGTCGTAACCGCCTTTTTCGATATGGCCTTCAAGTGCCTGACTGTCAGCCCCCACACAGAAGTCCTCTCCCATCCCGGTGATCACCACAGTCCGAATTTCAGGGTCAATTTCGGCCCGTTGAAGGAGATAACGGAGTTCAGTGTGCATCCGGCCAGTCCATGCGTTACGCCGTTGTGGCCGTGAAAGCGTCAATGTTGCCGTTGAGCCCGCAACGTCGAACGTCGTCGCTTTTAGTTCCATTCGTCTCTCCTAGATCAACCTTCAATTACGCGACGTAGCGCGGCGAGGGCATCATCGGCAAATTCCGTGCGACATATCAGTAAATCTGGAAGCCAAGGATCCTCGTAGTTGTAATCAAGCGGCGAGCCGTCGCAACGACTTGCATGAAGTCCTGCGGCCAACGCAACCGCGGCCGGCGCACAATTATCCCACTCGTATTGTCCCCCGCTGTGGGCATAAATATCTGCGTGCCCGAGAACTACGGCCATGGCTTTAGCTCCCGCAGAACCGAGAGCTAGGAGTTCAGCTCCGATTGCTTCAGCCACGATCATCGCGGCTGCAGGCGGTCGAGAACGGCTAACAACCATCCTTGGTCTTCCATCGTGGGGCGGAGCAAGTTGTGCTGGCGGGTCAGTAGCAAGGGTTGTGTTGATAGCGGGGAGAGCGACCGCCCCCGCGGTGGGTACCCCGCCTTCGGTCAACGCAACATGCACAGCCCAATCTGATCGGCCTTGCTCACCAAATTCTCGTGTTCCATCGAGCGGGTCGCCGATCCAGACACGGTCCTTGTCCAGCCGAATCAAATCGTCTTTTCCTTCTTCGGAAAGAATCCCGTCTTCGGGGAACTCGTCTTCAAGTGCTGCGACGATGAAGCGATGGGCTTCCAAATCGCCCGTATCTTTGACGGTCCAGCTGTCCGCTCCTTGGGCAAATAATTGTTCCCGAATGTCCAGGAGTAACTGCCCGGCCTCAGTCGCGATTCGGCTTGCAATCACGTGATCGTCGGGGTTGGCCATGCTTTCTCCATGTATCGCTAGACATATTTGAGAGGCACTTTGGCTAAACAAACGTTTAGCGGTTAGTGTTCCAGCCCGGTAAGGGGATTGTGACGAAACGATCACAAGGTGACTGTTTGCCTGTTTGACCGTATACCGTGCACGCACTCATAACCGAGCAGAAAGCCGGTCGCGGGACCGGCAACCCGCAACAGAGAGGGACTCAAACAGATGCGGAAAAAGACCATGTGGCGAATGCTTGCCACACTATTCGCTATCACCCTGGCCGCTTCGGCTTGTGGTGGAAGTGACTCAAGTGGCGACGACAGCACCGCTTCAGATGCTGGCGCAGCCGAAGAGGAGACTGAGGTAACACTTGCTGCAAGTGGCGAAAGCCTCCTGGACACGATTAAGAGCCGTGGCACCGTTAACTGTGGTGTATCTGGTTCTGCCGTGGCGTTCTCTGAACTCCAGGCTGACGGCAGCATGGCCGGCTTCGACGCCGACTATTGCCGTGTTGTGGCCGCCGCTATTCTTGGCGATGCGAACAAAGTGAACTTCGTGTCTTTGACTGCTGCCGAGCGTTTCACGGCAGTTCAGACTGGTGACGTTGATTTACTGATGCGTAACACCACCTGGACTCAGAGCCGTGACTCAGAAGTTGGTATGGACTTCGGTCCCACGACCTACTACGACGGCCAGCAGTTGATGGGCCGCGCAAGTGACGGCTTCTCAGGCTCTTCACAGGTATCGGATGTCGGCGGTTCAGTTATCTGCACCAGCGCTGGTACGACAACTGAGAAGAACATCGCTGACGCTGCAGCTGAAGCTGGCGTAAGTATCGAACTTCAGACTTTTGAAGACTTCGACACTGTCACCAACAACTTCATCTCAGGCGCATGTGACATCATCACGACTGACGGTTCGGGTCTTGTCGGCCGAAAGGCTAAGCAACAGCCCGACGGTGAGAACTGGGTAATTTTCCCAGCGACACCAATTTCGAAGGAGCCTCTGGGTCCGACATACGGTCAGAACGACTCCGCGTTTGCTGACGCGGTCAACTGGGCCGTCTACGCAACCATCATCGCTGATGAAAAGGGCGTGAACTCAGGCAACGTCGACGAGATGCTGGCCGGAGGTGACACCGAAACCATTCGTCTCTTGGGTGGTGAAGGTGAACTCCAGACTGGAATGGGTCTGCCTGCAGACGCCTTCTACCAGGTCATCAAGCAGGTCGGTAACTACGACGAGATCTATAGCCGGAGCCTCAACCCAGTTGGGCTGAGTCGTGAAGGGTCGGCGAACGCCGCCTGGACCGCCGGTGGTCTTGTTTACGCTCCGCCTGCGCGCTGATACAACACTGATTTTCGCGGGAGGCGTCTTACGTCGCCCCTATGAAATCTAGAAAGGGCTGGAGGTCAAATCGACCTCCAGCCCTTTCATCGCATCTAGGCTAAATACCGTCCACGTTCGAGTTGCCATATTTGTTTGAGAGGTAAACGCTTAGTGGCAAGTACCCCACCGCCTTCAATCCATCACGAACGTCCCCCGTTGTATCGAGATGTGACGGTGGTGAAGTGGGTAGTACAGATCGTCGCCCTGCTTTTGGTCCTCGGCACCCTCTGGTTTCTCGCTGACCAGGCGGGAGACAACCTGCGAGCTTCGAATGTTCCAACCGATTACGACTTCTTGTCGGTTAACCCTGGTATAGATCTTTCCTCGGGTATCGACACCGATCCTGACACCGGGGGTCGCGCCCTGTGGGTTGGCATGGTCAACACGCTGCGTATGGCCGCGGCCGGCATCGCAGTCGCGACGCTTTTGGGAGTACTCGTTGGACTATCACGACTTTCCAATAACTGGCTCTTACGGAAATTGGGGACAGTCTTCGTTGAGTCGCTTCGAAACGTCCCGCTTCTAGTTCAGATTCTGTTCTACGGAGCTGTCTTTGCGAGCTTGGATCGTGTCAGCAAGGACGTAGGGCCAATCAACGGGTGGTTCCATATTTCCAACAAGGGCCTCTCCATGCCCAGGGTCCACATTGCGGACGGCTTCTACCAGTGGATGATCGTTTTGATCATTGGTCTTGTGTGCGCGAACTTTCTCCGCAAACGACGCGTCGCGCAACAAGACGTCACCGGATCGGAGACATATCCAATTCTTAGCGCCTTCGGCGTGGTCGTTTTCTTCGGAATCGTGGGCTGGTTTGTCCATCCGATCTTTGGATTTATCGGGAGCATCTTCAATGGCGTGGCATCAGTTATTTCCTCAGTGCCTGAAAATATTCTTCAAATACTCATCGCTGTCGTCTCCCTAGGAGCCGGTGCATTCTGGATTCGCGGATTTCTAAATAGCAGGCGCACTCCCGCCGGTTTGGCGAAACTGACCGACGACGATTACTTCCGCATGATCTTTGCCGCGGCAGGAGGAGTCATCGGAGCCCTGTTCTTCTTGGTTCTGTGGCCAGGTTTATCCAGTTGGATTCTTAACTCAGGTAGGGACCTATTCGAAGTTCTGGGTGACAAATTTGGTAATGGGCGAAGTGGTCGACCCGTAGACGTCGATCTACCTGACATAGTGCAATCCGGAAAATTTCCGAACTACGGCCCATCAGGACTCAACTTTTCAATCGGATTCGCAGCCGTCTTCTTCGGTGTTGTGTTCTATACGGCAGCGTTTATTGCGGAGATCGTACGCGGCGGCATACTTGCCGTTCCCAAAGGTCAAACCGAAGCAGCTGCCGCATTGGGGCTTCGGCGTTCGACGGCGCTCCGCAGGGTAATAATCCCCCAAGCAGCGAGAGTCATGCTCCCGCCGTTGGGAAATCAGTACTTGAACCTCACGAAAAACACATCCTTGGCGATTGCGGTCGGGTACAGCGACATAGTCCAGGTTGGACAGACCGTGTACAACCAGACTGGAAAGACGCTCCCCGTCGTCTCGATATGGATGTTCTTCTACCTGTCGTGTTCGTTGTCGATATCGGTGATTGTCAACTTCTTCAACGTTCGTATGCGAATCGTGGAACGCTGATATGACAGACATAACGCAAATCTCGACAGGTTCGAATGACGAACTAGATGCGCCCGAAGAAGCCGCCAGTCTTTCTGTGCGGCAATGGCTGCGCACAAACCTCTTCTCTAGCTGGACAAACGCGGCCCTGACATTGCTAGGCGGCTTTGCCGGGCTTTTGATGCTGCGAGGTGTCCTCAACTTTGTGTTTAGCGAGAACCGTGAATGGGATGCGGTTCGCACAAACCTTCGAGCCCTAATGACGCTTTCCTATCCGGAATCACAATACGTGCGCGTGTGGGTGGCGTTGGGTTTCGTGGTGGGTCTTACGGGCTTGAGCGCTGGCATTTGGGCAAATTGGGGTGGGGTCTCAGTGAAACGAATGTCGACGTGGCTGATGGCTACCGGCGGCCTGATCATCCTTTGCGTTTTGGTGCGCGAGCCAAGCGTCTTAATTGATGGCGAAGGCAAAGCACTTCGCGACGTCGAAGGTCTCGTGCGGCGCGAGTCATTCTTGTCGGCGATGAACGACCGGCTCAGCTGGTGGATCGCCGCCATGCTCTTGTTAGCGATGGGAACAGCGATCTGGAGTCGATACAGCGACCCGATTCGTCGCAACGTCCAGGTCCCCGTCACCACCGTGGTGTGTGCTGGCTTGGGTTTAGCAACTCTGACTCTATGGCTAGTGCCTTATGGCCACTATGCCTTTGCTGATGGCGAATACATCGCCGAGCCAGGGAGCACAGTTGCATTTTCAACAAAAATGCCGTGGACCGTGATGTGGCTACTGTTGGTGACCTTTTTCCTTGCTGCTAGAAATCTTCGCGAAACGCGGTGGCTCGGCATCGCTAAAGGCGGCAGCAATCTTCTGTGGTTGATCAGCCCGATGACACTGTTTTGGGTAGTACTACGAGATCCCGACTTGGATTACGCCCACGTGCTTTCCACGGATCTACCGATGGGCGTGGCATTCGGGCTTCTTGGCGGGGTAGCCCTCTGGGCGCTAACTCGTGTCGGTGTTGGAGAAGGTGGACGATTAACGGCGGTCGCTCTGCTCGGTTTTGCGGTTTTCCATTGGGTGGCAGCGTTCTTTGGTTGGTACCCGATGCTCCAAAAAGCCAGGATAAGTTTCCTACTCCTGGCTCTAGCTGCTTTGCTCGCACCGAACTTTATTGGGGAGGCAGCAAAACGGCGCCAGTTGATCATTGGCTGGTTGTCCGCGATGGCGTTGGTCCACTATTTGGCGACCATGATTAACACTCCGTCGACGGTTGAGCTCCAGTCGACGGAGTTCCTAGGCGGTCTGGGGCTAACCCTTTTCGTAGCTCTTATCGTTGTTCTTCTTTCGTTTCCGCTGGGCGTTCTGCTGGCTTTGGGTCGTACATCTAAGTTCCCGATCTTCAGGATCTTGTCAACGAGCTATATCGAAGTAATCCGCGGGGTGCCGCTGATCGGTGTGTTGATCTTTTTCTCCGTGATGGTCCCCCTGTTCTTGCCCGACGGCATGGAGCTTGCAGAACTTGCTGCCGTTCTGACCGGGTACACCCTCTTTTCGGCCGCGTACCTTGCTGAAAACGTGCGAGGAGGTTTGCAATCCGTAACAAAGGGCCAATACGAGGCGGCTGACGCCATTGGACTGACAGCGGCCCAACGCACTGGTTTCATCGTGCTGCCCCAGGCCCTAAGAGTTTCAATCCCACAGCTTGTGGGTCAGGTCATAGCAACTTTCAAAGAGACGTCCCTCCTCGCGATCATTGGCCTTTTTGATTTCCTGAGAGTCGCCAACTCGGTTATTCCGGCTCAAAGTGAATTCATGGGAGTCAAGCGAGAGGGCATCCTGCTCGTGGCGATGATCTACTTCTTCTTCAACTTCACTATCTCCAAATACAGCCAGCGCGTCGAACGTCGAGTTGGCCTTGGGGACAGATGATGGAACCTTCAACTAACTCTCCGATTGGGAGCAACAATTCATGAGCATCGACGACGCAACAACAGTGGCCAGTGACAGACTGGCTGACCGCGAAGACATGATCGTGTGTGTAGATGTCGACAAATGGTACGGCGACTTTCAGGCGCTCAAGGGTGTCACGGCCACCATCAAAGAGGGTGAAGTCGCGGTGGTTTGCGGCCCTTCAGGTTCAGGCAAGAGCACCTGGATTCGTTGCATCAATCGCCTTGAAGTTCATCAAGGAGGCGCCATCGTCGTCGACGGTATCGAACTGACTAACGACCTTCGAAACATTGAAAAGATTCGGTCCGAAGTAGGAATGGTTTTTCAACAATTCAATCTTTTCCCCCACCTGACCGTCCTTGACAACATCACCTTGGCCCCCATTTGGGTCCGCAAGAAACCTCGCGTTGAAGCAGAGAGCATGGCAAGAGCGTTGCTAGATCGAGTAGGGATTCCCGAACAGGCCGAAAAATTCCCTGGGCAACTATCAGGTGGGCAACAGCAGCGCGTCGCCATTGCACGGTCGCTTGCGATGGAGCCCCGCGTGATGCTTTTTGATGAACCCACCTCTGCACTGGACCCAGAAATGATCAAGGAAGTCCTCGACGTCATGAAGGAGTTGGCGCGCTCGGGTATCACGATGATGGTCGTCACCCATGAGATGGGTTTCGCTAGAGAGGTCGCTGATCGAATCATGTTCATGGAGGGTGGAGAAATAGTTGAGGTCGGAACCCCCGAACATTTCTTCACCAATCCGACAGAGGACAGAACGAAACTCTTCTTGAGTCAGATCTTGTAGTGATTGCCCTCCCTGGAGAGCCCACACCATCCTGATCGCAGGGGCTCATGCCTGCGTCCACAGTGACGTATGGATTCGATGGCGTGCTCTCCGAATGAGATTCAGTCTGCGGGAGCGCCGTAGGGGGTTTTGGCCTTCTTGTAGCACTTGGGATGATAGTGCTCGACCCGATCCCACTTGTTGCCCACATACACGTTGCAAATGACCTGCTCATCGCGTATCCGAGCTCGAAACTTGATTAGTTCTTCACATACGGCGCAGTAGGCGGAATTGCCAGCGTCGACAGTACGGATGACCGCTCTGCTTCGCCACTTCTTAGTTTTTGTTGCTGATTTGGCAGCCACTACTGAACTCCTGTCGGAAATATCACTTTAAGTGCTGTCGAGCAATCTAGTCACTATTCGCGCGAAATAGGTGGATATTCGCGCGCTTCGCGCGTCTTTCTCGCGCGAAGCGCGCGAACACATCAAAAGTTCGCGCTTTACGAAGGACGCCGCAGTCAGCTAATAATGACCACCAGGCCATACTTCGCGCGTAGCGCGCGATTATCTGGCCAGTGGCTTGTATTTGATCGGTTTGGGACCGGCATCGTCGCCAAGTTCCTTCTGGCGGAAGGCCTCGTATTCGGAAAAGTTTCCTTCAAACCAACGGACCTGGCTGTCCCCCTCGAATGCGAGGACATGCGTAGCAACGCGATCGAGAAACCAACGGTCGTGACTAATCACCACGGCGCATCCGGGGAAAGCTTCTAGACCCGCTTCAAGAGCTCTAAGGGTGTCTACGTCTAGGTCATTGGTGGGCTCGTCAAGCAGCAGTACGTTGCCACCAGTCTTAAGAACCTTTGCGAGCTGAACCCGATTTCGTTCCCCTCCGGACAGATCTCCCACCTTCTTTTGCTGGTCCGGTCCTTTGAAATTGAACGATGCAACGTAGCTCCGACCGTTTACCTCTCTGTTGCCAACTTGAACTAGGTCCAACCCGTCGGTGATTTCCTCGTACACAGTTTGTTCATCTCGGAGTTGGTCGCGAGACTGACTGACATAAGCCAGATCTACCGTCGTCCCAATCGTGATCTCCCCCGAATCCGGCTGTTCTTGCCCGGTAATCATTCGGAAAAGAGTTGTTTTCCCGGCCCCGTTGGCGCCAACAACACCCACGATCCCCGCTGGGGGCAGAATGAACGAAAGATTCTCTATTAGGAGGCGGTCACCGAAACCCTTTCCCACATTACTGAGCTCAATAACCTGGTCGCCCAGCCGCCGATTCATGGGAATACTCAGTTCAAGTTTCTCTTCGCTTTGCTCTGCCGACTGGTGGTCAGCGAGAAGCTGGTCGTAAGCAGCGAGTCGAGCCTTGCTCTTGGCTTGCCTGGCTCTAGGAGACAGTCGTACCCACTCGAGCTCTTGCGCCAGCGTCCTTTGACGAGCATTAGATTGACGGTCTTGTGAAGCTAGCCTGGCGTGTTTCTGTTCGAGCCAGCCGCTGTAGTTTCCTTCGTAAGGCAACGCATTCCCGTGGTCGAGTTCGAGAATCCAGCCAGCAACATTGTCTAAGAAGTAACGATCATGAGTTACTGACATGACGGTTCCGCTGTAGTCCTTCAGGAATCGCTCTAACCACGCAACGGATTCGGCGTCCAAATGGTTTGTGGGTTCATCCAGCAATAGGAGATCGGGATGAGATAGCAGCAGCCGGCATAACGCGACCCGACGTCTTTCGCCGCCTGAAAGCGTTGCAACGCTGGCGTCCCTATCAGGTACTCGAAGAGCATCCATTGCTATTTCGACTTGTCTTTCCAGATCCCACGCGTTTGTCGATTCAATTTGGTTTTCCAACTCGGCTTGCATAGTGCCAACTTGATCAAGATCCGCATCGGGGTCACCCCACATTGCTAAAACCTCGTTGTATCGCTCAATTAGGGCTTGGGTCTGGGCAACACCATCCATCACGTTCTCGTAGACATTTTTGGTGTCATCCAGAGTGGGTTCCTGAGCAAGAAGACCGACCGAGAACCCCGGGGTTAGCCGAGCTTCACCGGTGAAGCCGTCGTCTAGGCCAGCCATGATTCGTAACACAGAGGACTTGCCCGCACCGTTGTGTCCAAGGACTCCAATCTTTGCACCAGGATAAAACGCGAGAGTTACGTCTTTGAGCACTTCTCGGTCCGGGGGGTAAAACCTTCCGAGGTTGCGCATTGTGAAGATGAACTCAGTTGCCATTTGCTCGTTTCACTTCGCTAGGAACCCCCGGAGCATAAGGGCCTGGTGTTCAAAGCCCCACCTACGGCCGGCGCAACGAAAAGCCGACTACCTTTTCCAGATCATCTAGTGCTACCTCTGGGTCCACAACCTTGATAGCGACCATGCCCAAGCCCGCCGCCGGTTTGCAATTGATACCTAAATCATCAAGGTACGCGCAGTTTCGTGGATCGACACCCAGCCTTGAACATGCCATTTCATAAATCCGGACATCTGGCTTACGAAGCCCGACCTTTGCCGATTCGACCACCACCTCAAACATTTCCATGATTTGAGCGATAGACGCAGCCTGCTCCGAAGTCCGAGACATGCCAGCACCGTGACCGGATTTCATATTGTTAGTGATGCAGCCGATGCGGACTCTTTTTCGGAGAATCTCGAGTGCACGAACCATTTGAGGCCTGATGCTTCCACTCAGACACTGAAGCACCCTCCGCCCAGAAAGGCCCAACCCTAAATCTGCGGCTTCGGCCTCGAATAGTTCGCAGAACTCTGAAACGCTGACTTCGCTTCTCTCCATTTTCGCCCAAGCGTTGTTATCCGGGTTGCTCGCGTTGATCCGTCGGATGGAATCAGGTGGAACGCCCACCTCGCTCTCATATCGAGTAAACGCCTCGAAGGGACTCGTCGTGACCACTCCGCCAAAGTCAAACAGCACAGCGTCGATGAAAGATTCTTGCCTCACCAGCGGCGACACTAGCGGGCGCTAGATTCGCAATGTGCGAATCGCCACATGGAATGTAAACAGCCTCAACGCACGCTCGGAACGAGTCGACGAATGGCTCGACTACGCGGGTCCTGATGTGCTCCTGCTGCAAGAGACGAAAATGTCTGACGAACAATTCCCCTACGACCACTACGCGGGTAAGGGGTATGAAAGCGTTCACTGCGGCGAAGGCAGATGGAATGGCGTCGCCGTGCTTTCCCGGGTTGGTCTGGAGGATCCTTACTCCGGCTTCGCAGATGGAGGAAATGTCGATCCAGAGGCCAGAATCATTTCGGCGACATGCGGTGGGGTGCGTGTGTCTTCGGTCTACGTGCCCAATGGTCGAGCTGTTGACGACGATCATTACTTGTACAAGTTGTCGTGGCTAGCGCGCCTAAGAGCGCATCTGGAAGCGTGTTGCGATGCCGACGAGTTGGTGTTGATCGGCGGTGACTACAACATATGTCCAGATGACCGCGACGTATGGGATCCGGGCAATCCACAGCCGCGCACCCACGTGACCTCAGAAGAACGATCCGCTCTAGAGAAGTTGGAGCAGTGGGGGCTCGTCGATGTATTTAGGCACTTCTACCAAGACGAGGGGCTCTACTCATGGTGGGATTATCGAGACGGCGCCTTTCACAAAAAGATGGGTCTGCGTATCGATCTATTAATGGCGACTCAGGCACTGGTGCAGCGAGCGACCTTCTGTCTTGTTGATCGGACGGCTCGAAAGGGAACAAAACCTTCAGATCACGCACCGGTTTTCGTCGATATCGAAGATTGATCATCAGATGGTGACTTATTGATCTGTCTCCAAGACGGATCGACTGACCTCATTTCGTGTTCGAACAGAGACCTCGATAACTCGCTTCGAGAATTAATGAGCCGATTACTTGGACCACCAAAGATGCGTCTCTCCAGGAGTTCAGCGGGTAGATATCCCTTAGGGTGAAGCGATTGCCGCCAAAATCTCTGGTCCTATCCGATCAAGGCGCGGTTTGCTCATACCGGTAGTCGCTTCCAACTCCGAAATAGTCGCCGGAGCAGCTTGCGCTACTCGCGCGATCAAATGATCGGGCAACAGCGCAGATGGATCAATCCGTCGGGCTTGGGCAGTGGTGTTGATCCAATCTCTCAAGCGGCGTTCGCGAACCGTCGCTGCAGTGTCAAAATCCGTTCGGAGATTCTGTCGCGCTTCAGCCAAGTGCCTTGCGGCTTGTTTCGCTGAGGGTGGTTTTGACTCTTGATCAGTTGTCTTGATGAGTTGAAGCCACGGAGAAGGCTTGCGGCTTTCTAATCGATCACCCTTATGTCGTGCCCGCGCCCACGTCAGATGGAGCCGCTGTTGAGCACGAGAAACTGCTACGTAGAAGAGGCGGCGCTCTTCTGGATCATCGGATTGAATCGGGACTAACCCTTCTTCGACCCCAGCAATGATTACGCATGGCCATTCAAGACCCTTCGCTGCATGAAAGGTGACGAGGTCGACGCCATCCTCTCCCACGTCAAGATCATCCGGACGCAGTGTGCGAAGCCAGTCACGAAAGCCCGATCCGTCAATATGGACGTTTTCACTGGCGTACTGAACGGCGAGTTCCGCGACACGGTTCTGAGGGCCGTAGTCGTACTCGTCAAATAAGTCGGCTGCTAAGGTCGCAAATTCGGTTCTAGCGCTGCATAGGCGAGCGATCACATCTTGAACTTCGGGAAGCTTAAGCACGCCTCCTTGACCTCGGAGGCGGTGTGGCACCTGGAACTTATTAAGGGCACCAGCGATGACATGAAGTTGCTCGTTTGTGCGAGCCAACACGGCGTGGCGCGACCAGCGTGTTTCAGGAAGGCGTGCATCCCGTAGATATCGCGAAATGCCAACCGCCTCTTCCCACTCGTCACTGAAGTTTGACGTAGTAGGAAACTGTTCTCCTGCCACGTCGAGATGAGATTCCGTTGAGTTCCGGCCGAGAACAGCGTTGGCCGCATGGATGATCTGGGGCTGACTTCGATGATTCGTTGTAAGTACCTCCGTTCCGGCGGAAGGAAAGTCTTCGCAGAAATTCAGTAGATGGCCCGCGTCGGCGCCGTTCCAACCGTAGATTGCTTGATCCGCGTCACCGACCACGCATAGATCTGTCCGTTGGCCAATCCAAGCTCGTAGGAGATTGAATTGGGTCTCATTGAGGTCCTGATATTCGTCGACGAATAGGTGCCGGAAGATCCAATGCTGAGCGTCGCGAAACGCCTCATCACTTCTCAAGAGATCGGTACATTCCACCAAGATGTCGTCAAAGTCCAAAAGGCCGCGGCGGCTCTTGTACGTCACATACGACTTATACAGTTCCGCGACGCGGGCAGCTTGAGTGACCCCGACTCGTCGACCGCCCGGCCCGTTCCTGTATTCATCAGGAGTCAACGCTTGAGAACAAGCCCAATCGATTTCCGTCGTTGCCTGTTTCAGTTGAATATTCTGAAAATCGCCGATCAATTCCTTCAGTACCGGTTGCCGTCCGGACAAAACAACTGGCGCCCGTTTGCCACGATCAGATCGGTACTGGCGGATTTGGGCCAACGCGACCGCATGGAACGTGCCAACGGCCCCCAGGTCGCGGATACCCATTTGATTAAGCCGTGACCTCAACTGGTTGGCCGCTCGACGAGTGAAGGTAAGAGCAAGGACGCGGCGCTCGTCAGCGCTTCCATCGGCGACACGGCGAGCTATTCGATTCGTGAGAACCCGAGTCTTCCCAGAACCGGGTCCGGCGAGAATCCGGAGCGGTGCATCATCTGAATTGACTGCTCGCTGTTGCTCAGGGTCCAATTGATCAAATCCGGGGTCTGGAGCGCGCGAGGTGACCGCGAGACAGTCCCGATCCTCGGTCTCCTTTGACGCACCCATTTGGCCGACGCTACCGCCTAGGTGGGACCGCAGGCTCCTTGCCTCTACTCTCAACCTATGAGGTCCCCGCTTCGAGTAGTGAGTTTGGTGCCCAGCGTGACCGAAACGTTGCTTTCGTGGGGTATTGAACCGGTTGCATGTACACGATTCTGTGAACAGCCAAACATTCACAACGTGGGAGGCCCGAAGGACCCTGACCTTGACGCCATTGAGGGCCTAAACCCAGATCTCGTAGTCGTAGATTGTGAGGAAAATCGTCTAGAGGACTATCAATCGCTAATAGGTCGAGGCGTCGATGTGGAGGCGTTACATGTGGTGTGTATCGGCGACGTCGATCCCGAGATGCGTCGCCTGGCAACGCGTCTCGGAGTTGATTGGTCGCAGGCACTCAGCCCCCAGCGCGCCCGTCGCGACGTAAAGGCGTTCGTCCCTATATGGCGGCGACCATGGATGACCATTGGTGCCGATACCTATGGGGCTTCACTCCTGAGTCATCTTGGGATTGACGTGCTCTTTTCTGATATGGATGATCCTTATCCGACAATCGGCGAGCAACAATTAGCCGACACTGAAATCGATGTTGTGTTGGCTCCGACCGAGCCATACCCGTTTAGCGAACGACACATAGGCATGCTGAAATCCATTGCCCCTGCAGTACTCGTCGACGGTCAAGATCTTTTTTGGTGGGGAACAAGGACATCAGCCGCAATCGACCGACTTGACCAACACTTGACAGCCGCGATCGATGGAGGTTGATGATGTCGGCACAATATTCCGGAACGGCACTAAATGGCGATGTTGAACTGCAATTTGACGCCCATGGTGACGATTCAGATCCACCAGTTTTGTTCATCAATGGTTTGGGAAGTCAATCAATCAACTTTCTCCCCGAGTGGGTTCACCGCTTTTGTGAGGCAGGCTTTTACGTCATTCGTATGGACAACCGCGATGTCGGGCTGTCGTCGAAAACGTCGGGAGAGCCCCCGAGTATCGAGCGAGTTTTTGAGCAATGGGCAGAAACTCGTGCTCTTGACGAGTTTGATGCACCCTACGACCTGTCTGACATGGCCACGGACTGTCTCGCGGTATTAGATGCCTTGCAGATAGAGCGAACACACATATGGGGAATGTCGATGGGTGGAATGATCGCTCAAACCCTCGCTATCGAACACGCCGATCGACTGCTTTCAATGACGACAGTGATGTCAACCACGGGCGAAATTGGGGTTGGTCGGTCGACCCCCGAAGCCACCACTGCATTGGCGCCGGCTGGGGAAGACCGAGCTGCTGTCGTGGAGAACGCGGTCTCAGCGCGACGGCTCCATGGCGGAGCCTTATTCGACGAGGAGTGGGCGGTTTCGCTGGAGGAAGCGGCCTATGACCGATGCCACCACCCTCAGGGTCGTGTGTGGCAAGTATTAGCTGTTTTGGCTTCCGGTTCGCGCGCCGAACAGCTTCCCTCGGTCACCCTACCCACTATGGTCATTCATGGCAGGATGGACCCTCTGATCCAATTGGATGGAGGTGAAGCCACAGCGGCGCTGATACCGGGAGCTGAACTGGTCGTCTACGAACAGATGGGTCATGACACGCCCGAACCATTGTGGGACCACTACGTGGCTGACTTACAACGATTGGCGGACCGAGCACAGTGAATAACGAAGAGATCATCAGGGATCTCGACCAGCTCGAAGCCCTGTACGACGACGCAACGCCGAGATCAATCACAAAAGAAATCGGCTACCTCAATTCCGAATATCGAAACTTCGTTGAAGCGGCGCGCTTTATGGCGGTAGCAACCGTGGGGGACGAAGGCCTGGACTGTTCCCCCCGAGGCGAACAAGACAGCGTTGTCCGAGTGGTAAACGAAACAACCATCCAGTTCGCGGATAGAAGAGGTAACAATCGCCTCGACACCTTGCGAAACATCATTCGGGACAACCGTATCGGCCTCTTGTTCTTGGTTCCGGGGGTATCGGAAACGATGCGAATAAATGGCCGAGCAAGAATTTCGATTGACCCAGAGTTGCTGGCTGCCTTCGCTGTTCAAGACAAGACACCCAAAACGGTCGTAGAGGTCACTATCGAGCAGGCATATTTCCAATGCTCGAAGGCTCTAGTCCGGTCGGGTCTTTGGGATCCGGAAAATCAAACAGGCAGAGCCGAAGTGCCAACCGCCGGACAGATGTTGGAAGCCACTGCAGGCGACGACTTCGATTCAGACAGATACGACGCGGCGCTACAAAAGCAGCGCCTCGATGAACTTTGGTAAGTCCGCAAGTCACCCGATACGAAGCTTTATCGAGGTACTAGGTTGATCTTGATCTATAGAAGGAGAGTCGGATGGGGCCGCTTCAAGGAATTCGAGTCATAGAACTTCAAGGTATTGGGCCTGGACCGTTCTGCGGAATGATGCTCAGCGACATGGGAGCCGAAGTCATCCGCATCGACCGCGCGGGGAACGTCTCAGGGGGAGACCCGGACAAGCCACCGATCGACGTCCTAGCTAGAGGTAGATCATCAATCGGAGTCGATCTCAAGAACCCTGATGGAGTCGAAGTGGTTCTTCGATTAGTAGAGACAGCAGATGCCCTCATTGAAGGTTTCCGACCAGGTGTCATGGAACGTCTCGGTCTAGGACCCGAAGAATGCCTGGCAAGAAATCCGAAACTCGTGTTCGGGCGTATGACCGGGTGGGGTCAAGAAGGTCCATATGCCATGGCAGCCGGACACGACATCAACTACATCGCACTAGCTGGGGCCCTCGAACCCATCGGACGCAACGGAGAAGCTCCTCTACCTCCGCTGAACCTGGTGGGTGACTTTGGCGGTGGTGGCATGCTGTTGGCGTTCGGAGTGGCATGCGGAATTGTGGAAGCGCAGCGCTCCGGCCAGGGCCAAGTTGTAGACGCAGCCATGGTGGACGGTGCAGCGAGTCTCATGGCGATGTTTCATTCGATGCGTGCCTTGGGTGTTTGGAACGATGAGCGAGGAACCAATCTGCTCGACACGGGCAGCCATTTTTACGATGTTTACGAGTGTGCTGACGGACGATACATATCGATCGGATCTATTGAGCCTCAGTTCTACGCCGAACTAATGCGACTTACCGAATTGGAAGGGGACGAAGATTTTGGTGCACAGATGGCTCGAAGCTCCTGGCCAGAGCTAAAAGAACGGATTTCCGGCGTTTTCAAAACCAGAACTAGAGACGAATGGTGCGAGATTATGGACGCCACTGACGTCTGCTTCGCTCCGGTGTTGACGCTTGCCGAAGCACCCGCGCATCCCCACAACCAACACCGCGAAGTATTCACAGAGGTCGCAGGTGTGACCCAACCGAACCCTTCGCCGCGATTCAGCCGGACTGAGCCGACGATCCAGAGCCCACCCGCCCATCCAGGACAGCACACCGACGAGGTACTTCACTCTGCCGGTTTCGACACGGACGATATTGTCAAGCTTCGCGACGCGGGAGCGGTGGTCTGAGCGTTGAGCGTGAGTCTGAAGCGACTTCAGCGCCGGTAGGCCTGCCGGCGAACCTCGTTCCGCTTTATGCGGAGGCCCAAGACATCGTCGAGCTATCACCGGCTTCGGCTTGCACAATACTGAGGATCGTCATTCGGGCTGTCATTCGCGATCGAGGTCTCCGTGGCCGACACATCGTCCGTGACGTAGCAACCTTGGTCGACCAAGGCGCACCTGTTGGACTCCTCAGAGCCCTCGACGTCGTAGCAATGAGTGATGAAGCAGCCAAAACGCCGGCGGAGTTAAGACTTACCGATGGACACAGCGACGCGCAGAACCTGACAATGTTCCTCCATCTACTTGCGGATCAGACAGCTTGATGGTCGAGTGCTGAGCACGCTTCACCTCATCGCGTGCTGGGTCCTAGTCATAGGAAACGGTTTAGCTGGCGCGTGGGCATTGGCCTCAGCACGGCTACCTCGGCTAAGAGGCCCGCAACTTTGGTGGTTCACAGCTTTCGTCGAAACCTGGGTTTTTGTGCAAGTAACTCTCGCTGCGGTGCATCTTGACGCCAGGAACGGCGGACCACAGAATTTTCACGTCTTCTACGGTGTGCTGACAGCGACAACAGTCGGCGTTCTCTATGGCTACAGAAACCAACTCAAAGGTCAACGTCACCTGCTCTACGGTTGGGGCGGCCTGTTCATTATGGGCCTGGGGATTCGAGCTTTGGTTCTGCTGTGACGACGCTGCGACCTAAAAGCCAACAAGCGATCTAGGTGGCGAGTCTCTCGGTGAGACGCTCAAGTTGAAATCTCATCTCATCTGGGAGTCGGTCGCCTATTGACGCGTAATGCTCCTCAATCAACGTGAGCTCGTTACGCCATTCGTTTGTGTCGACTGACAACAGAGCGTTGAGAGCGTCTGTAGTCAGATCTAACCCAGTCACATCGAGGTCCTCAGTTTTCGGGACCATTCCGATAGGTGTTTCAACCGCCTCAGTGGTGCCAGCAACACGGCCCAGAACCCATTTCAGAACCCTCGAATTTTCGCCGAAGCCCGGCCAAATAAAGCGACCTTCGTCGTCTTTTCGGAACCAGTTAACGTAGAACAGTTTCGGAAGTTTCGCTCCATCGCTCTTTCCGATGTTGAGCCAGTGCTGAAAGTAATCACCGAAGTTGTAACCGCAGAACGGAAGCATTGCGAAGGGATCTCGACGAACGTGACCAATCGCTCCCGCAGCAGCGGCGGTCTTTTCTGAGGACATCACCGATCCTAAGAAGACACCATGCTCCCAATCGAGGGCTTCCGATACCAGCGGTACCGTCGTCGCTCGCCGACCGCCGAACAATATCGCGGAGATCGGAACGCCCGCGGGGTCCTCCCAGGCGGCAGCGATCGACGGGCATTGTGCCGCGGGCACTGTGAATCGGGCGTTCGGATGCGCAGCTGGCTGCTCAGCTTCTGGAGTCCACGTCTGCCCCTTCCAATCGATCAAACGAGCCGGCGCTTCTTCAGTAAGGCCCTCCCACCAGACATCTCCATCGTCTGTGTGAGCGACGTTGGTAAATACGCAGTTACCCGAAAGTGTCGCCAAAGCGTTGGGATTGGTTTTCTCACCGGTACCCGGAGCTACTCCGAAAAATCCGGCCTCGGGATTTATCGCGTACAGCTGGCCGTCCGCTCCAAATTTCATCCAGGCAATGTCGTCACCGATTGTCTCAACCTTCCAACCAGGCAGAGACGGAATCATCATCGCCATGTTGGTCTTACCGCACGCTGAAGGGAACGCCGCAGCAACGTATTTTGTTTCACCGTCGGGTGGGGTGACGCCCACAATCAACATATGTTCGGCGAGCCAGCCTTCATCTCGCGCCATTGTTGAAGCGATCCTGAGAGCGAAGCACTTTTTGCCCAATAAGGCATTGCCGCCGTAGCCCGATCCGTACGACCAGATTTCTCGAGTGACGGGAAAATGGACTATGTACTTGTTCTCAGAATCACATGGCCAAGGAACATCATTCTCACCGGCCGCCAAAGGAGCTCCCAGTGAGTGAACGCAAGGCACCCAGTCGGCATCGCCCAAGGCATCTAATGCGCCTTGCCCCATGCGGGTCATGATTCGCATGGAAGCAGCTACATAGGGTGAATCCGTTAACTGAACACCGATATGAGCGATGGGCGACCCCAGCGGTCCCATCGAAAAGGGCACCACAAACATGGTGCGTCCGACCATAGAACCGCGAAAGAGATCTAGCATCTCGGTTCGCATAGATTCTGGTTCGCGCCAATTGTTGTTGTTGCCGGCGTCGGCAGGATCGTCGGTGCAGATGAACGTCCTGTCCTCAACCCGAGCGACATCACCGGGGTCGGACCGCGCCAAGAAGCTGTTGGGCCTCTTCTCGTTGTTGAGAGCAATCAGCGTGCCCTGCGCCACCATCGACGTGGCTAAGTCGTCGTACTCCTTTTGGCTTCCATCACACCATTGGATGGATTTGGGAGTTAGGACTGCCGCCCAGTCATCAACCCATTTGAGAAGGCTTTTGTTGGCGGTCGCACCAGGCATGTTGACCTCCGTTTGCGTTTAGACGTCAACCGGGGAATATCCCCAGTTCTCGGTCACGCGTCGCCCCCCGCGGCGGTGATCCAATCGGGCGTGCCAAGGTCAACTTCACTGCCCAGCCTTAGCTGAGTGGCTAATCCTTGTTCGTTGAGGTCAAAGATGATCCGCTGCCCCTGTCGCACCATTCGAAAGATTGAGCCCTCAAGAGCGTCCAAGGCAAGGTCGTACTCGGTGCGGTCCACATCCTCGACCACCACTCCCGTTTTGGACTGGGGGTCATATGCTTTTATGACGCCTTGCACTAGGGCCTCCGGTAGTACTTCTGAAGGTGGTGTTCGATCTATGACACAAGCTTCGTTGTCGAACAAATGGCACGTCGGCGAAGCGGGCACAACTTAGCAACTAAGCGATGCTTCTGGGGGGAGTGTCGCCATAAGCGATGGTCACCTATTCATGCGGCGACTCACAGGTAGCATCGGCTTCTGTGGAAATAACCTCTGTTCTCTCCACCACTCAACTTGTGGAAGCTCTCTCAGCATTCCATACGGCTCTCGAAGCTCACCGCGAGTCGATTAACCGACTCAACGTGTATCCCGTCCCTGACGGCGATACAGGGACCAATATGGCGCTAACCGTCGGCTCGGTCCTAGAAGAGCTTGAAGGAATTGACCCGAGCAACCGGACCGCGGTTTGCGCTGCGATTTCACACGGCTCGCTAATGGGAGCCCGCGGTAATTCGGGTGTGATTCTGTCGCAGATACTGCGTGGGTTGAGCGCGTGTCTTGCTGATTCGAGTGACATAGATGGGGCTCTACTTGCTACAGCATTAACGGAGGCGAGTGTCGCAGCAGACGGCGCTGTGATGAAGCCAGTGGAAGGGACCATCCTTACAGTTGCTCGTGAATCAGCTAGAGGAGCGCGCGAGGTAGAAGAAGGAGCAACTCCTCTTCGAGTCGTTGAAGGAGCTCTGACGGAAGGGAAAGTTGCCCTTGAACGCACCCCAGAGCAGCTAGAAGTTTTGCGCGAGGCAGGAGTCGTGGACGCAGGGGGAGCGGGATTTCTCCTACTGCTTCATGCAGTTCTTCACGTGATAGACGGTCGTGAGCTTCCGGCCGCGCCCGAGCAGCCGGGCCCAGCAGTCGGCGTCTCGCTCGGAGCAGCCGGAAACGACGGTTCTGAGCTTCGCTACGAAGTCATGTTTCTGTTGTATGCACCCGACGACACCATCGAGGATTTCAAGGCTGTGTGGGCTGGATTAGGCGACTCAATCGTTGTAGTTGGCGGAGATGGGCTCTGGAATTGTCATATCCATACTGATGATATTGGACCGGTCGTTGAGGCTGGGATAGAGGTAGGGCGACCTCAACAGATTCGGGTGACGGACTTGGCTGAAGAGGTCATGGAGGAGCGATGGGTCCGGGAAGCGACTGCCGAAGGAAAGGCCAATGATTTCCCGAGCCCAGAACCGGTGCCGTGCGCGGTTGTCGCGGTGTCCCCGGCTCCAGGCATCAGTCGAATTTTCCACAGTCTCGGTGTGCAAGAACTTGTCGTGGGGGGCCAGACCATGAATCCATCGACGGCGGAACTGTTAGAAGCGGTGGAACGGGTGCTTGCGGATCAAGTCATCGTTCTTCCCAATAATTCGAACATCGTCGCGGTAGCTCACAGTGTCGACGGGCAGACCACAAAGCACGTAGAAGTCGTCCCCACCACCTCTGTACCGGAAGGCTTTGCGTCGCTGTTGGGGTACGACCCCCAAAGCGACGCCGTAACTAACGCTGAATCCATGGCCGAGATTGCCCAAGGAGTTGTTGTTGGGGAGGTAACTCGCGCTATTCGCGCAGCGACCAGCTCGGCGGGAGAGGTCTCGGCCGGCGATTGGGTTGGTCTGGATCGAAACGGTATCTGCTCTGTAGGGGACACCCCGGTAGCCGCGGCAACCAAATTACTCAATGATCTAGTAGGCCAAGACCACGAGATATTGACGGTCATCGTCGGTGAAAATGTTAGCGATGGAGAGACTCGCGTCGTTGCAGAATGGGTCACAGAAAACCGACCAAATATTGAGATAGAAATTCATCACGGCGGTCAAGGCCACTACCCGTATTTGTTTGGGGTGGAATGACAGAACCGCTGTCTCTTCGGGAACTCGACGCTATAAGCGTCGGTCGGTTGCAAGGAGTTGGCCCCCAGCGGCAAGCGTCGCTTCGCGAGGTTCAAATCGAAACGGTTTTTGACTTGTTGACGCATTACCCGCGTCGGTATGTCGATCGAAGTCGGGAGGCGAAACTCGGTGAAGTGACCCCCGGGCAAGAAGTCATGGTGGTGGGAGACATCGAGAGCGTCGAGACACGGAGAACACGAAATCGAAAATCCATAGTTGAAGTGTCGTTATTCGATGACACGGGGCATCTGCAACTCGTTTTCTTTAATCAAGCGTGGCGCGCCAAACAACTCAAGGAAGGTCTCACAATCGCGTTGTTCGGGAAAGTTGACCTTTATCGAAAACAACTCCGGATGACCAATCCCGTGGTTGATTTAGTTGGAGACCGCACCGGGAAAATTATCGCCATCTATCCTCAGTCGGAAAAAGCTGGGCTGACTACGTGGGACATAGGCCGTTGGTCCACCGAGGCGTTACGTCGATGTGAGCCTCGAGGCATAGAGGAGCCGCTTTCGCGCCAATTGCTTGAGGAGTTACAGTTGCCTGACCGAGCGACGGCATTCAAGGCGATCCACCAACCCAGTTCCACGTCAGAGGTTTCACACGCGAGAAATCGTCTTGTGCTTGATGAACTTCTGCGCATCCAACTGGTCCTGAGAATACGCAAAATCCGTCGTCTAGAAAGTGCCTCCGGGATCGCCCACAAAGGTGATAGCCCCCTGGTTACAAGTTTCTTAGATCGCTTGCCCTTCAAACTCACGACGGCCCAGCAGCGCACAATGGAAGAGGTCACTGTGGATCTGAAGACTGAACAACCTATGCATCGGCTGTTACAGGGCGATGTTGGCGCAGGTAAAACACTTGTTGCGTTGCATGCACTGCTCACGGCAGTAGCTGATGGTCATCAAGGAGCATTGATGGCACCGACCGAGGTCTTAGCTGAGCAGCATTACTTGAGTTTGGCTGAACTGGCTGAAGGCCTAGAAATATCAGACGATTCAACGCTGACGGGCCGAAGACCCCTGTCAGTCAAGGTGTTGACCAATCGCATTATGGGAGCTGAGCGGCAACAAGTGATCAAGGGAATGCAGAACGGCTCTGTCGATCTGGTTATTGGAACGCACGCCCTTATACAAGAAGGAATCAGCTTTTCGTCGCTGAGCGTTGTGGTGGTTGATGAACAACATCGATTCGGGGTCGAGCAACGATCTGTCCTCAGAGAACGAGGTCGCTCTGACGGTAAATGGCCACACCTGCTAGTGATGACAGCAACTCCCATACCGCGCACTGCGGCGATGACGGTGTACGGCGATTTAGATGTATCGACGTTGGACGAGTTACCCCCCGGTCGAATGCCGATCAGTACGTTTTGGGTAAGGGACGATACTGAAGCCGTATGGCAGCACCTGCGGTCGGAAATATCGCAAGGCCGACAGGCCTATGTCGTCTGTCCTCTTATTGAAGAAAGCGACAAACTTGATGCCAATTCGGCAGAGACCACCATGGACCTTTTATCTGAGGGCGAACTATCAGGACTCAGACTGGGACTTCTGCACGGTCGATTGCCTGCAATGAATAAGAAGGAGACCATGGATGCGTTTCGTGACGGACAGTTGGATGTCCTGGTCGCTACCACGGTGATTGAAGTAGGGGTGGATGTTCCAAACGCAACGACCATGGTCATCCTGTCTGCCGACCGGTTTGGGATTGCCCAACTCCATCAACTTCGGGGAAGAGTGGGCCGCGACGCGCACCGGTCCACGTGCTTCTTAGTCGCTACCGAAGAGATTTCCGAAGACGCCGAAGCTCGACTTCAAGCCCTGGAGGAGTCGACCGACGGATTTGCTCTAGCGGAACGAGATCTTGAACTTCGAGGAGAGGGCACGATTTTTGATCAGAAGCAGTCGGGCCGAAACGACCTGAAACTGGCCTCACTGGCGAGGGACCGCGTGTGGGTCGAACGTGCACGCGACCTCGCTGCAGGTCTCGTAAATGAAAATGGATCCTTAGAGCAACACGAAGCCCTGCAAGACGAAGTGAGATGGTTTGTAGAGCGGCGCGACGATGATGCAGAGAATCTCCTACGAGGTTGAAAACGCGAAACCCCCGTTCACTCATCCTCGACAATGATGTCCCACCGATCAAGACAATCTCTGCACCTGTATGCGACGACGTCGCCTGGCTGGAAACCTTCGTCGGGCTCTTCGTAACTGAGACGGCGGCACAGGCCCCCGCAATCAACGCAGATGATCGATTCGGGCACATCCATAACAACAGTGTGCCGTTAGTGTCGTTGTATGCGCATCGTTGGAGGCACATTGCGCGGACGTCGGATCAACGCTCCGCTGGATGAAACGACTCGACCAACCTCAGACCGCGCGCGAGAAGCGATCTTCAACATGCTTTTTAGTCTCGGATTACCAGAGGGCGGCCGGGTAGCGGATCTGTTTTCCGGCTCGGGCGCGCTGGGCCTCGAGGCGCTATCGCGTGGCGCAACTGAAGTCTTCTTTGTCGACAACCACGCAAGTGCGTGTAAAGCCATCAAAACGAACCTTGGTTTGTTGGACCTTCACGCTCAGGTGATACGAGGTGACGCCGTGGAAACGCTTCGGTCGTTAGACGTGGACCTAGTGTTGGCGGACCCACCGTACGGTTTCGACGACTGGCAAATTCTTCTGGCAGGTGCAGGCAAAGCGGTTGTCGTGGCTGAAACCAACTCAAAGATCGGTCCCTTTGAGGGATGGGACGTGATCCGCAGCCGAAGCTATGGGCGGGCAGTAGTGACGATATTGAGCCCCGAAAAGGCAAATATGGGCTGATTTCGAGGGATTTCACCAGTGGACAGTGGAGGATTTTGCCAAGGATCGGTACCGTTTCCTATAGCCGATTGCGCTAAGCGAGGAGACGCTCGTGGTCAAGGTTCTGTACCCGGGGTCATTCGACCCGGTCCACAATGGCCACATGGAGATCTGTACGACGGCAAGTCGCCTATTCGACCATGTCGTCGTCGCCGCTATGCGCAATCCCCAGAAGTCGGACCCGTTCTTCACAGATGACGAACGATTCGAAATGCTCACGGAGGCGTGTACTCATTTAGAGAACGTCGAAGTCGTGGAGTTCGGAGAATTGGTAGTGGACCTAGCCGATCGGCTTGACGTTGATTTCATTATCAAAGGTCTTAGAGGAGCAGCCGATTTTGAGTCCGAATTACAGATGGCTCAAATGAATAAATCAGTGAGTGGCGTCGAGACGCTCTTCTTACCTTCTACCAGCGAAAGCGCCTTCATAGCGTCGAAGTACATCCGGGACATTACGAGATTCGGCACTGACTGTTCGCACCTGGTTCCGGAGGCGGTAGCGCTTCGGCTCCCGACAAAGATGCCCAAGTGACTGAGGCCGCACCTTTAAGTGGTCCGGGCGTGGAAGAACTGGTACGCCGAGTGATGGACGTAATCAATGCCGCTCGGCCTATGCCGTTATCCACGTCCGTCATGGTTAGTCGAGACGAAATTCTGGAACTCTTGGAAGCGGCGCTTGTGGAACTCCCCGACGAAGTGCGCGAAGCGCGTTGGCTTTTGAAAGAACGCGAAGATCTTCTTAGTAAAGCAAGAATTGACGCCGGCCTAGTAATTGAAGAGGCGCGAACTCGGGTCGCCCAAATGGTGCAACGAACAGAGGTGGTGCGTTCAGCGGAACGCAAGGCGCGTCAAATGGTAGAGGAGGCCGATTCGCAGGCTCGTAGGCGACGTCACGAAGTCGATGACTACTGCGAGCAACGCTTGGAGCAGTTCGCGTTGGCCTTGGAGAAAGTCCAGACAGCGGTAACAGACGCTAGAGGGCGGCTCCAGCCGACGCTACCGGTGCGAGAGCCGGAGCTGTCTACCGAACCGGAAGAGTCTTCCGGCCCGGAGGTCTTCGACCAGGACGAAATTTGAAGCCTGGAGGTCCAGTACCCGAGCTTCGTGTCCCGCTCGAGAGGCTTCAACGACTTGAGGCGTTGAGAACTTGGGAGGTCGTCATCGAGGCATTCCGCGTTCAGGAGGGCGATGACCCACTCCGGGTTGGCGACGTTTCGGTGGCAACAGAGCAGACGGTGAGAGTTGAACTGATCTTGGATCAAGTTCGCGAGGGCGTAACAGCGACAGGAGTTGTCAGCACCACCTGGACCGGCGAGTGTTCTCGATGTCTGCGACCGGTTGAAGGAACCGCGACCGCGGAAATTGAGGAGCTTTTTGAAGAAAATCCCAGCGAGGGAGAGTCCTACCCTCTTGATGAAGAGTTCATAGACCTTAAGCCAATGGTTCGAGAAGCGATTCTCTTGGAATTGCCCGTGGGTGTGGTTCGATGTGAGACCCAGGAAGAATGTTCACAATTATCGTCAGAACATTTAGGGACCTCAGAGGGTGACGAAGATCCCGAAAAGCCCGTTTCGCATGATCCGAGATGGGCACCGTTAGACGCGCTGGTCTTTGAAAACGAGGAAGAACCCCAACGAGACCAGGAATAGGGGGGTTCTCTTCGGGTCTCTGCCGTAGGAGGTCGGTACTCGTCCGGGTAACATCATGTATCTGTGTCGATGTGTCCGACACAATCCCGCGCCGCTGGCCGTCGTTGTACCTGTGTGAGGTCCACGGCACCACGTCGGCGCAAGTTCGCTCTACCCAATCCGAATACATTGGGTCCACTCCCTGAGGTCGACGATGGCCGTCCCAAAGCAAAAGACTTCCAAGTCGAAAACACGTAGCCGGCGTGCCGCAGCGTGGAAACTTCGCTCCGCTCCGCATAGCTCTTGCCCGCGATGTTCTGAATCCAAATTGCCTCATCGCGTCTGCGGCAACTGCGGCTGGTACGCCGGTCGCCAGGCCATCGAAATCAACTAATCGGGCAGGCCGTACCCATGCAGCCCATTGTCGTTGACGCCATGGGTGGCGACAACGCTCCCTCGGTCATAGTCGAAGGGGCTCGCGCAGCGATCGAGTTAGGTATCCGCGTTGAACTAGTTGGCGATCCCGCCCGAATAGAGAATGCCGGCGACATAGTGGTTCACAAGGCGCTCGAGGTTATAGGAATGGCAGATGAACCGGGCCGCGCAGTACGGACTTTGAAGGATTCATCGATCGTCCGAGCAGCTGAACGTGTTCGAGATGGACACGCTGGAGCGATGGTTAGTGCTGGAAATACCGGAGCCGTCGCAGCAGCTGCTCTATTGAGGATGAAGCGTCTACGAGGCGTCAACCGGCCGGCAATCGCCACAACGTTGCCGGTCCCCGGACGAACTCCCAAAATACTTCTCGATTCGGGAGCGATGGCAGATTGCCAACCCGGCTGGCTGCATCAATTTGCTCAAATGGGTTCAGTGTTTACTCAGGTGAGATACGAAGTGGACCAGCCGCGCGTCGGGTTGGTATCGATAGGAGAGGAACCAGAAAAAGGCAACCAGTTAGTGAAGGAAGCCCATCAACTGTTGGCGGATGACTCCTCGCTTAACTTTGTCGGAAATGTAGAAGGACGCGATGTGCTCAGCGGCGATGTCGATGTGCTTGTCGCGGATGGATTTACGGGGAACGTGATCCTCAAGACACTTGAAGGCACAATCAAGTTTCTGGTCGACCAGATAGTGACCGCCTTGACCGCCGAAGGAGCTGCTGAAATCGGCGCTCAAGCTCTAGGTCATCTAGCCCCCATAGCTGCCGAACTAAATCCAGACGCTGTTGGTGGAGCAATGCTTCTGGGAGTGAACGGTGTCGCCATCATCAGTCATGGATCCGCTAGCCCAACGGCCATCACCAACGCCTGCCAATTAGCTAAAGACATGGTGGATAGAAACTTGGTCGGCGAGCTCAGCGCAGCGGTCAGCGGCAACTGAGACGAGCCGCAACACAACTTAGAGTGATAAAGCCCACGATAATTTACACGCAAAGTGGTAATTTTGCGTATCTGCTATGGTTACTCCCTGACCACGCCCCAAGACGGTAGGAGTCTCTTTGCCGGCCGAAACACACGTTGAACAAAGTCAGCCAGACCGAAACAGTGTCTTCGAAATCATTCGTGACCAACTGTCGGACATCCTCGAGATCGATCCGGGCCGAGTAACCGAAGCCTCTTCCTTCGTTGAAGACCTTGAAGCGGATTCACTCGCGCTGATTGAGCTAGTCGAAGGCCTAGAAGAGGAGCTATCAGAACGGACCGTCGGATTTCGAATCGAAGACGAAGACCTCGAAGATCTCAAGACCGTTCGTGACGCCATTGATTACGTAATGGCCCGAATCAACTGACGTGATTGAAACCAGACCAGCACTGCAGTTACTCGCCCGAAGAATCGGCTATTCCTTCAAAGACCTGGATCTCTTAGATCTGGCCGTATCACACCGAAGTTGGTGCGCAGAACACGATGACGCACCCTCGAATGAACGACTTGAGCTGCTAGGAGACGCGGTACTCGGACATTGCGTGGCCGCCTATCTCTATCGGGAGTATCCAGGATGGAGCGAAGGCGATCTTGCCCAAGCGAGATCCGCCATAGTTAACGCGTCAGCCCTCGCAGAAGTGGCCGATCGTTACGGGATCGGCGAAGCTTTGCTCCTCGGGGTTGGCGAGGACCGTTCAGGTGGGCGAGAGAAAGTTTCTCTTCTCGGCGATGCCTTCGAGGCTTTGCTTGGAGCCATTTACCTTGACGGTGGAATGGAAGTAGCCGAACGTATCGCTCTTGAGGCCCTGTCCGACCGAATCGCAGATGTCGCCGTTGACCCAAGCGTCGCAGACGTAAAAACCCGATTACAGGAATTCGTTGTTCGCGCCTACGGCGACTCTCCCCAGTACACGGTGACTGATAGCGGCCCCGATCACGACAAGTGTTTTGCCGCGGAGGTTTCCTTTGCGGGCGCCGTCCGAGGTAAGGGCCAAGGAACCTCAAAGAAACAAGCAGAGCAGGCCGCGGCAACTCACGCCTGGCTAAAACACGAATTCTCAGAATACCCCGACCATTCCCCCTCTCCGACTACGCAAGGAAAAACCAAGAATGCTGGAACTCCCCGAGCTTGAGACCGCCCGCCGCGACCTAGATAGGGAAATCGGCGGCTTGAAAATCAAACAAATAGACATCATCGGTCCCAAACGGATGATCCCGGGCCAGGCAAACAAGACGTCCCTCACCAAAGCGTTGGCTGGCTCCAAGATCTCCAACGTCAAACGCGTTGGCATGTTGCTCTGCCTTGGTGTCGGAAAGGAGCAGGCGTTGGTGATTGACCTTGGATCCGGCGGATCTCTACGAAGGGCCGCGAACAAAGACCAGGTCGACGCCAGCACTCAAGCGGTCATTGGATTTACCCAAAAAGGCCAGCTTCGACTGCTTGATAGTGACAAAGAGTCAACCATTACTTTGGTCGATCATGACGCAATAACGGAGACCTTCCCCCAAATAGCAGAGCTTGGTTTTGACCCAGTCGAACAACCGATTTCGTGGACTAATTTTGGCCATCGGCTATTAGCTCGCGACAAGAAGTTGAGACCCCTATTAATGGATTCTTCGTTCATCATCGGATTGGGCCCTGTATACAGCGACGAAATCCTCCACGCGGCGTTATTACGACACGACAGAATCGCGAATCAGCTGATAACACAAGAGATCCGACGGCTGTATCGCGCGATTGTCGAAACTGTGCACAACGCGGTGAAACACCGTGGCGCGAGCATCGCCGGTACATGCGATGTTTTCGGTGAACCGGGCGGGTACAACGAATATCTCGAAGTCTTCGGTCGGGCTGGTGAACGAAGCAGGAACGGGCGTGGCGATGTTCGAACCGCCCGCGTAGGTGGCTCCACACACTACTACTGCGATTACCAGGTCTGATTCGTTCTACTTTCGCGCAAGACAAATACCCCCTTGAGGGTCAACCAACTGGAGCTAACCAGAGGGCATGATGTCGGAGTACCGCCGTGATCGGGGGTGCCCGTCGTTCTCCGGATAGGTCATAAATAGTGTTTCTTAAGTCACTTACCATGAAGGGTTTCAAATCTTTCGCTGACCCGACAGTGCTTGAATTCGAACCAGGAGTAACGGTTGTCGTAGGTCCAAACGGCAGCGGGAAGTCCAATGTCGTTGATGCCGTGGCTTGGGTCCTAGGCGCTCAGGGACCGACAACGGTGAGATCAGGAAAAATGGAGGACGTGGTGTTTGCCGGCACCCCTGATCGACCGGCCCTTGGGCGAGCTGAAGTCAGCCTTGTTATTGATAATTCCGCAGGCTCTTTACCAATTGAATTCACCGAAATCACAGTTACTCGGACTCTTTATCGATCAGGTGATTCCGAATATTCAATGAACGGTGTGCCCTGCCGGTTGCTTGATATCCAGGAACTCCTCAGCGACGCGGGGGTTGGTCGTCAACAACACGTCATTGTCGCTCAGGGACAGATAGACCAGGTTCTCAACGCACGTCCGGAAGATCGCCGCACCATTGTTGAAGAGGCAGCCGGGATTCTCAAGTTTCGACGACGAAAGGAGCGAGCAGAACGGCGGCTTGCCGCCACCGAAGCCAACATGACGCGTCTGCGGGACCTGCAAAGAGAAGTTCGCCGGCAACTACGCCCCCTGGAGAAGCAGGCTGACGCGGCAAAACGCCACGGGGCTGTGGCCGAAGAGCTCCGAACACTCCGGCTATACCTCACTGGAAAGAAGTTGAGAGCCCTTGAGACCGCACAATCTTCAGCAAAAGGCGAGAGTCGAGAGTTAAAAGAAGAACAGGTCCGCCTGCGTGCCGAACTTGGAGAACTCGATATAGAGATCGGTGCCTCGGAAGCCCAACTGGCCGCAGCGGGAGATCAGGGTTTAGATCTGCTGCCTCGTACGGAGTCGCTTCGCGAGAGATGCCGCGGCCTAATCGCTTTGATCGATGAGCGCTCCAGAACGACAAAGCGAGATCGTGCAGCAGTCGTAGCCGAAGATGTCGCTCTCACGCTTGAAGAGGAACTAGCGAGGCTTGCGAGTGAACTGCAAGCTCTAGATACCCGCGGCGGCATGATTGAGCATCGGCTAGAAGAACTTGCCGTAGCTGAGACTCGACTCGAGGCCCAGGGTCTTGCACTGGATGACGGACCGCCGATTGTGGAACTCAATGCGGCAAAACGAGCAGCCAAGATCAAAGGGGAACTAGGTCCCCTGAGAACTGGTTTAGAAAGAGTGGAAGCTCAAAAGGACGGTCTAGCGAAGCGCACGGCACAAGTCCTTAGTCAAATTACTGACGCCGAAGAACGCCTCAATCAACTTCAGGCAACACTACGTTTGGCCTCCGGCGCGGAAGCTGAGCTAGTCCGACTAGTTGATGAGGGCCAGAAAGATGTAGACGAGGCGGTAGCCGTATCTGATGACCTGGTTCTAGAACAACAATCTGCACTGAAAGAGGAAGGAACTTGGAAAGCAAGAGCGGAAGCCCTCGAGTTGGCGATCGAGGATGCTAGAGCGCGTTCCGGATTACAGAAGCTAGAGGAAATTGAGGGAGTTCTCGGCGTTCTCGGAGAACTCATTCAAATCGAATCGGGCTGGGAACCGGCGGTGGAAGCAGCCATAGGAGGAGCCCTCGCTTCGGTTGTAGTCGAAGACGTCCAAACAGCCCGCATAGCGTTGCAACGGCTTCGAGAGTCTGATTCAGCTGGGTCGATTTTGGCTTTACAAATCCCCACCGCTCCGGTCACGTTTCCGACACATGGTGAACCTCTGCGCAATCGCGTCTCCACTAGGCGCTCTGGCGTAGCTCCTTTACTCGACGCGCTCTTAGAAGGCGCCGTATGCGTGAGCGGCGGCTGGTCCGAAGCTATTGATCTTGCGATCGAACAACCTGGGCTGACTGTCGTTACCAATACAGGTGAATGCTGCGGGCCCAATGGGTGGAGTGTCGGATCAGGCGGAAACGCCGCCACTGCGATGGCACTAAAGGATGCCAAAGTCCGAGTTCAAGAAGCCACAGCCCGACGCGAGGCAACAGAGACAGAATGCTCAGTGGCCGAGTCAAGGCAGCGAGAAGCTCGATATAGCTTGAAAACCGCTGTGCTTGAACTCGAAACGAACGATGACTTATTGACCCGCTTATCGGATGCCATCGAAAAGATCCAACGCGACTGGCGCACCCTCGCTGAGGAGCGCCAGTCGTTGCAAACACGTACCGCTGATCTCGACGAAACGTTGGACCGCGATCGTCCCAGAATTCTGGATCTCGAGGAACAGCTTGTTGAGTTCGAAGCAGCGGAAGCCCTTGAACGGTCTGCGATGACAGATGCCCACACGAAGCGGCGCGACCTAGATGATGAGATGCGAACCACCGCGACGCAACGAGCGGAACTCGAAGCCAGCGCTAGCCTCCTTAGCGAACAAAAGGCACAAGTCGAAACACGCCACAGTGCGATAACGACGCAGTTACAAACTAATGATGGCGAACGAGCAGGGAGTTCTGATCGGCTTCGTCAAGCCGAACTCACGGTTTCAACGCTAGAGCGCTTGCGGGAATTGCTGCAGGCACGACTGAATTCCTTAGAGCAAGAAGTCGATCAACTACGCCAACGACGTTCACAGATTTCGACCGAAGTTCGATCAGTAGCAGAACGGCTGGAGCTTCTTCGTGGAGAGCGTACCGCTGTCGAAAAACGATCGGCTGAAGTTCGAGAACTCGCGTCTGCAGGAGAAATCGCTGACACCGAACGACGATTCAAACTCGACAGTTTGCGTGAACTATTACGCAATGAACTCGCGGCAGACCCGCACGAAGCAATGACGGCGCCCGAACCCCAACTCAACGAGGCCGACACGCCCGCGTCGAGGGCGCGGGAACTCGAGGGTGATTTGCGTCGCATGGGGCCCATCAACCCGCTTGCCCTGCAAGAGTATGAAGCACTCAAGGAACGTCACGACTTCGTAGCAGAACAATTGGAAGACGTGCGCAGCGGCCGGCGCGAATTGAACAAAGTTATTGCCGCGGTAGACGTGGAGATTGTGCAGGTGTTCTCGTCAGCGTTTGCCGACGTAGCCGAAAACTTTGAGCAAATATTTTCTACGCTATTTCCCGGTGGAGAAGGCCGGCTCAAACTCACTGACCCTAGCGAGATGCTGGAAACTGGGATTGAGTTAGAAGCGAGACCCTCGGGTAAGAACGTACGGAAACTTTCCCTTCTGTCAGGGGGAGAGAGAGCTTTAACCGCCCTGGCGTTTCTATTCGCGATTTTCCGAAGTCGGCCGTCGCCGTTCTATGTCATGGACGAGGTTGAAGCCGCGCTGGACGACATCAACTTGCACCGATTCCTTGATCTCGTCTCGGAGTTTCGCCGAGAGGCGCAACTCGTGATCGTAACTCACCAGAAGCGCACCATGGAAGCAGCGGATGTCTTATACGGAGTCTCAATGGCGCCGGCAGGTTCATCCCGGGTATTGAGCGAAAAAGTGGCGACATAGGCCGAGCGTCTCTCCGTCCGCAATCTGCTCTGTAGGATCCCGACAACGTGAACGCGACTCTGCTCATCATCTTCTTAGCTGCCATGGTTTCATTGGCACTTCTGCCCTGGGTGCATCGCCAGTGGACCACCCGCCGTGGGACGCCGAGAGATTCCCGGCCGAGAGCACCGTCGGAAAGTACCGAGAGCTCTTTTCGACAAGATGGCGGTCTTGGCGACGACTCAAGGGAAGAACCTCACCGAGATCTTTCGCCGCCAAGCTCTTCGGCCATGAGAAGGAAGCTCTCCAAGGCACGAGGGCTGATCTCGGACCGACTTCGGGGTATACGTAGCGGGCCCATTGATGTTTCGACATGGGAAAACCTCGAAGAGTTGTTGATTCTGGCGGATGTGGGCGTGGATGCGACGAGGGACACGGTGGATCGCTTACGCGCCGCGGAAATCACGGAAGGCTCACAACTTCTCGAATCTCTCAAAGAACAAATGAAAGCCGATCTCTCAGCCGACCGACGGTTGGTGAGTAGCGCTCCGACTGGCAAAACACCAATCTGGATCTTCGTGGGTGTCAATGGGGTCGGTAAGACCACGTCAATTGGGAAAGTCGGACGACGACTGAAAGATGAGGGCTTCAGTGTCCTCATGGCAGCGGGCGACACATTCAGGGCTGCCGCCGCGGAGCAATTAGCGAGCTGGGCTGAACGCTGCGAAGCAGACTTCGTGCGGGGAAGCGAAGGAGCGGATCCGAGTTCGGTGATATACGACGCGGTGCAAGCGGCAGCTTCTCGCGATGTAGACCTGGTGCTTGCCGACACCGCGGGACGACTTCACAACAAAGTCAACCTCATGGAAGAACTAGCGAAGGTTCGCAGAGTCGCAGACCGCGATCCCGGCCTCGTGTCGGAGGTTCTTTTAGTTATCGACGCGACTACAGGGCAAAACGGCCTCTCCCAAGCGAGAGAATTCGCGGACACGGTCGCCGTTACAGGGATAGTTCTCACGAAGCTCGACGGCTCGGCGAAGGGTGGAATTGTGTTTGCAATCGAACGAGACCTCGGTTTGCCAGTGAAGCTTGTAGGGCTCGGGGAAGGGGACGGAGACCTAGTCGACTTTGATCCCGACGCTTTCGTGGAGGCATTGTTCGGCGATGACTAGAACCGTCTCTGAGTATCAAGAACCGATGCAGGTAGTCTGACCAACCTTATGTTCGAATCTCTCTCGGACCGCTTCGACGGAATTCTTAGTCGCTTGCGAGGCAAGGGGCGCCTGACTGAGAGCGACATAGCTGAGGCCATGCGTGAAATTCGGCTTGCGCTGCTTGAGGCCGACGTTCACTTCAACGTGGTACAACGCTTTATCGACCGAGTCCAGGTTCGATGTCTCGAAGCGGAGGTCACTCAGAGTCTGACCCCCGGGCAACAGGTCGTAAAGGTTGTAAACGAGGAACTTACAGTCATTTTGGGCGGAGAGTCACTTCAGCTTTCCTACGCCCAAAACCCCCCAACGGTCGTCTTGATGGCAGGCTTACAGGGGTCAGGAAAAACGACTTCGTCTGCCAAGCTGGCGAGATGGTTTAAGTCGCAGGGCAGAAACCCGCTGCTGGTTGGTGCCGATCTTCAGCGACCCGCGGCGGTAGAGCAGTTGCGAACCTTGGCCGAACGAGTTGAGGTACCGGTCTTCAGTGCACCTGGTAGTCCTGTCGACACAGCTCAAGCAGGTCTCGTAGAGGCTCGTCGCACCGGACGCGACGTGCTCATTGTTGACACGGCAGGTCGGTTGACCATCGATCGCGATCTGATGGATGAAATTGCCGCAATTTCTGATGCGGTTGATCCGAATTACACGTTCTTAGTTGTGGATGCGATGACGGGCCAAGACGCGGTGAACACAGCGGAAGCGTTTCACACCACCCTTGAACTCGACGGAATAGTTCTCACCAAGCTTGACGGGGATGCCCGAGGCGGAGCGGCGCTCTCGGTTAAAGAAGTGGTGGGAAAACCCATAGCGTTTGCTTCAACTGGCGAGAAGCTGGACGATTTTGACCAATTTCACCCCGAACGGATGGCAGAGCGCATTCTTGGAATGGGTGACGTCCTTACGCTCATCGAAAAAGCTGAAGAAGTATTTGAAAAAGAAGTGGCCGAAGCCGCCACCCAACGACTCTTGGAAGGAACTTTCACTCTTGACGATTTCGTTGATCAACTTCGCCAAGTTCGTCGAATGGGGGATCTCTCCAGCATCGTGTCAATGATGCCCGGTGTGCCCAAGGAGATGAAAGACGCCGATATTGATGAACGCGAAATCGACAAAGTTGAGGCGATAGCGCTTTCGATGACTTCAGAAGAGAGAATCAATCCCGACATTATCGACAGTTCGCGACGAACTCGGATTGCGAACGGAAGCGGGACAACACCTGCTCAAGTCGGCAATCTTCTCAAGCAGTTCAAAGAAATGCGCAAGATGATGAAGGGTATGGCCGGCATGGGCACGAAGCCCAAAGGGCGAAAAGACAAGGGAAAGAAATCCAAGAAAGGGAAAAAGGGTCCTGGAAGAACCGGAGGCGGTCGGGTTCAATCCAAGGAAATCCAGCAGGTCCCAAACGCAAATATCGATGGCCTCGATCTGACTTTACCCGGGCGTTGAGATCGACCTGATCCTCAGCGTGCTTGTTGGCTCCATAGCCGGGTAGGCTTTCTCACTGGCTTTAACCACCGCCTGCCCTTGCTACTCCACCGACCTTCGGGCCGGCAACGCCGAGTGGCGAACACTTCATAAGACGACCCCGGAGAGACCTGAAGAATTATGGCCGTACGACTGCGCCTGATGCGCATGGGCAAGAAGAAGCAACCTACCTATCGAGTTGTCGCCGCCGACAGTCGCTCTCCTCGAAACGGACGTTTCATCGAAATTATTGGTACCTATCAGCCCCGTCTCGAACCTTCCGTCGTCAAGATCGATAACGAGCGTGCTGTCCACTGGCTACGGCACGGCGCCCGGCCGAGCGAAGCGGTTGAAAAGCTTCTCAGGATTTCAGGCGCCTGGGCTGAATTCAACGGCGAGGAATTTGTTCCTCCGGTCGCTCCGGCACCCAAGACGAAGTCCTCAGCAAAGCGATCAGAGCCAAGTTCCACCGAGCTGGAAAGCGATGTCGCCGCAGCTGAACCTGAGGCTGCTGGGGAGTCCTCTGAAGGTGATGGGGAAGCGGTTGATGCTGAACCTGAGGCTGCTGGGGAGTCCTCTGAAGGTGATGGGGAAGCGGTTGATGCTGAACCTGAGGCTGCTGGGGAGTCCTCTGAAGGTGATGGGGAAGCTGTAGACAGTGTTGACGATGAGGAGCAGACATGAGCGATCAGGAAGGGACTACTGCCGAAGAGGTGCTTCTCTACCTCATCGCTCAGCTGGTAGAGCATCCCGATCAGGTAGAACTTGAAATCGAAGAGAGTGACACGAAGATCAGTTTGATGGCCAAAGTGAGTTCGGAAGACATTGGACGCGTGATCGGAAAACGCGGCCGAGTGGCAAACTCTATTCGCACATTGGTACGCGCGGCCGCGGTCAAGGATGGCGTTGATGTTGAGGTCGACTTCAGCGACTGAATCTGAACAGAACTTCTGGGGTTGGGCATAACTATGTCTGATGCCGGCAAGTTGTTAGAAGTGGGTACTATCGGGAGAGCGCACGGTACAAGAGGAGAGGTAGCCGTCCGGCTAATTACCGACCGTACCGAGCGCCTTGACGCGGGGAGCAAGTTATCTACCGACGAGCGCGAACTCGTCGTCGTGACATCAAGACCGCACCAAGATCGATGGTTAGTCCGCTTCGACGGAGTCGAAACACGAAGCCAGGCAGAAGAACTCCGTGGTTGGATTCTTCGCGCACCAGCCTTAAGAGTCGCCGACGTATTGTGGGTTCACGAACTAGTCGGCTCAACGGTTCGCGAAATCGATGGCACCGACCGCGGGATTGTTGTGGCAATGGTTGCAAACCCCGCCTCTGACCTACTGGAGCTCGACAATGGCGATCTTGTCCCCCTCACATTTGTTGTCGAGTTCGTTGACGACGTCGTTCTCGTTGACGTGCCGGCTGGTTTGTTTGATCTGAGGTCTTGAAATGCGTATCGATATTTTCACTATTTTTCCCGAACCAGTTCAAGACATGGCCCGGCTCAGTGTCTTGGGCCGCGCAAGAGAAACTGGACTTATCGATGTTCGGGTCCACGATCTTCGAATGGCAAGCACCGATCCTCACCGGACGGTCGACGATAAGCCGTTTGGAGGAGGGGCAGGGATGGTCTTGAAACCGGAGCCAGCCTTCGCAGCAGTTGAGGCTGTTGAACCTCCGCGACCTCTTTTTCTTCTTGACCCGGGTGGGCGTAGGTTCGACCAACAAACGGCAAGAGAACTTGCCGCGTTGGACGGTTTCTCGCTTATTTGCGGACGTTACGAAGGCGTCGATGAACGTATCCGGACCAATCTGGTTGACGCTGAGATGTCAGTGGGCGACGTAGTACTTGCGGGAGGAGAGTTCGCTGCCATGGTCGTAGTAGAAGCCGTAGCGCGGCTTGTTCCCGGCGTACTCGGTAACGAAGCTTCAGTGAAAGATGAAACTTTCGTTGACGATCTGCTCGAATACCCGCAGTGGACGCGGCCGGCCGTATTTCGTGAGCTAGAAGCCCCTGAAATTCTTCGAAGCGGTGACCACGCCCTAATTGATCGGTGGCGACGAGCTATGGCCATAGCCCGAACGGCCGAACTTCGACCCGACCTGTTGGAACGTCGTGGTATCACACAAGAAGAATTGTTACTTCTCGATGAGTTCCATATAAGCGTGGATCACCGCTTCGTTTCGGAGTGATCGACCGGTAGCATAATTATTCGGTCCAGCTGTGATGCTTGGAGCTATCGCTCAGGGCTAATCACCTTACCGAATAGTCGCCGTTCCCAATTCGGAACCCCACCCCAGGAGCAAGTGCGCCATGCACAGCACCGATCTTGTTGATCAAGCCCAACTGAGAAGCGACCACCCCGAGTTCGGCCCTGGTGACACAGTCAAGGTTCACGTTCGAGTCGTTGAGGGAAATCGTGAGCGGACACAGCTGTTTGAGGGGTACGTCATTGCCAGACGCGGGTCAGGAATCAGGGAATCATTTACCGTCCGGAAACTCAGCTTCGGAGTGGGAGTGGAACGAACCTTCCCGTTGCATGCACCTACCATCGCGAAAATAGAACGCGTGGCAGTTGGCAAAGTGCGACGATCCAAGCTCTATTACCTACGTGACCGCGTCGGCAGAGCTGCTCGAGTGAAAGAAAAGCGCTACTAGGACTCTCCGTGGGCTACCCGCGAGGTCGCCTGCGATGCCGAGCCTGCCAACAGCCGTAATGCCAGTGACGTCGAAGGTCGGGCGCGTCTGTCGGCACAGCGACCATGTGACCTAGCCCGGGAGGAAGATCGCGGTTGCACCCCGGGCAAAGATAAGTCTTCGTCGCCTCGTAGGGTTGAACCCGCCTTACCTCGAATCCGTCCTCAGGTGTCAGATCAAACACGGCAGTTCCTATCCGAAAAAACCCCAGACGACCAGGGTTGAGGCGATCAAGGTAGCGACAAGTACTAATACATAATCGGTCGTCGTTGTTTCGTGCTTCCGAAAGGGGTTGTAGCCCATGCCCGCAGTATGCACCGGCCGCAGCCTTTTGTTGCTTAAGACTTACCCGTCGAGAATTAGAACTCGTCGTCCGTGATACCAGCCATGACCTCATCCGTCACAACCACATATGCCGCGAAGTGGGTAGTAGCTCGCTTGTATCGGTACCTTTCATAGGAGTGGCTAAGAAAAAGTGGCGTGTTGACGATTTTCTTCAGTTCCTACAGACCGCTCGTGCCGACGCGACGGTCGAGGCCTACCGTCGCGACGTCGAGGGGTTCATTAATTGGAGCGAGGAGAATCATCATTCCGGTCCGCTTGCAATCCGCCATCGCGAGGGTAGAAGTTGGGTGGCAAAGAAGAGCCGCGACGGTTATTCCCCTAATACGATTGCTCGACAGCTTTCCGCACTACGTCGCTATTTCGGATGGCTAGTCAAGGAAAAGGTTGTTCCTCTGAACCCAATGGTGAACATCAGTGCCCCCAAAGGAGGTACCAAGCTTCCTCGAGTACTTCAGCGACGAGAAATTGACCAACTCTTTGACGTCGCATGCTTTGGTGACGGATTCTTTGATGACATGACGCCAACGATCGCGCTTGAATTGCGCGATCGGCTGACGGTTGAACTTCTTTACGGTTCCGGCCTTCGAGTGGCCGAACTTTGCGGGCTTGACCCGGCTAGTTTCGATACAGATCGAGTGACGATGCAGGTGCTCGGAAAGGGAACTAAGACACGCACCGTTCCCGTGAACGTCCCTAGCCGACATCTGCTCAATCTATGGATTCCCGAAGGGAGCCGAGTCTTCGACGAGAATTGCGTCAGAGGGCAGAGAGACCCTAAGCCGTTGTTCGTAAACCGCATAGGTAACCGACTCACCCGGAGTAACGTCCGGCGGATTCTGTTAGGTCTACTAAAAGCCAGAGGATTGAACCGAGATCGGTCCCCCCATGATCTGAGACACACGTTCGCGACCCACTTGCTCGATGGCGGCGCCGATCTCCGAGCTGTTCAAGAGCTGCTGGGTCATGAAGACCTCACTACGACCCAGATCTATACCCACGTAAGTAAAGAACAGCTAAAAGAGATGCACCGAAAACATCACCCGCGAGGATGACGGGCATCTTTCAGAACGAGCCCTAGACCGCTTTGATTGCGACTTCGCTAGACTGCATCTTCGGACTCAGGTTGGGTCCAATTTGACTCTCAACTGGGACGACCTCACGGTCGCCGTTTCGCAACGGTGTCGCTCCCAGTGCAGCAAACTAACCGTGGGGGGAGAGAATCATGGCTGCTGTTGTAACCATGTCGGATCTACTCAAAGCCGGCGTCCATTTTGGTCACCAGACCCGCCGATGGAACCCCAAGATGGATCGTTACCTCTGGGGCGAACGCAACGGTATTTACATCATTGATCTTGAGCAGACGATAGGGCTGCTGGATACCGCGTACAGCTTCGTTCGTGACACGGTTGCTAAAGGTGGAACGGTGCTTTTCGTCGGTACGAAAAAACAAGCGCAGGATCCCATCGAAACGTATGCCAAAGCATCCGGCATGCCCTACGTAAACCAACGATGGTTAGGAGGAATGCTCACCAACTTCCGAACGATCCGAGGCCGTGTCGAGAAGATGCTCGAATACGAGCGCATGCAGGCTGCAGGTGATTTTGACAACATGCCCAAAAAAGAAGCTCTGTTGCTCGAAAGAGAACTCACCAAACTCCAGCGAAACCTCGACGGTCTCCGAAACATGGACAAGCTGCCACAAACCGTTTTCGTACTCGACACTCCAAAGGAACACATCGCTGTAGCCGAAGCGAACCGTCTCAAGCTTCCTGTTGTTGCAGTTGCTGACTCAAATAGTGATCCAGACCTCATTGACTACGTGATTCCGGGTAACGACGACGCAATTCGCAGTACCGAGTTGTTGACCAGAGTTGTGGCAGAAGCAGTTCGAGAAGGCCGTTACATAGCGGAAAGCAAGGGCGCAGTCGTCAGTTCTTCCGAAGAACGCGGCCCCGAAGAAGAGACTCGTGTGTCCGCTGAACAAACAATGGCAGCCCAAAAAGCGCTTGCCGAAGCGGCAGCTCGCGAGGCCCGCGTTGCAGCGGAACATGCAGCCCAGGCAACGCCCAGGATTGACGCTCCCCCCGAAGCAGCCACAACTGCCGATGAGGTCGCCGAACAAGAAACCTCAGCCGAAGAACCTTCGGAAACTACTGAAGAAAACTAACCGCCTACTCACCAACTAACGAGGTACATCAGACCCCATGGCAGACTTCACCGCCAAGGACGTTCAGGCTCTCCGGCAGACAACCGGAGCAGGCATGATGGATGCCAAGAAGGCGCTTGTCGAAAATGAAGGAGATGCCGAAGCCGCTGCGCAATGGTTGCGAGAAAAAGGTATGGCGAAGAGCGCGAGCCGTTCCGATCGAGAGAACCGCGAAGGGGTTGTTGTGGCCCGCGTCGAAGGCGGGATTGCCGCGATCGTCGAACTGAAATGCGAAACTGATTTCGTTGCTAAATCAGATGAATTTGGGGAACTCGCCGAAAACCTTCTCACGTCGGTGCTTGCGGAAGGAGAGGGTGCCGTGTCCGCGGAGTCAGGCGTCCTTGAGGACCTAAAACTTACGCTGAAAGAAAATATCGACCTTGGGCAGATAGTTCGATACGAATCTAGCGAGGGGTCCGTCATCGACGCGTACGTTCACCAACAGAACGGCCGCGGCGTTAACGCCGTGTTAGTCGAAATTCATAACGGCACCCCAGAAGTAGCCCACGATGTGGCGCTCCACATCGCGAGCAGTCGACCTAAGTACCTCACCCGAGAAGATGTTCCAGCTGAAGTCGTCGCGGCGGAACGCGAAACCTTGGAAAACATCACTCGCAACGAGGGCAAACCGGACCAGGCGATCCAAAAGATCGTTGACGGACGAATGTCAGGATTCTTTAGAGACACAGCGTTGCTTGAACAAAAGTTCGTCAAAGACGAAAAGCTTGGCGTCGCTGAACTACTGGGTGAGGCGACAATACGTCGATTTACCCAGGTGGAAATCGGTAACTGACGTGACGGAGGAGACTCGTCGCTGGGAGGGTGAAAGCCCGTGGAAACGAGTCGTTCTTAAGCTGTCGGGTGAGGCGATAGCTGATCCATCTGGCAACAACATAAGCGGCGAAATTTTGCGGAGCCTCGCGACAGAAATTTCGTTGGTTCGCGAGGAACACGAAGTAGATATCGCGATCGTGGTTGGCGGTGGAAATATTTGGCGCGGAATGTCTGGTTCTGACGGAGGGATAGACAGAGCCCAATCCGATCATATGGGCATGCTTGCCACCGTGATCAACGCCATAGCGCTACAGGATGCCCTTGAGAGAGCAGACGTACCTACGCGAGTTATGACCGCAATTGGTATGGCTCAGATCGCTGAGCCTTACATTCGACGGAGGGCAGTGAGACACCTCGAAAAGGGGCGAGTGGTCATCTTCGCCGCCGGTACTGGTAACCCGTTCTTCACGACGGACACAGCCGCGGCACTCCGGGCTGCGGAGATCGACGCGGACGCAGTGCTCAAGGGCACCCACTCCGGTGTCGACGGTGTTTACACAGCGGATCCCAAAAGCGATCCAGAAGCCCAGCTACTTCAAGAGGTGTCTTTCCTAGATGTTCTTTCTCGCGAGTTAGCGGTTATGGATAGTGCAGCGATCGCGGTTTGTAAGGACAATAAGATGCCGATCGTCGTTTTTGACTTGATGACTAGCGGCAATTTTGGGTCCATCTTGGGTGGCGCCGCAATCGGTACGCTGGTCAGGTGAGCGAGTTCGCCCAAGAGGTTTGTGATGACGCTCGCGAGCGTATGCACCGTGCTATAGAGCATGCACAAAACGAGTACGCGACTGTGCGCACCGGTCGGGCGACTCCGGCGCTCGTTGAAAAGTTGAAAGTGGACTACTACGGCGCCGAGGTGCCCCTTCAGCAATTAGCGAGTTTCTCGGTTCCTGAAGCTCGAGTCCTAGTTGTGCAGCCCTTTGATCGAAGCTCCGTGGAGGACATTTCAAAAGCCCTGATGGAATCAGATCTGGGTATTAACCCGAGCAACGACGGAGAGGTGTTGCGGCTGGTTTTCCCGCCTTTGACCGAAGAACGGCGCCGAGATCTGGTACGAGTGGTCAAGCAAATGGCAGAGGACGGTCGCGTTGCCGTTCGAAACCTTCGGCGATCGGCGCGCCAGGACATCGATGCACTCGAAAAAGAAAAAGAAATTTCCTCCGACGACAAGGAACACTTCGCTAAGCAACTGGATCGGTCCACCCAAAACGCAGTTGACGAAATTGATCGCGCGCTCAATGCCAAGGAGCAGGAACTGCTTGAGGTTTGAGTCAGGAGTCAGGACGCTACATGCCCGATAATGACGCTGACGATATTGAGCGCCGGCGTACCGGAGACGAACCTGATGAGGGTGATGAGGGACCCCTGCTGTCGTTCGACTTCGATGAGGCACCGATGCCGCATTGGTCAGAACCCGGTTCCAGTGAACTGCCTGACGGCGGAGAACGTCTGGATCCGCCAGAGATAGAAACTCCGTCGCTGCAAGGGTCGCGACTATTCCCGCAGCTTCCCGATGACCCACACCTCGTCGATACTTCCGATACGGGTCTGATGGATGTTCTGCGTTCAGACACTGTCCCAACCATCGCGCCGGCGGGGGACTCAGAGCTATTCGACACCGGGCCGATTGATGTCGAAGATGCGGTCCCCGCTTCAGATGACCTCAGCGAAGCGGTGGCTGAGTCAAGCGGGGACGAATACTCTCAATCAGAACTTTCAACTGACGAGCTTTTCCACGAATCGCTTTTCGAAGAAGACGCGTTTGACGCGTCGGAATTTGATGATGCTCCCATCATTGGTCGTGGAACTGAATCTGAAGCACCGTTGTTCGACACGGGAACCATAAATGAAGTCGTTGACAAGTCTGCAGATGATGGTGAATTCGTAGCGGTATCGGATGATCTCACCGGAGTCGACTCCAACGGACCCCTCAGCCAGGCATCAGCAATCGATGCCCGAGAAGCTGCGACTCCGTTGGATACTCCGGTCGCGGTATCTGATTCCGGAAACGACCCCAATATTTCAGATATCGATAATGCCAGCGTCGACGAGGAAGATATTGCAGACGAACCCACAGCGGAGTTGGTTCTCGAAGAAGAAAATGACGTAAGTGAGGTCGAGTCGCGAAGGTCAGACAGTCTCGATGAACCTGCCCCCTCGGGCGACTCCCTCCAAACAGACGAAGAGGAACCGCTGGAAGGTGAACAGCGGCAGCCCCCGCGCGTCATTGAGCTTTTCGATACTCCGCCGAGTCAACGAGCAATGAAGCGCAGCCCCTTGGTGAGAGGTGAGGCCACTTCTAGAGAAAACAACCCCGACAAGGTTGCTGAAAGCGGTGATGACTGGGCACATCTTGGTGGCCCGGCACCGCATTGGCGAGAAGATCGACGAGACTACGAGGAGCCAGTAACAGTGAGCGATGACGACCGAGTGGTTACACATAGCGGTAACTCCAGCGAACGAAACGTTTCCTCGAAGCGATCGGCAGGTCGAAACCTACCTCTAGCAATCGTGGTTGGCTTAGGCCTTGGTGGGGCGTTTTTTGCATTACTCAAAGTCGGACCATGGGCTGCGCTTTGCATGGTCGTGTTGGCCCTTGCCATAGCGGTAACAGAATTTCTATCCTCCGCGCAAAATCTTGGGTACCGGCCAGCGACCCTGCTCGGAATAGCGTCGGTCGTAGGTTTGTCGCTAGGGGCCTACCACCGAGGTTATGAGGCCTACCCGGTTGTTCTAGGGCTGACGGTGCTCACCGGAATCTGCTGGTTCCTTTTCGACGTGGACTCGGAACATGTAACAGCGAATCTCGCAGTGACTTTGCTTGGCGTTGGTTGGGTTGGCGGCCTCGGTTCTTTTGCTGCGTTGATTCTCGCTCAGCCCAATGGCGACGCGATCCTCATCGGCGCTGTTCTAGGGACTGTGGCCTACGACGTCGGCGGCTACGTCATTGGTAGTACTACAGGCCAATCAAAACTTGCCCCACGCGTCAGCCCAAACAAAACATATGAAGGTTTGCTTGGCGGCATGATGCTGGCGGTAGTGGTCACCACGTTGGTATTGAATCGCTTCCCCGGAATCCATCCCTGGTCGGAGTCGATGATGGACTGCCTCTGGCTCGGTTTGGCAATAGCGGTCGTAGCCCCTATTGGCGATCTGGCTCAATCGATGATCAAAAGAGATATGGGAGTAAAGGACATGGGGACCCTGCTCCCAGGCCATGGAGGTGTCTTTGATCGTTTCGATGCTTTGCTATTCGTCTTGCCCACGACCTACTTTGTCGCCGACCTAGTTCTCGGCTGAAAGGTACGCGAGTGACTACGGTCGCGGTATTAGGAGCTACGGGATCCATCGGCTCTCAAACCGTTGAAGTTGTTCGCGCCGAACCCGACCGTTTTGACGTTACGGCTTTGGCGGCCTGGTCATCTGTCGATCAGCTCATCGCACAAGCACAAGAGCTTCGACCTGACGCAGTGGCGATTGGTGAACCAGATTTGTTTGACCGGCTCAAGGCCGAAGTGCCACCCAATACGGAGGTCCTGGTTGGTGCAGCTGGCTTTGAAGAATTAGCAACTCGGGCTGATGTGGTTGTCAATGGAGTGGTCGGTTTCGCGGGCCTGGGAGTGACTCTCGCGGCGCTAAGTTCAGGTAAACGACTCGCGTTGGCTAACAAGGAGAGCCTGATAGCCGCTGGCCCGTTGGTAAGGCCGTTGCGCTCGGTGCCCGGTGCAGAACTAATACCGGTAGACAGTGAACACTGCGCAATACATCAATGCTTGAGATCTGATGACCTAGCAGACTCCCAGCGCCATCTGGAAAAGCTGCTTCTCACAGCGAGTGGTGGACCCTTCAGGGGTCGTAAAGCGGCTGACCTGAAAAACGTCACCGCTGAACAGGCGCTAGAACATCCGACCTGGTCCATGGGACCTAAGATCACGATCGATTCCTCGACACTTATGAATAAGGGTTTGGAAGTCATAGAAGCCCACGAACTTTTTGATGTGCCGTACGAAAGAATAGAAGTGGTGGTGCACCCCGAGTCTGTCGTTCATTCAATGGCAACGTTCACCGATGGCACTACTATCGCTCAACTATCTGAACCCGACATGCGGTTACCTATCGGCTACGCGCTCGCGTACCCGGATCGAATCGGGACTCCCTTTGGAGCTATCGATTGGAGCCAAGCCAAGTCGTTGCATTTCGAACCGCCGGACCGCCAAACCTTTCGATGTCTTGACTTGGCTTATACAGCTGGTCGCATTGGAGGCACAGCCCCCGCGTGGATGAATGGCGCTAACGAAGCAGCGGTCGACGCATTTCTTAGTGGAGCCATCTCATGGTCGGGAATAGCGTCGTCAATAGAACGAGCACTGGAACGACACGATGGTGCGCCGGCGGATTCGTTTGAAGCCGTGGTGCGCGCCGACCGACGCGGTCGCGAGTGCGTGCGGTCGCAAGGGACCAGTCGGGGTTCTGATGTCTGATTCGGTCACGACGCCCATCAACCCTCGAGCACGCGCGTTGATGGGCGCGGCTGCAATCGCGGGATCACTGATGCTGTTGGGTTGGGTATCCATGGCGATGCTTGCCGTCGCGATGGTCATCGCATTTGTGGTTTTTGCCCACGAACTGGGACACTTCGTTGCGGCGCGTCTAACTGGCATGAAGGCCACGGAGTTTTTCTTAGGTTTCGGCCCACGTTTGTTCAGCTTCCGTCGGGGAGAAACCGAATTCGGTGTTAAACCGATCATTGCCGGCGCCTACGTCAAAGTTGTCGGCATGACCAACCTAGATGACGTACCCCCGTCGGATGAACCTCGCGCATACAGATAACAGAGCTACCCCCGGCGTCTTCTAGTAGCGTCAGCCGGCTCGTTAATGCACTTCCTCATGGCGTTGATTGGTCTGTTCGCTCTCTTCTCCTTTATGGGCGAGCCAATAATCGAAGACGGGGCTTGGGAAGTGGGGAAAGTTGTCGATGAAGGAGTCGGCGTGGAGCAAAGTGCCGCCGCTCGGGCGGGAATTCAACCTGGCGATCGCATCCTTCGTGTCGAAGGTGACTCGACTGTTGAATGGACGGATCTCGTTGAGGCCATTCGTAATCGTCCCGGGGAAACGGTCGAACTTGAGATCTTGCGTGGTGATCAAACGTTTTCGGTTGAGACGGTGCTAGATAGAAGCGCTGACGGAACGGGACTTCTAGGTATCGGTGGGCAGCAGGCAATTCTGTTAACCAAGTCTGATCCTGTAGCTGCGATCGGGAAGACTTTCTCAGAATTCAGCACGATGGTCGGTCAATCAATTCGAGGAATTTGGTTGATTGTGGTGAATTTCGGTGAAGTCGCAGACCGATTCTTCTCTGCGCCCAATGATCCAACGGCGAACGACAATCTTGAGACGCGACCCGTGTCGCTCGTTGGAGCCGTGCAAATTGGTGCGAGCGACCAACTGAGCAGTTCGGAACGGATGCAGCTGTTCGTAGCTTTTAACGTCTTCATTGGCATCTTTAACCTGCTCCCTTTATTGCCCCTCGATGGCGGCCACATAGCAATCGCTACTTATGAACGAATCCGCGAGGGGAGTAGCGGCCGCCGTCATTTGATCGACACCACTCGGCTGCTCCCCTTTACCTACGCGGTAGTGGCATTTCTGGCCTTCTTTGGGTTAGGAGCCATCTACTTGGATCTGGCCAACCCGCTCGGCTTCTGATCGTGGCGTCATTGAGTAGGATCGCCCGGTTGAAGTGACAGACTGTTAGCGATGTTCGAACGCCGTGCAACCCGCCGAGTTGACGTCGGTGGTGTACCCGTAGGTGCGGGGGCTCCGATCAGCGTCCAGTCGATGACTACCACCAAAACTGCTGATGTCGACGCGACTCTTGAGCAGATCTACGCGCTCGCTGCAGCGGGAGCAGAAATCGTTCGATGTACCTGTAACGAAATCGAAGCCGCAGAAGGTCTGGCACAGATAGTGCCCCGTTCGCCGGTTCCCCTCGTCGCCGATGTCCACTTCCAGCATCGCTTAGCGCTCGCAGCGCTTGATGCCGGCGTCGCATGTCTGCGTCTGAACCCAGGAAACATCAGAAAACCACAGCATGTCAAAACGGTCGCCTCAGAAGCTCGTGAACGTCGAGTGCCAATCCGAATAGGAGTTAACGCAGGATCGCTCGACCCTGATATCGAACGCAAGTACGGCCTGACGGCAATCGCTCTGGTCGAATCAGCCAAACGCGAACTCGGATATTTTGAAGAAGTTGGATTCGAGGACGTAAAAATTTCCGTAAAGGCAAGCGACGTCCGGTTAATGGTTGACGCGTACCGTCTACTAGCCGACGTAGTTGACTTTCCGCTGCATCTTGGAGTGACCGAAGCTGGTCCACCTCCAGGCGGCATCTTGAAGGCAACAGCCGGAATAGCGACCCTGTTGAACGAAGGAATAGGTGACACCATTCGCTATAGCCTCACGGCTGACCCAGTACAAGAAGCGCGAGCTGGCCGCCAGTTATTGGAAGCCCTCGGCCTCCGCGAAAGAAGCGCACTCGATCTCATCGCCTGTCCATCTTGTGGTCGAGCGGAAGTTGACGTCATCGAAGTTGCGTCGAGAGCCCAAGAAGCGCTGAGCGAACTTAGTTTGCCGATACAGGTCGCAGTAATGGGATGTGTCGTTAATGGTCCTGGCGAAGCCAAGGGCGCAGATCTTGGTATAGCGGCGGGTCGAAAACGAGGCCACCTCTTCGTCCGAGGGCAGGTTGTAAAGGTCGTTCCCGAAAACGAAATGGTCGAAGCGCTGCTGGAGTGGGCTCAAAAGATCGTGTCTGACGGCATCGAGGGCGCACTTGCGACAGCGGATCGCTCGGCCGAGGCCGAAGCGGCAGCGGATAGGGCAGCTTTGATGGAAATCCAGGGAGACGATGTCAACCACGCACGGCAAATCGTCGAAATGATCCGAAGGCGCTGATTTCAGATACGGGTCGACAGCTAGCTGGGGTTGGGAAGGTTGTAGCTGCTGGTACGATTGCACCGATAGCTCAGCGATATTTTTGCTGGACGTGGGCTTTGCCCACGTCCTTTTTCTTCGCCAAGAAGATTCTTTAGTCACCAAACACAGCGAAACGGAGGTCCGATGAGCACGAATCCTCAGCAAAACCTCGAACCAATTTTTTCGCTAATCGAACCCGTCGTTGAAGCTTCTGGACATCACCTTTATGACATTCAACACAACGGCGGAACCCTCGCGGTGCTTGTGCAGAGCGAGAACGCGTTAGGTGTCGATGACCTGTCACAACTAAGTCGTGCTGTGTCAGTCGCTCTCGACGAAGATGACCCGATCCCGGGCCGCTACACCCTTGAGATCTCTACACCAGGGGTTGAACGTCGCCTGCGCCATGTACGCCACTTCGCGGGAGCCATCGGAGAAACAGTCAACATCCGCACCATTCCGGGAGCGAACGGCCGGCGCCGCATAGTCGGCAACCTGATCTCTGTGGAAGACGAACTTCTCAGCATCGAAGAACCTGAATCCGGAATAGCGACAATTCATATCGATGAAATCGAGAAGGCACGCACTGTCTTCAAATGGGGCGCTGCCCCCAAGCCTGGATCTCGACCAGGGAAAACCGGATCGAAACACGACCATGAGAGAGGAAGTCAATCATGACTACCCCCGAAATGATGGAAGCTCTCCAAGCCTTGGCCGCGGAGAAGGGGATGACCACAGAAGTGTTACTCGAAGCGGTCGCCAACGGGCTTGAGTCGGCATACAAACGAATGCCCGACGCCGCAGACGACGCGTACGTCGTGATAGACGAGATGTTCAATATTTCAGTCATTGCTCAGGAAATTGATGAAGAGGGCAACATCGTCCAAGAGTGGGACGACACTCCAGAAAACTTCGGCAGGATTGCCGCCCAGACCGCTCGTCAAGTTTTGACCCAGCGAATTCGCGAGGTCGAGCGGGACATGAAATACGAAGAGTACGCGGGTCGCGAAGGAGACATCGTTACGGGCATCATCCAGCAGACCGACTCCAGGTACACCCTGCTTGATTTAGGTCGAGTCGAGGCGTTACTACCGCAATCTGAACAGGTTCCATATGAAAGACCGGAGCCAAATAGTCGACTCAAGGCTTACATCGTTGAGGTGCGGAAAACTGCAAAAGGTCCTCAAATAGTCGTTTCGAGAACTCATCCCGGACTCATTCGTGAACTCTTCAAACTTGAGGTTCCCGAAATTAGTGACGGCATAGTCGAGATGAAGGCCTGCGCGCGCGAGCCGGGCCACCGGACCAAGATCGCCGTTTGGTCAAACGACACCAACATCGATCCGGTTGGGGCCTGCGTAGGTGCTCGCGGAGCTCGAGTTCGGCAAGTCGTTAATGAGCTACGCGGCGAGAAAATCGACATCGTTCCTTTTTCCGACGATCAACATGACTTTGTGGCCAAAGCGTTGTCCCCTGCGAAAGTCCGCGAGGTCCGATTTCATGAAGTTGAAGGTGTCGCCGAGGTGGTGGTACCGGACCATCAGTTATCTCTCGCAATCGGACGCGAAGGACAAAACGCGCGTCTCGCCGCGCGATTAACTGGCTGGCGAATCGACATCAAGAGTGAAACGCAGATCGTTGAAGAAGAAACTGCATATGCCGATGGCGATTGGGCCGAAGGGGAATGGGTGACGGACCCAGAAACCGGTGAACAAACCTGGGTCCCAGCAGACGGCAGCGAAGCGATGTCGGCTGACGATTGGGCTACAGCAGCAGAGGAAATCGCTACTGAGGACATCAATGGAGCCCCAGATAGCGCGGATATGGCCGATCAGGAAGACTCGACGGAACTAGCAGCAGATGATGAAAGCAGCCAGGAACAAGAGGAACAGCCGACTAACTGAGCACCAGCGGCTGCGATAACCGGTAGCGTTGCTAATTGGTCTACCGCACCGTCATTTACCGGATCACGGTCATTGTCTGCGAAGATGGATGATCTGAGGAGCCGGTGACTGCCGCCCGCCGACTTAACCGACACACAAGGAACGCGCTTGCCCAAGAACCCCCGGGTCTACGAACTCGCAAGAGAGTTGGGTCTTACCAACGATGAGACGATTGGTCTTTGCGACGCGCTCGGAATTGGAGTCAAGAGTCATTCGTCGAGTGTCCAGGTAGCTCAAGCTGACCGCGTCCGTCGAAAAGCGGAACGGGATGGTTTAGTTCGAGACGAGCAACCCCCCGAGGACGAGGAAGAACAGAAGAAGGCCCCGGCGAAGAAGAAGGCCCCGGCGAAGAAGAAGGCCCCGGCGAAGAAGAAGGCCCCGGCGAAGAAGAAGGCCCCGGCGAAGAAGAAGGCCCCG